>CECB01000966.1_pt1 | contig 172045 bp, 149 predicted proteins | sample 554791 | NCBI WGS metagenome assembly CECB01 (sample SAMEA3182072, study PRJEB8094) | gut metagenome | biome: human; feature: gut; material: Stool; isolation source: human stools | place: Canada | collected 2012-01-30
GAAGCAGACTTATAGGTGATGCTCTTAAAAGTCAGTTCTTCGATAGCACGTAATATGGTGTCTGCGCTGCAAGTGCGAAGAGTTGGATGAAGAGACAAATGTTTCATCAGGTGAGTTGTAACATCCTCAATACATGAGCCACCACAAAGATATACGCACATCAGAGAGCGTAGAATCTCGCTATATTGATAACCAAACATAGTGCATCTCAATCCCAAGGTGGAATCTATGGTTTGAGCTAAAAGAGCATCAAATTGCTCCATAATCGAAAAAATTCCCCCAAAAGGAGTGAGTTTCTCAGATTTTATTTGTATCTTTGCCATGTCATATTAGAGTTTTGCTTGTCTTCTTTTCGCAACACTAAGGTAAGTGAAAATTCTGACATGGCAAAATCCTGGGTAGCTTTTTGTTGCTCAGGCACTTATAAATAATATTAAACTATAGTGTTGCGGAATTAAGGATAAATTCGAATTTTATGGTAACTTGTTTTGATGTATGTGAGATTCTTGAAATGCTGTCTGAAGCATCTGTAAAGGTGTTTCTAGACGGCGGTTGGGGTGTCGATGCACTTATAGGCAGGGAAACAAGAACACATAACGACATCGATCTGTTCGTAGAGAAGAAAGACTACTGTATAACCATATCCGTGATTACAGGGAAGGGATACAGAGAAGTTATAATGGACTATACGACCGACAGCCATACTGTCTGGAAAGATGACAACGGAAGAATAATCGATATGCATTGTTTCGAATATGTAGAAGATGGAATCCTATATGACGGATACATTTTTCCAAGCGAAACTTTCTCAGGTAAAGGAAATATCGGGAATATTGAGGTGTCCTGCATAAACCCGGAGGCACAGGTACAGTTTCATCTTGGATATGAATATGATGAAAATGATGTCCATGACGTCCTGTTATTATGCAGAACTTTCAATCTTGAGATACCGGAGCAATATAAATCTCACATCTGATTCAATATGCTATGATTACTGATAGTTATGATATTGAAACTGAACCAATGATCAATCTGTTTGATTTCTACGGCAGACGTGGAGATTTTGCAGATATATGCCTGATAATATTCTCGAAGGAGATTCATCGGCATTTACTTGATTCCTACGAATCTGAAATTATTGCAACTATGCCGGCTTGCAATGGCGACACGCATATCTATAAAACAACTTATAAAGGAGTTACGATAACTTTCTACCTGTCAGGAATAGGTTCAGCAGTAGCATCCTCTCAATGTTATCTTGCAAGCTGGCTAACTGGAGCATCAAAGTTCATTATGTTCGGTTCCTGTGGCAGTCTTGACCGTACAACCACACAAGGTAGATTTATCATACCGACACAAAGTTACAGAGGGGACGGGTGTTCATATTATTTTGCAGCACCATCCGACTATATTGATATAGCCGCAAGCAAGGAACTTTCCATAATTTTCGACAAATTATCTGTACCATATATTACAGGTAAAATATGGACGACAGATTCGATGGTCAGAGAAACAAAAGGACTTGTACGCAAACGTATGGAAGAAGGGTGCATCGCTGTAGAAATGGAATTGGCTGGAGTTCAATCTGTGTGCGACTTCTACAATTTGAAGTTGTATGCTTTTTTTGAAACAGGTGACATTTTGGATACAAATGGATATGAAGCCAAAGGCTTGAACAATGCCAACCATAGTTTAAACAAACTTTATATTGCTTTAGAAACGGCAACCTACATCTGAAGTATATCAGAATTGTAAATTCCCATTTAGCTAACAGCCTTGACACAGTTCAGCTGACGCCCCCATATAGGGAGTGCTAACTTGACTGGTGCAGGTATTGGAATGAAAGCAGATACAACAAGAAATTTTGAAGCCGGAATCATCACAGATGACCCAGAACTTGTTGAAGCAGCAATGAATCAATTCGATGAAGTTTGGATTGGTAATATGTGCAAGAAATGCAAACGCAAGGAGTATTGCGCTGATCCAATATCAAAATAGATGACTACCATAAGAAAAAGACACATCACCCAACACGGATGGTGTGCCTTTGCTTTAATTGTTATGAGTTACTTGACAGCTTCCTTCCTGTCCTTTTTCAACTTCTCCACAATCTCCTGAGGACTCTTCTTCTTTTGGACAACAGAATCAAGAGAGATTATGACATCACGATATTTCGGGTCGGACATCAGAACAGGCTTGATGATGCCATATTCCATGACCTGAGATTCAAGATCGTCGTATTCCACGCACTTGACAATAGCGAACAAAATTGCACAGAAACACGATACGTAACTTGCATATTTCCACAGGGTTGAAGTCATGTCATCATAGACTTTCTGTATTCTGACCTTCCATTTTGAAGAACTTCCTGAAGAATGTGTTGCTTCTGAGCTTGACGATGGTGTACCATTCGTCTTCGCTTTCATCTTCTCATCGGCAAACTCCTCAGCTTTGGAAACCAGTCGCTTACAGACTTCATTAAAGATAACGTCCTGATTGTCTATGTGTAACTGCTTACAAGAGTAAGGGTCGATTTCAACCTTGTGCTGTACACGAGGCATGGCTTTCTGGATGAACGCTGCCATCGAAGTAACCAAATCCTCCTTGCGTATGAGTTCAGAGAAGGATAATGGCTGAATCTGATTCTCTGACGAAGGAAGAGGCATTGCAGAAGGCTGCCTACCATTAGCCATAGACTTGGCAAAGGATGGAGTTGACGTCTCTGTTATTGTCAGAACACCTCTGTCATCAACTGAGTAAGTCAACCCAAGCACCTCGGCCATTGCTTCCAACAATACCAGTTCCTGATTGTGCTGCTGGAAATTCTTATTCCACTGAGCAGCCTCGACATTTGTTTTATCTGTTTTTGCCATAAGCTTATCGTCTTGGTTTATATCCTATCTTCGGTTTAGATGCGGTAACTTGGTGATTATTCAGGAAACGGTACTTGTACTTTTCCTTATCGTCATCATCAAGGTCACGCCAGCCTTTATCGTTTCCTCCGCCACCTCCACCAGAGCCGACAGACATTTGAGGACTGTAAGGTTGGAGCAATACTGTGAGCAACAGATCAAGTGCTATGTAACTGAACTTGCCATCATCCGAAGGTGTATGGAACTCCTCGGTGTTGAACTTCTGAAGATCAACAGAACTCAGCAATGATGGTATCGAAGGATAGTTGAACTTGGGTAGTTTGTTGCCAGGGAATGAGGTTTCCCAATCTGGGTATTTCTTCTCGCAACGATACCACGCATCCAGATAGTTGATGTCATACAGACGTTCACGATAGTTGTTGTAGAATTGTTCCACGCTGTTGTGCGTCTGCTGATAGTAGTCACCAAACTTCTCTGTGAGTTTAGGGAGCGTAAGCGACCTGTCTAACTGGCTACCTGAGAATGACAACTTGCCATCAGAGAATGAGATACCCATCACCTTACCTGTGGCATTATTGTATCGGAACTTCATCGCAATACCTTCGGCTTTCAACTTGTCATTGAACTCCTCCCAGTTCTTGGCTTTATCCTTGCACTTGACCACTTTATCATAGATGGCATACTTGGCTTTGTCCTTTCCTCGAAGGCGGTCTCTGTTGACCGACTCTTTACCTGAAGAAATGTAGAAGCCATACTTCTTTGTAAGGTACAGACAAGCCTTTCTGCTGCGCTCTCGTTCATTACTGGCATCAATGACCTCGCCTTTGCGGTTCACTCTGGAGAACATGAAATGAAGATGTGGATGCTTCTTATCATGATGGCGAGTAGCAAAGTACTCTGTGTCCTCGATACCCATCAGTTTCATGTACTCCCTCATGACTTTTAGCATAAGTTCGTCAGTCAGACGTGTACCATCCCTTGCGTGCCATGAAAGAGAGATATGCTTCAGCGGATCCCTCAGTTGATGGTCACCTCGAAGCGAATAAGCCTCGAATAACCGGGCAACAGTTCTGTAGTCTTCTGTGTCTGTGAGGAGAATACCATCACTGGCACATAGAATCTTCGCTTTCTTGTCCGGCTCGTCTCGTCCTAGGGCGTAGGCTACCATATCTGCGAAGTCTGCGCCACTTGTTATGTTTGCAACCATTGTTGTTCGTTTTGTTAATTACTTCTGTTAGTCCTCATCAGGATTCTTGTAAATGATAGTTGGACGCATCAAGTCACCACCTCTGACCATTCGAGCTATAACTTCCTTGATTGATAGAAGCACGTCTTTTGCCACTTGCTCCAAGCCGAAAATTCCTGCGGCATTTGCCTTGTGTGCAATCTGATTTACGTTACCACCCATCTTTGCAAGGTCACCCACCATGTCAATCTGGTCTTCACGCATGTGAGCTTGAACGACTTTTACAAGAGGTGCATCATGCAGGTAGTGCTGAACTGTCTGGTTTGCCTGCTGTGCTTGATAGACAAGAGTATTGTGATCAATTTCGTTGTACCCTACATGGTAGTGATATGAATGCTTTTCCTCTGCTGAAAGGCGAGGTCTTCCTCCCTTTCGTTTCTCATCTGGATTCTTTATCTTACCCATAGATGTCTTATCTAATGATGTATAATTGTCACGCTCGTTGGGTGGAACATTCCACAAACCTATAGCAGAAACTGCAATACAATACAGGCTGCCATCTGTGTTGTTCTATCTATAAAAGCTGTGACGTAAGTTCTAAACTCTCTGATAAAAGGGAGATAGTATTTTTCCAAGCAAGTTCAGGAATGGTTAATTACCAGACCTATCAGGCAGTGCTACAGCGCGTTGCCTCTAAGGGAGAAGTCAACAAGGTTGGCTCGACCGGAGTTTTGGGTACGTTTATGGTACCAAAAACACAAACTTGCTACGGAAAAATACGTCTCTTTTCTCTGAATAGCGTTTCAACGGCTTAAATCGTGCCTTTTTCATCTTCGATGTCGTCGAAGAGGTTCCGCTGATAGCCAGCATTCTGGCTTGGGTGCTCTGTCACGCAAGGCGATGGAGTACTATCATTAGAAGGGGCATGTTCAAACTTCTGTTTGTCGCCAGACTCTATAGTTCCAGTATCAGACGGTGGCCCCTGCTCTGGACTTCCTTCTGTGTCCGCATCCTGATTCGGACTCTGAGGAAGTTCGGGAGAAGGTGCTTCCGCTTTTGTCTCAGAAGCCACATCTGTGTCCATGCCTTGACTTGGTCTCTGATTGGCTTCAGGTACTGTTGCCGTAGGCAGGTTATCTGTTGTTCCGTCCGTAGGTGGCTCAGCGTTCTGCACCTGTTCATCAGATTGAGGATCGGGTGGCAGATTGCTGAAGTCTGGATAACAGATGTCACCATCATTTGTCTGGCACTTATCAACCGACAGCATATCTGAGATTGATGCCAGTCGAGAAGTGTGAAGACGGATGATCCCAAGGTCATCCATGGTGGAGAGAATCCTGACCATGGACTTACGACCCAGCTTCCAACGCTCGCTCATAGAGTGTGCGGAGGACTCTGCCTGACCAGTCAAAAGAGGTACAATGTTGCCTCTCTTGCTAAAAGAGGTGTCCACTATAGCCATATTGTCCAACAGGTCATTGTAGATGGCGAAATGTGATACTCCTGCTGTTGTACCAGCAAGGAAGTTTCGAGCCTCTGGAGTCAGTGTAATAGTGACTGTACAAGAGGGGAATGAAGTGTTATTTTTGTTTGCCATAGAAGTGAACTCTAAAAATGGTTAATGGAATCTTGCTCTCACAATTGTGTTGGGTGGATAGTCCTTTACAATCTCGTCCATGCGAGCAACAAGTTTGTTGTACTCTGACTCCGTAAGTTGTTCTGCACAACATGATTTGAGTTTGTCTGCAAACTTCTGACGCATACCGATCATCCATGGAATCTTTGACTCTTCAACATATTCGGGAAGAATATAGCGAAACCAGCCCTGAACATAGCGTTCCATCGTAAGAGAGCCTTCGCCTGTCTTAGCCCAGAAAACGCTACATTCAACAGTGTCATCATGTAATCTCTGTAGGTCTATCATACCAGTTCGTTCTAAACTCTGATACATACGACTGAAGTTTAATGATTATCGATTCTGTTTACCCAACATCTGCATGTGAAGACGAGCTTCTTCTGCTATCTCGTCAATGGAATCTTCTCGATTCTGACGAACCCATTCCAGAAGGTCAGACTTCTCAAAGTAGATCATCTTGCCGTTAGGACGGTAGAATGGAATGGTGTGCTCATGTGTCATCTTGTACAGAGTAGAACGCTTCATGCCGAGGAATACTGCAGCCTCTTCAAGTGTCAAAGTCTCCTTGGCAGGGATGAGGAGATTTTCGAGAAACGCCATGCGCTTCTGTAGGTCAGCTATGTTGCGCTGTGCCTGAGTGTCCTGTGCGGACTTGTTTGTTACATTATTCATTATTATCCTGTTTTGATTATTCGATTAAAGAAAGAGCAAGTGTCACGAACGAAACGTGATTGAAATCTGGGTGCAAAGTTAATGCGTTGATTCCTAATCGTTATAAATTGTATATCCAGGCACATCAGAAATTTGAGTAGTTTAACTTTCGAGTATGATTTTACGCGAATAATCATACTATAAACCTCGAATTTGTTGTGATATGTGGTATTTGCTTGGATGTGATTTCGTGGATTAAATCCTGACTGGCTTTAGTACGAAATACAAGAATCCAACATTCGAGACGTGATTACTATAGTCGTTAAAAAATAATCGTAACAAAGTGCGCAAGTTTGAAGAAAAATTGCTATCTTTGCATGTAGAAATTGGTGTCGTGCAACAATTTTGATTTGTTACGAGTATATTTAACATTTTTTTGTTGTTAGTTTGTTACGTAACAAGGTTTCTATTAAAAATGGGTATTGATTTACAAATAGTTACACGATTTTCTAAACCTACGAAGTATAGCATTGCTCCATAGAAATGTACCGTGAGATAACGTATCAGCCACTTTGACCAGACTCCTTCCCATTTCGGCAAGAGAGAGAATGCCCATTGTATCGGACCGAATATCGTCAGCATACCCAGGAGTATCTGTTGGCAATAGATGGTAGCCCACCAACCTATGCGGAAAACTATTAGGGCTATGAGCATAATCACCTTGTCTATGCCTACCACTGCACCTGCCGTGAGTGATGTGAACCAGAGCTTCGAAGCATCAGTTTCCATGTTCGTCACTTCATCCACACCTGCCTGTTCCATGGTTGACTCTATCAGGTTTGGATCCGATGTGCCGGAATGGGCTACGTCTGCCTGAGCCTGTAATGAGTTATAAAGAGTGTCTCGTGTATAGATGAGTTCCTGGACTTCTTCAAACTTATCCTCAATCTGTGCAGACTCTGCTTCATACAAGTCGTGGGTGTATGAACCTATGCAGTTAGGGATATAGGAGAGAAAGTCAAGTACACACCAGCTGCTGCCGTTGTTTGTAATGCCGGTATCTGCAGGTGGGTACCACCAACAGAGGATCACACTGACCACAAGAGGCTTGAACAGCTTCATGATGTCTATCGGCTCATGCTTTACCATCATCTTGTAGGCCATACTGCCAGCTACGACTATCGAGAACAGCGCAGCTAGAGCCATACACATCTGCAATATCCACCAAAACGGACCTTGTGAGCCTGTGAACGTGGCATCACAAAGGAACTCGTTGGTCTGGAAAATCACATCATCAATCTCCTGTTCGAGGATCTTGATACCGAAATCGGAAAGGATGTTTGAATCTGCCATGTTTTATTGTCTTACTATGTTATTGCCTTCGGAGTCATCAGATTCTGAGTCTCCAGAGTTATTTCCTACATTCTTTTTGCCTGCTTCACGCCATCTGCTAATTGCTGATGATGCGTGGCTGGCTACATTGTTTCTTCTTTCAAGTCGTGCAGCAAGCAAGGAGGAGGTCTTTCTCTTGTTGCTTAGTTGGACTAAAAAGGAGATAAGTGTCTCATTCTGCTTGGTAATGTCATCATAGATGGCAAGATACTGCTGTTTGCGCTGGGCATTGGGCATATAGGCATCCTGCATCTCCTTGATGGCTGTCTTGTACATCTTGTAGTATTCTGTCCATCGTGTCTTGTCTGAAACAGAACCACCAACGCTTACTATTCGGTCAATATTCGCCTGAAAGTCCGAGAGCTTGGAGTTGATCTTGTTTCCTTCTGCAAGCCAGGCAATGTCAATCTGCCGGTCTGCAATGTTGAGTGCTTCTATTTCTGCTCGTTGGGTAAGAGATGCTTTGATACTATCAGCAACATCCACCTGCTGATATGCAGAGACTCCTGCCATGGTTCTGAAAAACTGCTTGTTCTTTTTTGCTGCAGTCTTCTGATAGCTGTTGTGTAAGGCATCATAATAGAATGCAGGAGTGAGACCACCAGAACCAATCTCCTGAACTGTAATCTGGTTCATCTTGGCTGCATCATGGTTGTAACTCACATATCCTTGGGTTGATGCGTTAAAGCATAACGTCAAGCCACATAAGCAAAGTGCTGTCCGTGAAGAGATTAAATGTTTCATATTCATTGATTTTTTATTTATTATCCTAATAGCCTAAATATCCAGCGCCTCTCCATCTTCCAAAGGCATCACTTATGATTTCCTCTTTGCTCTTGGCACGGTACACCTGCTTTTTCCAATAGCCGATTCTCACTTGGATATATCTCCATGTTTCGAAGTATGCCTTGTTGAGATGCTTGTTGATGTTGTCGAGCGAGTTGTTGATGCTCGTAATGATGAGAAGCAAATCTGACGTTGAACATGCCGCAGCTCCAGTAGCATATAGCAGCAAATCACTGACTGACCTATAGAGATTGTCGCCTTCATCTGCAATCTTAGCCAAAGCCTTGGTGTTGATGGTGATAATCAGCGTATCGGTACTCATGATGTTTCCTCTTTCCAGGCATTTTTTCCTGAAATCATTGAGCATCTTTCTATAGTCACCGACTTTGTCACTCACATTCTCATAGGTGCTGTACACATTGAGACTGGTACGGAGTGACTGATACAGAATATCAATCACGTCAAATGCCCTGGTGTACTTATCCAGTTCCTTGTTGATGTCCCTGAATCCAATGTTGGCATCGCCGCTGTAGTCATGCAGCAGTTTATTGCTTGCCTCCAAGGTGGAACGCACAAGTAGCAGACTGCGCTGTTGCTTGTGATCTTTGATATAGGCCTCGATAGAAACTGCATCAAAGCCTACCTGAGCTTTTGCTGCTGAAGGCAAAAGGGTCAACAGACAAATGAGTATTGTCAGTATCTTGCTATTCACTGTTGTCTTCTTCATCGTCTTCATATTTTCCGTTATAACTATCTGAATGTCCACTATCGGCTGCATGTCGCAACCATCGTTTCCTGCATTGTTCAATGAGAGTCTGTCTTCTGCCTTGCTCGTCATTCAGTGGGGGAGCAACACTCCTTAAAATGTCTATGATGGAATGCTTGTAATGCATCATCTTCTCCAATGACACCAAATCGGCAAAAATCTTAGTGAGACGGCTGTCTATCTGACGTGCTATTTCCAGGCGGTCACTTGACCAGAGCAAATGATAGGTATCATCCGTATTGTCTGATTCTACGGGGCTACTCTTGGCATATTCAACCGTAGGGTCACAGTCTGGATAGTCACGGGCAATCTCTGCAAGTTTAGCATTTACTTCGGCTGCTTTCTCCTCATCGGTCTTAGCTGGGTCGAGGTTTACTACAGCTACCACTTGCGTATCGCTATATTCCGTGGTCAGAGTCCATGAAATCTGCACGATGGCACGGTGTATCTTGATACCCATGAAGTACTTGGGCTTTCTCGCTATCGAGACTGTTGCCTTGAAAGTGATGACACCATTGATATTAGGCATAGATGCAGTACGGACGAAAGTATTACCTTCCCATGCACCCGAACCATTCCAACTGAGATTATAGGCAGTCTTGCAATCCTGCATGATGGCCGGTATGCGGTAATAATCATCTGTCACGGCATTCTCACCATCAATAGCCTCTTGTTTTGCCTTTTGGTACTGGGCAAGTTTTGATTCGGCAGTACTCTTGTCAGACTTCAATGCTGTAATGCGATCTTTGTTAGCGTTGTACTGTTGACGATACCTCGCAGCATCATTCACATTTGAATTCTTAATTTTTCTAAGAAGTTCCGAATTTTCTGCCTCCAAGTTTGTGATTTCAGACTGGAGAGAAGCTATTTTCCTCTCTGTCTCCGCAATCTTGGAATCAATCTCTGAGGTGTTGACACTTTCATGAGTGACACTTGTGGCCATAGCACACTGCTTGGTGTGACCATTCACGCTACCTCCACAACTCGAACACTTGTATTGGGTCGAAGCTTCACCAAGTTTGGTACCGCCATGGCAGGTAACACTGATGGTTGCAGTTTCACATCCTGCAATCTTCTTGGCATCGGTTGTCTGATAGTATCTCTTTGCATCACTTGAAAGATAGTAGGTGTAACCTTCCTCGTTATCATTGAGTTCTTTCAGTCGTGCATTCAATCCGGCTTTGAATGTGTTCATGTCCATTGTGTAGGAATCAAAGACATCCTCATAAGCAACTTCCTTTTTATACCAGCTCTTTGAAACATGAATCTCGTAAGCATAGGCTTTAGCATATTGACCACTTTTCTTCTTACTGAGAATATAGCCTGACATATAGTAGGTTATGCTATAATTGTAGCCGTCATTCGAGTTGTTATGCTGCTGAACATCACTTCGACTCCATCCAGCATGGCTTTCTGAGTTTCTCAATGCAGCTTCTCTTTCTGCCGATGTTGGAGTATAGTTTTTGTCCTTTGTGCTGATACGATACCAGTGATCACCTTTGATGATGGCATCATTGTCTGTAGGTGGATAGTAGTCGCACAGCTTCACATTACCGGCATCAACTCTATAGATATACCATCGCTGGGTGTAGTATTGTCCCATTCCTTCACGGGCATAGTCTGTTACCCAAGAGGTCAGATTGTAGTTCGATAAAGAGAAGAGATTTGCAATGCTGTCCCTTCCTCCAACAAACTGCAAGAGCGTATTGCCTGCATTTGCAGACAGACTGTTGTAGAGTCCATACACATTTTCTGCAATCTCAATGACGCTGCTTGTCTTATCCATCATCGTACCACTGAAACTACTGTTGCCAAGGATTGAGCCTACAGCATTACCAGCTCCAGCAGAAGCAAGGTTGACTCCCATGGCATACAGGTTGTCTATGTCTTCCTTCAGATTCTCCTTCGTAAAGTTGGAACCGAACCCGGAAAAGTTGTCAAACATCGCTTCCCAATCTACGTTGCCCAACTCCGAGAGTTTCAGAATAGCCGCCAATTCCTGGTTGATCTCCAGAAATGCAATATCCTTGAATGAGAGGGTGCTGTTGGTGACGATTGACTCAAACTGATAGCAGAGAGTCTTGGTCTCTTCACATACCTTATATAAATAGCTTCCCCAGTAGAGAGCATTCTGTGGACTTTTGAGCATCATTCCAGCTACAGTCCATATCTTCGGCATGATCTTGGCCGACACCATGTTGTAGATACGGCGGTAATAGTAGTTCTCCGTCGAACTTGTCCATAGTCCCAGATGGGTGAGGGCTTTACGGTCAAGGAACTTTGAAGTAAAGATTCCTGCCGCAGCCACCTCTGCCGCCTGATAGTGTTCACGTATCTTAGCTACCTGTTCGGCATAATACGCCTCAGTAGTTGCCTCTGTTGCAAAAGCGGCTGTCATTGCTTCTACAGTGCGTTTGTCATAGTTTACACTGTAGTACTGTGCCATCGTCGGTACTACGGCACAGAGATAGAGAGTAAGTATTATCAGATAGCGTTTCATTGTTTGAATATTATCGTTTATGACTTGTTACATATACTCATCAAATTTCCTCTTGGGTTTGAGGTTCAGCACATGGCCAGTCTGGTTCACCTTCTGGGCAAATGGTAGGGATTTGGTGATTCCTGACAGTTCCCAGTCTCGGCAATAGGCTTCGATGGCATGTTGATGGTCGCATTGCAACTCTTTCTTGTAGAGTTTCAGCGCTTCCTTTTCTGCTCGCTCGGTGGTATAGGTCATATAGCACTCGTGAGGTTCTTCAACTCCAAACACGCCTCCGACACTTCCTCTTCGGATAAAGACTTCTCGGAAGAAGCTTCTGCCTTCCTTATTTTCAAGTCGGTTGATGGTGAAGATCTTCTTGCAGTCCACATCTGTCAAGCCAAGGATTGCCTTGATCTCGTCGAAACGTTCACGGAACTTGCTTTGGTCAAGCAGCATCACCACATCAGAGTTGTTGATGATGGCTTCCTTCACGATAGGACTTCCCACAATGTCCTGGATCTCCTGAGTAACCACACCCACCGATGCCCAGAACTTACGGGCTGTCTTGTAGAGGTACTTGATATATTCTGCCATCATTGGCGAAGCTATGGCTTTCCATGCCTCTTCAATGACAAGCACCTTGCGGTTCTTTTTGATACGCATCTTCTGGATGAAAACGTCCATGATGATAAGTGTAACAAGAGGGAAGAGGAGAGGGTCATGTAGGCTAAGCACCCAGCGCCTTGCCATATTACTATGGTAGGTTTCCAAATGCTCGCCCCCGAACCGGACTTACACATTTCGGCGTATCCGGCTCTCCATTAATTCTATCAGTCTATACTACCGTAATGGACTTTCTTATGGCAGCTACGACATAAAGCTATCGTCTTACGCTTGCGTGCAATCATGTGGCGTTCCCAATCTTCCTTTCCTTGAAGGTCTTTGAGTTTTCTCACATGGTGCATATCAAGTTTTACGTTTTCCTTTCCACACAATTCACAACGGTTTGCCTTTAATCTGTCGATAAGACTTGTTCCGTGGTAAAAGTATTGAACAGGTAATCTGTCATAGCAATCTCCATATTCTTGTTTCTTACGCTTGAACCCATCGTGGTAAAACTGCCTCTTTAAGGTTTGTCCTTTTCTGTTCTTATAGCTTACTGTGAACACTCCGTCTTTCTTGTATTTCTTGCAGATTTGCACTACAGAACTTCTATACTTGGACGCATAGGTTTTGTACATGCTATACTCCATGATATACTTGAATGTATGAAGCGAATGACAATTGTTTGCTATTGAATAGAAGTTATAGATACCTCTTATTTCAGCATTGTATCTTTCCAAGATTTCCAAGTCATCACTGTTGATGAGATATGGTCGGTGCTTAGGTTTGTAAAACTCCTTTCCATTGTGCATCTTTATCTCCAATGCACCATAGTCAAGAAGTTTCTTTCTAATCACTTGCGTTGGCATCTTCAAGTACACCTTATTATTAAAGGGTCTTGTCAATCTGCCAGCCTTGTTTCTCTTGGTCAATACAGATTTGCGGATATAGATTTCATAGCCGAGGAACTTTGCAGACTTTCTTCCATGTGTAATGAGTGTCTTCTCATCTGAAAGTTCAAGCGAAAGCTTCTCGGCAAGGAACTTTTTGATGTCCTGCTTGATGGCTTCCGCCTCTTTCTTTGTTCCAATGACAGCACACAGAAAATCATCTGCATACCGTACATATTTTAGGCGTCTGAAATTTGCATCCATATCCACACCACAAGGAATTTTTGCTCTTTCCTTATCAAAGTGTTTTATTTCTTTGACTATAGATTTGCGCTCTTCCCTGTCTGTTACCGCTTTGAGTTTCAACACTGCACGACTTTTGCCGTACTCAAATTTCACCCTTTCGGGATTGTCTGCTCTTTCCTTGCCCTTGTTGAATTTTTGGATGTATTCACGCATATAAGTGTCAAGTTGGTCAAGGTAGATGTTTGCCAATATCGGGCTGATTATTCCACCTTGTGGCGTGCCACTATATGTTTTGTTGAATACCCAATTTTCAATAAATCCCGCATTGAGGAACTTGCGTATCAATCGAAGAAAACGCTCATCGTCAATTCGCTTCCTTAAAATGTCTATCAATGTGTTATGATTGATATTGTCAAAGAAGCCTTTGATGTCCCCTTCTATGAACCAACGTGTCCCATTGAATGACTTTTGAATTTGTTGCAAGGCTGTATGACAACTTCGCTTGGGTCTAAAACCATGGGAATTGTTGTCAAAGCTACCTTCATATATCGCTTCCAAAATCATTCTGACAACTTCTTGCAGAAGTTTGTCGTTGAATGTGGGTATGCCAAGAGGTCGTTTCTTCCCATTCTTCTTGGGAATATAAACTCTCCTTGACGGTATGGGCTGATATGACTCGTCTTTCAACGAAATTATCAGTTTTTCAATGCGTGATATACTCATGTGGTCAATGGTGGCGTTGTCTGCCCCCTTGGTCATGTTACCCTCCTTTGCATAAATGCGCTGATAGGCAGCATAGTACATCTGTTCATTGAAGAGCAGGCGGTAAAGCCGCTCAAATTTATAGTTCGGTTGTCGGCTGTGTATAGCCAGACTGTTTAATACTCTTTCTGAATTTCTCATAATGTCTCACACATTTTTCATTAATTGTATTAAAAGAATTAACTGCCTCCCTTTGCCATGTGCAGGTCATTATCCTGCTCGGACTACTACGGAGGCTCCGTTGCCTTGTCAGATATTCAGAGGTCTGCACCTCATAGCCTTACAAGTGGCTTTCCGATTTAGGCAATCCCCGTTTGCTTGCATAATAACTCTTGCCTGATAGACAGGAGGATATGACTTTCGTCCTTTTCTGCTTATTGCAGATGCGTCGTGACAAGTACATGCTCTATTCTCCTCAAAGACTGGAAAATGAGTGTCACGATACAACGAGTTTAGCTATCTTACGTTGCAGGTACGCGCAGATACCGCTTGGACTATCATTCAATCAGTATAGATTTTATCCTTTGTCTATCTTTTCATCCCACCATTCAGTCGCAATCTGATAGCTGATTGACTTATGGATTTCCTACATGCTACACTCCCCATCGTCTTTCGTTGAATGGATAAGTAGGCGGATGATAGGTCTTTTCAATGTACACTTGCCTAATTCCTTGCTAATGGAATAGTTATTTATGCAGCCTTGACGGGCGCACCCTTGATGGAGTCAATCTCAAAGACGATGAAGGTCTCATCAAACAGCTTTGTGTCGAGGTTCTCATTGAGTGTAAGCTCATGACTACCGCCCTTGTAGAAGTCCTTCAGCAGATAGTTGTAGGATGCCAAGTCAATTCCTGCCAGGTTGTTCTCCTTTATAATCTGAGGAATACGGATTTTACTGTACTCGTAGAATGTATTGAACGACAGGTTCTCTATTTGTTTCTTCATGAAGTATTCATCGAAGTATTCCGTGATAACCTGCTCTATGAGACGGTCTTCCGTCTTGGTGACTTCACCTTGGGTTCCTTTCCAGATGAGCATGACCAGATTTTTCAGGAAGCCTATCTTCTCGATGTTCAACTCCTCACGTTTGATGGCAAAAGGATTCATCGTGATAGGATGCTCGTCTGTGTAGCTGATATACTTGCCACCGACATATTCGCAGAGTCCTTCATATGAATTACCGGTATCAACCATCACAACGTCGGTGTTCTGTTCCCACATCTGACGGACTACACTATTCATGTGGAAGGACTTTCCGCTTCCAGACGGACCGAGGCAGAAGAAATTGGAGTTATCCGTTATCTTGTTCTTTCCTTCCTTACCACTGATGTCGATGGCAACAGGTACACCTTGGCGGTCTGTATAGTAAATCTTCAATGGGGTTTCCTCACTATGCTGAATGCGCTCTTTGTACATGAGACAGGCGGCTGCATCACTGAGAGTCAGGAAGCGGTCATACTCTGGGTTGGTGGAGTAGCAATTACCAGGGAATGAGTTGACAAACAGCTCCAACTGGTTGTAGGCTCTTTTGCTGATATGAATGCCCAATCGACCAAAGGAGTTCTCCAGATGGTTGGTACATTTCTGAATATCAGCATCTATAGGTACTACAACGACAAGGTTGAAGTGAGCATATACCAACTGTTTGTTTTCTCTTGCTATCACATCCTGCACCTTCTTGATGTCCTCCACGGCTATCTGGTTGCTTGGATTAGGCATACTGGCATGACGGTTTTTCTTCTTGTCGAGTAGGGAGAGCTCTCTTTTCTGGTTAGGAATAAAGAACATCTGGTTATACACTACTACATCTGCAGAAGGAATACAGTCAACCAATGATACCATATCCACTGGCATAGAAACATTGTTCACCTCAATATTGGTGAATGGACGGACTATAGATGGTGTGCTGACACAGTCAACATCAACAAGACTATAGACCTTGCATCGTTTGTTGCCCATGCTGATAGACTCTTCATCAACTTTGAAGTTTGTCATTGACACAGTCTTGTCGTTGAAGTTCATGGAGAAATAGCGGTCAACATATTCACGAGCCGTATTGCCATCGAGGTAGGATGCTTCCAAGCCGGAATCCTTCAATTGGTCTTTGACTTTTCGGATCTTCACCATAAAGTCGCGCCATTTCTTACTGTCAAAAGAGAAGATGCGGCTTTTCTTATTCTCCTGGGTGATAATCAGATAAGTCTGGCTGTCGGTATAGGAACGTCCATTGAAATACTTGAAGTAAGACTCTGACAAGAACTCATGGTTGTCGTTACTCTCATCCTGAAACTGTTTGCACACGAAGACATCCTGCTTATGAATGGCATAGCCTTCACCGAGGGTCTGGGCAAGTGCGGTGACAAGATGATTGAACTCATAGTAGCTGTCTATGTTTGCAGAATACTTCTGCACCGGGTTCTCCATCTTCAAGATGGCTGAGTATTCGCCAGTCTTGGTATAGAGCACGCCAATTCCATCCACATCCTCAACAGAGAAGTAGATGTCTTGAAAGATCTTCTTGCGTTTGCCTCCGGTTCCAAAAGCAGAGACTGAGATAGCCATGCCTATGAGTATAGCTACAAATGCTATGATTACATATATGATCATTGTTATTTGCTCTTTTATCAAATGAAGATAGGCTCATCCTTGCGAGAGGGTGAGCCTACCGATTTACACTATTCAGATTTCAACACACTTGCTCATTTGTTTACGTTTGAATTTTGTTTGATTACATTCTATGCGAACAAGCATAGATGAACACACCATGCTCTTCCTTCTTGGTATGCAACCCTTTCTTCTGTTTGAAGAAGATGAGAGCAGCTCCCGAACAGAGGGAAACAGCAAGAACCACAAGACCAACCACAAAGCCGAGGATGCAATATGCTATGATGAAGCCGAGGATGGCTCCACCAATGGCACAGGCTGCCCAGGTGATGTAGCGTCCCTGGAACCCCATAAATTCAAGGGGCTTCTGGAGACCCTTGAACATGGGATAGCTTACGTACCGATTTTCGTTTACTTCTCCTGACATGATGTATTCTTTAATGCTTGAACGATAGATTAGAGGCCGAAGAACAAAGGCAGAGCCTGGGCTGCAGCAACGAGGAAGATACATGCGCCAACAACCATCATGATCTTCTTCTTGACATCCTGCTCCTCATTGTTCATAGCGATGTAAACGCTGATAGCACCCACAACAGCAACTACACCGGCAATGGCGTAGCAGAGCTTAACCACAAAAGGTACATACTTGGCAATCTCCTCCGTCACAGTTGCGAGGGCATCTGTTCCGGCTGTGTAATCACCAGCTGCGTTCTGTGCATAGGTCGCCAATGTTCCACAGAAAAGGAGCATGGCGAGCGTCTTCATACGCTTGGCACTGAAAAGATTCTTTGCGAAATTCTTGATTTTCTTCATTTGATTTCTTTTGATGTTACTTAAAAAAATTACACTCATTTATCTCTCCTGCAGGTTGAGATGTTTTGTTATCCTATCTTTTTTACCTTATACAATATTATAACCGAAGAATGCAGGGAACAGGATAGTTGCACCTATCATAAAAAGGCAGGCACCAATCAGCATCATGATGGATTTGGTTACGTCACCTTCGCCCGTATTCATCTTTATATAGATTTGCAAAGCTCCTATGATGGCTACGATGGCAGCTATGGCATACACCAGATAGACTACATAGAGCATCATTGTTACCGTAAAGTCATGAGCATTGCTCAGAGCGTCTGCCCCCCAGCTATAATCGACACCTCCGCATTTGGCTGATGCCAACATTGGCTGGAAGAGCATGACACCTATTAACATTATGGCAAACAAAAGATTGTGTTTACAGCTTATCTCTGGCATTCTTCTTTTCTATTTTTCGGGTGTTGTGCTTATTGTTGAGATTCTGCATAAACTCATCTGAGAGGTAACTGCATTGTGGCACTGGATCTATGTGCTCCAAAATCTCATCGTTTTTCTCATTGAGTTCTTCACTGGTCACGGTATGTGACTGTGGTTGCTGCGATAGCTCTTCATCTGAAGGAGGTTGCGGATATGGCACGTTTCCTGTCGGGTTGACAACTCTGAGTCCATCATCCGTGATTTGCTCCGTGAAGGTCATGTCACCCTCGTCAGGACCCTCGTTGCGTTCTTCGATTGCAACTGGCTGTTCCTCATTGGTCAAATCACCTACATCATAGGTCTCTTCTTCTGTTTTCTTTTCATCCTTCTTCCCATGTAGGTCTAATGTGATCATTACTGCAAAGTACACTACATACACAAAAGTGAGGACGAGCGCAAAAATTACGAATCCTGACATTTTCAATCTGAATTTTATTTGTTATTTTTATTGTTATCATACTCGGAACTTACATCCGACGAGTCGGCGTATTTCCCAAAAACAGTGCAAAGGAACATATATTTGTGCGATAAATAAAAAAACAAAGCTAAAACTGTTTCAGTCTTAACACAGATTATAAAAGAAGTATGATAATATTTTAATAATCATACTATAGAATAACGAAAGGGCGTATAAAACAAAAAAGGAGACCCTCTCGAAAGAGAACCTCCTGATTGGTTAGTGTCATGGCAGTTTCACACTATTTGGGTGGTTTGATGATACCATTGATTACATCATTAACATCTTTGTAGTTGACGTATCGATGAGATTCATTTATCACCTTATCCTGATAAGCAGCTTTTATCTTCTCTACAGTCTTTGCACCTGCATCATCGTTATCAAGATAACAATGTATCACGGAGTATTCCTGCAGGTATGGCATCAGAACCTTGATGTTACTGACAGAGTTGAGAACGAGATAGTCGCATTCATGTGGCAGGCAAAGCTCATTTCCTGTTATCCATTTCTTGATACTGGCATATGTCAGCATATCAAAGAAACCTTCAAAGATGCAGCATTCTTTATGTGGCTCGTTGTTTGGTCTGATGATTGAAATCGACTTTTTGCCGATGCTTCGTTTGCTGTATTTGTTTCTGGCTTCCATTCCGCCCTCGATATTCTCAAATGCTATGGCATAGTAACTCTTGTCATAGATACGATAATGTACTTCCTTGCAATACTCCTTGGCTATGTCATAGTCTATTCCTCTCTGCAAAATGTAGTCTCTGAGATAAGGGTGACTGAGCCCAACAATACGCTCAATGATGGTGCTGGCTTCTTTTGCCTTCTCTCGCTGAGCAACTTGGTCTTGCTTCCAGGCTTCCTTTCTCTCATCTTCCTTCCTTTGGGCTTCATAATCCTCTGAATACTGAAGATGGTGTTCCTTTATCTTCTGTTCCAGATAGGTCAGAACTTCATGGTTGTTCCAGGAAGGGTTCATTTTCTGAACCAGATTGATGAGATTGCCACCTTCGCCTGCTCCAAAGTCATTCCATAGATTCTTCTTGGGACTGACATTGAATGAAGGCGATGCCTCTGTCCTAAAAGGAGACAGATACCAATAATTCTCCTTTAATATATAGACATGATGATAGCCCTGTGATTCCAGGAACTGCACAATGCTGACTGATTTAATTTCTTCTATAGTCATGCTGTTACATATATTATGGGCACATATTAGTTTAATATATATATACCCGGTTAAACTTAAACTCGTAAACTCACTTGGACGGAAACAGAGTTGGGTGATAATGGTAGCCGTCTTTTTCTTTTGTTATCAGCTTTCGTTCATTGAAAATCTTTAGCATCTCCTTCACTGCATTATCACCACGCTTGTAGCCTTCTTCGGCGTAAGCTTCACCCAGAGCCTTTACCAGATCGACGTATCTCTGTGGAGTACTCTTGGAGAATATCTTTTGAAGTACCATCGTATGAACATCGTCTGGCAGAGAAGTGAGCGGCTTGTCTTTGGGCTTGACAACAGTGACGTGATAACCGACATCAAGTACAGGCAGAGAGTTGTCGTCAATGTGGAATGCCCAGCTCGAAAACTCTTTGTCTCGCATGTGCATGGGTCTTACCTCACTGATATTGGCATCCTGCTTGTTCTTACTGATAATCAACACCGTTTCTGCCTTATTCTCCAGCTCTGTACCAATATGACCACGAGTATTGTTGTCATTCTTGTTTAGGTGGAGCACACAATGAATATGCAGATCATACTTGCTCGTCCATGCCATTAGCATCGTCATTACGTCTGTGGACTCCTTGGCGTTGTTAATGTCGTACATGAGATCTCGCAAACCATCGATAATGACAAGTCCCACGCCATCAAAAGTTCTTAGCGCATAATCTATGAGGGCTATGCGGAGAGTAGGGGTGAACTCCCTTAGACCATAGAATTTGATGCGCTTGTCTTCCTTGTTAAGACTGAGTCCTGCCAGTCGGTAGATTCGCTCAACAACATTGTGGCAATGATAGCGACTCTGCTCCGTATCGAAATAGAGAATTTGTCTCTTTCCTTCAGGAAAACTTGCCCGGTAGTTGAGCACAGTGGAATTGGTTAACGCTGCTGCTACCATCGCCGTGATGTTGAACGTCTTTTTGCTCTTTGCCTTACCTGTTGATGCACTGAAATTTCCGAAAGTGGCAATGGTACAGTCACCGACCCATAACACCTGGGGTGGTACGGGCGGTTTTTCTGAAGCTTTTATCTCTCCTTGTCTGAGATAGCTTTCCAGTTCACTGTCATTGAAAGCGCTCTTGCACAGCATGCCTACTTCCAGGGAACCTGCTGCAGTCTCTTCTTTTGCACTTTTACTATTTCTTCCTCTTGCCATTGCTTCTTTCATTTTGATTTCTACACTTTGAGGGGTCAATCACTATCTCAGACTTTTCCAAGAGAGCCGTCAGTTGGACATCAGAATAAACTCTGGTCTTGTTCTTCTTTCTGTCTTTCATAACGCTTCTCTATTTGTTGGCACTGTCCTTTCGTGTCGGGGTGATATGGTTGTTGCGCATCCATTTCAAAAGCTCCTTCTTGTCGAAATAGATGGTTTTCCCCTGTGGCTTGTAGTGAGGAATCTCCATGTTCATGGTGAGCTTGTATATCTGAGACTGAGAAACGCCAAGATATTCCGCAACCTCGGTGGTGGTGAGCATCTCTTTGTTTGAGAAATATCTTTCCTCAATCTTTGAAAGACGCTCATTAAGTGCCTCAGGTTCTACCGAAGTGAGTTCCTTTACTCTCATTTCCAAAAGTTCTACTCTCTTGGCAAGTATGTTCATGTCAATTTTACTATTTCCCATTTTCTTTATACTTTTAATGTTAGACAATAAGGGGGCTACCCCCGAAACTGAATCGATTCGGGGGCAAAATTACCCCAATAAATTCTAATACAACTGACCTTACTCCTGACACTCAGAAGTGTCAGGGGGGATGTAAGGAGATTTTTCTTTTCAGTTGTTTAACTTACTTTACTTCATCGCATTTCTTTCAGTTGTTTTGCAAAATCCAGAAACTCCCCACTTGGGAACTTTGCTGATGAAGCCTTCAGTTCACTGAGTCGGCTGCTGATAGCACCTCGTTTGGATGCCTTTCCCGTACTCTTAGGGGTGAGTAGCTGATTGTCCGCAATAAGTGATACCCAGTTGTGGGGAATCATCTTCTCAATAGACAGAGCATACAGCAATTGAAGTACCTGTCGCATATTGACTACAACCAGAGATTCATCCAACGCACATTTGAAGAATCCGTCCATAGTTTCTTCATCGATACCATCTACAAAGAAATTCGACTCATTGGCGAATTTCGTAATGAGTCGAATCTGTTCTGGAGTGAATGAAGCAAGAATGCGAGGGTTTTCAACCACAACTTCAATGTGGTTGAACTCATAAACCATTGTTTCAAAGTCTCCTTTCTCAAATGAGGACTTGGCGAAGTACTTAGTGACAAGGTCTTTTCTGGTTGTAAGCAACTCATACAAGCTGAATACATGCTTGAAATGGTTGCGGACGATCTGCTCCTCGGAAGAGAAGACCGGCAGGTGATAGCTAACAAAGTCGTTGACATATCTGTCATACAACTTGCCATCGTTAAGGATTTCCAACTTGTACTGCTCGTAAGCAGCACGATAGAGTGTCCAAAGTTCATCTTTGGAAAGCTCAATCTCTTGTTTTGGACAATGATCTGAACACTGTAAACACAAAAAGAGAGAGCACAGAGGAATTGTTCTTCTGACTCATATTACTTTTTGTTAATGAATAAATTTGATATACGCCTACTTAATGAAGCAGGCGGAAATGTGTATTTTACTTGACGTTTATTTGTTATGTAAGTCATCATTTCAGTGCAAAGATACACCAAAATTGTGCAATCTATCTGCATTCAGTATAAAAAATAACATCAGTATGATTATTTAGACTCTTCTCAAAAGAAAAGCCTACATTAGGGAATATCCAATGTAGGCTTCTGAATTTTAGGCACTTATCTATCCTTTCAAATTCTTCGTCTTGGTCTTTTGCTGAGTATCTGATTAATCTCCATGGTGCTGATTGGAGCCTCTATCTTGCAGCCAGATTCTAACCATTTGATAAGGTCATCCCTAAAGAAGGTATATTTCTTACCCTTCTGATTGACAGGGATTTCACCGTTTTGTATGTAAGTGTACATAGTGGATTTCTTGATTTTAAGAAATTCACAAGCTTCCTTCACATCCATTGGAATATGATCTGATAGGGAAGGTCTTTTAGTCCTGCGTACTTCTTCTCGAATCAGTTCCATAGACTGGTCAAGAAGATCGAATCTTTTTAGAATCTCTGACAATACTTCTGGTATGTCATTGAATGTTATTTGTCTTTCTTCGTTCTGCATATTGAAAACTTTCTTTATTTCTGATGATGAAATTGATAATCATTGTAATCGGGTACATCTATCTCAATTACGCATTTGCCCTTCTGTCTTAATGTACGTCTCATGCTTTCCACTTCAACATCCTGAAGTTCGGTAGGGAAACATAGCTTTATGAAGGTTGCTCGTTTCTGACCGCTCCAGCCAAGGCGTTCTCCAATATTCCAGGAATAATGCCTGATGTCGAGAGTATTCAAGGTTCCATTTGTCTTCACAGGAACAATACATGATTCAGGAATGTCGTACAGTTTGATGTTCTGACACAGTATCTCCAAGTACTCATCTGTCATATATGGAGAAAGAATTGAGTAAGTGTAGTCTTTGACCGCATCATATTTTGAACTTTCAAGACTATACTGCCTGTTGCGATAGCGTTCACGCATTTCTTCCGCTTTCTCCACATCCGATATGGATGGTTCGCTTGAAGAAACAGTATTGTTTATCACGATGTCTCTCACCGCTTGCGGCTTACGTAAGCACAAGAATGTACAGATGATGATGGCAAATGATATATAGTAGAATATCATCGGCAAAGAGAAACCGAAATCAGAGTCCGAAACCGTCACCATCAGGTTAGCAATCGCTCCATGTATTCTTGGAGCGACTACTACCATAATGATGGTGAGCATATTTGAAATGAGGAGAATCAAGAAGTTCTCTTTTAACTTTTTAATCATTGCAATTGTTACTTTTTGGAGTTTTTGTGTCTGCAAAGATATAGAGAATCTTGCTATTTTCTACTATTTCGTATCAACAAAATGCGTCTCTTAAACACTATTTATTATTCTGTGTTTCAATGCTTTAAGCGATATTTTATTTTCTCTTATTTGCCGTATTATAATCTTATTTTCTCTTATTTGCTTTTGGGCACATCTTGCTTTCTGTTGGCTTCACATCGTCTTTCACGTTCGTTAACGTAATTCTGCCTGCTGCCTCACGTGTTTTTGGATTTGCGTGAGAAGCGTAGATCTGCGTTGTGCTGACATTCTTATGATTGAGCAGATGCTGAACGGTATAGATGTCTGTACCAAGTTCGAGCTGCAACGAGGCATACGTATGACGGAAGCAGTGGAAGGTGATATGCTTTTCGATACCGCACTCTTTTAGCCAGTTCTGCATCACACCATACGTCATAGTACGTTTGAAACCTTGAAAGATATATGTTCTGTTGGTCTTTGGATGGATTAGAGCATAAGCATCATCGCCAATTGGAACCTGGGTCTGGCATTTTGTCTTCACGCAAATGAAATCCAGATAATATCCACCATCAGCATAGCTACGGATATTCTCCCATTTCAATCTCAGGATGTCACTAATACGGAGACCTGTAAGACAGGAGAATAATGCCGCCTTTCTAACCACCGGAATAGAACATTCTGTGGCATACATTCTTCTAACTTCCTCCAATGTAAGACTTTGCTTCACTGGCGTTGTACATGAAATGTTTTCCAACAGGCTGGCAAGATCATCTGTCAGCCTTCGCTCACGGTATGCCTTTGTCAAGACCTGCTTGAACACATTCCAATAGGCTGATGCCGTATTTCTGGAAATAGACTTCTTGATAACATGTCCACCTCTTGATGACACTTTGGTATCAAGGAGATATTCCATGTACTTGTTACAGTAAAGAACATCAAGCATCTCAAATGTACATTTGCCTTTACTGAACTTCTCGAAATGCTTGTAGGCTGCATCACACTTCACATAGTTGCGATTGACCATATTTCTGAAATATCCGAGAAAGTCCTCCTTCAATCTGTCACGGTTGAAAAAATCATACTTCTCATCGAGAACATCAATGTACACCTTACAACGAATAGCTTCTGCCTTGGCGAGAATCTTGTCGTTGTATAGCTTCTGCTGCTTGTTGGCAGGATCGGCATAAATGTACATGCCAAGTGAGCGACGGCGTATCAACTCCATGGTCTCTGGGTCTCTATATCCTGGCCAGAAGTCCAGGAAAAGTGACTTTGTTCCGTTGCGTCTGTCACGCATACGGAGCTTAACGGTTTTACATACTTGCATAATATATCTGATTTTTGTATTAATAAAATTCGTTTGCAAAATTCTTAAATGATACTACATTGACATCAGTAAAGAGAAAGTAAATCATACTATTCAGTATAATCTGTTTTCAAATCATCATTTTTGAAACGTTTTTCCATGAGTCTGTCGAATTCTTCTTTTCTAAAGAACATGAATTGCCCCTTCTTTACTTTAGTGACTTTGTAATGCTTGACGTAATAATGAACAATATCCTTTGTCATTCCATACTTCTTCATAGCTTCTTCGACAGAATAGTAGCGTTCTCTTCCTTCGAAATATCCAGTCTTCAGCGCCTGGATGTGCTGCTTTGAATAGTAGGTTACTCCATATTCAACTTTTGAAGGTATCTTATGCCGATGGATGAATGAACGTACTGCATCATGCGTCATCTTGTAGGTATCTCTCATCTCTTCAGGAGTGATCCAGTCATTTATATCCGCATACTTATGCTTTTGATTATACAGGATATCAATGGCCTTCTTCTCATAGAAGTTGAAATTTTTAAGAGCTATTTTAGGAGTTTTGTTCTCTCTGGTCATCACGCCGACATGCTTGATGGTAATCTTGAACATTTCTGCCACTTCCTCAGTTGAGTAATATCCTTCTGGAGTAGGAGGACATGCTCTCTCCTGTGCTTTTGCTTGGAAGATGACACGTTCTGTTCCATCCAAGTTCTCAACTTTCTTGGTGTTGCCCATTCGCTGTTGAGTAATCTTGTCGAAGTCGGTTCTATAGATCATCGTGAACTTACCTCGTTTCTCAGTCCTTACATCATAATTTTTAAGAGTGTAGCTAATCTGATCCTTTGTTAGGCCATACTTTTCTGAAATCTCTTCGTAAGTGTACCAGTCCGGATCTACCTCATTGCCTTTTTGCTTGATACTATCAATATGTATCTTGGAATAGTAAGCCTTACCATTACGGGTAACTCTTGGTACCTTATGATAAGTAACAAAACTCATTGCATTAGTTCGAGTCATACCATACATGTCCATCACCTGATCCATTGTATAGTAGTTGTCGAGATTGATTTCTTCAAGAAGGTCTGCAAACTTTGCATCAACTGCCTTTTTACTGAAGAAGGTGTTACGTCCTTCATAAACTTTTGGAATACCCATACGGTCACAACGTCCCCATACGGCTTTACGACCGATGTGATATTTCTCCATGATTTCACGCAAAGTATAATACTCCTGGTCATCTTTGCGTTTATAGCTTTTCTTCTTGTATGCACCAGCTTCCTCAAAGTACTTATCAAGATCTTCACGACGAACATATGTCTTACGTCGTAGTCTGACAGCTTTGAGTGTTCCTGCGTAAAAGCATCGATACACAGTAGTAACACTAACACCAAGAAGAAATGCGACATCTGAAGGTGTCAAAAAAGGTCGAGAAGCGATTTCCAGACTTTGCAAATTCTGAGCATCATCCTTCATACTTTCTCTTGCTTTTTTCTTTTTCTCAGCTTCTTTCTTCCGATGCACAACACGAGCACACCTCTTGGAGCAATACTTATTTGTGATTTTGGTAGCAATGAACTCTTCACCACATACCTCACATTTTCTTAAAATCCTCATTTTTGTTTGCTATTTAGTACCCTATGAGTCCCCCTAATTCTTTTGCAGCAATTTTCACGTTTTTGCAGCAATTTTCATGATGGTGTCCAACATGAGAAATGTCGGTCACTGGAAAGGTTTGCAGATTTTGCAATTGGTGTCCTAAAATAGAATTTTGCCTTTCCATTTTCTCACAGAATTGAGGGCCACGAATGAAATTTGAGCCAAAAATACACCAAAATATTGGTTTCTACAAATTACAAATGGAATGTGTTAAGACGAAAAAAGCCACCTAAGTAGGTGGCTTGCAAGCAGTTATAAAAATGTTCGTTTTAGAGCTGTCCAGGGGGTTACTTTCCGATGCAAAAGTGCTTGAAGATATTGTTTAGCGTTTCCTGGCTACTGATCTGTCCGCCAGTGATTTCGCCCAATTCTTCCAACACCATTTTCAGGTCTTCGGCGATGATGTCGCCGCTCATGCCCATTTCCATCGACTCCAATACTCGGGAGAGGGAATCATGGGCACGGAGTAGGGCCTCGTAGTGGCGGGCACTCGTTATGATGACGTCGTTCTCGGTAATCTCAGGAATATCAGCGGCTTTTACTAATGCCTGCTCCAGGGATGAAACATTCTCGCCTGTGCGGGCACTGATGAAGAGTGGGGCTTCTGATTCACTGGAATCTGAACCGAAGGAATGGGTGAACTTATCGAACGCAAGTTTATCATCCTCCAGTTTATCCATCTTATTAAATACCACCAGCAGCTTCTTGCCCTGGTTCTTCAGCTTCATCTCCTCGATTTCTGAGGCTGACGGCTGATCATCCAACAGCCAGATTACTATCTTCGCCTCTTCCATCTTCTGGAAGGTGCGCTCTATTCCGATGTTCTCTACCACATCATCCGTCTTGCGGATTCCTGCCGTATCTATAAAGCGGAAGGTGATTCCGTCGATGAGGGTGGTGTCTTCGATTACGTCTCGGGTGGTTCCGTGAATGTCGCTCACGATTGCCTTCTCCTCGTGGAGCAGACGGTTGAGCAGGGTGCTCTTGCCCACATTCGTCTTGCCTACGATGGCTACGGCTACTCCCTGCTTCAGGGCATTGCCGGTTTCGAAGGAGTGGGCGAGGGTGGTAATCTTGTGATTGATTTCTTCGGCTAGTGCCTGGAGTTCGCTGCGGTCGGCAAACTCCAGTTCTTCGTGGTCGCTGAAGTCGAGCTCCAACTCCAGGAGCGAAGTCATCTTTAATAATTTTTCGCGAAGGAGGGAGAGTTCGTTGCTGAAATGGCCCTTCAGTTGGCTGAGCGCCATCTTGTGGGTTGCCTTGTTGGTAGAGGCGATGAGATCAGCTACGGCTTCTGCCTGAGAGAGGTCCATCTTGCCGTTGAGATAGGCACGACGGGTGTATTCGCCCGGTTCTGCCTGGCGACATCCTACCTCTGTAAAGCGATGGAGAACCTGCTGAAGAATGTATCGGCTGCCATGACAGGAAATCTCGGTGGAGTTCTCGCCTGTATAACTGTGGGGTGCACGGAACACGCTCACCAGTACATCATCGATGGTGTTGCCATCCTTATCCTTGATTTCGCCATAATGCAGAGTGTAGGGCTTGGCTTCTTCCAGGGATTTGCCGTTGGCAGACTGGAAGATTTTGTCGGTGAGGGTAATGGCGTCGGAGCCACTGAGTCGGATAATTCCGATAGCACCGCCGGCTGGGGTTGCCAGGGCGCAGATACATTCTTCTTGATTCATTTTTTTATTGTTTAAATTCTATCTAATACAACCTTGATGAGATTGTCGATGGTGCTCTTGTAGCCGGTGTTGGCGCTGAGGGCACGGCGGTTAGCGATGACCATGCAGCAGGTTAATGCCTTATGACCGAGGAGAAGGGAAAGACCGGCGAGGGCTGAACTCTCCATCTCGAAGTTGTTGACGCGCAGACCGTTATACTCGAATGCTTCAATCTTCTGATTAAGTTCCGGGTCGACAAGTGGGGCACGGAGCTCGCGGCCCTGAGGACCGTAGAAACCGCCACAGGCTATGGTGATTCCACGAACCATATCATCGCCGGCTATCTGGTTGAGCAATTCCGGATTGTTGTCTACACAGTATGGGTTGCCAATCTGGTCGTTCCATTTTACCTGGCGCTTGAATTCTGCCTCTGTTTCGAGGTCGCAGATTTCGTTGCGACGGGCATAGAAGTTGATGAGTCCGTCGAAACCGATGCTCTTCTGCGAGGCTACGAAGGTTCCGGCAGGGCAGTTGAGCTGCAGGCCGCCGCAGGTTCCGATGCGCACGAGGGTGAGCGTGGTGTGCTCGGGTTTCTCGGTGCGGGTTTTGAAATCGATGTTCTTCAGCGCATCGAGCTCGTTGACTACGATATCGATATTATCGCATCCTATTCCGGTGCTCTGCACAGTGATTCGCTTGCCTTTATATGTGCCGGTGATGGCGTGGAATTCCCGACTTGAAACTTCGCATTCCTTCTCATCGAAATGGGAGGCTACGAGGGCTACGCGACCTGGGTCGCCAACGAGGATTACTTTATCAGCCACTTGTTCCGGGCGAAGATGAAGGTGGAAGCAGCTTCCGTCTTCATTGATAATCAATTCTGATTCTGCAAAATATTTGCTCATGGTTCGTTTGATTTTAAGTTATACATTATTTATATTGGGGCTTTGCGCCCCCTCTGTGTTTAAGATAAGCAAAGATACGAATAAAAAATGAAATGCGATATTTTTTTAATGATTTTAAACAGTAAAAAAACACGAAGGGCAAATCCCGAAAATGGAACTTGCCCTTCTCTTTCAAATCTCTCTTCTTTTATATCTAGTAAAGACTGCCGATGAACGGAGCCTTTTGCCGGATATTCAGATATGGTAAACTCGGATGAGGGGTTATGAATTCATAGAGAGCAGGAACTCGTCGTTGTTGCGAGTATGCTGCATATTCTTGTGGATGGTGCTCATCGCCTCGATAGAATTCATGTCGGACAGATACTTGCGCAGAATCCACATGCGGTCGAGCGTTGTCTTGTCCTGCAGCAGATCGTCGCGACGGGTAGACGAAGAAATGAGGTTGACAGCAGGGAAGATGCGCTTGTTGCTGAGTGAGCGGTCGAGCTGCAACTCCATGTTACCGGTTCCCTTGAACTCCTCGAAGATGACTTCATCCATCTTACTACCTGTATCGATGAGGGCAGTAGCGATGATGGTGAGCGAACCGCCGCCTTCGATGTTACGTGCAGCACCGAAGAAACGCTTAGGCTTCTGGAGGGCGTTTGCATCCACACCACCGGTGAGCACCTTACCAGATGCAGGAGCTGTGGTGTTGTAGGCACGGGCGAGACGGGTGATAGAATCGAGGAAGATGACAACATCGTGTCCGCATTCTACCATTCTCTTAGCCTTCTCGAGCACGATTCCGGCAATCTTGACATGGCGCTCTGCTGGCTCGTCGAAGGTAGAGGCGATAACCTCTGCATTCACGGTGCGGGCCATGTCGGTAACCTCCTCAGGACGCTCGTCGATGAGCAGCATCATGAGGTAAGCCTCAGGATGGTTGGCTGCGATGGCGTTGGCAATATCCTTCATGAGGATGGTCTTACCGGTCTTAGGCTGAGCCACGATGAGCGCACGCTGACCCTTACCGATTGGCGAGAAGAGGTCTACGATGCGGGTGCTGAGATTGGTGGTGCGGCGGTCGCCACAGAGATTGAACTTCTCATCAGGGAAGAGTGGGGTGAGGTGCTCGAAAGGAACACGGTCACGAACCTCTGACGGGTCACGGCCATTGATCTTGATGATGCTGGTGAGCGGGAAGTATTTCTCGCCCTCGTGAGGCGGACGCACCTTGCACTCGATGACATCGCCAGTCTTCAGACCGAACTTCTTGACGAAGCTGGATGCTACATAAACATCGTCCGGTGAAGAAAGGTAATTGTAATCGCTGCTGCGCAGGAATCCGTAGCCCTCTGAAATCACTTCGAGCACACCGTTGGATTTCACGAGATTGCTGAAATCGTAGGCTGGTGCTTCCTGCTTGTTCTTGGCTGCAGGGGCAGCAGCAGGTGTGTGCTGGTGAGAAGTCTGCGGAGTGGTAGGACGGTCGAAGATATCGACAGTAGGAATGGCAGCCTGGTCTTCGATAGGAATGTCGACTACCAGGATGAAATCGGTTCCATCGCCCGGATCACCCTTCCAGGTTCCGTCTGCATCGAGTTCTACCTTCATACCTTCAGTATAGTGGATAGGAGCTGACTCCTGTTTCTTATCGGTTGCAGTTTTTTCAGTAGCTTTTTCCTTTGCCTCCTCAGCTGGAGCCGGAGCTGCTGCCGGAGCTGCTGCTGCGTTCTGTGCATTCATCTTAGCCTGGAGCATCGCCTGCAAATCACCGCTGATGTTAGCGCTCTCAGCGTTTCCGGCAGAGAACTGCTCTTCCGGAACGGCAACTTGCTCAGGAGCAGTCTGCTGGTTATCGGCTGTTGGCTCTTCCTGCTGTTCTGCCTCAGTAGCAGCCTGCTGGTTAGCCGTCTCCTGTGCATCTTTCGCCATCTGCGCTTCTAGCTCGGCTTTTACCGCCTGATGCTTTCTGATGGCAGCTGCTCTGGCTTCTGCAATGGCTTCGAGTTCTGCCTTGCTTCTTCTGCCGCGGTGTTTCGGGAAGTTGGCAAGTACCTGAGCCTCGATGTCTTCGCCTGATTGGTTTAGAGTCTGCTTCTGGGCAGCTGATTGTAAACTCTGCTCTGCCGGGCTGAACTGGATTTCTTCCTCAACCGCTGGGGCTGGGGCAGTTTCGTTCATAGCCTGAGGAGCAGTCTCGCCGCCGTTAGGACCCAATACCTGGTTCTTCTGCACGTCGAAATTCTCTCCTTCATTACCGTGTACGGAATAAACACGGTCTTCTTTCTTGGTTGCAATGCGGGTGCGCTTGCGCTTAGGGGCTGCTTCAGGAGCTGGCTGTTCCGCCTGGGCGTCGAGAATGGCATAGACGATAGTTTCCTTGTTATCGCTCTTCTTTACCTTGACTCCCAGTTCCTTGGCAATGTCCTTCAACTGAACGACACTCTTTGCTTGTAATTCTTCTTTGCTATACATATATTATATATTGTATATTAATGATTTTTTTCTGAAATGTCGCGTTTCTGAATGGAAACACGGTATTGATTGATAAATTCGTGTGCAAAGATAATTAAAAAATTTGTTTCTGCCAAATATTTTGCCTATCTTTGCACAAAAAAAATAAAAATGGCTAGTCAAATACCCTATTTAGACGTTCAAAACCTCACCAAACGCTTTGGTGCACAGGTTCTTTTTGATAATATTTCCTTCTCTATCGCTGAAGGCCAGAAAGTGGGACTCGTGGCGAGAAACGGCACGGGAAAGTCTACGCTCATGTCGGTGCTGATGGATAAAGAGGGCCACGAGAGCGGAGACATCATCTACCGACGCGACTTGAAGGTGGGCTATCTGGAGCAGTCGCCGCAGTTTGATCCGGAGGAAAGTGTGCTGCAGGCGTGCTTCAATCATGAGGATGATCCGGAGAAGGTGCTGAAGGCGAAACAGATTCTCACCCAGCTGCACATTACCAACCTGGAACAGCCGATGGGACAGCTCAGCGGCGGACAGCAGAAGCGAGTGGCGCTGGCGAATGTGCTGATAACGGAACCCGACTTCCTGATGCTGGACGAGCCGACCAACCACCTGGACCTGGAGATGATAGAGTGGCTGGAGGGTTATCTGAACCGCGGCAACAAGACCATCTTCATGGTTACGCACGACCGATTCTTCCTGGACAAGGTGTGCAATACGATTCTGGAACTCGACGACCGCACCATCTACACCTACCGCGGCAATTATGCCTATTATCTGGAGAAGAGGCAGGAGAGAATGGACAATCTGAGAGCCGAAATTCAGCACTCGAAGAATCTCTACCGCAGGGAACTCGACTGGATGCGCCGCCAGCCTCAGGCTCGCGGACACAAGGCAAAATACCGCGAGGATGCTTTCTACGAGCTGGAGAAGGTGGCGAAGCAGCGCATCGAAGACAGGCAGGTAAGGCTGAAGGCTTCTACCGTTTATATAGGTTCGAAGATTTTTGAATGCCAGTATGTGAGCAAGGCTTTCGACGACAGGGGACAGAAGAAGGTGATTCTCGACAACTTCTACTACAACTTTGCCCGCTTCGAGAAGATGGGTATTGTGGGTAATAACGGAACGGGAAAATCGACCTTCATCAAGATGCTGCTGGGCGAGGTTCAGCCCGACAGCGGCAAGTTTGACATCGGCGAGACGGTTCGCTTCGGCTATTTCTCGCAGGAGGGACTGAAATTCCGTGAAGACCAGAAGGTGATTGACGTGATTACGGAGATTGCTGATTATATAGATCTGGGCGGCGGCAAGCACATGACGGCTTCGCAGTTTCTGCAGTTCTTCCTCTTTACGCCCGAGGAGCAGCACAACTACGTTTACAAGCTGAGCGGCGGCGAGAAGCGCAAGCTTTACCTCTGTACGGTGCTGATGAGGAATCCGAACTTCCTGGTGCTGGACGAGCCGACCAACGACCTCGACATCCAGACGCTGCAGGTACTGGAAGAATATCTTCAGGATTTTGCGGGTTGCGTCATCGTGGTGAGCCACGACCGCTATTTCATGGACAAGGTAGTAGACCATCTGCTGGTTTTCAAGGGCGAAGGCGAAATACAGGATTTCCCAGGCAACTATACGCAGTACAGGGAATGGAGCCGGATGCAGGCGAAGGACGAGGCGAAACCGGCAAAGAGCGGAAATGCAACGGCAGAAAACGACGGAGCTGGCACGGCCAAGCGCGACGCCAATTTTGAGAACAAGCGCAAGATGAGCTACAAGGAGAAGCGCGAATATGAGCAGCTGACCCAGGAAATAGATGCGCTGACCGAGGAACAGAAGAAGCTGGAAGAGGAACTCTGCAGCGGAAATCTATCGGTTGAGGAACTGACAGAGAAAAGCAAGCGCCTGCCTGAAATCAAGGATGAACTTGATGAGAAGGAAATGAGATGGCTGGAACTGGCTGAAATGCTCTAGACTTTGAGCTTTGAGCGTTGAACATTGAACTTTATGATTAGTTGATGTGCGGCCGTTAATAATAAATATTTATAAAAGAAAAATAGAAAGAATGGAAATTAAGAAATCAGAATTTACAATATCGGCTCCACGAGTGAGCATGTGTCCGAAAGATACGAAGGCTGAATATGCTTTCATTGGCAGAAGTAATGTGGGAAAATCGAGCCTCATCAATATGCTCTGCAACCACAAGGGTTTGGCTAAGACTTCAGCCACACCGGGTAAGACGCTGCTTATCAACCACTTCATCATCAACAACGAATGGTATCTGGTTGACCTTCCTGGCTATGGTTTCGCCAAGCGTTCGAAGACCGTTCAGAAGCAGCTGGAACAAATGATAAGCAGTTATATTCTGCAGCGCCAGCAGTTGGCTAATGTCTTTGTGCTCATCGACGTGCGCCACGACCAGCAGAAGATAGACCGCGAGTTTGTAGACTGGCTGGGCGAGAGCGGCGTTCCTTTCTGCATCGTCTTTACCAAGGCCGACAAGTTGGGTCCGGTCAAGGCTCGCATGAATGCGGAGAAATGGATGCATGCGCTGGAAGACCGCTGGGAAGCACTTCCACCTTATTTCATAACCAGTAGTGAAAAGAAGATGGGACGCGACGAGGTGCTCGACTATATTGACGAAATCAACAAATCGCTCGCCGGAGAATAATCTTTCGGGAGAGAATAAACCAACAGAGAATGAAACAGATTAATTGGGGATTTATCGGCTGCGGAGAAGTAACCGAAAAGAAAAGCGGACCGGCTTTCAACGAAGTGGAGGGTTCGCAGGTGGTGGCTGTGATGAGCCGAAGCGAGAACAAGGCACGCAGCTATGCTGAGCGCCATCATGTGCGCAAATGGTACACGGATGCATCGGAATTGATAGAAGACCCCGATGTGAATGCTGTTTACATTGCCACGCCACCTTCTTCTCACGCCATCTTTGCCATCATGGCGATGCGTGCGGGCAAACCCTGCTATATAGAGAAACCGCTGGCAGCGAGCTACAACGACTGCATCCGCATCAACCGCATCAGCGAGCAGACGGGTGTTCCCTGCTTCGTAGCTTACTATCGCCGTTATCTTCCTTACTTCCAGAAGGTGAAGGAGATTATCGAGAGCGGAACCATCGGTAACGTGGTGAATGTTCAGGTGCGCTTCTCGGTTCCTCCGCGCGATCTCGACTTTCAGAGCGGCAAGGAAATGCCTTGGCGACTGCAGCCGGATATTGCGGGCGGCGGCTATTTCTACGACCTGGCTCCTCATCAGATAGATTTGCTCCAGAATCTATTTGGTGTGATTACCCGTGCGCACGGCTATCCTGCCAACAGAGCGCATCTTTATCAGGCTGAAGATACGCTCTCGGCGTGCTTCTTCTTTGAGAGTGGAATTCCGGGCAGCGGAAGCTGGTGTTTCGTGGGACATGAGAGTGCGAAGGAAGACTGCATCGAGGTGATTGGCGAGAAAGGTTCGCTCTCATTCTCGGTGTTCACTTACCAGCCGATAGAAGTGATTACGAGCGAAGGAAAGAACTTGATTACGGTTCCGAATCCGCCTTATGTGCAGCTGCCGCTCATCAAGAGTGTGATTCAGCATCTGCAGGGAATAGGAAAATGCGACTGCACCAGCGTTTCGGCTACGGCTGTCAACTGGGTGCTGGACCGAGTATTGTGGAAGAACTGATTTTTTACAAAATCATCATCAGGATTAGAGCGTAAGTTATGAAGAGATGTTTCTGTATAGTAGGATTTATCTGTTCCCTTGTCTGCACTTCGGCAAGGGCAGGGGAGTCCGTGGATTCTACCATGCTGGGAACGCTCTTCAACAAGACGATGTTCATGTCCAATTCCCAGGACAGCCTCGTGAAAGAGCGCCATCGCAAAACCTTCTTCCATCAGGTGGGAGATGTGTTCACCCGGTTCTTCAGAGAATTCAACAGTACGGATTCGGCTTATATAGAAGACCAGCATTACAATTATACGGTGATGCTGCAGAACACCAATACCTACGAGGAATATACGCTCAGAAACAGCGAAGGACAGAGCATTTCCTTCTCGCCTGATCCTTCTTACCGCCTGGGGCCTTATCTGGGCTGGCGATGGGTGTTTCTGGGTTATACGTTCGACCTGAAGCACATTAATTTCAGGAATAACCACACTAATAAAAAGGAGTTTGACCTGAGCCTCTACAGCAGTCTGCTGGGAATAGACCTGTTCTGGCGCCAGACGGGAAATGACTATCATGTTCAGCGGATGAATCTGGGTGAGCACATCGATTGTGCCCCTATCCGCAAGGCTCCTTTCGACGGTTTCAAATCGAGCATCAAGGGATTCAATCTTTATTACATCTTCAACCATCGCCGCTTCTCTTATCCTGCCGCCTATTCGCAGAGTACGGTGCAGCGGAGAAGTGCCGGTTCCATGCTTCTGGGAATCGGTTACACGGAGCATGAACTGGAGGTGAACTGGGATAAACTGACCAATCTTGTAGATGAAAAGCTGAATAAAAATCTGACAAACGGGGGAACTCCGGAAGCCAAGATAGACAGTTCGCTGATGTTCAGCAAGGTGAAATACAGCGATGTGAACGTAACCTGCGGCTATGCTTACAACTGGGTTTTCGCCAAGAACTGGCTCTTCAACGCTTCGCTCTCGGTAGGTGTGGCTTACAACCGCTCGAAATCGGATAATGAAAGGGAACATCTGGACATTACCAACTTCAGTTTCAAGAATGTGAACCTGGATGGAATAGGCCGCTTCGGTATTGTGTGGAACAACACGCATTGGTACGCGGGCGCCAGCACCATCATCCATTCCTACAACTATAAGAAAAAACAGTTTTCTACCAACAATTCGTTTGGCTCACTCAATATTTATGTGGGTGTGAACTTCGGCAGGAAACGTCATCATTAACATATAAAAAGAGAAGAGATGAAAATATTTACGAAAATGGCAGCTATCGTGCTGGCTTGTGTGCTGGCTGTTCCGGGAGAAGCCAGGGTGAATGTGGTTTATCAGCGGCAGGACAGTCTGCGGATTGTAGGACTGCTGCAGCAGGCAAGGGCGATGAAGAAGAAACCAGCCAGTTGGATGCTTTGGTTCGGCAAGCAGATGGCGGGCGTTCCTTATGTGGGCGGCACGCTGGACCGAACGAAGGAAGAGGTGCTCATCGTGAACACCCGTGAGCTGGACTGCACCACATACGTAGAGATGGTAACGGCGCTCACCCTATGCGCCAAGAAGAATGAGACTTCTTTCTCGGCTTTCTGTGAATATCTCCGGAATGTGCGTTATGTGAGCGGAGAGGTTTCCTATGTGAAGCGCCAGCATTATTTCACGATTTGGATGGATGCAAACGAGCGCGAGGGAATCGTGAAGAATATTGCGCCCAATCCTCCTTTCTCGGCCGTTCAGACCGTGAACATCAACTGGATGAGTACGCATGTTTCGAGCTATAAGATGCTTAAGGCTCATCCGGAATGGAAATCGGGAATCAGAAAACTGGAACAGAGTGTGAACGGCAAGCGTTACCGTTATGTTCCGAAGGGCAAGATTGCCAACACGGCAGTTTTCCGCAACGCTATTCATGATGGTGACATTATCGCCATCATTACCAACAAAAAGGGTCTCGACACAACCCACATCGGTATTGCCTCCTGGCACAAAGACGGATTGCATCTGCTCAACGCCAGCAGCATTCACAAGAAGGTGATTGATGAACCGATGACACTTTATACTTACATGCATAAACATCCGGTGCAAATAGGAATCAGGGTTTGCAGAGTTCAGTAAAAAAATATTAGAAAAAGAAAAGATAAATGGAAGAGAAAAAGAATTTTGAAGCTGTCTTCAAGGAAGATCTTTATCAATATCTGCTGGGTATTGATAAGGTAGACGCTCATTTGCCGGAAGCTCCGGATTTGGAAGAGCTGTGGCAGAAAGTAGGCGAGAGTTATCTGCCTGATGCGATTCGCGAGTTTGCCAAATATCCTACGGTTTCATTGGGTTGGATCATGTATGTAGGAATGGCGCTTGCCAAGTATTGGGATGAGGATTGGGAACTCTACAGCAAGGTAGAGAATCATTATGAATATCTTCGTGACAGAATAGATTTCGACCACATGGATGATTACATCTGCGAAAAGGTTCTGCTGCTGAATGAGGAAGCGCATAAGGCTGTTACGAATGTAGTGGCAGAATGTGCTTCGCGCTCTTACAGCAAGCTGATTCATCTGAATCTGCAGCCTGGAAGCGAGGAAGCCTTCCGTGGTTTCGTTGCCGCCCTTCACCAGATGTTCCTCATGGGAATAGCCGTAGAGCTAAAAATGCTGGGTTACCACATGACTAAAATGTAAAAGAAAGTCCGTAGGCGTTCTGTTAAAATGCCTACGGACTTTCTTACTTATTACTAAAATAATTACTTCACTTTCTTGAGATATTCTCCAGCGCGGGAATCGCCGAGTTCCTGGGCTTTCTTCAGGTTCTTGATGGCCTCTTCCTTATTTCCTTTCTCCTTCTGGAGCAGTCCTAAGAGAAGGTAGCCGTCAGCATATTCAGGAGCCAACTCTATGCAATGGGTGGCTGCGCTGATTCCTTCATCATAACGCTTTACACGCAAGTCGAGACTTGCCCATTCTGCAAAATAAGTAGGCTCTTTAGGAGCCAGGTAACAGGTGCGGGCAATATCAAGCAGGGCTGGCTGCCACATGCGTAACTTGGTTTCGCATTGGTAACGGGTGTAGAAGAAGGCTGGCGAAACAGGACGGGCAATGGAATCGTACATATTATAATCCTGAATAGCGCGGCGGAATTCACCCTGCTCCTTCAGAAATTCTCCACGTGCCAGATAATAATTCGCAACCATTCCGATCTTGTTTCCAACGCTTACCGCACTATCGAGCAAAACCTCAATCTCCTTGGCTGGAGCCTTGAGATTCTTCTTAGCCTGGGCAGCCTCAAAATAGAGTTCGCCGCTGAGAAGTGAAGTATTGGTCAAATCCATGAAAGTATCGTAAGCTTTCTGATACTCACCCTTTACAAAATTAATCTGCGCTTCCTGATGGCGGTAAATAGGCTGAGCCTTGATTTCGTATGCCTTTTGAGCCTCAGCTATGGCCTTATCAAGCGTCCAATCCTTATAAACAGAATCGCCCTTGTAAATAATCTTCTGATAAATCAGGTCGGCATAGTTGGAATGAGCCTCATCCTTGGCAGCCGATTTCTTAATGCCTTCTTCCATCAGTTTGGCAGCTGCATCATATTCGGCCTTATCCGTCAGATAAGCGGCTTTCTCCTTGTAACCGAAGGCTGAAGTAGGAAATTTGCTGATAAACTCATCGCTATATTTCGCATACTCATCAGCTGTAGTCTGGCCTTTCTTCAGCGTCATCATCGTCATCGCTTCGTTCTCTGTATCAGGAAGAGCTGTACGGATGGTGGTTTCGCGAAGTGCTGCATCAAGACTCGAAAGACCGGTTACCTTCAGCTGCTTGGCGTAGTTGGCGTCGATGGCCGTAACCTGACCATTGCTGTGCATCAGACCGATGACCTGACCGTTCTTGTTGGCAAACGGACAACCTACTGCATTTTCGGGAGCACTATTCGAGAAGATGTAATAGTTGTACGTAGTCTTGAACTTCTCTACGCTGCTGATGTCCTCCTGCTGGTAAGCCGGCTTCTTGATAGAATATGGAACCAGCCAGACCTTGTCGCCAGCAGCCGATTCCTTGGTTGCAATAGGGGCAGCAACTGTAGAGGCGTTGATGCGGAATTTAGCCACATCGTAGAGTTCGTCGGCTCCCATGATGGCCTCAACAGGAATCGATTTTCCGGAAGCGTCAACAACGCTAGCCTTTACAGCTCCGACAAATGGCTTGAAGGTGCTGATAGCCGTTCCCTTGTTGTCGATAAAAACACCTTGGGTAGAGGCGATAATGTCGCCTTTCTGATTGAAAGTAGTCAAGGTGAAAACGCTCTTAGCCAGTTTCTGGACCGAACCCGGCTGGGCATAGAGGGACGATGCTCCGAGCATCAGTCCCATCATGATCATATTTATTTTTTTCATAATCTTATTTGTGTTGCTTGTGTTTATTGAGCAACTCCTTAGCATTTGCCAGGGCAGCAGGCGTAATGTCGCTTCCGCTGAGCATCTGGGCGATTTCTTCTATGCGCTGCTGCTCGTTGAGTTCCTTCATGTGAGAAAGAGTTCCCTCTTCGGTTTCTTCTTTCAGAACCTTGTAATGATGGGTTCCCATGGAAGCAATCTGAGGCAGGTGGGTGATGGAAATAACCTGACGGTTCAGGTTGCCCATCTCTGTCATGATTTCCGCCATCTTTTCAGCAATCTTACCGCTTACTCCCGTGTCGATTTCATCAAAGATGATGGTTGGCAGTTTTACGGCGCCGCTGATCATGGCCTTCAGAGAAAGCATGACGCGGGCGATTTCTCCACCAGAAGCAACCTGACTCACCGGCTGGAGAAGCGTGCTCTTGTTGGCGCTGAACAGGAAATTTACCTTGTCAACACCATCAGAACTGAGCGACTTGGCGGAGAATGAAATTTCGAAGCGGACGTTTGGAATTCCCAGAGGAATGAGACGTTTCTTCATTTCTTCTTCTATCTTTCTAGCCGATTTTGTTCGGATGGCAGTCAGTTCACCAGCCAGCTTTTCAGCCTTGGCAAGCAGAAGGGCAACTTGCTTTTCCAGCTCTTCTATGTCTTCATCTCCATTATCAATGTGCTGTAGCTGTTCGTTGATTCGCTCGCGAGTGGCGATGAGTTCCTCTACATTTTCCACATGGAATTTCTGCTGGAGCGAGTAGAGGTGGTCAAGCCGGGAATTGATGGTTTCAAGCCGGTTCGGGTCGAACTCTATATTGTCAACGCTTCCGCTTATTTCCTGGGCAATATCCTTGAGTTCTATATAGCTGCTCTGCATTCGCTCAGCCACCTCTTTCACATCCGGATAAACCTCCTTGATGTTGTCAATCTGCTGGGCTGCATTCTTCAGTTTGTCGAGAATACTGCCGTCTTCGCCCGAGAGTGCATTATCTGCTTCATAGAGAGCAGTCTTGATGTCTTCAGAATGGCTCAGGGTTTCTGCTTCCTGTTCCAGTTGCTCAAGTTCGCCTTCCTGCAGGTTAGCGTCATCCAGTTCCTTAAACTGGAATCGCATGAATTCCTCGTTCTCCCTGTTCTTTGCGATTTCCGCTTTCAGGTCTTCCAGCTGTTGCTTAGCCTTTTTATAGTTCTTGTATTCGGCAAGATAAGCCTTCTTCTGCTTTTCATCGTGGGCAATAATGTCGACCACGCTGAGCTGGAAGTCTTCCTTCTGCAGCAGGAGGTTCTGGTGCTGCGAATGAATATCGACGAGCTGTTCGCCCAGTTCTCTCATCTTGCTCAGGGGGACGGGCGTGTCGTTGATGAAGGCACGGCTCTTTCCGGCAGCAGTCAGTTCGCGGCGGATGATGGTGTCTTCTGCATCATAATCAATATCGTTAGCATCGAAGAAATCCTGCATTCCGTATTTTGACAGGTCGAAGTGGGCTTCAATCACGCATCGGTCTCTTCCTGCCTTGATGGCCTTGCTGTCTGCACGGTTGCCCAGGAGCAGTCCGATGGCTCCGAGAATGATGCTCTTTCCGGCACCCGTCTCGCCCGTGATGACTGAGAATCCTGGATAAAGAGGAATGTCCAACTCGTCAATCAACGTGAAATTCTTGATGTATAATTGCTTGAGCATAATTTCTTATCTTATTGTTTTAAAGGAACTTAACCTACCTATGAAGAATCTTTGCTTTATCGTCCGGGAAGTTGCCTCGAATCATTCTGCATGTAGCCTTATTCCTTGATTTTGTCCCAATATGAGTTTTGAGAAGGATTAATGGAGAAGAGCAGCTCATAAATGCTTTCTTTCTCTTTCTGAGTGCCATGTTTCTGATAGATGTTAGCAAGCTCGTCCTTCTTATAGTCGGTCCAGATTTGTGGCAGCAGACTGAGCGGTCTGTCTGTACGTGCCTTCTTCAGATCCTGGAGCAGGGTGTTGGTGATTTCAGTTCTGCCTCGTTCCACATTATTCGCCATTTCATCGAGCCCTTTTCTGTAATAGTTGTATTGCAGCATTCTGAAAGGTTCCATGGCTCCGTCGAGATAATCGGAAATAATGGCGAACCGGTTTCTGTTGTCACTAAACGCTTTCCAGCCCGGAAAATCCAGATTCTGGGCGTTGTTGGTGAGGTTCATGCAACGTTGCAGAATGTCTTCACCACCTTTAGGCGCAAAACTGTCAAGATCTAAACCGATGATGAGGTAAGCATAGTAGGCGAGCAGAGCCGTTAGCTGGTTGTCAATCCGCTCTTCGGTAAACTCCAGCTGGTCGAACTCGGCAAACTTGAACGTGAAGTTTTCATCCACATTATTATATAAAGTGGACGTATAGGCTGAATTGTAGACGGGACGGTTGGCCTGGATGAGCGCCTTGCAGGTAAAGATATTCTGGTCTTTATCATACTTGCTTACCGTGATATTGAAGTTGCACACGATGCGCTCGTTCTTCCTGAATTGAAGATTCGTCCATTGCCTGTCGTTCACAAACTGCTCAAGAGTTTGCTGCAGATTATCGAATACCCGGTTTTCCGTGCCCTGAATCTGGGCATGGTTGATGGTAATCTTAGCCTGTAACTCCTGAGCGGCTGATGTGATGGGGCTACAAGAGATGAGCCAGCTCGTTGATAATGTCACGAGCCACTTCAGTTTTCGGTTTCTTCTCATATTCTTTCTTACCCTCTTCAGAAATAATCGTTATCTGGTTGTCATCCGTACGGAATGTGGTTCCCGGATTGCGAGTAGAGTTAAGCACGATGAAATCGGCATTTTTCTTTTTGCGTTTTTTCTGTGCATTAGCCTCTTCATCGTTGGTTTCCAGGGCGAAAGCCACAATTCTCTGATGTTTTTGTTTCATCTTGCCAAGGGCTGCAGCAATATCGTGAGTAGGGACGAGGCGGAGTTCCAGATCATCTTTCTCGCGCTTGATTTTCCTGTCAGCAATCTCGCTTGGCTTGAAATCAGCAACAGCAGCACAGAGAATGGCTACATCGGTTGAGGCAAAAGCTTTAGTGGCAGCCTGATACATTTCCTCGCAACTTTCTACATCGATGCGATGAATGGCTTCGGAACAGCTGAGCGAAACCGGACCTGCAACCAGCGTAACCTCAGCACCACGACGGCAGCACTCTTCAGCAAGGGCAAAGCCCATTTTGCCGGAAGAATAATTGCCGATGAAACGTACCGGGTCAATCTTTTCGTAAGTTGGTCCGGCTGTAATCATGATCTTCTTGCCTTTCAAATCGAGCTTATCGCTTTCTTTTTCCTTGCAGTTTTCTGATGCAGATTCATCGGTCTTCGCATTCTGCTGAGCCTGTTCATCGAAGAATCTGTCAAGGCATTCTACGATAATATCAGGTTCTTCCATGCGTCCCTTTCCTTCCAGTCCGCTTGCCAGGAATCCCACTTCGGGTTCTATGATGTGATTTCCATAGCCCAGAAGTGTTTTCATGTTGGTTTGGGTAGAAGGATGCTTATACATGTCGAGGTCCATGGCTGGAGCGATGAAAACAGGCGCTTTCATCGACAGATAGGTTGTGATGAGCATGTTGTCAGCAATTCCGTGAGCCATCTTTCCCATGGTAGAGGCTGTGCAAGGAGCGATGAGCATGGCGTCGGCCCACAGACCTAAGTCTACGTGCGAATTCCAGGTTCCATCGCGCTGCGAGAAGAATTCGCTTACCACAGGCTTATGCGTAAGAGCCGAAAGGGTGATGGGAGTGATGAACTCCTTTCCTGCAGGCGTAATGACCACCTGCACTTCGGCTCCGCGCTTGATGAGACCTCGTATGATGAGGCAAGACTTGTAGGCTGCAATAGAGCCCGTAATACCCAATACGATTTTCTTTCCTTTTAACATGAATTTTTCTAACTGTTAAGAAATAAATCCGAGTTTCGCAAGAGGTTTGTTCTTCAACTGCTTGCGAAAGCCCGGTAACAATTATTTTCCCATTCTCTTGTTGAATTCACGAAGGCGGATGCGGGTAAGCACCTGCTTGGTATTGTTGGTGAAATCGCTTCCCAAGACCCATGTAAAATAACCCGGGTCTTTGGTCAGAATCTCAGCCACATCCCATCCTTTGTATTTGCCGAAGTTGAATACTTCGTGCTTCAAAGGATTTCCGTTCTCATCGTTTACAACGTTGCCCTGGGCGTCTTTTACCTCTTCCCAAACGATGCGTCCGGCGAAATCTACATTATCCTTTTGCTTAGAGAAATCGGCAAGTTCATCCATATTGTTGTTGAGCACGCGCTCAGGTTCGTCCTGCACGCCTGGAGCATACTTGTCGAGCTCGCCCATGAGCACGCGGTAAGTAGCCTCTGTATCCTGATCTGCACGATGAGCTTCGAAATCTTCCTCCATCTTTCTGCCGCAATAGAACTTGTAGGCAGCAGCCAGGTTACGGCGTTCCATCTTCATGAAGATGGTCTGCGCATCGATGAGACGGCACTTGTTGAAATCGAAGTCGATTCCAGCACGCAGGAATTCTTCTGCGAGCATCGGTACATCGAAGTGGTTGGAATTGTAGCCTGCGAAATCGCAACCTGTAAATTCCTTCTCTAATGTAGAAGCCAGCTGCTTGAAGGTTGGTGCATCTTTTACATCTTCGTTGCTGATGCCTGTAAGGGCAACTACTTCGGCAGGAATCTCCTTGCAAGGATTTACATAGAGGTTCTTGCGGTCTTCAGTTCCATCAGGCATTACCTTGATGTAAGAAATCTGTATAATACGATCCTTGATCATGTCGAGACCGGTTGTCTCCAGGTCGAACACGATCAGAGGCTTTGTCAAATTGAGTTTCATTTTTGTAGAAATACTTTTCTTTTTGTTGTTTCAGAGAAAGCCCGTGCTCCTTTAGTCGTTAAGGAGCATAGGCATGATGAGCATCAGAATATCTTCGTTCTCAGGCTGTTCTGCTGGTACGATGATTCCGGCACGGCTTGGGTCTGCCAGCTGGATGATGATGTTGTCGCTGGTGAGATTGCTCAGGATTTCCATCAGACTGCTTCCCTTGAAGCCGATGCTGATAGGAGAGCCGTTGTATTCGCAAGACAACTGTTCCTTTGCAGATGTTGAGAAGTCAATATCCTCAGAAGAAACCTCGAAACGGCCTGACTCGATGTGGAAACGGATGAGCTGGCTGCTCTCGCTTGCAAATGGCAATACGCGGCGCAAAGCACTCTGCAAGCCTCTGCGGTCTACTGTAACCTCGTTAGGATTGTTTGGAATGACAGAGTTGTAGTTAGGGTAGCGGCCATCAATCAGTCTGCATCTCATAACGCCGTCAGTAAACTGGATTTCTGCGCTTCGGTCATCAAACTTGATGATAGCGTCGTCGCCGTCCTTGCTCAGAATGTTCTTCAGCAGAGAAGCTGGCTTCTTAGGCAAGTTGAATGCTGAAGGAGATTCGCTCTTGATAGTGAAGTTCTTGCTGCGAACCAGTTTGTGACCATCGCTTGCTACGATAGCGAGAGCATCTGCTGTCAGGTCGAAATAAATACCGTTCATGACAGGGCGCAACTCATCGTTGGCTGTAGCGAAGAGCGAGCGTGAAATGTTGTTGATCAGCATTTCTGTAGGCAAAGAAACGGTGGTGCAAGCATCGTTCATGCTCTGTGTGCGAGGATATTCCTCTGCGCTCTGACCTGTGAAGTTGTAAAGACCGTTCTGGTAAACAATCTTGATGGCAACGGCTTCTCCGGCAGTATCCACATCGAAGTGAAGAGGCTGCTCAGGCAGTTCCTTCAACGCATCGAGGATAACGCGGTTAGGCACACAAAACTCACCTTCTCCATCGTGGTCGGTAAGAGCGAGTGTACTCTTGATGACATTATCACTATCGCTAGCCGTGATGCTCATTTCACCGTTAGCAACTTGGAAAAGGAAACAATCGAGGATTGGCAACGAATTCTTGCTTCCAATCACTTTTGCGAGCATGTTGAGCTTGCTGCTCAATGCAGAACTTGATACTGTAAATCTCATGAGTATTTTATTTAAATTTTATTTTGTTTTCTGTTTCACCTTAATTTAATTAGGCAATATCACCTAATTGAGCACAAAAATACAAAAAATATCGCTGATAAGCAAAAATAATTGGAGAAAAGTTCTAGTTTTTGAACTATTTTTAGTAATTTCGCAGTCAGAAAGAAAAAAACACCCTTTAAACAAAGGAAAAACTTTAAATATTATCATATGGAATTACAAGGAAAGGTTATTGCCGTTTTGCCTGAAAGAAGCGGCGTCTCTGCAAGAGGAGAGTGGAAAGCTCAGTCGTTCGTAATTGAAACCCACGAGCAGTATCCAAAGAAATTGTGCTTTGATGTTTTCGGAGCAGACCGTCTGGCTCAGTTCAACATTCAGAGTGGTGAGGAACTCCTGGTTTCTTTCGATATTGATGCTCACGAGTATCAGGGCCGTTGGTTCAACAGCATCCGTGCCTGGAACATCCAGCGTGTTGACCCTAACGCCGTAGCTGGTGCTATGGGCGGAATGCAGCCAGGTGCGTTTCCTCCAGTAGGTGCTCCTGTAGCTCCTGCTCAGCCAGCAGCTCCTGCTAATGGCGCAACTGCAGCATTCCCTCCAGTTCAGCCTGCAGCTCCTGCAGCAGAGGGTGGTAGCGCAGATGATCTTCCTTTCTAAAAACAGAAAAGTAAGATAAAAATAAGAGCACTTCGCCTGAGACTTTCTTCTGTCTCGGATGAAGTGCTCTTTTTTTATTCATAATCTTATATTTCTCTTTATTAACTGTTTTCTATTCTCTACGTCTCTTCTCAAAGAATTGTTTTGAAGCGGCGAAGAAGAGGAGAACGGAAGCTGCATTTTCTATAGCAACCATCCAGAATGTTCCGTTGTAACCGAAATGTTCTGCCACAACTCCGCCTAGCAGACAGCCGATTCCGAAGCCCAAATCCCAACCTGTAAGAATGCTGCTGTTTGCCGTTCCACGCTGGTTGTGACGAGCCACATTAATAAACATGTTGAGGAAGGCTGGGTAAAGATGACCGTTGCCCAGGCCGATGAGACAAGCCGAAAGATAATAGGCTACCGGGTGCTTGACGGCAACAAAGATGATGAAACCAACAAGCGAAAGCAGCATTCCTTCGGCCGCATTCTGGGTAAGTTTGCCCTGGCTCAAGGCTTTTCTTCCCTGCAATCTTGACAGGAACAGACCCATGGAAAGAAGGGCAAAATAAGTGCCCGTTCCGCCCGTAATTCCGAGTTCCTCCTTGCTGTAGATTGCGAGATAATTGCTCAGAACGCCCCAGCAGAAACCGAACATGGCGATGTTGATGGCAAGGAGCCAGGCACGCGTCAGGAAGAAGCGGTCGAGAGAAAGCTTCTCCTTGTTCTTAACGATTTCCTTTTCGGGGAGGCGGATGGTTCCTGCAATCACAACTGAGGCAATCGCCACGATGAAAGCTATCCAGAAGAGAATCATGTAACTGTCTACCGCATTATGGAGATAGATTCCGATGGATGGAGCAATTGCCATGGCAAAATTGTTGCTCAGTCCGTAGAGTCCGATTCCTTCATTTCTCCTACTTGCCGGAAGAACGTCGATGGCGCAGGTGCTGTTGGCAACCGTTACGGCTCCGAACGGACCTCCGTGCAGGGTTCTGCAAATGGCAAACATCAGGATCGTGCTGGCTGCAATATAGCCGGCAAAGAAGATGGCGAAGGCCGAGAGACAGACCATCAGAACCTTCTTGCGCGAAAAGCTGTCAACCACATATCCGCTGAACGGACGAATGATGAGGGCGGCAACCGTATAGCCGCTCAGCACAATTCCAATCACATCTTTCGTGGCTCCAAAATTTTCGCTCAGATAGAGAGGGAGCAAAGGTGTGAGCAGATAGAAGGCGAAATACAACAGAAAGTTGGTAGTCATCACCTTGATGTAGTTTGCATTCCAAAGTTTCTCTTTCATCATTTTTTAGAGTTTATCCTCACTTTTAGAGTTTGTCCTCATTATTAGAGTTTGTCCGCCAGCCAGGCGTCGATGAGTTTTCGGGCGATGGAAAGTTTCTCAGGGAGAATAGGGAGATTCTCTTTCGTGAACCATTTACCACGAGAGAGCTCTTCTTTCTGAAGATGAATTTCTCCATCTACATATTCTGCCGAGAAGCCAATCATCAGACCGCTCGGATAAGGCCAAGGCTGGGAACCGAAATATTTCAAGTTCTTGATAGTCAGACCGGTTTCTTCCATTACTTCACGATGAACCGCCTCTTCCAGATTCTCGCCAGTCTCAACGAAACCAGCCACGAGACTGTCGAAATTTCCCTTGAAATTGCGAGCGTGTACCAGCAAGACCTGATCATCTTTCTTAATCAGAACGATGATGGCTGTGGCAAGCGAAGGCCAGACCTGTTTGCCGCATTCTGTACATTTCTTACTGATGTCGGTTGCCATTTTCATCGGAGCTCCGCAAACGCCGCAGAATTGGGTATTCATGTCCCAATAGTTGAGCTCCTGACACTTTCCTGCTTTCTGGTAAAGGGCAGGAGAGAGTTTGTAGAAACTAGGGCGCAAACCGCACATTTCGTACTTCGGATTGCCGGTAACGGGCTCAGGAATGGTGAAGGTCTTCACCTCTGTTCCGTCTTCCATCGGGGTAATGTTGAGAATGTGAGTCCAAGGCTTTGTTGGGACTGGACTCTCTTCTGAACAAGGAATCGTATAGGTTCCGTCTTCTTTCTTTTCGAGCAAGAGATCAGTCTTGCAAAATATAAACCAATACTTCATTCTTTATTTTGAACTTATTTGCTTTTTTACTTTGATCTTTATAATATGCTTTTCCAGAAGCGTTTCGAGGAGCTATTGCTTCTTACCGAACAGCAATTCGAAATCGCGCTGGGCAGCAGGTTTGGTCCATGCTTCCGGCACAAACTTCCAGTTGTTGTTTGGTTTTGCATCAACCGTTCCCATCTTTTCAATTTCTTCCATCAGATAGTAACGCTGGTCGCGCTTGCTGCGATAGATAATTCGGCTTTCAAGACTGTCTTTCGGGATTCCGGCACCCTTGGTAAGGAGTTCACCGCCACCATTTCCACGATAGCTGTTAACGGCTACCTTGTACCATTTCTTCTCATCGAAAGGTTCGCCGTTGCTCATGCGCAGAATTTTCACCTTCTCGCCATCTGGCTTGGTTACGTCAACTTCGTAATCGATTCCCGCAGCACTATCAAAGTTGAACGAGAGATTCTTGAAGCCGAGGCGTTGCTGGTCGCCAACGGTCTTCTCATCGAGCAGCAGGAGATGGTCGTCCGGGCTCTTCATGGTGTTCACCCAGAGGTCGTAACTCATTTCTAGATGCTTTCTGATTTCTTCGCCCGTCATGCGCATTACGTAGAGCTGGTTCTCATATTTATAGAGATTGAACATGTCGCTCACGTAGATTGGGCCGGCTTTCAGAACCGCGTTGAACTGAAGGGGAGCGTTGAACGAAATGTCGGCTTTTGTTATCTGCAACTGGAGGTTGAGGATGAAATCGTTGAAAGCAGAACTGCCGAAGAACTGGTCGCGGCTGTAGATGGTAGTCTTGAAGTTGCCAATCTGCTTGCCCACATATTTCTTTACTTCCGCAATCTGAGGTTCGAAAGTCTTCATGAAATCCTCGTCGATAGGACAATCTGTCACATCCACAATCTTGCCTGTCACCTTTTTGTCAGTTACCACCAGCTGCTTCTTTCCGTTCACCCTTTTCTTGTTGAGGGTGAGGGTTATTTCAGCATCAGCCACGCTAATGGCGTTGTTGGCAGGATCCAGGCAAACCACCTGCTTTCCATCAGTATTGGTTACGGTTTCGTTGTCGCGCGTATGGTCGTGGCCGAAGAGAACGAGGTCGAAGCCCGGCACTTCTTTTGCCACCTTGATAGAGGCGTCTTCATCATATTCGGCAGTCTGGATGCCTCCGTCTTTTCCGCTGTGGAAGAGGCCGATGATGACATCCGGTTTCTCATTCTCCTGAAGATATTTCACCCATTTGCGGGCGTTTGTTACCATATTTTCAAATTTCAGTCCGCTCCAGAGATTCTCCGTGAGCCAGTTTGGAATGGCAGGAGTAATCATTCCCAAGACTGCCACCTTCACGCCCTCGCGGTTCAGGATGAGATAAGGCTTAACGTATGGCTGGCCTGTAGAAGTGCTGATGATGTTGGAACCAAGAACTGGGCAATTGAGTTCTTTTATCCATTTGTCGTAAACTGGATGACCCGTTTCAACATCATGATTGCCAAACACTTGCGCATCATACTTCATGTAGTTTACCACATCGGCAGCCACGTTTCTAGCCTCTGTGTTTACATAATTATAATAATAGCAGGTAGGCTGTCCCTGCAGAATATCGCCATTCTCCAAGAGGATGAGGTTATCCTTGTAGTCTTTTCGCAAATTATTGACGTAGGAAGAAACGCGCGCCAAGGTTCCTGCTTTTGGCTTACGGTTGATGAAATCGTAAGGGAAGAAAGAGCCGTGCACATCGCTTGTCTCTATCACTCTCAGTTTTACGGTACGTTGTTGTGCCATCGCTTGTGAATTGAAAGTTAGCGCCAGAAGAAGCGCAGCAAATAATTGTTTCATATAAATTAATGTATTACTTTTGAGTAATGAAAGCCCATCAGTTGAGCTCTGTTTCTTATTTTCTCTGCAAAAGTACAAAAAAGAACTTAAATAGGCATACTTTTTGTTGGATATTTTTTAAAAACTAAAAAATAGGAGGTTTTATAATATGGCATTTGTTGATTATTACAAGATTCTCGGCGTAGACAAGAACATTCCGCAGAAGGATGTGAGAGCTGCGTATCGTAAACGTGCAAAACAGTTTCACCCAGATTTGCACCCTAACGACCCGAAGGCGAAGGCTAAGTTCCAGGCGCTGAACGAGGCGTATGAGGTGATTTCTGACCCAGATAAGCGTGCTAAATACGACCAGTATGGCGAACAATGGAAGAATGCTGATGCATTCGGCGGTTTCGGCGGAGCTGGTGGTGCAGGCGGTTCCGGAAGCTATGGTGGAGCAGGTGGAAATCCATTCGAGGGTTTCGACTTCAGCCAGTTTGGCGGAGGCGGAGGTTTCTCCAGCTTCTTCGAAAATCTCTTCGGAGGGCGTGGCAGAAGCCAGCAGTCGGCTGGAGGATTCGGTTCCGGCAATTTCGGCGGTTTTAATGGTTCTGCCGGTTATGGTAGCGGCTTTAATGGGGCTGGCTACGGAGCTGGTGCTGATTTCGGTACTGGTGGTTGTGGCGGCGGTTGCGGCCAGAATGGTCGTGCCAATAACGGCGAAATGAACATGAATGTGAATATCGACCTTTATACGGCTCTGCTGGGCGGCGAAGGAATCATTAAATTGAGTAATGGTTCTAAAATCAAACTGAAGATTAAGCCGGAAACGCAGAATGGCACGAAGGTTCGTGTTCGCGGAAAAGGATATGACCGGGGGGACGGAACCTTTGGCGACCTGATGATTACTTACAACGTGAAGTTGCCAACCGGGTTGAATGATAAGCAGAAAGATTTGCTCCGTCAGATGAAGGATGCAAAGTAATTTCTAAAAGAAGGGAACGGGTTCTTGGACATGAGAACCTTCCCGAAACATGAAGGTAAAAAGAAACGCCCTGCAAGAAGGGAACATTCAGAAATGAAGTTCCTGATCTTGCAGGGCGTTTTTTATTTTATTTAATCTTGCAGGGCGTTTTTTATTCTATTCTGCGGCATTAATCTTCGACATGTTGAACGCAGAAACCTTGCCGTCTGGCGAAACGGTTGCGTTGATTTTGAAATGGTTGGTTTTCTTAGTACCGTCGGTAAGCTGAACTTCCTCACGTGCTGAGAACTGAACCTGATATTCATAATCTTCGTCACCCACCTCGCGCTTCTTGATCTTATAATCGTTGGTGAGGAACCAGTTCAGGTTGGTCACATCTTCCTTATAAAGCTTATTCATAAAGGTAACAACATCTGCCTTGGTAGCAGAATTCTTACCCAGAAGCGAAGAGAGAATGTCCTCGCATGAAGCCTGCAAACCATCAGCATCGCGGGTATTGATGCTTTGGAAGAAATGGCGGAACAGACTGCTTACCATATCTTTCTCTTCTGGCTGCAAATCTCTGCTCTTGGCTTTCTTCATCGCATTCTCAGCCTCTTCGATATGCGAACCGTCAGCATGAGCGGCGAGATAAGCCTGATAAGCTTCTACATTATCAGCATTCTTGGCCACATTCCAGTCGATGGAATCTATCTTGTTCAAAACCTCCTGCTTGTGTGGACTGTTTGGGTATTTGTCGAGATAAGCCTGCAGGGCCTCTTTCGAACCGCTTACTACGGCGTTGGTCCAGTCCTGATCGGTCTGTTTCAGAAGTTCGAGATGAGCCATGATGGAATCACGATGCGCCTCGTCAGCATCTTTGTAAGTATCTAGGTAACTCTGCAGAACCATCGGGTCGCTACTCTGCATTGCATACTCGTAAGCTTCCAGTTCCTTATTCTTATTGGCACTATCATAGAAATAGTAGAAAATGCCACAAACGAGGAAGGCGAAAATCAGAGAGATGATGATGACGCCACGGTTGCTTTTTTTCTTTTCCTGGGTTCCCTCGCCGTTACCGCCGTTCTGAGAATTAGATTGCTGTGGGCGAACCGGAGGAACGGGTGGAGTAGGAGGTGTTGCTGTTCTGACAGGTGTCTGAGGACGAGCCTGCTGTCTGAGAGCCTCCTGACGGCGGATTTCTTCTTGTCTGATTGCATTCTGTCTGGCTGCGTTTTCAGCATCTTGCTGCTGAGTCATAGAAGCCTGGCTGGCAGGAGTCTGCTGGCTCATTCCTGTCGGAGGCGTCATTCTTGTGAGCGAAGGATTCAGCTCATGGCAGTTTGGACACATTTCCAGGTTGCTGAAATAAACCTCGCCACAATTTGGGCATTTGGTAATTTTGCCTGCTATTTCTACTCCGCAACTAGGGCAGGTAGGTGCTTTATCGCTAATTTGGCGTCCGCATTCCGGACATTTTATAATTGCCATAATTCTATTTTGTGTTTATTAATTTACTTATATAATTCATGCTTCTCTACTTCCAGACCTTATCCACTCTTTACCTTGAAGCTAATCATAAAGTTCCAAGTTCAGGGTTCCATGTACTATCGATGTCTGAATCTGATTTCTCTGAGCTTGTGGCGCCCCATGAAACGGCTTTTGTCAACATAGCCGTTTATTCCGTTGAGTTTGCCCTTACCCGTATATTGCCACATTTCGAAATCTCTACCATCGCGCAATACAGGGATGCGCTTCGTATACTGGGCAATCATCAGCTTGTAGCTGTCTAGCTTGCCTAGAAGATAGTTGTCATAGAAATTGGCTCCCGTATAGATGAGGGGTTTCTGCTTATATGCTTTCTCTACGAGATGCAGAAACTTAAAGAGCGAATCGCAGAATTCTTCTGTATTCATGCCGCTTTTCGTCTCCACATCAATCATAGGTAAGAGGTCCTGATCTCCCGGACGGCATTGGGCCTTGAAATTTTCCAACTGCGTCTGCTGTGGGATGCGGGGTCTGTAGAAATGATAAGAACCTACTTTCATTCCGTAGCGATGAGCCAGGTCGATATTCTTCTTGTATTTGCTGTCGATGTTGGTTCCGCCCTCGGTAGCTTTCAGATAAACGTAAGCCATCTTAGAGTTGTCGCCCACGGTTTCCCAGAACACGTTGCCCTGATAATGACTCAAGTCGATGCCGTGAACGTGCCGACAAGTGTCTTCGCATTGCACCTGGGCATGGGCTCCCAAGGCAATAATGGATGCTATAATAGAGATAAATAACTTTTTCATAGATGCAAAGATACGAAAATCAGATGAAAATCGTACTACTAAGAGATTAATTTTATAGATATTTTACTCTTCGTCCTGATGAATCCCAGGTTAACCCCTTCAATCCTTACTGAAATTTATTCTTCAATCTCAGATAATGAACGGAAGAAATTGTTCATGAAATTGCTCATGGTTTCTATCGGAGCGTATTGCAGATAGCGCATGCTGCGGCGCAGATTCTTGCGCATGGTTCCCCCCGTGGTGCGTACAAAGCCGCTGCTGGTCTGCTCAAACTGAATGGCCTGCTGATCCATGATATTATAGTAGAGCGAACGGAGCGTCAGCTTGTAGGCGCCTCTTTCTATGTGATGAACGAATGGGATTTCGTCCTGTTCAAAATCGAAGAAGGTGATGAGCACGCTTCCTTCCAGCTGGGCGATGCGCTGGATGCGGAGCTTGGCAAGCCACTTCTCTAGTTTCACGAAATCTACCTTGTCGCCTCGGGTTCTCAGGTAGTCTCCCAACTGGATGATTCCTCTGAGATTGATTCCGTTAGCCAGCATTCCATTTACGTTTGCCACGATGATGCGCAGCAGATAAATAGTCTCGATAGAGGTATCGATGGCGTGGCGTTCATCTTCCTGAATCTTACTGAGCCGTCGGTTCAGAAAACCGTTGTTCATCTTCACCTTTCCGGCAGGAACATCATTCACGTTCTTGAGCATCTGAGCTATCTTTTTCTTCTTAAAGGTAGTCATCGGTTCCATTTCTTCCTTGAAGCCGAAGTTGTCGGCACGGAGCTTAGTAAAAAGGTTGCGCTGAAGAAAATTCATATGCCTTGTTCTTATTAATAGTCAATAATAAAGTTTTGTTCTTCCTGTCAAGAAATCTCTAACGCAGAAGGAGACCCTCCTCTGATTTTTAGAAGTCTTCCTAACTGTATCTCTTAGGATAGCGCAAGAGGATGGCCAGCAGGGCTGCCACACCTATCGCCAGCGGATAGTAGAGATAAGGAAGAATGTCCATCGGACTGAGATTGGCCAGGCCGGCTGCCAGGAGCATCTGTACGCCATAAGGAATCAATCCCTGAACCATGCATGAGAAGGTGTCGAGAATGCTGGCTGCCTTGCGGTTGTCTACGCCAAACCGGTCGCCTATCTTTTTCGAAATATTTCCTACTGTCAGAATCGCTACCGTATTATTTGCCGTACAGATGTTTACCATCGAAACGAGGGCGGCGATAGAAAGTTCGGCTCCACGCTTGCTGTTTACGTGGGCTGTAATCTTGTTGATGATGAAATCGATTCCGCCGTTTTCGCGGATGATTTCGAGCATACCACCTGCCATCATGGCGATGATAATGAGTTCGCCCATGCCGATAATGCCGTTGCCCATGGCTGAGAACCAGCCAAAGAGGTCGTAGCTTCCGGAGGCACCCAGAAGATGACTGCCTATGCCGATGGCGCCACAGAGTAGGGTGCCCAGAGTGAGAACAGCCATTACATTCATGCCGGCAATAGCGGTAACGAGGACGGTGAGGTAAGGCAATACTTTCATGTATTCTACCTCGTTGATGTGGGTTGGGGTCTGAAGACCGACTCCCATGACAGAATAGGCGATGAGCACGAGTACGGCGGCCGGAACCACAATCATGGAGTTGACCTTGAACTTATCGCTCATCTTGCAGTTCTGCGTCTGCGTAGCAACAACCGTCGTATCGGAGATGAACGAGAGGTTGTCGCCGAAATAAGCGCCACCTACGATGATGGCGGTCATCATGCCTACGTTAGCATCCATCGAGTGGGCCAGTCCGGCGGCTATCGGAACCAGAGCCACTACGGTTCCCACACTTGTTCCGATAGATACGGAGATAAAGCAGGCAGCCAGGAAGAGTCCTGGCAGAATCATGCTGGCTGGCAGGATGCTGAGCGCCAGGTTGACGGTTGCATCAACGGCTCCCATCGCCTTGGCTGATGCGGCAAACGAGCCAGCCAGCACGTAAATCCAGAGCATGAGCATCAGGTTGTTGGCGCCGGCACCCTTGCTGTATGTGTCCACTCGTTTCCTGACAGGCATTCCGCCGGAAATAGCCACGGCATAAATGCTCGAAATCATGAACGCTACTGTGAGCGAGAGGCTGGTGTCCTGATGACTGCTGTCTACCGAATATACGGTAAAAGCCACGATGAGGACAATCAGCAAAAATAATGGCGACAACGCCAGCAAACCTTTTTTATTACTCATACTTCTTTTTTCTTCTTAATTAAAGAGTTACTCCATTCTTGAAGATGGAGATTTCACGATAGCCATTATACTCGTTGCGAGCCTCCTCGCCACTTGCTACGGCTATAATCTTATCAATAAACTTGCTTACCAAGTCTTTCATTTCTACACCTTCTACCAGAGCGCCGGCGTTGAAGTCAATCCAGTTTGGCTTGTTCTTTGCCAGATTGCTGTTGGTAGAAATCTTCATCGTTGGCACAAAGGTTCCGAATGGGGTTCCGCGACCTGTGGTGAAGAGAACGAGCTGGCAACCTGCTGAAGCCAGAGCTGTGGCTGCTACAAGGTCGTTACCCGGAGCTGAAAGCAGGTTCAAACCGGTTGTCTCCAGACGGTCGCCATATTGGAGCACGCCGCTTACCGGAGCACGGCCGCACTTCTGGGTGCAACCCAAAGCCTTATCTTCGAGGGTTGAGATACCACCTGCCTTGTTACCTGGAGAAGGGTTCTCGCCAACTGGTTCACCATGGCTCAGGAAGTACTCCTTGAAGTCGTTAATCAGGTGAACGGTCTTGTCGAAGAGTTCCTTATTTTCGCAACGGTTCATCAGAATGGTTTCTGCGCCAAACATTTCCGGTACCTCTGTCAGGATGCTTGTTCCGCCCTGAGCTACGAGCCAGTCGCTAAATTCACCTACCAATGGGTTGGCTGTAATTCCGCTGAAGCCGTCAGAACCGCCACACTTCAAACCTACGCGCAGTTTGCTTACCGGAACTTCCTCGCGCTTGTCTTCCTTAGCCAGGGCATAGAGGTTGCGCAGAATCTTCATGCCTTCCTCTAGCTCATCGCCTTCAACCTTCTGTGTTACAAGAAGTTTGATGCGGTCGTGATCATAGTCTCCGAGCATCTTCATGAAATCATCTGGCTGGTTGTTCTCGCAGCCGAGCGAGAGAACGAGCACGGCACCTGCGTTTGGATGCAGACAGATATCGCGAAGCACCTTGCGGGTATTCTCATGGTCGCCCGAGAGTTGTGAGCAACCGAAGTTGTGGTGCCATGCGTGGATGGCGTCGATGCCTTCGCTGCCTGTTTCTTTCTTGAGGAGTTCTACCAGCTTCTCAGCCACACCGTTAACGCAGCCCACGGTAGGAACTACCCATATTTCGTTTCTTACGCCTACTTCGCCATTCTTGCGAACGTAGCCCTTGAAGGTGCGGTTTTCCTTAGCGATGTTCAGCTGCTCGTTAACCGGGTTGTAGGTATATTCGAGCGTACCGGCAAGATTGGTCTTGAGGTTGTTCTCGTTTACCCATTCGCCCGCCTTGAGACCGGTCTTTGCATGACCGATAGGGTAGCCATACTTCAGGATATCTGTACCCTCGGCAGCATCGTTGATGAGCACTTTGTGTCCTGCAGGAGTATCCTGCAATAATGTGATGGTCTTGCCATCTACTTCAATCGCTTCACCCTTCTTCATAGGGCGCAAGCAAACCACTACCGAGTCGGCAGGGTTAATCTTGATAAAACTTGATTGTTCCATACGTAGTCTGTTTTTTATTTATTGTTTATAATTTATAATGTTCCTGTAAGAATATTCTTCCATGCGGAAACCCTGTTCTGCCCGATAGCCTTAGAGCTGGGTTCTGCGATAGAAATCTACATTTTCCTTCATCAGCAGCTCGATAGGCATATAGTTTACCGGTGTAACTTTCTTCTTCAGCACGATGGCCTGGAAGAGCGTGTCTACGCAGGAGTAACCCTGCATGTAGGCGTGCTGGGCGATGAGGAAGGAAATGCTTCCTTCGCGCAGACAGCGGGCGTTTTTCTCCACCATATCATAGCCCATGATCTGAACGTCGCGGCGGTTGGTCTTCAGCAGGAAGTCGCCCACGATGTGCGCCTTCGAAGTCATGGTGATGCAATGGTGGATGTTCGGATGTCCGGCAAAGAACTTCTCCAGCATTTTGACGAATTCAGCACGTGTGCCGCTCAACGGCAGGTCGAGCAAGGTAATCTTCACGTTAGGGAAGTGGTCGTGCATGTAATGGCGGAATCCTACCTCTCGGTTGTCCTGCTGCTTGCTGACCACTCTTCCGTCTTTGGTCTGCCTCATGAGCAGGATTTCATCTTCCTTTGCTGCAAGCATCATCAGCATCTTGGCTGCGAAGAAACCGGAACAGAACGAATCCTGACCGAAGAAAGAGAGCGGACGGAGATCGGGCATGTAGGAGTCGAGCAGGATGAACGGGATGCTTTTGTGATGCAACGCCTCGGTAAACTCGCGGGTTACGTCTAGCGATGAAGGCACCACGATGACTCCTTCCGGACTGGCCTCAAGAATCTTGTTGCCTTCTTCGCGGAACGATTCCTCGTTGGAACGCTCATAGAAACGAATCTCTACATCGATATGGAAGTCACGTCGGGTATCTTCACATTTTTTTGCGCCTTCCTCTATTTCCTCCCAGTAAGCCTCCGATTCATGTTTCGGAATCAGCAGGTAGAAGGTATAGGATTTGTTGTAAGCCAGAGCGCTGGCGTACACATTAGGCTGATAATTCATTTCCTTGAGGGCTTTCTCGACCTTGTCGCGTGCAGGTTTCGACACGTTTGGACGGTCGTGCAGAACTCGGTCTACGGTTCCAACGGATACGCCAGCTCTCTCGGCAATATCCTTGATTCTGATTTTTTCGGCCATTGTTTTTTAGCATTACGGGTCTGGTTGCTTCGCGTGTACTTATTATATAAGGAGCCTCTCCTGGGGGCTACGATAGATAAAACGTCGCAGGTACTTCCTAGCTGTGCACAGACCACAATTAGTATTAAGCAATTCTGTTGTGTGCGACCACAAGTGCGAATTTTGCCGCAAATATACAACATTTTTTTGAATTGTGCGAAGACACAGCAACTTTTTTGCACGGAAAACAAAAAAAAATGCAATTTTATTTCGTTATTCGAGAAATTATGGTTATTTTTGCCCTCGAAATTGAACGACAACTGATAATTGTACTTCATTTCTCTACTGAAAAGTGGAATTTAATTTGTTACTCATAACAAACAAAATAAAAACAAAAAAATTAAAACTATCAAACATGGCAAAAATTGTAACATTAGGTGAGATCATGCTTCGTTTATCACCAGAAGGCAATGATCGTTTCATTCAGAGTGAATCACTTCGCATCATCCCTGGTGGTGGTGAGGCTAACGTAGCTGTAAGCTTGGCTAACTATGGTCATGATGCTTACTTCGTATCTAAGCTCCCTAAGCACGAGATCGGTCAGATTGCTGTCAACGGTCTCCGTCGTTACGGCGTTAACACAGAGTTCATCGCTCGTGGTGGCGACCGCGTAGGTCTCTACTATGCCGAGACTGGTGCTTCTATGCGCCCATCCAAGGTAATCTACGACCGTGCACACAGCGCAATTGCTGAGGCTGACCCATCTGATTTCGATTTCGACAAGATTATGGAGGGTGCCCAATGGTTCCATTGGAGCGGTATTACTCCAGCTATTAGCGACAAGGCTGCTGAACTTACCAAGTTAGCTTGTGAGGCTGCTAAGCGTCACGGCGTAACTGTTTCTGTTGACCTCAACTTCCGCAAGAAGCTCTGGACTTCTGAGAAGGCTATCTCTGTTATGCGTCCTCTGATGAAGTATGTTGATGTTTGCATCGGTAATGAGGAAGATGCTCAGCTCTGCCTGGGCTTCAAGCCAGATGCTGACGTAGAGGGCGGTAAGACTGATGCTGAGGGTTATTACGGAATCTTCAAGGGCATGATGAAGGAGTTCGGATTCAAGTATGTTGTTTCTACTCTCCGCGAATCTCTCTCTGCTACACATAACGGCTGGAAGGCTCTTATCTATGATGGTAAGGAGTTCTATCAGAGCAAGCACTATGACATCAACCCTATCATCGACCGCGTTGGTGGTGGCGACTCTTTCTCTGGTGGTCTGATCCACGGTCTTCTTACTAAGGAGACTCAGGGCGAGGCTCTAGAGTTTGCGGTAGCTGCTTCTGCTTTGAAGCATACTATCCCTGGCGACTTCAACCTGGTATCTGCTGACGAGGTAGAGAGCCTGGCTGGCGGTAACGCTAATGGTCGCGTTCAGAGATAATTATAGTTTAAAGTTTATAGTTGATAGTTTATAGGCAGTCTTGCTTACGGCGAAGCTCCTATTAACTATAAACTATTAATTATTAATTAAAATAAGTAATGGCAAAGTTTAGCAAAATGCAGGTTATGGCAGCCATGAAAGAGACTGGTATGGTACCTGTTTTCTTCAATAAGGATGTTGAAATCTGCAAGAACGTCATCAAGGCTTGTTACGAGGGTGGCGTACGTGTTTTCGAGTTTACTAACCGTGGTGACTTCGCTCACGAGATTTTCGGAGAGTTGGTAAAGTGGGCCGACAAGGCTTGTCCTGAGATGATTCTGGGTGCAGGTACAGTTGTTGATGCCGGTACAGCTTCTCTGTATCTCCAGCTCGGCGCTAACTTCATCGTAGGTCCTAACTTCAACCCAGAGATTGCTCCAGTCTGCAACCGTCGTCTGGTTCCTTATTCACCAGGTTGCGGTTCTGTAACTGAAATCAATAATGCTCAGGCTGCCGGTTGCGACGTAACCAAGGTATTCCCAGCAGGTAACGTAGGCGGTCCTTCATTCGTTAAGAACGTAATGGCACCTTTGCGTTGGAGCAACATCATGGTAACAGGTGCCGTAGAGCCAACAGAGGAGAATCTTACTCCTTGGATCAAGGCTGGCGTTCTCTGCGTAGGTATGGGCTCTAAGCTCTTCCCTAAGGAGACAGTTGCTGCTGGCGACTGGGCTGCCATCACAGCCAAGTGTCAGGAGGCTCTCGGTTACATCGCGAAGGCTCGCGCTTAATTTAGACTATTTTTCATTCGAGATGCAAATTTCAGCATCCTTCTTTTCCATGTCGCCATCATCAATTCTGGTGGTGGCGGCTCTTTTTCTTTCAGCTTGTTCTCCTGCGAATAAGGCAAGGGTAGACGAGCTGAACGAGCAATCCTATGCTTATCATTATCGCAATCTCGATTCTACTAAAGTGCTGGCTGAGAGGGCTTTGAAACTTTCAGAAGATTATCCCTCAGGCCGTGCCGAAGCCTATAACAACCTTGCCTTCGTATGTATAGCCAAGATGGATTACAAGGGTGCCAAGGGATGGCTGAAGAAGATTGAAGAGGAGAGCGATAATCAGATAGAACTCGCTATTGCCGATGTTCAGAACATGCGACTCTGCCAGAGAGAATCGCACAACAAAGATTTTTATGCTTATCGCGAAAAGGCGATGAGGCGTTTGCGCAGAATTCGCGAAGAGGTGAATTCCATGCCCCCGAGGGAAAGCAAACGCGTGATTTATGCAAAATCTGAATTCTATATTGTGGCCGCCACCTATTTTTATTATGTGGGCTTAGACGAGCCGATGCTTCAGGAGCTTAACCGTCTGGACCCAGATGAACTGGAACAGGATTCGGCACAATATCTCAACTATCTTTATAATATAGGTTCGGGCGGAGCTATCGTCAAGGGAACCGAAAACGAAATCAATCAGGCGGAATTCGACCGGCTGATCAGCTGCTACATGCTGGCTAGCGACCCAGCCCATCCTTATCCTTACTGGCAGGCTAACGCCCTGCAGTCTATAAGCGAGCACCTCAGAAAAGGAGAGGTGAGCGATTTCCTCATACGCAACAACCTGCCTGCCTTCCAGTATCTCAACATCGAGCAGATGCCAAACAATCTGCTGGCAGGCAACTTTGCCCAGCGTGCCCTCAACCTCTTTTCGAGCTACGGAGATGTTTATCAGACTGCCGGAGCCAACCGTACGCTGGCTGAATGTTTCTGGGATATCCATGATTATTCTTCTGCGCTCGACTGCCTGAATCATGCCCTGAACGACAACAAGGCCATCGAGCAGGCACCCGACCTCGTAGCGTCGATACGTGAAAGACTCTGTCTGGTTTATTCGGCTATAGATGATAAGCAGCAGAGCGATTACAACCGCAATATCTATCTGGATTTGCAGGACCGTTCGCGACAGGACCGCCAGCTGGAGGCACGTGCCGCGGCACTCGACGAGAACGCCCAGCAGCTCAACCTGATGATTGCTGCCGTGGTGGCGATGATTGTGCTCGTGGTGGTTCTACTCTACGTTTTCGACCACATGAAGCGCAAGAAGATGAAGAACCAGTCGATGGATAAACTGCTTGCACCTTTGCATGAGTGGAGCGAGAATAACACTAAGAAAATCAACGAATTAAAAGATAAGCAGGAGGAGGTTCAGGATGACCTGAACGTAACCCGACTGCATATCGAAGAAAACAAGAAACGCAATCTGGAACAAAGGGCTAAGATTTCGCTCGTAAACAGTATTACGCCTTTCATCGACCGCATGATTCACGAGGTAAACCGACTCTCCGAAGGGGGCGAAAGCGATGAGGTGCGGCAAGAACGCTACCAGTATATCGCCGAACTCACGGATAAGATAAACCAATATAACAACGTGCTTACAGAGTGGATTCAGATGCGCCAGGGCTCACTCAGCCTGCGTATCGAAAGTTTCCCGCTCCAGCAGCTTTTCGATATTGTAAGCAAGGGCAAGATGAGCTTCCAGATGCAGGGCGTGAAACTCGATGTAGAACCTACAGATGCCGTGGTCAAGGCCGACCGCATCCTTACGCTCTTCATGATCAATACCATAGCCGATAATGCCCGCAAGTTTACACCCGAAGGCGGAAAGGTAACCATTAGCGCCAAGGTTTCTGACTTCGTGGAAATCAGCATCTCAGATACCGGAAAGGGTATGGACGAGGAGCAGCTGGCGCATGTCTTCGACCGGACCTATACAGGCGGTCACGGCTTCGGACTGCTCAACTGCAAGGGCATCATAGAGAAATATAAGAAGGTGAGTTCGCTCTTTGCCGGCTGCCAAATCAAGGCAGAAAGCAAGTTGGGCGAGGGGAGCCGCTTCAGTTTCCGTCTGCCTAAAGGTATCGTCCGCCGAACCCATCAGTTGTTGGGCATCATCATCATGCTATTCGTGCTGCTGTCGGCTTCGGTCCAGCCTTGCGAGGCTAAGAAGGCCAACGACATCCGCCAGCGCCACAATCATCACAAGACGAACGTAGATGCCAATCTCCAGCGTGCCGACGATTTTGCAGATAGCGCCTACTTCAGCAATATCAGCGGCACCTACCAGCGCACCCTGGCCTTTGCCGATTCTTCGCGCCATTATCTCAATGCGTTCTATCTGTCGAAATATCCTGACGGCAAGTATCTCATGGTGGCTCATCCGGAGGTGGGAATGGCGGCAGAACTCTATTGGATGCGCGAAGGGCTTAGAACCAATTATCACGTCATTCTCGACCTGAGAAACGAGTGTGCCGTGGCTGCCCTGGCGTTGCACCAATGGTCGCTCTACCAGAGTAACAACAAGGTTTATACCCAGCTGTTCCGCGAGATAAGTGCCGATAATACGCTCGATATTTACGTGCACACGATGCAGCAGAGCGAGAACTCGAAGACCGTGGCCGTGGTGCTGCTCATCCTGTTGCTGCTGCAGTTGCCGCTGGCTTATTATCTGCTCTATTACCGCCACGTGCTGAGTTACCGGTTTGCCATGATTGAACAGACCAAGGCTAAGCGGACCGACGAGGCTGAGCAGGAATCCCTGAAACTGGAGCTGATGACCGATGAGCTGCATAGGGCTGAATATGAGAACGATAAACTTCATATCTCCAATTCCGTGCTCGACAACTGTCTGTCTACGCTCAAGCACGAAACGATGTATTATCCGTCGCGCATCCGCCAGCTTATCGATTCGCAGCCCGATGATGTAGATTCGCTCAAGGAACTGGTAGATTATTATAAATCGCTCTATTCTCTGCTCAGCGCCCAAGCGATGGAGCAGGTAGAAGGCAACATCAAGGCAGATGATTTCCTGAACCGCTATCTTGTTTCTCTGATGCGTGGCAATTCCAAGGATTACCATACCGGAGTGGCTGAGATTCCGGGTTCTGCCTACGTGAGATATTGGATTGACCAGCAGGATGTGGCCTATGATGCTGCGCTCCATGCCCAGCTCTTCACCCCTCTGACGGGCGATTTGCGCTATCTCCTGTGCCGGCAGATTGTGAGGGAACTGGGAGAGATTACCAATCTGCGCGGCTGCGGCATCAAGGCTTGCCAGGGCGATAAGGGTTGCCTCAGGATAGAGGCCGTGCTGCCGGCACGCATCAAATGGAAAAGTTTAAAATCATAAGAAAATAAAAATATCAGAAAATGGAAAATTTTAAAGTCATCATTGTAGAAGACGTGCCCCTGGAACTGAAGGGTACAGAGGGTATCTTCAAGAATGATATTCCAGAGGCTGAAATCATCGGTACTGCCGAGAGCGAAATAGCCTATTGGAAACTCATCAAGCAGCAGTTGCCCGATCTGGTTCTGCTCGACCTCGGACTGGGCGGTTCCACCACGGTAGGCGTAGAAATCTGCCGCCAGACCAAGGAGCAGTATCCTGACGTGAAGGTGCTCATCTTTACAGGAGAAATTCTGAACGAAAAACTCTGGGTTGATGTGCTCGATGCGGGCTGCGACGGCATCATTCTGAAGAGTGGCGAACTCCTTACGCGTGGCGATGTGGCGAGCTGCATGGGAGGTAAGAAACTGGTGTTCAACCAGCCTATCCTTCAGAAGATAGTAGACCGTTTCAAGCAGAGCGTAAACAGCCAGCTGATGCGTCAGGAGGCTCTGGTAAATTATGAGATTGATGAGTATGACGAGCGTTTCCTGCGCCATCTTGCGCTGGGTTATACCAAGGAGCAGATTACCAACCTGCGCGGAATGCCTTTCGGCGTAAAGAGTCTGGAGAAGCGACAGGCAGAACTGGTTCAGAAACTCTTCCCTGACGGCAATCACGGCATGGGCATCAACGCCACCCGCCTGGTGGTAAAAGCCTGCGAGCTCCGCATCCTCGATATCGACCATCTGCAGGCAGATGAAGAATAACTCGTTTCAATAAGCGCTTTTTAAAGAATGTATAAGAAAGTATTGGCCTATCTGGCATTATTGTTGGGAATAGCCGAAGTAGTGGTGATTCTGGTTTCGTGGCTGCTTACAGCTGCGATGCCCGAGTCGTTCACCCATTCGCTTACCAGCCCCGAGGGCATCCGCTGGTTTACGGGCCATTTTGTAGACCATCTCACCTCTGTATGGCTCGTATGGCTGGTGCTCATCAGCATCACCATCGGGGTGGTAAGGCAGAGTAGGGTGCTCCATTTCGACCATACCCAGTATCGCCAGCGCACGGCCTTGCGACTGATGCTCATCGAGTTGTGCATCTCTGCAGGTATCATGCTGGCGCTCACCCTCTTGCCCCATGCCATTCTGCTGAATGCCGTAGGAACCCTCTTTCCGGGTCCGTTCACGCATAGTCTCATTCCGTACATCTGTTTCTCGGTCATGGTGATGAGCATGAGTTACGGCATCATGAGCGAGAGCATCAAGGGCATCAGTCAGGTTTATGATGCGCTGAATCAAGGCATCCGCCTCCTGTCGCCCTGCTTTCTTTTCTACATTCTCGTGATGCAGCTCTATACATCCATCCTCTATGTAATGGAGTAAGATAAAAGCCCCTGATGCTCGTTTCCTTGCATCAGGGGCTCTTTTCTTACTCCAAACCGTCGCCCTCATTACCGCCGGTGGTTCCGCCGCCCGGGGTGTTATCCGAACCGCCACCACCTGGGGTGTTGTCTGGGTCTTCCACATCGCCCTTATCGTCGGAAGTAACGTTTTTCACCACTTTGCCGTTGCGGTCGTAACAGGTAATCTGGATGGAGGTTTCCTGCAGCTCGCGCTTGATGTCAACGCTTGGGGTGAAGATAACACGGCGGTTGGTAATCAGACTGGTAGCCACTTCGCCTACGGTAGGCACACTCTTGGCTCTTACGCCGAATCGCATGGTTCCCAATCCCGGAACGGCTACGGAATGGCCTTCGGTACACCACGCCTTGATAACCTCGCCTGCTGCATCCCAGCAAACCTGCATCACGCCCACGCTAACGCCGCTTCTGATAGCCGCCTCCTTGATAACCTTGCTCTCTGAGAGCTTGTTGTAAAGTTCGGTACCGAGGATGAATCTGTACTGACCCTTCATTTCGCCTACTTGGATAAGGGTCTCCTTTGCTTTCAAATTAATTGCCATAATCTTTTGAATTTTAAATTGTTATAAACTATTAACTCTAAACTACCTGATGGTAATGGTTGGCACATAGTAGGTAGAATCTACTTTGGTGGAGATGTTGTTCTCCTGATGTTGCCGCTGGTTCTTTCCGATTACGAGTCCTGCCGTGCAGGAGCTGGATAGGAAGGTGACGATGGCTGAGCAAATCGCCACGATGAGATACCGGATGAATGCCTTCATGTTCTGGTTCATGATTTTTTCTGCCCCCTGCTAAGTTTCGCTAGCGAAACGACTCGTTTCGAGGCTTGGAGTCTTGGTTTCATTTTTTTTTTTATTTTCCCAATTAGGGAGATATTTTTCTCCAACTGGGCAAGTGATTTTGCGCGCTTTCTGAATCACGATGCAAAGATACGAAATCCCGATTTATCAGGTGTGCGATAGCGTGCGATACCATGCGATATCGGAACATTTAATCACTAATAACTATCCCGGTTCCCCGAGGTTATCGATAATAGCCTTCACCTGTTTGGGCGTGAACGACTTGCAAGTCTTTTCATATCCCATCTGCTGCAATTCATCCCAGAGCGGCTGGCAACGGCGAATCCAACTCATGAGATGATTCACGGCCGTGCGTGGCATACTCTCGGGAAAATACATCAGTCCCAGTTCCTTCTTCGTATACGAACGGTTTATAAAATCTTCCATAATCTTAATTTTTTAATCATTTGTTTATCGGCTCCTTGCTCCCGGAAGTTGCAGCAGCCCCTAAAAGATAGTATTCGCTGAAATCCTTGCAGCCCGGTGGCAACTGGTGGTGAACCAGCTGGGGGAGCATCTCCCTGAGTTGCATGAAGAGGCTTTCGCCCGGCACATCCTGATCGGGAAACATGTGGAATTCCACCTGATACAGTTTTCCGATATCCGTCAGCAACTGCTTATCCTCGGGTTTGAGGAGCGTGGCAGAAGGGATGGCTATCGCCTTATGACCGGCAGAAAGCATCGCCCAGCAGTCGCTACATCCCTCCGTAATAAACAGCCTCTCGCCCGGTTTCAGTCTCTTCACAACCGGCAGGTTATAGATGCTGCATCTTGCGCCGTAAGGGAACCGGAAGCGGGGAGCATCCTGCTCCTTCTTGTAATCCAGGTTCCGGTTCTGAATACCAATAAGCCGCCCATCGGTATCGAAGTAAGGAATCTGCAGCCAGTTGATGCCCTTCTTATCCGTCCAGGAAGTCAGTCGGCACCAGTTCACCACTCTCCAGTCAATCTTCCTCTCCTCGAAGAGAAATCTTCGAGCTGCCTGGTTGAGCCAGGGATGCTCGAAGAACCTAGCATACCTGCTTGCATCGAAGGAAGATTTCCCCGAATTATCACCCGAAGAAGAATCACCGGATGAAGGATCCGAAGAAGCCCCTCTGCCCGAAGACCCTCCAAAGGAAGAGCTTTTCCCCGAAGAAGAATCCTCCTCCAGCTGAATCTGATGTTCTTCTGCGAGCCATCGGCAAGCCGACGGGAAATCCTTCCCCAGGTATCGCATCGCCAGGTCGATGGTGCCGATGGAGTTTCTCATGCATACATAGCATCTGCAGCTATTCTTGGTCTTGTTGAACGTAAGGCTGGCGTGGTGGTCGTCATGGAAGGGGCAGAGCGCCTTATGGTGCTCCACCTTCATCCCCATCTCTTTCGCGACCTTCTCTATCGGAAGTTCGCGCAGTTTCTGAATCTCATATTTCTCCATCATATCCCTTTCCCTTTCTTTTTCTTGGCCGGTATACCCGTCAGATATTCTGCAGTCTTGGTATAGAGTTTTGTCTGGCTGTTATAAGTAATAAACTGGCGGTTCTTCCATACGTTGAGCTGATGCTTGGTACCTTCCTGATTCTTGCCCAGACTCAGGCGCAGGGTTTCCAACTGCAGTTCGTTGAAGGAATTCTCCAGCTGGTCGAGCATGTTTTTCGGACCGCTTCTCTGAGCCTCTTCCTGCCCATCGCCCGCTTTAAACATGTCGCCGAACACCTTAACCTTCGACCACAAATCGTAGTAGCAGAACCATTCAACGAAGTCGCCGATGGATTTCGACCAGCTCTGGTCGTTCAGAATCCACAGCACGGCTCCCTTCTTCCATGCCGAGAAGATGCTGCGGTGGGAGAGTTCCCAGAGCGTATCATCATCAGCAAGGTCGGCAAGGCGTGCCATTTCCTCTGCCAGCTTATCGGCTATCTTGTTGAGTGGCTTCACCACAAAACTGCCCTTGCAGTTGTCCAGCCTCAGCAGGTAGCCATCGAGCTTTTCGAGGAAATCTTTGTTGTACGTTCCCTGTCGCGGAATCTTTCCGCTTCGCTCGCCACGGGCTTTGTAGGCGAAAGGTATGCGCCCGAAGAAACCATTGGTCAGGTCTTTCTTGTAAAAGAGTCGGGCCGCCTCGGGAGTAGAGGTAAAGGTGAGGTTCACACGGAGCAGAGGGTTGCCCGTTACGCCATCAGCCGTGGCGCGCAAGGCTCCAGCCCTCTGACAGTCGAAGATGTTTCTTACCATCTGGCTCACCTGCTTATGCCCACCACACATTCTGTCGGCCATCTCCACCTCAGGCAGATTGATGTACTGGGTTCTTCCGCCCAGCTGTTCGCATGCCATAGCGTTCTGGATGAATGCAGGATTGGTGACATCAGAAGGTGGAAACCAGAAACTCACGTCCGGGCGCTCCGGTTTTTCCTTGTTGGCGCCCTTGGTTTTCATCTGTCGCTGCCAGTCAACCAGTTTCTTGAACTCAGTCTCATCATGCTTTCTGAAAGGTCTCATGATGGCCTCTACAAGATGACCCAACTGTGCCTTTCCGATACCCGATGGACCTATCAGATGGCCCATTTGCCCGCACATTTCGTAATATTTGTTGTCGGAATACATGAATCTTACGTCTGTGAGATGAGCTGCTAATGCCGGAATTGCCATCGGAATGAGCACTTCCTGCATGTCTTTAGATGCCTGAGAGATGGCAAATTTTACAAATTCAGTACCCTTGCTGGGTTTGGGCATCGCCGGAGCGATGTTGCTAAAAATATTATAATCCATTGCTTTTTAGAGAGTTAAATCAAATTTCATGTTCATTTTTTCTTGCTTGCAGTCTCAGTCTCAGAGTCTCAGTTGTTTTTTTTATGGTCTCGCTTCCTATATATATTATATATAACTAATTAATAATCAATAAGTTATAAAGGCTTAAGAAGCGGGTTTGGAGTTGGATTGTGACATTTATCCTAACTGAGACTGAGATTTGAGACTGCTTTGAAGAGGAAATGAGGGTAGGGATAATCCTGTTACCAGCATCCCCCGAAGTCCCCATTTCCTCTAGAAAGCCTCAACTCCGTTTATCTGTCATCACTCTTGCCGCTAATGATGAGCAGTTCGTCGGCGGCTCCCTGGCAGAAGTCCTGAAAGGTGAAGCGTTCTGAGAACTGCGGGCGGTTGAAGGTAGGGTAGAGCGTACCGTCTTTTTTTCGGTTCACGTTGATGTACGTTCCTTCATACACGTGCGGATTTCTCTGCACCACCTTCTGCAGCTTCTTCTCCTGGTCATTCTGCACAAAGGTGAAGTGGTCTTCGCCGTCGTGCGTAATGGCTCCATCCAGATACTCGCCAACGGCCATGCGCCCTGGCTCCTTAGTCATCAACTTGAGGTCGATACCCAATTCTGTGTTTGGGTAGAATCCCTTTCCTGCTTTACCTGAACTTTCGTTCATATTGTCATTTAATACTATATTCATTTTTACTTGAGTATTAAATAAGCCTCTCTGGTACGATGACGTTCGAAGAGGTTTCCCCGTCATCTTTTCTAGTACCATCATTCCCCATTTCGTGATTTGCAACTCGCCTGATGGGTAGTCATCTTGTTATCAGATGACGGGTGCAAAAGTAAGAAGAAAAAGCCTGGCACAGATGCTTTTCCAAAGTGCCGTCTCCAAAGTTCTCTGAATTTCTCCGATTTTCTCTATCTTTCTCTGATATTCTCTCTACGTATAGTCGCATTTTTGACTTAGGGGTACAAAAAAGCGACCGATACCTGAACAAAAATCAAGTATCGGTCGCTATCAGAAGATATAAATCTCTATCAGGAAGGCCCAGTCGCTATCGTCTTCTAGTCCTTATTATAATATTTACAGAAAGTCTTGTATCCGAACCCTCCTTTCTCAATCGGCATACCCATTCGTATCAATTCTTCATGGGCATTTTTTGTGTTTTGTGGCAGCAGCACCTTGCCCTCCTTTTTCAGTATGTTCAGTCTCTTACAGATTTCCTGTACGTCAAATTGCTTTACCAGTCTCTCCACCTCTTTATGCACTTTCCATCCATCGTCTTCATCGAGTGCAGGATGCACAAAATGGAAGAGTTCCTTCTGAAAACCTTCTCCTGCAGCTTCATTGGTTTCACTAGCTTTTTCTGTCACCTCTGCCTCGTAATTCTCCTCCGTCACCTCTGTGTCTTCAGCAAAAAAATCCTTTGCAATCTTCATCATCTGCTGTGCAGACAGATTGCCCTGGATAGTTAGTTCTTTGTGCTGGTTGTTGTAAATAACATTGCCTGCATAATAATTATTACTCATATTTCTTCCTTTTTTTATATTCTTGTAATATTTTTGTATGTCTATAATTCTGATGGCAGCAGAGCTGAATTCCCTTCTTCCTGGTGGTCAAGATGCAGATGCTTACTATGAACATCAAATGTAGAATTTCCTGCATGATAGTGCTCTGCCTGAATCGTAGGCTTCTTTGCCACCTCTTTTAAAGCCTTCGTCTGTTCCTTGATGGCATTAATCTGTATACCTTCTCTTGCCTCTTCAGAAAGGAAACGCTCAGTCATATTGTCAACCCGAAGTTTATACTCTGGGGGTAAATATGAAATCTCGTGATAGATGAATCTCTGCAAAACCTCAACATCTTCTCGTCTGACTAGAGTTTGGCTGTACTTGATGATTTTATCAATAAGGTAGTCTTCCTTCTGGCTTGTTAGAGATGGGGTAGGAGCAAAGCTGTTTGTTGGCAGCCCCAAACGCATGCGCAGACGGTCTCTAATCACGAAAGCGGTAAGCAATTGGCGATACTTATCTAATGGAATGCGTGTGTAGTGAGCGCGTATGAGCATGGCTATCTTATCATCATTGGAATAAGGAGCCAATGCCGGAATATTGGAAAGTTCTGTCTCTATATCTTCCAACCATAACATCATTTTCAAATTATCTGGTTTATGACAGTCGGCACCTTTTAAGTGCAACCAGTCATGCCATGCCCTTTCTGCTTCATGGGTGGATAGTAGATGGGGGAGCCAACTTTTGCGGAGCTTCTTCTGGCGACCCTCATTGCATAAACCGCTCAATAAGTGTTCTAGTTCATTCGCCATATAGCGCATCTTGTCGCCCTTTTTTGCTTCCATAGCTTTTATGACATTTTCTATTCCCTCCTTCGCTTCGTACCATAGAGCGTATTTTCCCATTGTTATTAAAGTCTCTGTGTATTCCTGAAGCTCCTCTTCTTCATCTGAAGTTAACGTCTCATGTCTCAGAATATCTATCATCATCATCGTAGCATCTTCTACGCATAAAAACTCCTCTGTCATAGGAAATAAAGGCAGGGGCGGCTCCCATTCTTTCCAATGGTCTTTATGCAAGATGGGCACAATTGGAGTAGAATCAGTTTCTGCTTCAACAAAAAAATAGCCCTCTGCAGAAATTATAACCTCCTTAACCCGAGCGCGGAAATAACCCCGTCCGCTGGTTGTCAATGCAGCCTGAGCCAATGATTTATATTCTTCTCTATTACGTACATAGCCTGCCTTCCGACTCGCAACGCGCGCAACAAAAGCTTCTTCATCAGTTTCGTTAGTAGGTTCGGGTTTTACCGAAACATAGGGGTGCTTTCTGTCCAGCATGGTCAGAAATTCTATTGTTTTTTGTTGTTCTTGTGCAGTCATATCCTCACCTTTTACGTGGTTAGAATTTACTGCATATTGTACCCCAACTATTTTTATTAAATCTCCCATTGTTTGGTATTTAGATTTTTGGAAAGCTGAATTTAGTTATTACGGCCGTCCGGAGTACAAAGTTACAAAATAAATTCCTATTAGCATTAAAATGTAACATTTTTAACATTATTCGTAACAAAAAATCTAGATTTCGCTCCTTTTTTTGTGCAGCTTTTAATAAAGAAGCTCCTTTTCTCCTTCCTATTTTCCACTCTTTCCTTCGCCTCCAATCTTTCCTCTCTCGCCCCCAATCTCTCCTCTCTCGCCCCCGTTCCAAGCGATTCCATCGCTTGTCCCCCTTCATCCTCTCTTTTCCACCCAGCCTCCTCTCCAAGCGCCTCCATTTTCCCTATCTCCATTCCGCAATCCTTTCCGCCATCTCATTCAGTTCCAGGCATTGCTCCCTGGTAATAGTCTTCTTCTCCATATGGTAATCCCAGGGGCTAATCTGAAGCAGCAGCCCCTCAGAACAGGCATAAAAACTCTCCCCGCAAGGCTTATACAACCTCGGGAACCCGTTCTCCCTCAAGAGCACAATACGGTACCCCCGGTTCATAGCCTCGCGCAAAACCTCCTTCTCTTTAGTCGAGATAGCAGCACTCACCAGCACGCCACCACGTTCTCCGCAAGCCAGCCATTCCTCGCGCAAGCGCCTCAAATCCTCCTCAGAATACCGGCGATGTACAACGACCGCCACCTTATCAGGAATATCGAGCAAGAAACAGTTGCCCACCATCTGGCATCTGCGACCCGCCACCTCTTTATTCTGCATCACGGTAAAAAGCCCCGGGTTCATCCTCTTCACCATCAGTCTTCTCGGGTTATCATCCAAGTATTTCTTCCATCCCTCCAGTTGTCTCTCATGCAGCAGAACCTTGTCATTATACCCCAATTCAAAGAGCCCCTTCCTTGGTGCCGTATTCATCCCATAAATCCTCCAGTAAGCCTTGTTGCATCCCATCTTAAACCCCTTTATCACCATTCCCAGCGAACCCATCTCTTTCTCTCTTTTCGCCGTCATCCCAATCGAGCCCGCTTCATTCTCTCCAGTCTGAGCCTGGTTAGCCCCTCCAGCCGAAGCCAAGTTAGCCCCTTCTGTTTGAGCCTGGTTAGCCCCTTTAGTTTGAGCCAAGTTAGCCCCTTTAGTTTGAGCTAAGTTAGCTTCTTTGGTCAAAGCCGAAGCCTGTCCCCCTCGAGCCTCCGTTCCAAGCGATTCCATCGCTTGTCCCCCTCTCAAGTCCTCCTTCACCCTCACAATCAGGTGAATATGATCAGGCATGATGCAAACCCTCCAAACCTCCACCTGGGGGTAATATTTATGAATCTTCGGAATCTCCTCCTTCGCGATGGCAATCCCCAGTTCAGAAAGCATCACTTTCGGCGCATCACCATCCCCAGGACGGGCATCCACCCGTCCCCACAGTTTCCCCAGCAGAGGCATGCGTCCCTCCACCACAAGCGTCAGCATATAAGTACCCCTTCCATGGTAATCATGCCATGGGCTTCTGCGTTTCATGGAGTGCTGGGTTTCATGCACCCTCAATCCTCTAGCTATAGCTTCATCTCTATCCATAATAAAATAAGTAAAAAGTAAATAATTAAAGCTCCCGCCCCCGTTTCTCCTGCAAGCCCGCCCCTCCAGCAAAGAAGCAAAGAAGGGAGCAGTCCCCATCTCACCCCCGTTCCAAGCGATTCCATCGCTTGTCCCTCATCGCTTTTGTCCCTCATCGCCAATCTTCACCATTCATCCCTGCCTTCTCCCTTCACAATCTCCTTCACCCGTTCCTCTATTTTCCTCCAAGGTTGCCCCAGGTTTACCGTCCTCACAAAGATGCGATGCCCCGTCTCCTTATACCTATAAGAAAAGTCGAAATCCTCATCCACGGTAGGGTAGACCAAAGCTCCGCAAGCATTCATAGTATGCGGCTTGCTCCGGTCTTCCTGGTTCATCACGTAAGAAAGAATCTGCGAGAGATGATGAAGGAACATCCTAATAAGGAGAAAGAATGCAGACTCAGTTTGGGCTATGGCCTAGGTTCCACCCATTATTGGTATTGGGACCCCAAGACAAACATGTTCATGCACTCCCGCGACTGGGATTTTGAGCCTTATACCGCAAGTCAAGTGGTTAAATGGTACGGGGAAGGCAAATGGAAGATTGAGCAATAATTTGAGAGTGGGGGTGAACAAAACGTTCATCCCCTTATCAGTTTTGCTTGGGAAAACAGCATCAGAAGGTAGCTCTCTCTGTAAATAATCCAGCAATACCTCGTTAAGTTTCAGCATCTGCTTTACTTTTTCCTGACTATATGTTCTTTCAATTCTTGCCATAATCGAAATCATTTTATGTTGCAGATAAAACCTTTGATGATTCTGAGTGCCCGACAATCTTGGTTTTACCTTAGAATTATGCCGCAAAGTTAAGATTATTATTTTGAATAAGCAAAGTTTTTTGAGCATTTTTCTTGGCGGTTTATCAAAAATGTGCTATTTAGTGCAGGAAAACTGCAGGAACCTGAATATCATGTAAAGGGAGAATTTTGAAATGAAGAAAATGAAAAATATCGAAATGAAATCCTGTGAGGCAACAACGGAATATTTCTTCCTTTTTTTTACTTTCCTCTTTTTAATTCTAACCGGTATTATGGTAAATAGGCGTTATGAGATAAAGAAAGAGGTGAAATTTGGAGCCTGAAAATGGAACCTGTTCACCCCTTTCTGATCATTTCATTCTTTAACTTACTTTCTGCCTGTTCTGAGATTAATTCTCATTTCAATCAAAAAGAAATATCTCAGAACAGAATCTTACATCATGCCCGTAAGCCGCTGGATGGCGATGACTGCCTGGTTGTATTCATTAATCGCATCAGCATGCTTCATCAGAACAGCTATGGTTTCCTCGATAGCATTCACGTATTCTACATACGAAATTTCGCCATTTTCATATTCTATCGCACTCAACTTCGAAATTTGCGCAGAATGAGCCTGATTGTTCTGCTCGTAATATTTCAGACGGTTGGATGCTGCCTGGAGACGCTTCGTACAAAGACGGAAATCGCGCTCTTTTTCTGTCTGCTCCTGGCGCATTTCGATTTCAGCCAATTCGCGGTCTTTCTGGGCTGCCTTTACTTTTGCCTTCGTAGAACCGTAAAATAAAGGGATGCCTACGCCAATCTCGAAACCGAAGAAATTACCCTCGGCAAATCTCGAACGGTCTATGTTGTATGGATTCCAACTGGAAATGACACATTGGGTGCGCAAAGATAAGGATAAACTTGGAGCAAAACCTGATTTGGCTGCCTTGATTTCCTTATCGAGAGCGATGAGCTTGTCCTGCTGGTAAATGCCGTCGGCAGACTGCTGATAATTATAGGAATTGAGATTCTGGGCTGCGATGGCCGAGAGATTCTCTTCTGCCGGTTTTATGGGCTCCTGCGTGTTGAGCTGTGTCATGAGGTCGATTTGCAGACGCTCAATTTCGCTCTTTACATCTGCCATTTCCAGACGGTTTTCGTTGCATTTGCGGTCGGCTGAGAGATATTCCAGCTGGCGGCTCTCTCCTGCCTTGTAACGCATTTCTGCAATCTGGCTGTAACGCTCTAATACTGAGTCGATTCGCTCCAATATCTGGAGTCTGTGAGTCTGATAAAGCATCTGATAATAGGTGTTGGCGATTTCAGCCTTCAGTTGCTGGCTAACCACGTTCAGGCGACTCTTTTCTGCCTGGGTTTCAGCCTTCAGCTGGTTGCGGCGTGAGGCGTAGACGGTAGGAAAATCGAGGCTCTGGGTAAAGGTAAAGCCGTTGTCCGATTCGCCACCCGTAGCAGGGTTTTGAGAGAAAGCGACCTCGGTTTTATCCAGTTCCCAAGCCGTGCCTTGCATCACCTGCGCACGCTCTACCGACTTCTTTCCTGCCTGCATCTGAAGGTTCTGCCTGGCAGCCAAATCGAAACATTCCTGCAGGGTAACTTTCCTGCCCGCAATATGAGCATCAAAATGCTGGGCTCCGACTGTGGCTGGCAGCAGGAGCAGGATGGCGGCAAAGCAAGCCACCACCCTATTCTTTGTTATCTTTATTCTGTTCATTATTTTCATATCTTGAAATCTTATTTTTTCGTAAACATCTTATAGATGGCTGGCAGAACCAGAAGCGTAAGGAGCGTGCTGGTAATGAGACCGCCTATTACAACCGTAGCTAAAGGACGCTGGACTTCTGCTCCGTCGCCATGGGATAATGCCATCGGGAGGAAACCCATAGAAGCTACCAGGGCCGTCATCAGAACCGGACGGAGACGAATCATACAACTGTCAATAATTCTGTTCTGAATAACAGCCGCCAAACTTGCGTCATTCTCCTCAGGAACCGCTGCCGCCTGCTTCTGTATCTGGTTCATCTGACCTATCAGCACGATGCCGTTGAGAACCGCCACGCCAAAGAGGGCGATGAAACCTACGCCCGCCGAAATGCTGAAAGGCATTCCGCGCAACCAGAGCGCCCAGACGCCACCTATCGCAGCAAGCGGAATGGCGGAGAACACGAAGAGGGATTCGCGCAGATTCTTAACCGTAGCGTAGAGCAGCAGCAGAATGATGATGAGCGCTACCGGAACCACGATTATCAGGCGCTGGGTGGCACTCTGAAGATTCTGAAACTCGCCACCATAATTATAATAGTAGCCCTCAGGCAGCTTCAGCTTCTCATCAAGGATGGACTGAATATCCTTCACGGTACTCTGCACGTCCCTACCCTTCACGTTGAAACCTACGTAGATGCGGCGGGCACCATTCTCATGAGAAACCTGAGCAGGAGCCGGTTCGTAAACCACATCAGCCAACTGAGAAAGCGGAATACTCTCGCCACCAGCCAGCGGAATACGGAGCGACTGAAGCGACTGGAAGTTGCGCTCCTTAGGGTCAAGACGCAGAACGATGTCAAACTTTTTATCGCCTTCGTACACAGCTCCAGCCGTAGCGCCCGCAAAGGTGGTTTCAAGAATGCGGTTGATTTCGTCAACAGTTACCCCATAAGCCGCCATGCGTTCATGGTTATATTTTACCTGAATCTGAGGCAATCCGGAAACCTCTTCCACGAAGATTCCACTCACGCCCGGCACATTCTTTATCATTCTTGAAACCTTATCAGCCTGCTGGGTAAGCACATCGAGATTGTCGCCAAAAATCTTAACCGCTACATCCTGCTTGATGCCCGTAAGCAACTCGTTGTTACGCATCTGGATAGGCTGCGAAATCTCAGCTTCCAAGCCCGGAATCGTCTTCAGGGTTTCTTCCATCTTCTCCATCAGTTCGGCGGTAGTTTCTGCCGAAGTCCATTCAGCTTTCGGCTTGAGCGCCACCATGATGTCGGCCCTTTCTACCGGCATCGGATCGGTAGGAATCTCGGCGCTACCTATGCGGCTCACCACCTGCTTGATTTCAGGATATTCAGCCTTCAGAAGTTTCTCAGCCTTGGAGCAGCTCTCTACCATCTGCGAGAGCGAAGTGCCCTGCGACATGCTCATTTCTACCGCAAAATCGCCCTCTTCCAGACTCGGAATGAATTCGCCACCCAGGAAATGGAAGGCTACTGCGCTCATGCAGAAGAGCGAAACGGCGCCGGTAATCACATTCTTATATCGCGCCAAGACCCATTCCAGAACCGGTCGATACCAGCCCTGAAGTTTCTCTATCATTCTGTCGCTAAAGGTCTTACGCACATATCCCTTCTTGCTCAGGAAGAGCGCACTCGCCATCGGAACATAGGTGAGCGAGAGGATGAAGGCACCCAGGATGGCGAAGAAAACGGTAAGCGCCATCGGACGGAACATCTTGCCCTCGATGCCCACAAGCGTCATCAGCGGAATGTAAACTATCATGATGATGATTTCGCCAAATGCCGCACTCTTGCGGATGCGCGAAGCGGAATCATGAACCTCCTCATCCATCTCTGCCTGAGAAAAACGGATGGGAGTATCGGCAGAATTTCTCGCCTTCCGCTCAATACTCTTCACGCCCAGATGGGCCACAACAGCCTCTACGATAATGACGGCAGAATCGACTATCATACCGAAATCGATGGCTCCGAGCGACATCAGATTGCCGTCGATTCCGAAGGTCTTCATCATGCCGAAAGCAAAGAGCATGCTGAGCGGAATGACGCTCGCCACAACCAGTCCGGCCCGCCAGTTGCCCAGGAAGATAACCAGCACGAAGATAACGATGAGTCCGCCTTCTATCAGGTTTCGGGCGATGGTTCCCTCCACACGGTCAACCAGGTGGGTTCGGTCGATAAACGGCTCGATAACCACGCCCTCGGGCAGAGATTTCTGAATCTGCTCTATGCGCAGCTTCACATTCCTGATAACCTCCTGAAAGTTTTCGCCCTTCAGCATGATGGCTATTCCGGCAACCACTTCGCCCTCGCCATTTCGGGTAACGGCTCCGAAACGGGTGGCATGACCCAGCTGAACCTTCGCCACATCACCTATCTTAATAGGAGTGCCGTTTACGGTCTTCACGGCGATATTTGCCACATCTTCCAGACTCTTCACCACGCCTATGCCGCGGATGAAATACTGGTTGGAATTTTCCTCTATGTAACTTCCGCCCGTGTTGGCGTTATTCTTTTCGAGCGCATCAAACACCTCGCTCACAGTCAGATTGCTGGCGTTGAGCTTATCCGTATTGATGGCCACCTCATATTGCTTCACATAGCCTCCCCAGCCGCTCACTTCCGCTACGCCCGGAGTTCCCGAGAGCTGCTTTCTCACAATCCAGTCCTGGATGGTTCGCAGCTGGGTAAGCGAATATTTGTGCTCGTAACCCTTCTCGGCGCGCACGGTATAATGGTAAATTTCGCCCAGTCCGGTAGCAATCGGTCCCATCTCAGTTTCCGTATTCTTGGGCAAATCTTTCTCCACCTGGGTCAGCATCTGGCTTACCTGCGAACGAGCCCAGTAGATATCGGCATCATCATCAAAAACGAGGGTGATGACCGAGAGTCCGCTTCGCGAGATGCTTCTGCGCTCCTTGAGTTCGGGGATGTTGGCGAGCGCCATTTCTACCGGAGTAGTTACGTATTGCTCCACCTCCTGTGCTCCGAGCGAAGGCGCCTGGGTGATAACCTGCACCTGATTGTCGGTAATATCCGGCGTAGAATCGAAAGGAAGATGGATGAGCGAAACGATGCCCCAGATGACGAGGGCTATCGTGAAAACTCCCACCACCAGCTTGTGGCGGATGGAGTAAGTAATCAGTTTCTGAAACATAATCTGTTTTTCTTTAAAAAGCTCTTTATTGATGAAAAGCTCACCTTATATTAATGCTCATCCGCATGTTCGCCCGTGAGCGAAGCCAGATAATATGCATTTTCTGTCACAATCTTCTTGCCCTCCTGCTTCAGATGTTTGCAGAGTTTTACCTCGGTATAAGCTCCATCCGAAACGCCCGTAATAACCTCGTGGCGGGAGAAACTGTACTCGCCCTTCTCTGGCTTGCCGTTCAGAGCGAAGACAAACTGCTTGCCGTCGGTACTGACGATGGCCTTGGAAGGAAGGGCGATGCACGACTGGCTGCCCGTAGCTATCTTGCCGCTTACGTACATTCCGTCGAAGAGTCGGGCTGAGCCGTGAACGCCGCTGGTTTTAAGAGACTGCGCATCTATTTTTACATGAACAGCAACTGATTTCGAATTATCGTTAAAGTATTGGTTTAAACCATAGACATGGCCGATGAGCTTGATGCCCGGCTGATTGGTAAGCGAGAGATAAACCTTATCGCCCGGCTTTACCTTCTGCAAATCTTTCTCGAAAATGTTCAAATCGCACTCTATCGCCTGGTTGTTCTGAATCTTCATGAGCGGAGTCTGCATGTCGGCAAAGCTGCCCAAGCTGGCTGTAATCTGCGAAACCGTACCCGCAATCGGAGCACGCAAAGGGAAGGCTGTGGTAAACTTGCCCCTGGCTACGGCGGCGGTAGAAATGCCCATCTGGGCAAGCTGCTTGCCGATGCCGATGAGGTTGGCGTGGGCCACATGATACTCCTTAGCTGCCTGCTGCGCATTCTTCTTGACGCCAGCTCCGGCCTTGTTCAGCAGTTTCTGTCGCTCCAGGTCGGTAAGTGCCAGTTCGCACTCCTTGCTGGCAGAAAAATATTCGCGTTGCAGACTGACCACATCTGTATTTTCGACCAGCGCCACCACCTGTCCGCGCTTCACATTCTGTCCTTCCTTCACGTAGATAGCCTTCACCACGCCACCCATGAGCGAAGCCACATCGCCCTTGTTCTGGGCGCGCAAAACGAGCTGGCCGTTGGCTGCAATCGTAGCATCCATCACGCGGTCAACCGCCTCGCCCATCTTCAGATCTACCGCATCAACTTGTTTCTGAGAGAGCGGAATATTATCAAAATCCCCCTCTTCATGTTCTTGCTCATGTCCGTGTTCGGCATCATGAGCCTCTGCTCCGGCGTGGTTTGAGAAAAAGGTGAAACCACACCAGGCTAAGATTGCCGCAACGGCAACCACCAATATTCTTTTCATTTTTTCTTCTTTTAAATTGATATTTCATTAAAACTTGGGTGCAAAAGTACGCACCTTTCCCTGCAACCCGGTTGCAAAAACTGCATCCTGGTTGCTCTAACTACAGAAAATCAACAAAAAGAAGGAGGTCCTCGCCTACTGATGGCCGTTTCGTCAACACAAGGAAGGCTGGCTGCAAACTGCTGCCAACGTACGCTAATAATCGACGAGGTAGGGATAAACAAATACTCAGAAGAAAGCACGGAAAGAAGATGGTTGCCATCGAAAAGCTGCTTCTGAATGCTCTTCAAAATCTTGCCGTTGGTTACAAAATGGTACATCTGATGCACGCGGCAACTATCGTTTTCATTCTCATGATGCTCAGTATGCTCATCGTTGAGATTACCATCCTGCTGGCAACGTTCTACAACCATACATATACGCCCCATGTGGTGATGATGCATCATCACCGTAGAGAGCAGCACACTCATCGTGGCCACAAGGAGGCTGAATAAGTATAGTTTCTTCTTTGCCATTTTATTCTGTTTCCAATTTTACGATTGCTTTCATTCTGCCCGCAAAATTACATTAAAAGTACGAAATAGCCAAATAAAACTGAGAAAATTAGCATTTTTTCTTAAAAAAATTAAAACCGAGTACCCTTAAAGCCATCTGAATACGTAATATGATTAGTTTTTAGTAACTTTGCAACATAAAATAAAAAAATAGAAATGAAAAAAGTATTTTTAATCTTTCAATTACTCCTTGTAGTAATGCTGGCTCAGGCGCAGATGATGAACCCTGTGAAGTTCACCAGCTCGCTGAAAACAGACGGAAGTGCTGTGGCCGAAATCGTGTTTAGCGGAAAAATCCAACCGGGATGGCACGTCTACTCTACCGATTTGGGAGGCGACGGACCTATTTCAGCTTCGTTCAACGTAAATAAGCTTGAAGGAGCTGAGCTCGTAGGCAAACTTCAGCCACGCGGCAGAGAGATTGCAAAGTTCGACCCTCTCTTCGAGATGAAACTCCGTTATTTTGAAGGTAGCGTTACCTTTGTACAGAAGGTGAAGTTTACCCAACCTAATTATCATATTGATGCCTATCTGGAGTATGGCGCCTGCAACGACCAGAACTGTCTGCCACCAAGCGAGGCTGCATTTAAGCAGAGTGGTAAATCGCCAGCCGTTGATACTCCTGCAGCTGGGGCAAAAGATGCTCTGAATGCAAAGGATGCGAAGGCGATTGATCCTGCCCTTGCTGCCAAGATGAAGGCCGATTCGCTTGCCAAGGCCGCTGCCCTGGCTCAGACCGATAGCGCTACTCAGCCCGTAGATTCCGCAGCTTTGGAATCTGCTATGGAAAATCTGAACGTCAAGGACTTATGGAAACCGGTTGTTAAAGAACTTCAGGCTTTTGGCGGAGCTAACGACATCGCCAACCATTCGCTCTTCTACATCTTCTTCATCGGTTTTGTGGGCGGTCTGCTTGCGCTCGTCATGCCTTGCATCTGGCCTATTATCCCGATGACCGTAAGTTTCTTCCTGAAGCGTGCTAAGAACGATAAGAAGAAAGGTATCCGCGATGCGATTACTTATGGTTTGAGCATCGTAGTCATCTATCTGGTTTTGGGTCTTGCCGTAACAGCCATCGCTGGTCCTAGCACCCTGAATGCGCTCAGCACAAGTGCCGTATTCAACATCATCCTCTTCCTCCTGCTTGCCGTTTTCGCCTTCTCGTTCTTCGGTTGGTTTGAAATCAAATTGCCTGACAGTTGGGGAAATGCTGTAGACAACAAGGCTTCCAGCACCACGGGTATGATTTCTATCTTCCTGATGGCTTTCACCCTGGTATTGGTCAGCTTCTCATGTACAGCTCCTATCATCGGTTTGCTGCTGGTTCAGACTGTTACATCCGGCGACTGGCTCGCTCCTACCGTGGGAATGTTCGGTTTCGCGCTTGCTCTGGCGCTCCCATTCACCCTCTTCGCCCTCTTCCCATCATGGTTGAAGTCGGCTCCTAAGTCGGGTTCGTGGATGGAGACTATCAAGATTGTGCTCGGCTTCATCGAGCTTGCCTTCTCTCTGAAGTTCCTCTCTGTAGCCGATCTGGCTTACGGCTGGCACATCATGGACCGCGAGGTATTCCTCTCTCTCTGGATTGTCATTTTCGGTCTGTTGGGTCTCTATCTCATCGGCAAGCTGAAGTTCCAGGTTGATGCTATCGGGGGCGACATCAACAAGCCTATGCCTGTAGCCTGCATCATGTTGGGTCTCTGTTCTTTGGCATTCTCGATTTACATGATTCCAGGTCTCTGGGGCGCTCCTTGCAAGGCTGTGAGCGCATTTGCTCCACCTATTAACACACAGGACTTCAACCTCAACACCAAGACCGTAGAGCCTGCTTACAAGGATTATGAGTTGGGAATGGCTGCTGCCAAGGCTTCCGGCAAACCGGTATTGCTTGATTTCACGGGTTATGGTTGTGTAAACTGCCGCAAGATGGAGGCTTCTGTCTGGACAGATCCATCGGTTGCCGATAAGCTGGCAAAGGATTATGTTCTCATCTCACTTTATGTAGATGACAAGACTCCTCTTCCTGAGCCTATGGAGGTAACGTTTAATGGTGAGAAGCGCACCCTGCGTACCGTTGGCGACAAGTGGAGTTATCTGCAGGCAAGCAAGTTTGGAGCTAATGCCCAGCCATTCTATGTGGCTATTGACAACGACGGCAATCCTCTTGCAGCAGCCTTCAGTTTCAAAGAAGATGTTAGTGCTTATCTCGACTTCCTGAACAAGGGTCTGGATAATTACAGAAACAAATAATGTTTTTGATTTAATAGTTCAAATAAGGCCGGTATTGGTTCATTTAAGTAGATTTATGAAGGATAAATTTCAATAGATTAGTTTATTCAAGGTAGATTATTTAGGATTGTTACTTCCCCCGACAGGTATGGTTTCCAAGCCATCCTGTTGGGGGATTTTTTTTGTATAGGCACCAAAAAATAAAGGCACAAAAAAATAGGGTCTGTTTCACAACAGACCCTAAACATACTTACTAAAACTAAATTAACCACTAAAAAAACTAATATTTTTTAATCCTAGAAAATAAGGTGATTAACACCTTTAATCTAAAAACCTAATCTATGACACGAAATCATCCCGATTTCTTGATTGCAAAGATAGGGCTTTTATATGAAACCGCCAAACTTTTTCCCAACTTTTTTTTCTATGAGTGGGCTTTTTTATCGGGATTTCACATTATTTAATCAATAAGCCCCCTACTTCACATTTTAGAACCTATAGCCAACGGTCATCAGCAACTGATGGCGCTTGTTGTCAACCTTTGTTGCAGGAGCTGCATTCGCACCAAGCTCCTCCCAGGCTGCAAATGGATAGAAGTCACCATTCTGACAGCTGTACTGGTAAGCCACATCAATAGACAGCTTCTCGTAGTTGAAACCTACGCCGGCTGTAAATCGGTTAGTCGCCTTCCAGTTGGTATAATCTGTAGAGGTGGCGTAGATTGTTCCCTGAGAAGGGATTGTCTGGTCACGGTCTGCGCCCTCCTTGAACATTGGAGAAACGTAATTATAACCCAGACGGAGCGCCAACATACTGACAGGCTTGTATTCCAAACCCAGCTTCAGCGTGCTCACTCCCTGCAACGACTGCTTGATATGATCATTCATGAGGTCATCGCTTGAACTGGTTTCATAATATTCGTCCCAATAACCATCATAATAACCGCCATCCTTCACACGATTATCCATGTGATTGTACCATGCATACTCGTAAGTAGCACCCAGGGCAAGATTGCTGCCAATGGTGTGACCCAAGCTGATACCCGTCTTCCAAGCCGTATTCAGACGATAATCGAGGCTGGAACTGTTCGTATTGCTAGCCTCAGCATGATTGCCCTTATCGTCCGTTATATTCTTGTCAACGAGTTCCAGGTCAGCTGTTCCATCCATCGACAAATCATAAAATACTGGCGAATTGACATAAGCACCAATACGGAAAGGAGAATCTTCTACCGGACGGAAGATAATACCCAGTTTTGCATCATAACCCGTACCCGTGATACGCTGGCTTTCCCAAGCTGTTCCGTAAGCCTCCTTATCAGCCACATAATTCTCTGTATAAACAGAATTGCTGCGGTAATGAACATCATGAATGCCCAAGGTGAAGCCCAACCATACGCGGTCGTTGAAACCCACGCTAATGTTGAAATCATATTCGCCTATGTAGCCCTTCTGATACTGGCCAAAGAGGAACGAACGGCCATCGTAGGTCATCTGGTTTCCTTCCTCGTCTTTACCCATCAACGCATTATAGTTAGCATCTACCGCATTCCAAATCTGATCGCCTGCATCTTTACCATGTTTCTCAACCAATTCTTTAGCATAAGCCGTCTTGGCAGAAGCCCATTTGGTTTGAGATGCTCCGTTGAGATAATTGGCTGCAGAAAGAATCTGAGAGAAATTTGTGCTCTTGTGATAGTTGAAACCGAAGTTGAGCTTTACATTCGAATCGCCATTTGTAGCAGCCCAAACGAAACCAATCTGGTCGAAACTAGGAACCGATTTCTTTCCGTCGAAGCCAAAAGGAGTTTTATCGAAATTGAGTTCCGTATCAGCTCCAGGCTGAGCCACAACGCCAGCCGAGAAACTTGCCATGCTCTTTCTGAACAGACCCAAACCGGCAGGGTTGCTGGAAATGGTAGAAATATCTGCGCCCAAGGCTTCCATAGCTCCACCCATACCTACATAGCGTGCAGTACCCGTGAGGGAATTTTCTGCAAACTTAGTATCCTGATAAGTTTCCTGAGCCAACATTGGGGCTGACATGAGTCCCAATGAAGCCAGGAATAAATATTTTAAATTCTTCATAATCTCTTAATTCTTAAGGTCTTCATTCCCAGATGAAAGTTTTCATTTTCGAAAATTGTCTTCATCCTCAGAACAAAGCCCAAGCTATTAACTATAAACTATTAACTATAAGCTGAAAAGCGACTATCTTCTTCCACCAAAGCCGCCACCACCTGAGCGACTGCCGCCTCCGAAGCTACCGCCTCCTCCGCCAAAGCTTCCACCACCGGAATGCGATCCGCCTCCGAAACTGGCTCCACTACGGTTTCCGAATCCGCCAAAGTTGCTGCGGTCGAAGTTGTTGGTATTATTATTGTTGCGAACGCTATTGTAACGGCCATTACCGTTGATGCGACCGCCGAAATTGCGGTTTTTGTTGCTTCGGTAAGTACTGTTGCCAGCATAGCCTTTATCGCCATTATAACGATAAGTTCTGCTTCCTGCATAACCGCCCGAATTGCGTCCACCATAGCTAACATGTCCGATTACCGGACCGCCCCAATACCAAGGATTGTAGTAGCCGCCCCAGCCATAATACCAAGGGTCGTACCAGCCACCATACCAGCCGCAGTAACCATAATACCATGGATCGTACCAAGGGTCGAACCAAGGATCATACCAGCCGGCATAATAGCCGTAGCGCCAAGGATTGTGCCAGCCCCACATGCGGCTGCGCCAGTAGTAAGGACCATAACCATAATAATCGTAGAACCATGGATCATAGAATCCGTCCCATCGGCTCATCTCGCGTGTGCGTACGAAATCCTCATCCCTGTCAGCATACTTCTGGGCGAAGTAAGCATCATCATAAATGCTGTCTGGCGCCACACCCTTGCCCACATGGAACTGAATAATGTCGTTGCCCAGGGAATCTTTCCCTACATTCTCATAATGGCTGAAGATTCTGCCGCCCCGATTGTATTCATCTACCGAACGGTCGCTTCCGCTCCAAAACAGCCGATAAACACTATCTCTACGTGCCCGCTGTTCAGCATACTGGCGCTGGAGCAGAGCCCGTCTTTCAGCCTTTTCTTTGGCCTCCTTCTTCGGATTGAAGTAGAGGTCATCGTCCTGTGCCATCGAAGTGAGTGGCATCGCAGCTGCGATAAGGACTGCAAGAAGATACTTTCTTTTCATATTCTGTTCTCCTATTAATTTTTTTCTCCATTTTTCTCTTTCCAGATCCATCATAAACCATCAGGAAAAATACTCCCGAAAGAGCCCTTTTCTGATTATATAATAATCTGAATGCAAAAATATTGCTTATCTTTATGCAAAAATACAGAATTTCCCTAAATAATTGTAGGTTTTCCCCTATTTTTTTATAATTTTGCAGAAGATTTAAAACAAATCTAGCTTTTTTGAACATTCGAAGGCGTTTTTAGACAAGAAATTAATACAAATTAAATATGAAATATTTAGTAGCAACATTCACAATTGAAACGACTGCCGACTTGATGCAGGACTGTCAGGATCTGCTTGCCGATGGTGCAGCCGAAGTCGGATTTGAATCTTTTGAAGAAACAGAAACCGGACTGAAAGCGTATGTGCAGAAAGAACTCTTCGACAAAGAGCTGCTGGATGACCGTCTTTCTGATTTCCCTATTGGGAATGCGGAAATTACCTACGAGGTGAAAGATGCAGAATACAAGGATTGGAACCAGGAATGGGAAGAACAGGGATTCGAACCAATTTATGTGGACAACCAGGTGGTGATTTACGATGCGAAACATCCCGAACTCTATCCCGATACGAGCAACAGACCCGACATGATAGAAATAGGTATTGAGGCGAAACTGGCGTTCGGAACAGGAAACCACGAAACCACACGCATGATTATTTCGCAGCTGCTCCACATGCCTATCAGAACCAAGCGCATCCTGGATTGCGGAACGGGTACGGGAATACTTGCCCTCACCTGCTCAAAACTCGGAGCGAAAGACGTGGTAGGCTACGATATTGACGAGTGGAGCGTGGAAAATGCCAAGCATAATGCCGTGCTCAACGGCGTAACTAACATGGAAGTACTCTTTGGCAACAGTCAGGTAATCAACCACATCAGCGGCGTTTTCGACCTGGTTCTAGCCAACATCAACCGCAACATTCTGCTCGACGACATGCGCGCTTTCCGTAGCGTGATGAACATCGGCGGAACCCTGGTTCTGAGCGGCTTCTACGAAGAAGATATTCCTGTACTCCTGGAGAAAGCAGAAGAACTGGGAATGCATGAAATAAACAGACAGATTGACAACAATTGGGCCTGCCTTGTTTTAGGTTCATAAAGATTCTTTTCTGATTCTAAACATTCAGAACGAAAAATCTGAAATCAGAAATATCAGATTAAAACATACGAATAAAGGTTGGATTTTCGCATATTGCCAAAAGTCCAACCTTTATTCCATGAATTTCTTCTCATTATTATTGCTTCCTATGCAGAGCTGCTTGAGCTCATAATAACTGCCGTTGTAAATATTGAAATCTACGTAGCCTTTAATGCCCGGCAACTTGCCCACATCCGTATGCTGCCAGAACTTCCATTTGCCCTTATATTGAACCTTGTCAACATAATAGTGGGCTATCCAGTAAGGATAATCATCGAAGACAGGCGCACTCAGATATTGCTCCTTGAATTTATAATAGGTGTAGATGATAGGTTTAACATGATACTTATCCTCTACAATATGCAGCCAGGTAAGCACATCACGCTGGAAATCCTCCACACTCTTATCTGCCGGCTTATGTTCAATATCCAGTACCGGAGGCAAATCGCCATCCGTAAGATGAACCTGGTCTAGGAAATAATAGGCCTGTTTTCGGGCTGTCGACTTATTGCTCCAGAAATGATAAACACCCCGGATGAAACCGAAATCGCGAGCCTGATTAAAGTTCTCGCGAAAATTCTCATCGAGCCGTGAAGAACCTTCCGTACTCTTGATGATGACGAAGCGCACAGGACACCCCTTGATCATCGCATTCTTGAGCTGTTCCCAGTCTATCTTGCCCTGATAATGCGAAATGTCGATTCCATGAATCTCGTAACCTTCAGGATATTCAGCATCGCCATAAAGCGCACGCCATCGGAAACCAGTTGGCCCTACAAAGAAATGATAGAACAGAAAGACATAGAGCACGATAACCGCCGTTCCGCCTATCCACCACGCCCAACGGGGATAGCGTTGCAAAAAAGAAGACGAACGTCTTCTACCACGGGAGTCGCCACGCCGAGGAGTTTTCTTTCTCGCCATGGCACTCTTTTTCTGTGAAGAAGCCGTTCGTCTTGTTGACATATAAAAAAATATTTATTCTATTTTTTACTTAGCCTGCTCCAACTGGAGAGTCTTTGTGGTCTGGTCGCAAACCTCAGAAGGACCCCAGTACTGGATAGGACCTGGATAAACGTAAGCTGTTTCCTTAGCCCACTCATCGCGCTTAGAAGCGAAGAACTTGAATGGAGCGCCATCCAGCTCAACGAGAGCCTTGCGGATAACTGGCTTGTTAGCACCATTACGACGCTCGATGTTCATCATCATAGTGATTGGCACACCACCTGCAATCCACTCTGCTGCAGGAGCTGTTGTGTTCTTGATGATTGACATGTAACCGGTCTTGCCGTTAGCGATGAGGCGTGAAGCGTTGAAGCCGAGTGAGTAGCAGTAGTCTGCATCGTAGTTAGAAGGAGCTGCGCAACGTCCCTCGTAACCGAAGAAGTGGTGCTGTGCAGAGAACTTACCAACAAACTTGCCTTCCTTCTTCCATGCAGCCAACTTCTCAGCTACCATGCGAGAAAGCAACTTCTCTGTCTCGATGAGAGAAACCTGTACGTTTCCGTGAGGGTCGCGGTCGAGGCAAAGCTGGCGAGCTACGTCAGCTGGCAAAGACTCCAATACTGCGAGGTTGTCCTTAGCGATGGCACCCTTAACGAATGCAATCTGCTCCTCAGCACTTGCAAACTCACGGCTCTCGCCTGTTGCAGGGTCTGTAAGAACCTCGTTCAATTCTGCGATGAGCTTCTTGATAGCTGGGATGAACTCGATCAGGCCCTCTGGGATGAGAACAGTACCGAAGTTGTTGCCCTCAGCAGCACGGTTAGCTACTGCAGTTGCAATATAAGTAACCACATCATCGAGTGACATTTCCTTAGCCTCTACCTCCTCTGAAATCAAGCAGATGTTTGGCTGAGTCTGGAGAGCGCACTCAAGAGCGATGTGAGATGCTGAACGACCCATCAGCTTGATGAAGTGCCAGTACTTACGTGCTGAGTTACAGTCGCGCTCGATGTTACCGATGAGCTCAGAATATGTCTTGCAGGCTGTATCGAAACCGAAAGAAGTCTCAATCTGCTCGTTCTTCAAGTCGCCGTCGATTGTCTTAGGGCAACCGATTACCTGTACGCCATACTTCTTAGCAGCATAGTATTCTGCGAGAACGCAAGCGTTGGTATTTGAGTCGTCACCACCGATGATGACAAGTGCCTTGATGCCGAGTTCACGAAGAATCTCAATACCCTTCTCAAACTGGTCTTCCTTCTCAAGCTTGGTACGTCCGGAACCGATGATGTCGAAACCACCAGTATTGCGGTATTCGTCCATGATTTCAGAAGTAATCTCCATGTACTTATGGTCAACGAGACCACCAGGACCGAGGATGAAACCATAGAGCTTGTTAGCTGGGTTGAGAGACTTCACACCGTCGAAGAGACCAGAAATCACGTTGTGACCGCCAGGAGCCTGACCACCTGAGAGGATAACACCTACGTTGAAAGCAGGAAGTTCCTTAGCCTCACCTGCCTCGAATGTAATAACAGGCATTCCATAAGTGTTAGGGAACAACGCCTTGATTTCATCCTGATTACCTACTGACTGTGTTGCTGCACCTTCAACTGCCTTTACTGGGCCCTGGAGAGCCTTAGGCAATTTTGGCTGATAAGCAGCTCTTGCAATCTGCAATGCACTTTTTTCCATAATTCGTTTTTTATTTTAATTAGTTGAAACTTCAAAAACATCTGCAAAAATAACTCTTTTCTGCGAGATACGGAAAGAAAAATGCTAAAAATGCGTTAATAGATACATTTTTTCCCAAAAAATGATGTTATTTCAAAGAAAATGATTATCTTTGAGCGATATTTTTAATTATTCATTAATTAGGAGAAAAGAATTATGGCTAATAAAAGAGATTTAAAGCGCACGATCAACTACATTACAAGCGAACTTTTCGCCGAAACAGTAGCTGCATCTTTGTATAATGGTAAGCCTACACAGGAAGATGTGGATGGCATTCTTTCAGCTATCGTCATGATCAACGGCGATTACATCAGCCGCGTGTCTCACCCGGAACCGGGAATCACGAAGGGTGAATATTATAAGAAACTCACAGTCGACTTCAACAAGCAGGTGAGCGAAATCATCGACCAGATTTCAAACCTGGCATAATCCTTTCATCATCAGAATCAGGAAATACACCTATTTAAATATATGGTAAAAGGAATTTGTCAATGGATATTGTATAAGCGCTTGGGCTATAAGAAAATCATCACCCAGGAGCTTCCTGAAAAGTATATTATCTGCATGGCTCCGCACACCAGCAACTGGGATCTGATCTTAGGCCAGCTCTTTGCCCATGCTGAGGGAATCAAATGTAATTTCCTCATGAAAAAGGAATGGTTCTTCTGGCCGCTAGGTCCTATCTTCAGAAAGATGGGAGGTATTCCTGTGTGGAGAAGCAAACATACCAGCATGACGGATAATCTGGCTGCAGAAGCGGATAAGCGCAAGGCTTTCGGACTGTGCATTACGCCCGAAGGTACCCGCTCGCTCAACCCGGAATGGAAAAAGGGATTCTATTTCATAGCCCTCAAAGCGCATCTGCCTATCCATCTCTATGGGCTTGACTATGAGAAGAAGGTCATCCAATGCACCAGGCAGATTATCCCGTCAGGAGATGTTGACAAAGACATGCGTGAAATCAAGTTGTACTTCAAGGATTTCAAAGGAAAGAAACCGGAGAAGTTCACAATCGGAAATATTGATTAAACCTTAGAAGATAACAGTTTAGTCAGCTATTAAAGAAGGAGTATTCGTAAAGTGAAACACCAAAACATAACATATTGTTTGATAAGCAGTTTGCTGTTAGCCGCTGGAGCTTCGCTTCAGGCTAACGGCAAATCGTTTTTTCCTATCTACGACGAGGCTAACAGCGGCGCATGGCAAGGCATAGATTATGATGGCGACCCATGGGTGTTTAATGTTTCCCGCCCTTATTTCGTTACGGCAGGACTACAGAACAGGCACCTTTCGCTATGGGCCTCGCACGGACGGTATTATTATGCCGACAGAGATGTATGGAAATGGCAACGCCCTAACCTGTTTTGCACAAACGAAGATCTTTTTACCCAAACCATCGTCGTGCCCTACCTCATCCCGATGCTCCAGAATGCGGGAGCCATCGTCTTCACACCCCGTGAAAGAGACTGGCAGAGAAACGAAATCGTCATCGATAATGATGATGCTGTCAAGTCGGTTTATTATTTCGAAAAGGAGGCGAGCAAGCGATGGAAAAAATGCGATTCGCTCGGTTTTGCCAACCGCTACCGACTGAAAGATGGGGAAAATCCGTTCCGCATGGGAACCGTGAGACAGGCGAAGGCTACCAAGCGCAAGAAAACTAGCCAGGTAAGCTACCAGCCCCGTTTCAAGGAAGCCGGCAAATACGCAGTCTACGTAAGCTACCAGTCGCTCCCCAAGAGCGTGAGCGATGCAAAATACATCGTTTATCACAAGGGCGAAGCCACGGAGTTTTCCGTTAACCAGCGCATGGGCGGAGGTACCTGGGTTTACCTGGGCACCTTCGATTTCGACAAGGGCTGCAACGAGTTCAACCGGGTAGTCTGCACCAACAAGGCTTCACGCCGTGGAGTAGTAACTACAGATGCTGTCCGCTTTGGCGGCGGCATGGGAAACATAGAGCGTGGCGGTTACACCAGCGGATTGCCCCGTTGCCTGGAAGGAGCCAGATACTACGCCCAATGGGCTGGTGCTCCCTATAAGGTTTATGGAGGCCGAAAGGGAGAAAATGATTACGCCGACGACATCAACACCCGTTCGCTGATGACCAATTGGCTGGGCGGCGGTTCGGTTTACATGCCTGCCAAAAATGGCAAGCATGTGCCTATAGAACTCTCGCTGGCACTTCATAGTGATGCGGGTTACAATAAGGACGGAAAATCTACCGTTGGAGCCCTTGCTATCTGCACCACAGATTATAACGACGGAATACTGAACAGCGGAATCTCCAGATTCACATCCAAGGATTTCGCCAGGGCTTTGCGCGATAATCTCGTTACGGATCTGACAGCTCAGTTCGGAGAATTCGGCAAACGCTACCTATGGGACAGAAACTATTCTGAAACCCGTCTGCCGGAAGTTCCGTCGGCTATTCTCGAAATGCTTTCGCATCAGAATTTCCCTGATATGAGAATTGCTCAGGATCCGCTCGGAAAATTCTATATCGCACGCTCCATCTACAAAACTATCCTGCGCTTCGTAAACAGCAATCATGGAACCCGATACGTGGTCCAGCCGCTGGCTCCGCAGAACTTCTGCATTACGCAGAACCAAGGTGTTGCCCTACTCTCATGGACTGCCCAGCTGGACAAGACGGAACCATCTGCCCGCCCTACTTCTTACATTATTTATAAGGCTGAGGGACAAGGCGGTTTTGACAACGGAACCATCGTGAACACCACCCGCTGCCAGATGCAGCTGGAACCGGGCAAACTTTACCATTTTAAGGTGGCTGCGGTTAATGCGGGAGGAGAAAGTTTCACCACCGAAACCCTCTCTGTGCTCTATAATCCTGCTGCCAGCAAGTCTGTGCTCATCGTAAACAATTTCCATCGCCTTGCCTCTCCGCAGGTCGTGGATGATGAGGAAAAGCAGGGATTTGACCTCAATCAGGATCCGGGCGTAAGCTACGGACTGACGGCGGGATGGAGCGGCAAGCAACAGGTGTTCGACAGAAGCAGAATGGGCAACGAAACCAGTTTCGGACTCGGTTTCAGCGGCAACGAAATGATTGGTAAGTTTGTGGCAGGCAATGACTTCAACTACGTTCAGGCGCATGCTACAAGTATTGCAGCTTCGGGCAAATATAATATTTCCAGCTGTTCGAGCGAAGTCATCGCCAGCGGCAGGGTTCAGATGAAGAACTATCAGGCAGTTGACCTCATCAACGGACTGGAGCGCCATGACGGCTATACTCACGCCTACTTCAAGTCGTTCACGCCTGCCCTGCAGAACAGCATCAGGCAATACGCCAGCCAAGGCGGCAGAATCCTGATAAGCGGTTCTTACACCGGAAGCGACATGCAGACTGAAGAGGAACAGGCGTTCCTGAGCGATATTCTGAAACTCAGCTATGAGCCTACAGGTTCTACGGCCATCACCAGGGACATCAATCCCGAAGATTCAACCGTAACAGAACGAGACAGTATTGTCTACACTTCGCCTAACGTCAAGGGTTTAGGTCTGCAGTTCAGCTATTATAACGAGCTGAATGCCCAGCATTATGCGGCAACCCATCCCGAGATATTGAAACCGGTTGGCAATTACGCCTTCACGGCGATGCAATACGATACGGGAACGAGTGCGGCTGTTGCCTACAAGAGCACAACTTACCGTAGCTTCGTCATGGGATTCCCGCTGGAATGCATCATCGACGAAAGAACCCGCACCAGCGTGTTGCTCGGCATTCTCAAATTTCTGACAGATTAAATTAAAAGTAAAACAGATAAAAAATTTTAAGCTTATGTATAAGATTCAAGCCAACCAGTCTGGCACTCGCTCTATCGAAGTGAGCGACCAGCATTTAGAGACCATCGAAAAGTATCAGTTACTCCGCAACCTCGTAGACAGCAACGGCATTATCGACGAGGAAGTGCTCGATAAACTGAAACTTAATGTGCGTTCACTCCTCGAGAGCAGCGACATCAAGGATAAGGAGTTGCTCGATCTCTGTCTCGACGTCATCTACAATCAGAACATGAAGGCGCTCGGTCTTCACAACCTCGTTCTGCTCTACGTAGACTGGAAAGACAAGAAGCAGGCTGAGGCTGCAGCAGATGCAGAACCAGACGCAGTAAATGATTAAAAAATATTGAATGGATTATAAGTTAACAGATTTCTTACCTACCACCAAGAAAGAATGCGAGTTGCGCGGATGGGACGAACTCGACGTCATCCTCTTTTCAGGAGATGCTTACGTTGACCACCCATCCTTCGGCCCTGCCATCCTCGGACGAATACTGGAAGCCAACGGCTATCGGGTAGCCATCGTTCCCCAGCCCGACTGGCACGGCGATTTCCGAGACTTCAAGAAACTCGGTCGCCCTCGCCTCTTCTTTGGTGTTTCTCCGGGTGCCATGGACTCGATGGTGAACCGCTACACGGCCAACCGCCGCATGCGTAGCGAGGACGCTTTCAGTCCCGACTCCCGCCACGACATGCGCCCCGACTATCCATCTATCGTCTATACGCAGATACTGAAGAAACTCTTTCCCGACGTACCTGTAGCACTAGGCGGTATTGAGGCTTCGTTGCGCCGCATCAGCCACTACGACTATTGGAAAGACGAGCTCCGCAAGTGCATTCTCTGCGATTCGGGCGCCGACCTCATTCTCTACGGAATGGGCGAACGTTCTATCGTTGAACTAGCCAATGCCTTTGCAGAAGGCAAGACGCTTAGCCAAATCCACGAAATGCCGCAGGTGGCTTTCTACTGCAAGGAAAGTGAGATTCCGGGCGGTTTCAAGGACGATGACATCATCCTCCACAGCCACGAAGAATGTCTCCACAACAAGAAGGGACAGGCTGAGAACGTGCGCCATCTGGAGGAAGAAGCCAACAAGATGCATGCTCAGCGCATGATTCAGGAAGTTGACGGCAAATATGTAGTGGTGAATCCGCCTTTCCCGCTGATGACTACCGCGGAACTGGATGCGGCTTTCGACCTGCCTTATACGCGTTTGCCTCATCCTAAATACAAGGGCAAGACCATTCCTGCCTACGAGATGATCAAGTTCTCCGTGAACCTTCATCGTGGCTGTTTCGGCGGCTGTTCTTTCTGCACCATTTCTGCCCATCAGGGTAAATTCGTGGTTTGCCGCAGCAAGGAGAGCATTCTGAAGGAGGTGAAGAAAATCATCCAGATGCCTGATTTCAAGGGCTATCTGAGCGATTTGGGCGGTCCTTCTGCCAACATGTACGGAATGCACGGCAAGAATCAGAAAGCCTGCGAAGTGTGCAAGCGCCCGTCGTGTGTAAACCCTCAGATTTGTCCGAACCTCAATACCGACCACAGCAAGCTTCTGGAGATTTATCATGCTGTAGATGCTTTGCCGGGAATCAAGAAGAGTTTCATTGGTAGTGGTGTGCGTTACGACCTTCTGCTGCATAAGAGCAAGGACGAAAAGGTGAATCAGGCGGCTAGAGAATACACGCGCGAACTGATTATCAAGCACGTGAGCGGCCGACTGAAGGTGGCTCCCGAACATACGAGTCCGGAGGTTTTGAAGTTCATGCGCAAGCCATCGTTCGACCTCTTCTACGAGTTCAAGCGCATCTTCGACAAGATCAACAAGGAAGAAGGTCTGAACCAGCAGATCATTCCTTACTTCATCAGTTCGCATCCGGGCTGTCATGAAGAAGACATGGCCGAACTTGCCGTCATCACGAAGGGACTGGACTTTCATCTGGAACAGGTGCAGGATTTCACCCCTACTCCTATGACCATTTCTACCGAGACCTGGTACACGGGGTACGATCCTTACACCCTGGAGCCGGTCTTCAGCGCCAAGACTCAGAAAGAGAAGCTTGCCCAGCGCATGTTCTTCTTCTGGTACAAGCCTGAAGAGCGCCGCGCCATCGAGAGTGAACTTCGCCGGATAGGCAGAGCCGACCTCATCGACAAACTCTACGACAGGAAGAGCATGGGTGGCAGTTTCAAGGGTAAGAAGACGCATTATGACGATAAGGCGATAGGTTCTACATACGATAATCCTGGTGTAGGAAAAGGTGCTAAAGGCAAGCGTGGAACTGGCAGAAATGCGTCTGACCGCTATGCACCAAAGGGTTTCGGAAATGTAGGCTGCTATGATGAAGATAAATATCTGAACGAAGGCCGCCCATTAAGCGGAGGTGCCGGCTTCTTCAAGAACAAGAAGAAAAAGAGCTTCAACCCTAATTTCGACAACGACAACCACAGTCGCAAGAACCGCTACAACAGCGGGGATAAGAACGAACGCGGCGGCCGTGGAAATCAAGGTCGTGGAAATCAAGGAAGAAATGAAGGTAGAGGCAGAAGAAGATAAATGCTAAAAAGAGGGTGAATCATATATTTATGACTCACCCTCTTTCATATTATATACTGAACTTTTCCAAAATAATTTAGTACTGTCTCAAAGCACCGAGTAATTCAGCATTCTCGCTCTTGTTTCCTATCGTAATTCTCAGACAGTTGCCACACAACTGAACCTTGTTGCGGTTTCTTACGATAATGCCTTGTGCCACCAGATAATTATAGATGGCATTGGCGTCGGTCATTTTAGCCAGGAAGAAGTTTGCATCAGTAGGATAAACCTTCTCGCAGATAGGCAGATCCAGGAATGCAGCCATTACCTTAGAACGCTCCTGCAGGATGTTCTTCACCCATTCGTCAACCTTCAGCGGATTCTTCATCACTTCCAGCGCATGCTCCTGAGTAAGCAGATTGACGTTATAAGGATATTTCACCTTATTGAATATGTCAACAATCTCCTTGCTCGCAAAAGCCATTCCCAAACGGAGGGCTGCACAGCCCCATGCCTTACTCATGGTGTTGAGCACAATCATGTTGGGAAATCTGTCGAGTACGCTGCGGAATGTGCGCTCCGAAGAGAAATCGCTGTAGGCTTCGTCGATGATGACAATACCCTGGAATTTCTGCAACACCTCTACGATAGCCTCGCGGTTAATGTGATTACCCGTAGGATTGTTCGGACTGCAGAACCAGATAACCTTTGTCTGTTCATCGCAGGCTGCCAGCAGTTTTCCGGCAGAAATCTGATAATTTTCATCAAGCAATACAGAACGATACTCCACATCGTTGATGTCTGCACAAACTTCATACATTCCGTAAGTAGGTGCAATCGCTACTACATTATCCTTGCCCGGGCGGCAGAATACACGGTAAACCAAATCGATGGCCTCGTCAGAACCGTTGCCCAGGAAGATTTTCTCTTCAGCCACACCCTTAATCTTGCTGATCTGCTTCTTCAGTTCAACCTGCAGCGGATCAGGATAGCGATTGTAAGGGTCATTATATGGATTTTCGTTGGCATCGAGGAAGACGCGGGCATTTCTGCCTGCAAACTCCGTACGGGCGCAACTGTAAGGTGCCAGATTCCAGATGTTCTCTCGGCACAAATCTTTCAATTCTTTCATTTTTCTTTCAAAAGCTATTAAGAAGTATTTTTACAACTTCCCTTTTTACCCTATTGTTTCAAACTGTTCACTCTCAGTCTCATCGCATTGGCATGAGCTTCCAATTGCTCATTTTCCGCCATGGTCACTACAGCATTTCCAATGTTACGAATACCTTCTTCTGTAAGATGCTGGAAGGTGATTTTGCGATTATAACTGTCCAGGTTCACTCCGTTGTAAGCCAAAGCATAACCATGGGTTGGCAAGGTATGGTTCGTACCGCTTGCATAGTCGCCTGCACTTTCGCACGCATAGTTTCCGAGGAATACACTACCTGCATTCACAACTTTTTCTGCCAGCTGCTCGTAATCGGCTGTGGCGATAATCAGATGCTCCGGCGCATAAGTATTACAGAGGTCTATTGCCTCCTCTTCAGTCTTCACGAGGATAAACTTAGAGTTATCTAACGAGGTTTGTGCCATCTCCTTACGTGGCAAACGTTCAAGTTGTACTTCAACTTCATTCTTTACATCATCCAACACCTTTTCAGATGTAGTAATGAAGAAAACCTGAGAATCGAAACCATGTTCAGCCTGCGACAACAGGTCGGCAGCAGCAAACACAGGGTTGGCTGTTTCGTCGGCAATAAGACAAACTTCAGACGGACCGGCAGGCATGTCTATAGCCACATCGTGCAGGGAAACCTGCTGCTTGGCAGCCATGACAAACTGGTTGCCCGGACCGAAAATCTTATAAACCTTAGGCACGCTCTCCGTACCGTAAGCCATGGCTCCGATAGCCTGAACGCCACCCGCCTTAAAGATCTTGCTTACGCCCGCAATCTTTGCCGCCATGAGGATAGCCGGGTTCACCTTGCCCTCTTTATTAGGAGGAGTACACAGTACTATTTCTTTACATCCCGCAATCTTGGCAGGAGTAGCCAGCATCAGAACGGTGCTAAAGAGAGGAGCAGTACCTCCCGGGATATACAATCCCACCTTCTCTATAGCCACACTCTTCTGCCAGCAGGTTACACCAGGGCAAGTTTCAACCTTTACACCATCAAACTTCTGGCTATGATGGAATGCGGCAATGTTATGATGGGCGAGGTGCAAAGCGTCTTTCAGTTCTTGAGAAACCATTTTCTCTGCCTCTTCGATTTCAGCTTCAGTCACAGCCAAAGAATCGAGATGGGCATGATCAAACTTCTCCTCGTAACGCTTCACGGCTTCGTCGCCATGGTTTTTCACATCGTCGAGTACACCTTGTACGGTCGCATTCAGCTGCGAAACATCCAGGTGTGGGCGTTTTACAATCTCGCTCCATTCCTCCTTTGCAGGATACTTTATTACCTTCATTCCTATTATTAATATTTAATTATTAATGTTTAATGTTTGGTTTTTAACGCATAATGTCTCTAAATAAACATTACACATTAAACACTACACATTATTATAATATCATCTTTTCGATTGGTGTTACCAGGATGCCCTGTGCACCGAGTTCCTTCAACTTGCCTATGATTTCCCAGAAACGCTTCTCGTCGAGCACAGTGTGGATAGAGCACCATTCCTCATCAGCCAATGGGATAATCGTAGGACTCTTGATGCCTGGCAATACTTCTGTAATCTCCTGAACCTTTGCCTTAGGAGCATTCATCATCACGTACTTCTTGTCCTGTGCAGAACGTACAGCCTCGAAGCGGAACAGCATCTCGTTCAGAATCTGATGCTTCTCCTCGTCCATGTTCCAGTTGCCGATGAGCAGAGCCTCGCTCTTCATCACCACCTCAACCTCAGCAAGATTGTTGCTGACCAGAGTAGAACCTGAACTTACAATATCGAAAATACCGTCAGCCAAACCGATGCCCGGACTGATTTCTACAGAACCCGTAATGACATGGATGTCGGCATTGATGTTGTTCTTCTTCATAAACTTGCGCAGGATGTTAGGGTAAGAAGTAGCAATCTTCTTGCCGTTGAACCATTGCAATCCCGGATAATCAATCTTCTTAGGAATGGCGAGGCTCAGGCGGCACTTGCTGAAACCCAGACGGTCAATAATCTGCGCATTCTCTCCACGCTCTACAAACTCGTTCTCGCCCACGATTCCGATATCTGCCACACCAGAGGCTACGCTCTGAGGAATATCATCATCACGAAGGTAGAGAACTTCGAGAGGAAAGTTGCTTGACTGCACCAGGAGGGTGCGTTTAGAGGCGCTTACTTTGATGTCAGCCTCTGCTAAAAGATTCATGGTGTCGTCGAAAAGACGACCCTTACTTTGTACTGCTATTCGTAACATATTTCTATATTTTGTTTGAAAAACATTGCAAAAGTACATATTTTTATTAGAATAAACAAATAATTTCTCACTTATGTGCAAAATATTTCGTACTTTTGCAGCTGAAATGAAGAATAAAGGATATTTATACGCATTATATGCACTATTTTTGCTCGCTGCCTGTGCCGACAAGAAACCGCAGCAGGAGCTTACGCCATGGGGAACTCCTGTAGGCGAAATGGAGCATGCTGACAACTCTGATGGGGCTGATGGTGATGAAAAGAAACCTGCTTCAACCAGCAAGGGGCTTTCGCTCGAAGATATTCAGGCCAATGGTGAGCTCATCATGCTTACCGTTAACGGCCCTACTACCTATTATGATTACCGCAGCCACGGAATGGGACTGCAATATCTGCTCTGCGAGAAGTTTGCCCAGCAGATCGGCGTGTCGTTACGCGTAGAAGAATGTAAGGATACGGCTGAAATGGTACGCAAACTGGAGAAGGGAGAAGGTGATGTGATTGCCGTGCCCCTACCCCGAAAACAGACCAGAGGCAACCTGCTGTTCTGTGGTGTTACGCCCGACAGTACCCGAACCCAATGGGCTGTGCAGAACGGTAACAAGAGTCTTGCCGACACCCTGAACGGCTGGTTTAAGCCTAAGCTGATTGCTCAGGTCAAGCAGGAAGAATCGTGGCTGCTTTCTTCTGCCAGCGTGCGTCGCCACGTTTATTCACCATTTCTGAACCGTTCTAAGGGTGTTATTTCCCGCTACGACCACCTCTTCCAGCGCTATAGCGGAACGGCTCGCATGGACTGGCGTCTGATGGCTGCCCAATGTTATCAGGAGAGCTGTTTTGACCCGAATGCGAAGTCATGGGCTGGAGCTTGCGGACTGATGCAGATTATGCCAGGCACGGCTGCCCATCTGGGTTTGCCGATGAGCATGATTCATGAACCTGAGGCGAATGTGGCTGCGGCAGCCAGATATATGGCGGAACTGCAGGGGCATTTTTCTGACGTGGGCGACCCGTCCCAGCGCATGCTTTTTGCCCTTGCTTCTTATAATGGTGGCTATTTCCACATCAGAGATGCGATGTCGCTGGCTCGCAAACATGGTCAGAATCCGCACAATTGGGGCGTAATTCGCAATTATATTCTGCGCCTTTCTCAACCGGCTTATTACACAGACCCGGTGGTGAAATACGGTTACATGCGAGGCACGGAGACGGTAGATTATGTGGATAGAATCAGAGCCCGCTGGGGTGAATACAGCGGTGGTTCAGGCTTCCATGAGAGTCTGCGTGGCAGCGGTATGGGCAGCGGTTCCTTCCATGGAGCCCCTGTTAAATCTAAGCGCCACTACCAGAATAAGTATCATATATAATATAAATAGGGAACGCAGTGCGTTCCCTATCTGTTAGCCCCACTCCTTCTTCACATCAAAGCAGGGGCAAGCCTTATTGGCAAACTCATTATGCCCATGAATCGTGGCTAATGGATATTCCTCCTTCAGCTGCTCAATGAGCGAGCGCATTGCCGCTTTCTGGTCTCGGGTTCTTGTATCCTTCGGCTTGCCTTTCTTCGATAAACCGCCGATGTAGCAGACGCCTATGCTGATGGAATTATGGCCCTTGCAATGGGCGCCAACCTCCTCTATCGCACGGCCTACATGAATGCTGCCGTCACGATAAACCACGAAATGATAACCTATGCAGCGCATTCCGCGCTCGCGGTGCCAGCGGTCAATATCCGCTACGGTGAAGTTGCGACCTTCCTTGGTCGCACTGCAATGAATGATGATTTCCTTTATCTTACGCATGATAATGATTTTACGGATGATTTGAAAGGTGATAAATACTTAAGCGGAATCGCATCAAAGCCCCAGTCTCTGATAACGAGCGTGATGTGCTCCCTGTTCCTGATTGCCTCATCCACCTTCTCGCAAAACTCCGAGAAGTATTCCTCAGAATGAAGCACAAGTCCCGAAATGTAGGATCTGCCCAGAATGATGCTGCCATACATTAATTTATAAGGACCATTACCCGGAACAAAGAACGGCTTGCGAATAACAGACTTCGGAACTCTGCCGTTTTCCTTCAGAATAACAGGCATGATTCTGCTCTTCTCATCATCCCTCAGAAACTTCGGGTTGGAAACCGGTACAAGTGCCAGTCTGTAAGCATCAGCTTTCAGATAGCCCTGAGGACGCTCCAATGTTCCGCAGAAAAACTTACCGTTAATGACCATTGTGCCATCAACTCCCCATGGAGTGAAACGGCGGCGAAATATACAAATATGCATGATAATTTACAATTAATAATTAATAATGAATAATTGGTTTAAGGGTGGTCATTAAGGCTGGGTTCAGACCCGAAAACCTTAATGACCTTAATGACCTTGACCTTAATGACCGGAAATGACCGGATTTAAACCGTAGATGCTACTTTCTGATAACGTGAATCGGGCAGAATATTGATGAGTCCCTGGCGCTTCCAGTTCTTCAGCATCTGTCTTACAGCCTCGTGCGTAACGTTAGCGCCCTTGATGGCAACACTCTGCTGCTGAGCCTGTTCGAAAGTGAAGGTTACGTCTAAGCATTCAAAAATAGAATCGTTTCTACCACGTCGTGAACGATCGTATGGCGACTGCCCTGAATAGTTCTTCGAAGAAAAAGCATCCTCAATGCGACTGCGGAAGAAGTAGAGTGCATTCTCCAGCTGATAATCAGCCAGGGTGTCGAAGACAGCAAGCATGGTTGGCGTCTGCATCTTCACAAGCATTCCCTTCCACAAATCAGGCGACTCCTTCAGCTGCTTCTCGGCTCCATTGAACCCATGCTTCTGAATCAGCGTTTCCAGAACCTTGCAGAGCATGATGCAGGTCATCATTCGCATGGTGGTTGGACAGATACGGAAACGCTGGCGGGCTTTCACCTTGTCGTCATTTTTCATCGTTTCCAGTCTGATCTGTTCCAGCCATTCCCTACCCTTATCCTCCAGCTTGGGCAGAACCACCTCACCGGTCAGCAAAGGCAGAAGATGAGCAATCTGAATGATGCGGTCGCGCTGACGTTCGTTCATAACATACATGTTGTCAGAAAGTGGAGTGAAGGTATTATCGGGCGTTTTTGCCACGATGATACGGCTCTGGAAACCATCCGTATAATTGCTTACCACTCGATAGAGCGCATCAGGAGTTCCACACATCACCACGTTCCATAACAGTCTGTCTATATGAACATTCACTGCATCCGCACTTCTAGCTTCACGCTCATAGCTTGTTCCGTCGTAAGCCTGTCTCAACATGACTGAAAAGTCGCTCATTGCCGATTTCCACTTCTGCGCTACGGTGTCAGCTTCCGGAGTAAACGAGAAGGCGTGCTTGCCTTCCGTGTTAGCCAGTCGTTCAGCCAGATTCGCCACCGTATTGTTCAGTGTCAAGCATCTTACAGGCAGTTTCGGCTCTTCCGGCTGCTCCTTCTTGTTCTTGGCTGCACGTTTCTTGGCTCGCCATTCGTCCTCCTTCTGCTGATACATTTTGTCCATTTCCTTCACTTCCGAAGTCCATGCGTCAATCACGGGGTCAATACTACCCTTGCCAGATGCAAAATCACCGGCGATGTAGGAGATGAGGTTCAGCGAGTTCATCTTGCCGTGAACGGAAACCTTCACGCCCGTTGCGAGCATTCCGATGGCAGGACAGATGGCTGTGATTACAGGCAGTGCCAGTGCCGGACCCACTGCGCTGATAGAGTCACGAATGCCTTGCGGCAACTTAGGCAGCGCATTATAATAGAACAGATCATCCTTGGCGTTAGCCTCGTCCAGCGCATTTACCAGCGCCTCATTGTCAGCCGCCGAACCACCACCCGCATTTCCTTGCTTCATTCGTTCCTGACGGATGGCAGAGAGCACATCCTTCAGTCGCTTTGGCATTTGCGTGATTTTCTCGTTCAATGCCGAGTTGATGCAAGCCATCTTTTCCTGTTCGGGAAACCCATCGTAGCAGGGAATAATCTGAGCCAGCAGATTGCGGTCAAAACCACAGATGTGGCGCAGATTCACAGCCAGCTCAAAGGTCAGCGTATTGCGGTTGGAGCGCATCGGCTCCTGCCCATCATTATACAGTTGCCACCACTTCTTAATGATTTCTCCATAAGGAATCCCGAGATAATTGTCCTGAGCAGCAGAAGTAGTTGAAGCAGCAGTAGTTGACGCAGTAGAAGAAGTTGAAGCAGCAGAGGCTGAAGTAGCAGAAGTAGAATTTCTCGAATTCTTAAATTCCTGACCCTTAAAAACCCCTTGAGAATCCTTTTTGAATTCTTCTTTCCAAGGCTCATAATGCTTGTTTGCCTTGTGCGCTCCTTCCGGCAGTTCCTCCTGTCCGTATCTTTCACGCTCTTCCAGGACCTTCCCTTCAGCTGCCACGGCAGCCTCATCGTATTCATCCTTGAAGAGCCGTGGCGAAAGGAAGAGCAGATCTTCTCCATCCGATGTTGTAGTGAAGTAAACCCGGTTAATGTCGTGAGCCGAAGTATCCATTTCGCACTTGAGCATCGTAGCAATTCGTACCTGATTCTCCAGAACCGTCTTGCCCTTTTCACGTTCAAACACCGCATGACCGCCTTGTCTTGCACTGCGTTCCAGCATCAGCAATCCGTACTTGTCCGGTTCCTTCAGCAGCAGTTTGGCAGCCTTGGCAAAAGCCTCCGGCTCATCCATATCAAATCCGAAAGCACCGCTTGGCAGTTTCATTCCCTTCACCACGCCTTGCGGATAATGGCCGGAGTAATTAAACTGCACCAGTCTCCGTTTCGCAGCATCGTTTCCGGCACGAGCCAGACGAAGATTCGCCTTCTGCTCATTGCTTCCACGCAGCTGCTTATACTCCTCTTCCGAGGTGATGGAGCGGGCAACCTTGTGCCCATTCTCCACCTTAATTAAATAACAACTCATCTATCTGTTTCTACTTATCGTTTTAAGTTGAATACAAAATCCTAATGTTTCAGTTGGTAATCCACTACCGCATCAGCACCTTCAGCTGCCTCAACAGCCAGCGTTTGGGAGATGTTGATTCCCTCATGACAGAACACCTTCAAGGTAAGCTGAACAGCACCGTCCTTGGTCTTGCTCACACGACCGTGCGCCAGTTTCTTAATCAGTTCCGACTGAGTTCTGAGGCGGTGCTGAACCACGAAATCAAATGTTCCGTCAGGCATTTGCTGAGCCACGCCCATCGAACGGAATCGAGGAACCTTATTCACCCCCGATTCCTGAGGACTGAAGAGGAAATACTGCTTAGCATCATAGTAAGCCATTCCACCCAACTGCACATGCTGGCAGTCATTATTATTCACCTGCTGGTTCTGAACATTATTCTGAGCATTGTTCTGAACCTTGTTTACTTTCTTAACCATAATCTGAATTGAATTTTAGGAGAAGAAACATCCGGATTGTTGCGCGCTTTACCATGGAAAATCCTCCTCTGTTTCAACTCAGTTAATAACTAAGAATCTCCGCAATAAATCTCCAAGCGAAGCCTCCTTTTACCTTTTTACTTTTTTACCCTTTTACCTTTAAAAAAGCCTTTTTACCCTTTTACTTTTTCAATGTCCGTAACCAGAATATCCTGATAAACCTGACCATTGTGCTCATGGGTAGTAAAGCGGAGCGTAACAGCCACCAACTCGCCCGGAGCATACTTACATTGCGCCATATTGCCGAGCATTGCCGCAGCGTACTGGTTCTCATACTTGCCGCCCATCTCCTGGAGGATGATGTTGCATTTCATCATCTGTCCGTTCTCACTTTTCTGACTCTGCACAGCGAAGGTCTCGCCCTGCTGCACCACTCTCATAATCTGAGTATACATACTATATAATTGTACGAAGAGGTTTTCAAGAGCACCAAACCATTTCAGCGTTGTCCTGTTTCTTCGACGCTGCAAAAGTACTGCAGAAAAAAAAGCAAAACAATGCTTTTCCCACAACTTCCCCGAAAAAACCACTATTTTGGGAAAAATCGGGCCTTTCTTGGGAAGAACAAATGGGCTACTCGCTCAGTAGGGAAAAATCGCAAAATATTAACAAAATGCCAATAAAACACCCTCATTTTCCTGCAAGCCTTCCCCCACACTTTTCCCGATAAACTGCTGTATTTGGGAAAAATCGGGGCTTTCTTGGGAAAAATCGAGGCATTATTGGGAAAAATCCCATGTTTCTTGGGAAAATGGTAATTTAGTAAAAAATATAGTCCATGCCCCACACGCCCTGAAGGGGCAGAAACTCCTAGCCCAGGGCACTCGCCCTGTGTAAACCAGCAATCAACCTTGCGCCCTGTAAGGGCAAAAGCTTTTAAAATCAGACCTCAACCAACATTTTAACACTCCAAAAATTTATAAACCGGAAAAGAAATCGAGAAAGAGGACGAAAGACGTGAACGTCAAATGCAAAGATGATGCATTCTGGGATGATTATGATAACAATTATAATGCTAATAGAACCATCACCATCACAAACAAAAAAATAAATACTCCTTGCTTGCTAAAAAAACTTCAAAAAGCTGTGGTTTTCTCGGAGTTTATTTATACCTTTGCAAACAAATATTTAGATATTAAAAAACAAAAACATCAGAAAATGAAGAAATCTAAGAAAACATTACGCCAAATTATCGCCCTCATGACGATAGCATTTACCACCATATCCCTAACTGCCTGCGGCGGCAGCGACGATGATGGTGACAAAGATGATTTGATTACCGCAAGTGAATATCTCCCTGGTAAAGAGTGGACCATTGGCAACGAAACTTATTCTTTCTACAAGAACCACCTATTGGTATGCGAAAGTAGCGCAAACGTTACAACTGGCGGTTTGACAAGCCAAGCTTACCTTTATTTCGGAACATGGCAGTTAGATGGCAACCAACTAACAGCAGCAATAACATCGAGTACCCAACCAAATTTTGATGCTAGCAAGTTTTTCCATGGTACATATAGCAACGTACATACAGAGAAAGATACATCTGGTGGAACTATCAGTTCTGACAAACCTGGCTCAATAACGATAACAGAGCCAAAGCCATATATCGTTGGTACAGGTACAGATGGAAAGTCTTGCTATATTTACTACCATAAGAACATGACAGAAGACAAGACCGACGAGACAATCCACGATGGAGCTTTACATGGCACATGGTACAATAAGGTTCAGTTGACGGACACCAAAAACGGCACAATGAAAACATATGAAGCAAAAATGATTTTCAATGCCGATGGAACCGTACAGTTTGTAATAGGTGACGTGATAGACTTCACAACTACCTACGAGACAAAGAATGGTACTGTCACTTTAGGTAGTTACCTACTAAAGGACAATCCGGCTTCTTTTATCTATCTTCAGTACGGCCCAGTTGTATCGCTATACGACGTAAGTCAAACACGCTATACGTGTGACCGCTGGTACAACACTCCGCAATAAAAATGTCTCTAAATACAAGCCCTCATTGTGGCAAAAGTGTGAAGGTAGGAGTTGTATTGATGGCAGAATAAATTATCCTGCCATCATTTAAATTTTCCTTTCAATAGAGGTAAAAAGAAAATAGCCAAGCCTATAAACAATATTCCAAGAAAAGCAATTAGAACTGAAACGACAATCAGAATAGTTAATGCCAACAAAGTATTTTTAGAGAATACTTCCTTCTTAAAAAGCCCCCATGTTGTTAACTCATCTTTTTCTTTTGCCCTTTTGAGACAATCCCAAAAAGTAACAATCAACCATGTTATTATAGCCAATACAATCCCCGTGACCAAACTACTTGTAAAGACGGTTTCCATAGGCAACTTTTCATGAATGCTTTCATAGCCTTCATGTTCTTCTCTACTATAACAACTCAGCAGAATCAAAAGAAAAGCTGGCTGGTGGAATGATATTGAGCACTGCAAAGAAACTGCTAAAAAATATTCTACTACGAAAGAATTAATTGCCAATCGCAACCAATACAAGAAGTTGAGAAGGAGAATCCTGTTATTCAAACAGAAACTTTCTGCTCACATTTTGGGAAAAAGTATAGGGTTGGAGCCATATTGCAATATGACTCCAACCCTATACTAGTTGCTACTTATGAATTTCCAAAAATTTATATCCATTAAAATGAACCAAGTGTTCTGGACTATCAGCAATCCAAACTTCTGTCTCCCATGCAATGTCCTTTGCTTTTGTTCTAAAGACATTTTTGTTTTCAAAAGCAGTAAAGAATACTGTATTCACAATACATCCCGATTCCTGAAGCTTTCTTGAAATTTTTCTAACACGAATTTCATTCCATTCACCTGTACTATGATAAGCCTCTATCAGATAAAGCAGATTTTTCTCCTTGCTATAAGCGATAACATCAGGAAGTTCCTCGTGTTCCAAAGTGAAGAAATTCAATTCTTTCAATTTTTCTTCTTCAATATACAGGAACTTATTATTCGTATCACCGACGTATAACACTTCTGCTCCAAATCCAAATAAAGGGAGAAAAACCTCAATAATCGCCTTCTGTAAGGTATTATGCTCACCAAATGACAAATCCAAGGACTTACCATTAGGCAGGGTTACTGGGATTTTCTGAAGCTCACGTTTCTTCTCTAATTCTTCTTTAAGAGACTTTATTTCAGCCTTAAACTCTTCCAATTTTGCGTTCCACAAATCAGTAGAATAGAATTGTAACAACTCCGCAAAAACAGCACTGAGCGCATATCCCCTATTAGGGCTATTTGTCGCCAGTTCCCTTTTTGATGCGGAATTAATAATAATACCAGCTTCTACCAACAATTGTAGATCTAATCTTCGTACATCATCATACGAACCCGGAGAAATATTCTCACCTAAATATTTATTTTCAAAAGCTATTATATCACGCGTTTTCAGAAACTGATTAGCAGTTTCTGAAATGGCGTCTTTAAAGCTCTTACGGATATTCCCTACTGCAAGACAAGCTTTAGCCATTCTTTCCAACCTACGGTCAGATTTGTCTGTAGGAATTCCTATTTCAGACAGGATATCCAATAATTTGAATACAAGCTGTCTTACATTCTTAGGTGTTGTATCTTGTACTTTTATTTTCATACTGCAAATAAACTATCAGGAATCATTCTGCTTAACACATATTCAGGAGATTGCTGCTTAGCATAATAAGCTTTCTTTACCTGAAGAGCTATTTTATAAGCTAGCAGTGGAGGTACGGCATTTCCTATCTGATTAAATCTTTTGGTTTCTGTACCTTCAAATTCAAACCAGTCTGGAAAACTTTGTAATCTTGCCGCTTCCCGATCTGTTAATCGGCGTCTTCTTCCATCAGCCAATCGAACTCGTTGCATATCACTCGTTGCACCTGCAAGATTTCTGCAAGTAATTGTTCGTGCAGGTTTATTGGGATATAAATCACGAGGATTTACGCAATGCGACTTCTTTTCATAAACAGCAATATACTCATCCTGGCGGGGAGTCAATATTTTACTTTCAGGCTCCGGACTTAACATTGTATCGCCAATAGCCTCAGCTACAGTAGCCTTACGCAATTCTTTTGCCGGAAAACTGAACGTAGAACGATGTCCTACACATATTAAACGCTCCCGATTCTGAGGAACCCCATAATCTACGGCATTTAAAATTTTGTAGTCAACATAATAACCTAAGTTTTGTAGCTCCTTTACTATCAAATCAAGATACCACTTGTGTCTGCCCAATATGTTCGCAACATTCTCAAATAAAAACACCTTTGGTTGCAATCTACGAACCGCATCAATAAAGACAGGGAAACCATCTCGGGCATCCTCTATACCCATTTGATTACCAAATCTACTAAATGGCTGGCAAGGCGGACCTCCAATAACAATATCAATGTTATCGGCCATCGGATATTCATAACCTACTTCAAGAAATTGATTATAACAGTCACCTCGCAAGTTTTTATTATATGTAGCAACAGCTTCATTTACCATTTCAAAGCCTATTGTTTTAAAACCAGCTGCCTCAAACCCAAGAGATAATCCGCCACAGCCAGCAAATAAATCGAGAACAACTGCTTCTTCCCGAATTTTCGGTTTCAAAATATCATTTATATATTTACTATATTCTGTCATCTTATTTTATTTCTTGTTAAACTAAGATTATTAGATGCTATTACAATAACAGCAATACAAATAACTTTGATTTGCAAAAATAATAAAAAAAAACGATATATTACTATATAAAGGAGAACAAATTGAAGGAGGAATGCAGATTTAACATTTATAAACTTAGTTCTTTAATGCGCCACGCCCCAAAATACAGTTGTAACGGGCTGATTACTACATTTTCTAATATTACTATAGCAACTTCCAGCTATTCCTGCTGAAGAAAACGATGATCGGAGCCTTCAAGCTACTCCGAGAAATAATTGTCCTTATATTGGCTTACAGATACTCTGTAAAGCAACCTCTCGTTGAAATATCTTGCCAAGAGATACATATATTTATAGCCTGTCTCATTCATCAGATTGAGCAAGCGGGTCTTAACAGACTTACCGTAGTTTTTCTTTCCCATCTTATTCTATAGCTATTTCAACATAATTTTTCAATGTATTGAATACTCTGAGGCGTTTGGCGTAATCCTGCAAAAGAGTGAGATTGCGATTGGGCTTTCTCAGATAAGATCGAATCACTTCCGCACAAACATCCAGCCCCAATTTGTTTCTGTATTTCACTGCATCACAAACACTTCGCTCCAAGTCGGTTATGCGAACATGAAAACCGGATATTTCTGCTTCCATAATGCCAAACTCCAGATTCTCCTTCTTCCAATAATACAATTCTATCGGAAGCGTTTCAGGAATCTCTACTTTCCGTTTATTGGCGATGGCAATGCAAAAAGCTGGTGGAACAGTTGTCGAAAGCTGATGATAAGCCCAGGCATTGTATAGACACACAACACCTTTAGGTACAATCCGCTCCACATCTATCATTGTATTCAGCAGGGCTTCCGGAACAGCATAAATGCCCTGGCGCAACTTGATCAAGTCGCCACGTTCCTTAGCTCTCAACAATCGCTTATACTCTGCCATATGAGGAATATCAGTAGTAGAGATTGTGCCTCCTAGTGCTTCCACTTTACAAACTATATTGTCCATATCACATTTATATTAATATCATTTCGCTGCAAAAATACAATATTTTTTTGAAAAGCGGTAATATTCTACGGAATATTTTCAAAAAAGCCGTAGAATATTACCGGAATTATCCTTGTTTTTATACCCAGGGACGATAGTTATCTCTAAATCTTCCTCTCTATTTTCCAATATCAACACCAATACTTCTCATATAACTATCCCTTTTCGCCAGCTTATAATACAGATCCTGGGCGGTATGATAATCGGGATCGGAGCCTTCAAGCCACTCCGAAAAATGGTGGCTGTGGTTCTTCTGGGTTTCCTGCTTGCGGAAACAAGCCGGTTAGTTGTTGCAAACTACCCAATAACCATTCTTGCGACCACCTTCATGTTTTAGAATCTGAAATTCTTCTCTTAAAGACTTAAGCTCCCGAGAAACCTTTCTTGCAGACATCCCCATTTTTCCTGCTAATTCTGATATTATCATTTTAGAATCCTCTGACAGCATATCCAACATAAGTTTCTGCAAATCAGCCAATTTTTTCTTGCATTTCTGATAACATTCACTACGAATGCAGCGGCTTCAATTCTTCTTCTGTCAATCCTGTTATCTGCATGATTTGAGACCAAGACATTCCCATAGCCAACAAGTTGCGCGCTACAGTCAAACCTTTAGACAATTCACCTTCTGCACGCCCCTTAGCAATTCCCTTTTCCTCGCCTTCAACATACGAGCCATAAAGGCCGGAGTAGTAATCATCAACAGCCTTAATACTTTCATCGTATTTTTCCTGCTCCTCACTACTCAAGCAACGAACATCCGCCAATTTAGCAAGATGATTGAATATCTTCTTCTGTGCCGTAAAAGGCAATCTTTCCAATACTTCCATATACTTCAAAACATAAATCCATTTTTCAAAACCTGTCTCGCATTCTTCCTCACTCTTATCAAAGAAAGGAAGAGAAAGATAGATGAAACGAAGCTTGTCAGAAAACATCGAGTCACTAGACTTCTCCCTCAAAGCAACGTCTGTCCTAAACTTTGTCACCTCATGCTCCTTTGGCATAAAATTCATGATGCAAACCACATAAACCGGTACAAACTGGTATAAAATAGCTGTGCGGACACCAGCTTCATCAAATTTCTTGCGTTGGGCAACAAAAGCCTTACTAGCATAATAGATGGAACGATTCACAAAGAAAGGTACCCATCTGTTCTGCATCTCAACGATGAAATGCTTGTCATCGTCGGTAACACAATAGATGTCAAAGATGCAGCCACGGAGATCATTAGTATCTCCAAGCTGTTCCTTATCCTTGAATGTTACGTCCTTGATTTGAAACTCACCTTCAAACAAGTCGTTCAAAAAATTAATCAGCAAGTCCTTGCTGAATTCTTGACCGAAGAGACGCTTGAAGCCCCAATCGGTAAAGGGGTTGATGTATCTACCCATAAATTATCAATTTAGATTCTGTAAATCTGCCGCAAAGATAAACTTTTTTATTGAAACTGCCAAGAAATTCTAGAATTTTCTTTCAAAAAGAAGGAAAAGAAAGAGATATGTAGAGAGAAAAGAGAAGGCGCCCTCCCATCGCACCTTCCCTACTCTTTCTCCCTCAAACTATTCTCCTATATTCCTCTTCCTTCTTCAGCTTATCATAAAGCTCGTGAGCTTTGGAATAATCTTTATCAGATTCTGCAAGCCACTCCGAAAAATGGTGGTTGTGGTTCTTCTGGGTTTCCTGCTTGCGGAACGAGTCTACCACACACTTCTTTTCTACTTCGGGAAACATCAGGTTCATTCGGGAGGCGAAGGCTGATTTGTCCTGATCACCCTTCACTATATGGAAAGTATATTTCATCAGACACCACACTATGTACCAGTCCTGCTGCTTGGTGATGTTGCCCTTGAGCCAGAACTTCAGCATGTTTTCTAACTTGTAAGGATCTACCCACTTGGCAAAGAAAGAGTCGCTGTTACGCTCAAAATCATCAGCCCTGGCAATTTCAGCTTCCCACATTTTATGCTCACCCTGATACTTGAACAGCGTTTCAAAATCCTCGGGAGAAGCCTGCTCCCTGACTAGCGTACGGACAAGTTCTTCTTCCTCATCCTCCTCTCGCTCAAACCAGTCTGAACAAAGCGTATAATTGTTGTATTTATCCTCAACCCCATCCATCACTTTCTGTAAACTGTCGTTGGTAATGGCTATTCTCCTGCTTTCCATGCGGTGCTTCTTTACCTTTACCTCATGTTTCAGATGGTCAGGTAGCGTGCGCTCGTCGAAAATTCGCTTGATATAATGGTAAATAATCACAGCCTCATGGTCGGTGCGGAAAAAGCGGGTTCTGTATAAGGCTAGGAAATCGGCACAAATAGTACTTACTGTGGAGATGGTTTCTGCCAAAGACATCTGCAAACCGGTAGAGACAAAGTTTCTGTAATGGGAATCAAAACGGGGATAATCGTCTCCTACAGGAACTTTAAGCTTCTCGCATTGCTCGAAAATAGCCTTGGCATAGGGAATCTGACCATACTCCTCTTCCTTATCGAGCAAATAGTCTGAATGCTTCCGGGCGATAGTCTGAATATCCTGGAGCACCTTCTCTAAAACATCTGTATAAATCTCCATGAATTCATCATCGTAGCTCTTGTAGATGGAAATGTAGACTTTCTTATGGAGCGTATGAATATATTTAAGAAAATCTGTCAACTGCTTGGCAAGGTTCTGGTAAATATGAAAATAACAGGTAAGACCTTTATGCTTTCCTGCATTCCATTTAAATACATCTTTAGCATGCTGAATCTCCTTATACAAATGTTCTGCCTCTCTCTTAAACTGACCCACATCAGTAGTTGTTACTGGAGTGTATTTCTTGACTCCTGTTACTTCATCTTCCACAAAAAGATCTTCTTCTGATGAAATCTTCAGAAGAGAATTGTAGTTATTGTCAGTATTGGGTATTTCCTCTGTCTGCATATTACTTTTCTAGGTTTGAATTGTTATGTTGTTTTAAATAAGCGGCGTGGGGTTCCCTGTAAGTACCGGTATTCGGGTACCTGCAAGAACCTTCGGTAAGGCACAAACAAGTACTGCCCACGCCGTAGAGGAGTGGACGCCTTGCTGTCACCGTCTTCTTACCGAATTTCTGAATTGCAGGTTCTGAATACCGTAGAAGTGTCAGATAATCAGCGTCTATATTCTATATGTTATATTCTATTTTACTATCTGTTTCTTATTATTCTATTTTAAAGACTCGGGGGCACTTTTAAAGTGACTTCGATTCTAATTAAACAAATGTCTTGGCTGACAACCAGCCTTGACGATAACTAACACCTGCACATTAAATGCAAAATTGCCCCAAAATTATAAAATAATTGCGAAAACATCTATATTTTATTGCAAATATTAACAGAAAATAGCAGAAAACTCAGTAAAACGGGATTTTAAACCTCTAGACAACGAGATGGGGAAAAAGCTGATTATGTAAATAATGGTTACCATACTACGGGCTGAAGGTCCCAAAGTTCCTAGCCCAGGGCATCGACCTGGGTATGATAGCAATCAGCAAGGCGCCCTGTAGGGGCAAAAGCTTTGTAAGCTAAAAAATGTAAATCTTCCTTACTCTTATATGCAGGAAATGAAAATCAGCAGTTTTTGAGTTTTAGAAGATAAGAAGCAATAATTAGAGGGTTAGGAAGGAGTTTTACCCCCTCTACTAGGGGTGAAAAATGCCCCTCCTCAGACATAAATCTGTCTCAGACTTGACGTATTTTTGACAAATTCGAGGGGGAAATAAGGGGTAGAATGAGGTAAAGAGAGGAGAAAAAGCAATGTAAGAACTCATTTCCGGCACTAGAGAATGTAGATTATACTTATACATAAAAACATTAATAGCAACTTTAATATACTGGTATAAATATTTAATAAACAACTAATTACGATACGTTACCTTATTTACTACAAGTCTTTAAAACAGAAATATTCTATCCGGTCATTAAGGTCAAGGTCATTAAGGTCATTAAGGTTTCGGGGGAAAAACGTTTTCCTATAGTATATATAAATAATATTTATATATACTATAGCTCAAAATGACCGATTCCCATTTTCTTAATGACCTTAATGACCTTGACCTAAATGACCGCTTTTCACGTTTCTTCGGCTACCTTCAATGCGTATTTTCCTGTTTTGCAATGTTTCTGCAATAAAGTTCTGATAGAAAACGATAGAAAGTATTATCTATCAACTACTTACGTCATTTTCAGCATAGAAAGTTAGGGTGAAAGCTTGCATTCTGCCCGAAAATGTTGTATCTTTGCACCGGCAATCGAAAGAACAGCCTTTTGTACCTTGCTCGGGTCTTCTATTAAGACCAACACGGGTCATAAATGATGGCAGGCGCCGGTCATCAATGAAGACCTCGAAAACGGCAGGAACGGGGCGTTCTGGGGAGTTGCAAAACAAAGGACTCTAAACATACTACAAACAACTATGATTAATTACAGCATCGTAATGCGTAGCGTGAACGCAAATCTTCTGGAAATCAACCAGGCGAAATCACGCATCAACCAGGCGAAGAAGGAGGGAACTACCCCTGACCCAAAGGACCTGGAACTCGTGAAGACTGAGAAGCAGAACGCTTTCGCCATCTCGCAGTACACCGACATCATGACCATCGAGAAGTTTGCCAAGCACATCACCTCTCATGGAAGTGTTTATTCGAGAGCCGACATCAGCGCCATCCTCTACATCGCCGTAGACTGCATGCGTGAGATGTTGCTTGAGGGCAAGAAAATCCGTCTGGGCGATCTTGGTGATTTCTCTCTCCTTCTCACCTCAAAGGGTGCTGAGGATGCCGACAAGTTCACCGCGCAGAACATCACCGGCGTGAAGGTTCAGTGGGAGCCTGGTCAGGAGTTTAAGAACCTTCGCGATGACGCCGAGTTCAACCTCGTAGCCAGCCGCAGTGCTCAGGCAGCCGTTATCAAGGCGATTAAGGAGGGTAAGACCAACGTTGACCTCAACGCCCCAACCACTCCGGATAATACGCCAGGTGGTTCAAGCACCGGTCAGACCGGCAGCGAAGGCCAAGGCTCAGAATCAGGCGGCGGTACTACCGGCAAGGACGATACTGGCGACGGCCTTGAATAGCCCAAGGATAAACTGGCTAGGGTGCTAGCCCCTAGTCCAGCCTATTCGCCCCACAAAAAAGTAAACATGAAACACTAAACTTTAAACACTAAAAAGATGAAAGCGAACACTTGGAAAACAATTCTGCAGATAGCCATCAGCATTCTGACCGCTATCGCTACTACGCTCGGAGTAACGAGCTGCATGGGATAAAGAACAAAAACGACCGCTCACCTCAATATGAGGAGAGCGGTCATTTTCGGTCACGGTCATTTTCGGTCATTAAGGATTTCAGATTATCAAAATATCCCTCTATCTTATAAAATAAGGTTAAATCGAGTTCGCCCAGCCAACAAAATCCATCCATATAATCAACTTTCTGAATATTTTTTGTATTTTTGCAGATATATTGCAAGAATGTAGGGGGTTGAGCATGGCTTATCCTCCTAGATTATAGGCGCATAATTATTAAAAGATTAGAGAATGAAGAAAATATTTATCATGAGCATTATAACCATGCTATCAAGCCTGTATTCTTGTCAGGCGCAAAATAAGGGCTATAAGAGTCTGTCGGCAGATGACTATGAGAAAGCCATCGCTGACACCGCAGTAATCCGTCTCGACGTACGAACCGCAGAGGAGTTTGCCAATGGGCATATTCGGGGCGCAATCAACATTGACGTACTGAAATCAAACTTCGAGCAGAAGGCCGCTGCCACTCTTCCCAAAAGCAAGACTATCGCCGTGAACTGCCGAAGCGGCAAGCGAAGCAAAAATGCCGCAGCTATATTGACAAAGAACGGCTATCAGGTAATAGAACTCGATTCCGGCTTTATTGGCTGGCAGGCAGCAGGAAAAGAAATCATAAAGGAGTAAATTGAAATAATCTGATGGAAACAGAAAGATTTTTTCTCCGCTAACGTGAAGCATTGGCACGGTGCTGCAAAGACAGCTGATAAGCAGTATGCTGCTTTCTAAGCCAAACTTGGGTCTTCAGCCCGTACTTGAACCACATGCAAAAGTTCAGCAAAGAAGATAGAGTTAAACCTTCAGGCACGATTTGCGTCTAATTCTTAAGTGATGGGTTAAAGCACTCATCACAACTTAGTTATTATAATTTTAAAATTTGTAGCGTATGAAAAGAATTTTGCGAATTTTGATGATTGCCATCTGCTGCATGGTTTCATGCAATATGGTGGCGAATGCGGGCAACGACAAACCTATCTCTGTAAATGCACTTCCTGCCAAGGCTCAGACCTTACTCAGCCAGCATTTCAATGGTCAGAAGGTGATGCTTGCTACCATTGAGTCGGGCGTTGTGAGCAGAAGCTACGACGTGGTTCTGCAGAATGGCACGAAGCTGGAGTTCGACAAAAAGGGAAATCTTACAGAGATTGACTGCAAGCAGGCCACCGTGCCAGACCAGCTGATTCCGCAAGCCATCAAGAATTACCTGATGGCTAATTATGCAGGACAATCGGTGAAAAAGATAGAAATGAACAAGAATGAATACGAGGTAGAACTGGCTAACGGATTGGATTTGACCTTCAACAAGCATTTCCAATTAATAGATCTTGACTGATTATCAAGTTAACTGAACTTTCGCATATCAGGAAGCTAAGTTTAGCAAATAGTTTAAGTACGGACTGAAGGCCCAAAAGCAAAAAAAATCCCAGTCAGGATAAAACCTTGACTGGGATTCTTATTTTAAATCTCTCTCTTATTTTTCTCATCTATAAAAAGATGATTACTTCAAACCACGATTGATAAGAGTTGTGTTGAGAAGCATCACGTACTTACGATACTGACTGTTGTTCAAGATAACGTGCATGTACTTGAGATCCTTCAAAACTGCCTTGTCAATCATTGCAGAACGTTCCTCACCCTTTGCTGTTGCAGCATTCATCATGTCTGCGGTGAAGTTCTTGTGTACATCAGCTACAGCCTCTACCTGGTCGATGTTCAAACTCAAAGCATCTGCCAAGCTAGACATCTTTACATTCATGTTGTAAGCTGCTGTTGCATTTGTCTCCTCTTCTGCTGCGAAAGTAGCTGTTGCCATTGCAAACATAGCTACTGCTAATACCATAATCTTCTTCATAATCTTTTTACCTTTCTTTACTTTGTGAGTCCTGCACATCCGTAGACGCCGGCTCTGTTAAACATTATCCTATAGTCTTTTTCTTTAAGACGCTGCAAAGATAAGAACTTTTCTCTGTGTGCGCAAACATTTCTTGGGATATTTTCAGTTTTCCGCCTATTTCTTGACTTAAATCAACAACAATACACCGAAATAGGCATCAGAACGTTAGAGATATTACATTTTCTCTATCATTTTGTAATATCATCGAAAAAAAAGCCCTTTTTCTTCGTTTATACCAATTATTATTTGTACCTTTGCAAAAGATTCAACCTATAAAACAAGCAAAATGGTACAGGAAAATCATATAGACAAGGCACTCGCCTTTATGGAAAGTCTCGAGAAACTGGGCAACCAGCTCAAGGCGGCTGAGGAACACCAGAAGCAGCTCATCGCCCGAATGCTGGATCTCAAGAAAGAGAATCTGACCGACGGCGAGGAATATGCTGAACTCTCGCAGAAGAGCAAAAGTCTGCAGGACATCATCGACAAATGGCGCCCTATCTATCTGGAGCGCATGGAGATGGTAAAGAGCGTAAGCATTCAGAAAAGAAAAAGAAATAATAAAAAATAAATATAGAAATGGAAACAAACAACAAAAACAAGTTTATTGTAGTTTCATACGCACTGTATGATGTAACTAATGGTGACAACGGCGAGGAAATGCTCATCGAGCGCACAACCGACGAGCGTCCGTTCATCTTCATCAGCGGTATGGGTGTTACCCTGCCAGCTTTCGAAGAGAAGGTGGTAGACCTGGCTAAGGGTGATGAGTTCGACTTCCAGCTGGACCCAGAGCAGGCTTACGGACAGCACTATGATGAGCGCGTACTGGAGCTCGACAAGCAGATTTTTACCATCAACGGCCAGTTTGATGCACAGCACGTACAGGTAGGCGCTATCATCCCATTGCAGAACGAGGATGGCAACCACTTCAACGCAGTCGTGAAGAACATCAGCGATACAAAGGTAACCTGCGACCTGAACCACCCATTGGCTGGCTTGAAGCTCAACTTCTGCGGCCAGATTCTCGAGAGCCGCGAGGCTACTGCTGAGGAGATTGCCAAGATGGCTCAGATGATCAGCGGCGAAGGTGGCGGCTGCTCAGGTGGCTGCGACAACTGCGGCGGCGACTGCAAGGATGGCAACTGTGAAGGTGGTTGTGAAGGTGGTTGCGAAGGCGGCTGCAACAAGTAATAAACACCTTTATAATATATTAAGGTAATGAGGAATACATTTGGTAATCTTTTCACTCTCACTACGTTTGGAGAGAGTCATGGAATAGCTGTAGGAGGCGTTATTGACGGATTTCCTGCAGGCATAGAAATCGACATGGACTTTATCCAGAGCGAGCTGAACCGCCGACGCCCAGGACAGAGCCACATCACTACGGCCAGAAAGGAAGCTGACAAGGTAGAGTTTCTGAGTGGTGTGTTCGAAGGCAAATCAACAGGAACCCCTATCGGCTTTGAGGTGCGTAACCAGAACCAGCATTCTCAGGACTATGAGAACATGCGCTGTCTCTTCCGCCCTTCTCACGCAGATTTCACCTATCACGAGAAGTATGGCGTACGCGATCATCGTGGCGGCGGCCGTTCTTCAGCCCGCATCACCATTGCCCGATGCGTAGGCGGAGCTTTGGCTAAACTTGCCTTGCGACAGTTGGGCATCAGCATCACGGCCTATACATCGCAGGTGGGCAGCATCGCGCTGGAGAAAGATTATCATCTGTATGACCTTAACACCATAGAAGATAATCCGGTGCGCTGTCCTGACCAGCGGAAGGCGAAGGAGATGGAAGATCTCATCGCCCAGGTTAAGGCCGACGGCGATACGATTGGTGGAATCATCACTTGCGTCATCAAGGGTTGCCCGGTAGGATTGGGCGAGCCTGAATTTGGCAAGCTTCATGCCCAACTGGGTGCTGCCATGCTTGGCATTAACGCCGTGAAGGGTTTTGAATATGGTGAGGGATTTGTCGGAGTTACTGCCCGCGGAAGTGAGCAGAATGATGTCTTTATCCCGAAGGCTGATGCTGCAGAGACGCCAGCTGATGCTGCTGTGAATCAGGATATTGCTGCCCGTATTACAACAAAGAGCAATCATAGCGGAGGAATACAGGGCGGTTTGAGCAATGGTCAGGACATCTATTTCCGTGTTGCCTTTAAGCCAATTGCTACTCTGCTGATGGAGCAGAATACGGTAGATTTGGAAGGAAATGCCACCATGCTGACTGCCCGCGGCCGTCATGATCCTTGCGTTTTGCCAAGAGCCGTGCCAGTGGTTGAAGCCATGGCTGCCATGGTGATTCTGGATAACTATCTCTTGAATAAAACAATAAAACTTTAATTAGTGATTAATTGGTAGTGATTAGTGATTAACAAACTAATCACTACCAATTAATCACTAATATCTACCTAAAGCTTACTGTCCTTTAATAGTTTTGGGCAATATTCATTAAAAAAGCATTTATCGCAGAGCGGCTTCGTACTCTTGCAAATATATCTGCCATGCAGCAGAATCCAATGATGCGCATTCGGAATATCCTCAGCCGGAATGTGTTTCATCAGATAATCTTCTACTTTTCGGGGCGTATCTGCCGTTTTCGGCACCAACCCCATACGATGACTCACACGGTAAACATGCGTATCCACCGCCATCGTAGCATGACCGAACCATACGGCACGAATCACATTCGCAGTCTTGCGCCCCACTCCTGCCAACTTCTCCAAATCATCCGCAGCCTCAGGCACCTCACCTCCGAACATCTCAACCAGCTGGCGAGACATTTCAGCAAGATGCTTCGCCTTGGCATTCGGATAACTCACCGAACTGATCAACTCATAAATATCTTCCTCGCTCGCCTGTGCCATGTGCTGCGCATCAGGATAACGGGCAAAGAGAGCAGGCGTAACCATGTTGATGCGTTTGTCGGTACATTGCGCAGAAAGCAAGGTAGCCACCAGAAGCTGAAATGCGCTACCGAACTGCAACTCGGTAGTTACATTCGGCAGCGCACTTCTGAAATGATTCAATATAAAATCGTATCTTTCCTTACGAAGCATTTCTCTTACTTTTTAGCAGGAGCAGCCTCCTCTTTCTTCAGCTTTCCCTTGTAAGCCTTGTTCAAGCCGGAAATCACCTCTTTTGTAATATCGTAAGCCTTGTCAGCATAGAGCAGATTATCGCCGCTCTTAGAGAAGATAATGCTGTACTTCTTGTCCTTGTTATAGCGGGCAAGATAGTTGGCAATGCTGTCGTGGAGCGCCTTGTTGTACTTCTCCTGCTCAGCAGCAAACTCGTTGCTCAAGCGCTGCTGCAAGCCCTGCAGGTCGTTGTTCTGCTTCTGCAGTCCAGCCTGGATAGCCTCAGCCTGCTCGCGGGTGTAAGCATTCTGCTGAATCTTCTGCTGGAAGTTGGCTGCTGCTGCCTGAAGCTGCTGGCCCTTCTGCGCAATAGTAGCCTGAATGTTCTGCCCCTTCTTCTCCAAGATAGAAGAATACTCCTTAGCAAAGGTATACTGAGTCATGATAGAGTCTACCTCTACATAAGCAATCTTCAATTCAGCAGGAGCCTTGCTCTCTGACTTAGCCTCTACCTGAGGCTGAGATTTGTTGCATGATGCCAATGACAGGGCAGCAACAGCTGCAATTGCCACTGAACTCAAAATGTTCTTTCTCATTTTTTCTATCATATTATATTATTACTATTTTCTAATAAGCCTTGTTGGCTTCCCTTGCCTCGCGGTCCTGATCCACCACACAATGAATGCCCTGCTTGCGCAAGCCCGGATTGTCGTGCACATGCTGGGAAGAGAACTTGCCGTTCTTCTTAAAAATCACCTTTACGCAAAATAATGCCATGCAGATAGCAATTATTAACACGCTTAATAACATTAATTTTATCATTTTTATTACCTTTGCAGTGCCTTAGTGCACTTTTGGGTGCAAAGGTACTATTTTTTTGGGAATAACCAAAACAAAATAGCAGAAATAAATGTTTTATCAAAACAAAATAATAGAAAATAAATGAATAAAAGTGAATTGAAGCCTGCTCTCGTGTTCGAGCAGTTCGCAAAAATCAACGAAATACCTCGTCCTTCCAAGCACGAGGAGAACATGATTGAGTTTTTGAAATCTTTCGGAGAGGCTCATCAGCTCGAAACGCTGGTAGATGAAACCGGTAATGTGCTCATCCGTAAAGCTGCCACTCCAGGCTACGAGCATGCTGAAACCATCATCCTGCAGAGCCATATGGACATGGTTTGCGATAAACTGGTAGATGTTGATTTCGATTTCCACAAAGACGCCATCCAGACTTACGTAGACGGAGAATGGCTTAAGGCAAAAGGCACTACATTGGGTGCTGACGACGGTATAGGCTGCGCCATCGAGCTGGCTATCCTGGCAAGCAACGATATTGAGCATGGTCCTATCGAGTGCGTCTTTACACGTGATGAAGAAACCGGACTGACCGGTGCTCACGGCATGAAGGCGGGCTTTATGACCGGAAAGATGCTCATCAATCTTGACTCAGAGGATGAGGGCGAAATCTTCGTATCCTGCGCCGGTGGTCAGACAACCCATGCCACTTTCCACTTCTCACGCGAAGAGGCTCCTGCGGGTTATTTCTTCATGGAAGCTTCGCTGAAGGGTCTCAACGGTGGTCACTCGGGCGATGACATCAACAAGAAGCGCGCCAATGCCATCAAGATTCTTGCCCGCTTCCTCTTCCTCGAAAATGAGAAACTGGATGGAAGTCTGCGCCTCGTAAGCTTCAACAGCGGCAAAATGCACAATGCGATTCCTCGAGACGGAAAAATTGTTTTCGCCGTCAAAAATGCTGATAAGGAACAGGTTCGTGCCGACTGGAACATCTTTGCATCAGAAGTAGAAGATGAATTCCACGTAACCGAACAGGCTATGCTGTTCAATATGAGCAGCACCGATGCTGCACCTGTCATCGAGAAAGCTGTAGCTGACAAGTTCGTAATGGCTCTCCAGGCTGTAGACAACGGTCCGCTTACTACCTGTCAGGATGAGGCGATTGCCTGGATGGTAGAAACCTCAAGCAATGTGGCAAGCGTGATGACCGATGAGAACAGCATCAACATCGTAGCTTCTCAGCGAAGTAACGTGATGAGCAATCTGGAGAACATGACCAACACCGTAAAGGCAGCCTTCCTTCTGGCTGGCGCCGAGGTAACTGTAGGCGACAAGTATCCAGCTTGGAAGATGCGCGCCAACAGCGAGCTTACCGACCTGGCTGTGAAGGCTTATGAAAAGCTCTTCGGCAAAAAGCCATTGGTAAAGGGTATTCATGCCGGTTTGGAGTGTGGTCTTTTCTCAGAGCGTTATCCTGAGCTCGATATGGTAAGTTTCGGTCCTACCCTTCGCAATGTTCACACCCCAGACGAGGCTCTTCTCATTCCTACTGTAGAGATGGTTTGGGATCACTTGCTGGAGATTCTCCGCAGCGTGGCTAAATAAGCAAGCTCGCTAAATAAAACAACGAGCTTAATAAAAGCAGTGCGGCTTAATTAAAAGAAGATGTCTATGATAAAGAAAATGATGTTTTTCATGGTTTCAGGACTTGTGCTGATGTTCACCTCGTGTGGCGATCAGCACAAGGCTCAATCTCTGGTCAAGGATTTTCTTAATGAAAACCTCGTTGAGCAGGACTGCAGCTATGAGCGGTTCTCCCGCCTCACTCCTACCGCCATGATCAGTTTCGACCAGATGAAGGTGATGCGACAAAATGTCAGCAAACTGCCTTACGTCAAGAAGAATATTAATTATAATGATGCAGCTTATCCCGACACCTTATTATATTTAAGGGCTACATACAAGCTGACCAACCATCAGGGCGAGAAGCAGGAAGTAACCCAAACCTTTTATCTTGATAAAGGTTTGACAAGAGTAATCGGATTTAAGGAAAACTAAAAAAATAGTTAAGAATTGCCTTTCAGCAAGGCAGTAAGAATAAACAGAAAGAGTTGACTAGCATTTTAACTAGCCAACTCTTTTTTCATATAATCTCTTATTTCTTTTCTAGCCAGAGTCAGACGATTCTCAGCCGCTTTATATCCGAGGTTCAGACTTTGGGCAATCTCGCTCACCTGCATTCCTTCGAAGAGATTCAGGCGGTAAACCTTGCTTCTCTTCTCTGTGAGCCGGGCAATGCCACGCTCCAGAATCTCGTTGGTCTGCTGGGCAGAGAAAACAGATTCGCCATCAACATCATATCTTCCCATCCAGTCGCTAGCTCCCAGGAAGTGTTCATACTCCTCAATCTTATGCTTGCGCCGGTAATAATCGATAATCAGATTCTTGGCAATGGTGTATACAAAACAAGGTAAAGTAACAGGCGTAATCATCTTATCGCCTCGAAGTAATCGCACAAAAGTATTCTGCACGATGTCTTCAGCCTCGTCTGCCGGAAGCGAACGGGACATGACATACAACTTCAGCTCGTTGTAGTGTTCAGAGTAATAATCAGCAATAATGCTGTAATTTGAATTGGTTTGTTCCATGATGGCGATTTTTTTAATCATGTTTTTCGTTTATCGATATTGCAAAGGTAATAAAAAAAAGGAAAGCCACCAAAGGAAAGCGAAAAAAAATGTGCTAAATGTTCGTTTTGAAACATTTAGCACATATGATAGAAACAATTTGTAACATGAAATGTTACGCATCGCAAAGTTTTATTTCTTAATTCAAACCTTTTTACAGGTTGGATTACTTAATCATGTCAACGCTTCTCTTGAGGAATGCGTCGAGCGAAGCACCCTTCAACATACCGTTCTGAAGCAGGGCGAGGTCGATGAGCTGGTGAACAATGTTGTTGTTCTTAGCATAGCCCGAGATGATTTCGTTGCGCTTAGCCTTCTCATCGCTGATGGCCTTCTCTGTATTGTGAACATCATCCTTCTCCTGCTGGGTAATCTCTTCAGGCTTCTTCTTGTTCTGCTCCTGATGGAGTACGGCAAGGCGAGCTTCCTGACCCTTGATTTCTGCAAGGATTGGCTTCAATGTTTCAGCAGTGTTGGCCTCAGCATCTTCCAATACCTTCTTTACCAGAGCATGGTCTGAGTTCAGTACGATGTTGTAGCTGTCTGGCATCTGACCGTAGAAGTTCATGCCTGCCTGGAACTGGCTCATCGCCTTCATACGGCGCATGTACTCGTTCTGAGTGATGAGCACTGGCTGGTTCTGTTCGCCCAAAGCCTGAATCTCAACAAAGAATTCTGTCTTGTCAAGCTGAGGCATCTGAGAGCGGAATACTTCTGTCAAGTTGTCAGACTGTTCTTTGCTCAAATCGGTCTTCTTAGCATCTTCCTTCACGATGAGGCGGTCGATGATGTCGGCGTCAACACGTGTAAAGCGGCTCTTCTCCAGCTTCTGCTCCAGCATGTTTACCATCGGCGTATCGAGCTGACCTTCCATCAGGAGTACAGAATAACCCTTCTGCTTGGCAGCCTCGATATAAGAATACTGCTCTTCCTTATTGTTGGCATAGAGATAAACCAGGTTGCCATCCTTATCGGTCTGATTGTCCTTAATCAGCGTCTTGTACTCCTCGAAAGTAAAGTACTTGCCCTCAACATCTTTCAGAAGTGCGAAGTCCTTTGCGCGCTCGTAGAAATCTTCCTGAGAGAGCATTCCGTAGTTGATGAAGATCTTGAGATCATCCCATTTCTCTTCAAACTCCTTGCGGTTCTCCTTGAAGATAGAGTTCAGACGATCGGCTACCTTCTTGGTGATGTAGGTAGAAATCTTCTTCACGTTGCTGTCGCTCTGCAGGTAGCTGCGGCTTACGTTCAGCGGAATGTCCGGTGAATCGATTACACCATGAAGCAATGTGAGGAATTCTGGTACAATGCCTTCTACCTGGTCGGTTACGAACACCTGGTTGCAATAGAGCTGAATCTTGTTGCGCTGCATGTCGATGCTGCTCTTGATGCGTGGGAAGTAGAGAATACCCGTGAGATTGAATGGGAAGTCTACATTCAGATGAATCCAGAACAACGGGTCGTCCTGCATCGGATAAAGGGTGTGATAGAACTTCTTGTAGTCCTCATCCTTCAGTGTGCTAGGAGCCTTGGTCCAGAGAGGCTCCACATTATTAATAATGTTATCCTCATCAGTCTCCACATTCTTGCCGTCCTTCCATTCGGTCTTCTTGCCGAAAGCAACAGGCACTGCCATAAACTTGCAGTACTTGTTCAGAAGTTCCTCAATCTTGTTCTTCTGCAGGAATTCCTTGCAATCATCAGCAATATGGAGGATGATGTCTGAACCACGCTCAGCCTTGTCTGCATCTTCGATTTCGAAAGCAGGTGAACCATCGCAGCTCCACTTTACAGCCTTGCTTCCCTCTTTGTAGCTCTTAGTGATGATTTCTACCTTGCTGGCTACCATGAAAGAAGAATAGAAGCCGAGACCGAAGTGGCCGATGATGGCGTTGGCATTCTCCTTATACTTGTCGAGGAAGTCAGTTACGCCTGAGAATGCAATCTGGTTGATATATTTATCGATTTCCTCCTCTGTCATACCTATACCATGGTCGCTGATAGTCAAGGTTCCAGCCTTCTCATCGAGAGAGACACGAACGGTTGTGTCGCCTATCTCGCCCTTGAAATCGCCCTGAGCTGCAAGAGTCTTCAACTTCTGTGTAGCATCTACGGCGTTTGAAACCATCTCGCGGAGGAAGATGTCGTGATCTGAATATAAGAATTTCTTGATGACAGGGAAAATGTTCTCTGTCGTTACACCAATATTACCTTTCTGTGCCATAATATAAAATGTTTTTATTCGTATTTACTTTATTATTGTTTGGCAAGGGGACTTACAAATAGCGTGCCAAAATAAAAGCCCTCTTACCAAACAGAATAAAATAGCTGAAAAACATTTTATGATTCAGCGAAGCATTTTATGACTAAATGTCTCTTGGAAATCCCTTTGCCAAACCGCCTTCGCTTGTTTCCTTGTAAAGCGAAGGTAGGTCATGACCCGTCTGTCGCATTACTTCAACTACACGGTCGAAAGATACGGTATGATGGCCATCTGAGAAGGAAGCGTAGAGGTCTGCATCCAAAGCTCGGGCGGCAGCAAAGGCATTTCGCTCGATGCAAGGAATCTGAACCAGTCCGCAAACCGGGTCGCAGGTCATTCCGAGATGATGCTCCAATCCCATTTCGGCAGCATATTCTACCTGAGCCGGACTGCCTCCGAAAAGCTGGCAGGCTGCAGCCGAAGCCATGGCGCAGGCAACACCTACCTCGCCCTGGCAACCTACATCAGCACCACTGATAGAAGCATTCTGCTTTACGATGTTGCCCACCAATCCGGCTGTAGCCAAGGCTCTCAAGATGCGCTGTTCACTCATGTCATGAGAAGTAAACATGTGGTAGAGTACAGCTGGCAATACACCACAGGCGCCACAGGTAGGAGCTGTAACGATGGTACCACCCGAAGCATTCTCTTCGCTCACAGCCAGCGCATAAGCATAAACCAAGCCGCGGCTCTGCAGGGAAGCACGGTAACCTTTCGCCTTTATATAATAGGTGGCAGCCTTACGCTGTAGCTTCAGCGGACCCGGCAAAACACCTTCATGGTTCAAACCATTTCTGATGCTCTGCTTCATCGTTTGCCAAACCATGTCGAGATAATCCCAGATATCTTCCGATTCGCATTTCTCAACATACTCCCAGAATGAGCGTCCGTTATCATAGCACCATTGCTTGATGTCGGCGAGCTTGTTCAGATCATAAACATCCTTGGCGCCCAGCTCTTCGTTGCCGGCAGTACCATCTGATATGGCTCCACCACCAATACTGTAAACGGTCCATTCATCGATAATATCGCCGTTCAGATCCTTGCCCACAAATTTCATTCCGTTGGGATGATAAGGCAGGAAAGTCTGTGGCTGCCAGATAATATTCACAGTTTTATGAGGTCTGAGCACTTCTTCTATTGCCACATCAGTCATGTGTCCCTTACCTGTAGCAGCCAGACTTCCATAGAGGGTTACTTCATAATAAGAAGCGTTAGGGCAACGCTCCTGAAAAAGTTTGGCTGCACGCTGAGGCCCCATCGTATGACTGCTCGATGGCCCCTTACCTACTCTATATAATTCCTTTAATGACTTCATTTTTCTCGTATTTAATATTTTTACTTATCGATTTTTTCTCTTTTAATGGGCTCAGTTACTTATTTCTTCAGTTTACCATCAGAAAGTTACTTCATCTGCTTGGCTTTCAGAATGACGACATCCGTGAGAGGTCTGTCGTTGTTCGCCTTATCGGTAGCCACATTCTGAATCTTATCAACCACATCCATGCCTTCAAGCACCTCTCCGAATACAGTGTAGCCGTTGTCAAGGTGAGGAACACCACCATGCTTGATGTAGCCCTTTTGCAACTGTTCTGAAGGAATGGCGTAATACTTGCCGTCCCGTTTCAGTTTTTCTACATAATATTCCATCTGCCGGGGAGAAAAAATTCTGCCCCAGGTGATGTAGAAATCAGTAGACGCCGAAGCTTTGGCCGGATTTTCATCATCTCCTTCGCGAGCAGCACAGAGCTGTCCGCGCTTATGATAATATTTAGGATAGATGATTTCTGCCGGAACCGTATAGTTTACATCAAACTTCTGCGGCTTTTTCATGTTCACCTTTCTGCATGAATAATCGCCACCCTGAATCATGAAATTCTTGATGACACGCTGAAAGATGCAACCGTCATAATAGCCCGAATTGACAAGTTTCAGGAAATTATCCCGATGCTTGGGAGTATCGTTGTAGAGAGCCACGAGAATGTTACCCATCGTAGTTTCCAGCAACACCTGAGGGCAAGTTGGATCGTGCGGTGTTTCCCAGTCGAGCAGAGAATCGGGCTTAGACGCCACAACTTTTCCGGCTGGTTCTGATGTGTTCTGATTGCCTTCACTCTGAGCGAATGTCATAACAGGCACCGTAAGAAGAGCGAGTGTCAATAATCTGATGATCTTCTTCATATTTTTGTATAATTTTACATCTATTTATGTTATCGGATGCAAAGATAATGATTTTATTCTAAAAAATTGATTTTTTATGCGGGAAAAGTTCCTTTGTTTCATACATTCTTCATATCTTTGCAGCAGAAGACAGAAAATGCAATCAATTATGAAGAAAAAAATATATATTATCATCGCTTTTTGCACATTCCTCACTACAGAAGCAAGTGCACAGCAACAGGTAAGCTTCGGACCATTGCACAGTCCGGACAGTCCGCGTGAAGAATGGTTGCTGCCTGGCGATACGGTTTACCAGGCAGGAAAACCTATGATTTATCAGGGAAAACCGGTGAAGAATGCATATATGACTCCTGCCCGACTATCAGATAAGAAAGAAACTCTCGGCAAAAACGGATTACTGGGTGATGCTTCGCTAGACAGCACCTATTATAATAATCCCATCTCCAACCTTACCAACAGCTTGAGTTATCCGTTGGGCTATGGCTGGGGGCTGCACAAGGGATTGAATCTCTCGGTAGATCTTTCTGCCTTTGCTACATTCGGCAAGAATGTGCCTCACAGAGGCGGTTTCACCCAGACCATCGATGCAACCTACCTGACGCCACTCACCAAAGACAACAAACTTTGGTTGGCTCTGGGCACTTATATCAACAACGTAAACTATGGTGGAGACAGTTATCATGACGGTGGAGTCTACGGCATTCTGGGCTACCAGTTTAATGAGCATTGGGAGGCTTACGTTTACGGTCAGCTTAGTGTAGCCAACAATTACAATTCTCTTTACGGCCGTTATGGCGGTTATGGCTATGGTCCCTACGGCTATTCGCCTTGGGGCTACGGAATGTATCCTTGGGGTATGGGAAGAGGAATCATGCCGGGTGGCTACGGAATGGGAGTACCTGGCGCCAACGTTTTAGGAGCCGGTGTAAGATACACTAATTCCAAAAAGACTTTCTCTATCGGCTTAAACGTAGAAGGAGTATGGTATGATAATAAGACGCCAGCCTATTTCAAGCAATACGACTATCCTGTGCCAAAGGCGCCTGAAAAGGATTAAGAAAAAGATAAAGCATAAAAAGAAAGAGGTTCACTTTTCAATATAATCATATTGAAGTGAACCTCTAAGTTTATTCTGAAAAGAACCAGTTTACATAGCATCATCTCTCTCCATGAGATTATACGCTATGAGTTTAGATTCTATTCAGCGAGAATCTGGACTATTCTTTCTGCTGAGCGGCCATCCCATCTGTCAGGAATGCCCGCTTTCTTCCATTCACCCTTCAGAAGTTTCTGCATAGTTTGCTTCAGTAACTCCGGATCTTCAGCAACCAGTTCGTTTGTACCCACCTTTACAGTTTCAATATGCTCAGTATAGCTGTTGAGCGTAATGCAAGGAACCCCATTGAAGGTAGCTTCTTCAGCCACATTACCCGAATCGGTAATCACACCTTTGGCGTGAGCTGTAAGATAAGCAAACGACAGATAATCGAGCGGCTGAACCACCTGGATTCCACTCTGATGATTACTCTCTTCCTGATAAGCCTTGAATGCGAGCACGAAGCCCAAGGCTTTACCTCGAAGCGGAGCAATCACCTTCACTCCAGCCTGGCGCGCCTCTTCATCTATGACAGAAATGAGCGATTTCATCTCATCAATGTTATTGACGATGGCCTTGCGGTTCAAGGTCAGAACTATATATTCGCCTTCTTTCAGATGAAACTCGTCCATGACTTCAGGCCGCTGCATTTTAGACTGAAGGAAGCGGATGTTGTCGATAAGCACATTTCCTACCATGTAAACCTTAGACAATTCTGCACCTTCCTTGTTGGCGATGCTGTTGTTTGAAATGCCAGCGGTAAAGAGAATATCTGACAAGCCATCAATCACCAGACGGTTGATTTCCTTTGGCATGGTAATGTCAAAACTGCGGGTTCCGGCTGCAATATGAGCAAGCTGCACACCCTGCTTCTTGGTAACAATAGCCACAGCCATGGTTGAAGCCAGATCATCAACCACAATGACAACATCTGTAGCATTCTGCTGCAGATAGCACTCAAACTGACCCATCACCTGTCCGGTAAGTTCGTTCATGTTTGGACAGTCTACACCGAGATAAGCATCCGGTTTCTGAATGCCTAAGTCATCGAAAAGAGAAGATTCCAGTGTCGGGTCTTCCTCTTTTCCTGTGTAAACCAACTGATAGCTGATTTCGTTACCAGCTTCCTGAGCATTACGAATTGCTCTAATTACGGGCGCAACCTTGATAAAGTTAGGTCTTGCACCTGCAACGATACAGATTTTCTTCATTTTTATCCTGTTTTATATATTTACTGAAGTTACAGTTTACTGATGTCTGAGTGCTTTATTTCTTGAGTCAAAGGGTATCCATCGACTCAGAGGTCTTTATCCCTTGAAAAGGTCTTTGATTCCTCCTATAGAACCCAAGAGATTGGTTGCCTCGTATGGCAGATAAACCACCTTATTATCCTTACCCTGTGCTACTTCCTGCATCATACTGATGTATTTCTGGGCCAGGAGATAGTTGGCTGGATTCGTACTCTGTCCTACAGCTTCCGTAATCTTCTGAATGGCAATAGCCTCGGCCTCAGCCTTACGGATGCGGGCAGTAGCCTCACCTTCTGCATTCAGGATAGCCTGCTGTTTGGCAGCCTCAGCCTTGTTCACGATGGCAGCCTTCTCACCTTCTGAGAGCAGGCGCTGCTTTTCCTTCTCACCTTCTGAAGTCAGGATGGTAGCACGCTTGTTTCGTTCAGCCTGCATCTGCTTTTCCATGGCCTGGAGCACACTCTCTGGAGGTGTAATATCCTGCAACTCTACTCGGTTTACCTTGATTCCCCACTTATTGGTTGCATCATCCAAAACAGCACGGAGTTTGGTGTTAATCGTATCGCGGGAGGTAAGAGTCTGGTCAAGTTCCATCTCACCTATTATATTACGCAAGGTAGTTTGAGTCAGTTTCTCTATGGCATTTGGCAGATTGTTGATTTCATACACACTCTTGAATGGGTCCACAATCTGGAAATAGAGCAACGCATTTATCTGCATCTGGATATTATCCTTAGTGATTACGTTCTGACGGTCGAAATCGTAGACCTGTTCACGAAGGTCGATGCTGTTTGTATAAACGTATCTTCCGTTTCTCATAGACACAATATCCTTGGCATGGTCAATGAAAGGAATGATGACATTAATACCCGGCTTGAGCGTAGCAAAATATCGTCCGAGACGCTCTATGATTTTCGTCTCACTCTGAGGGATGATAACGATGGTTTTCTTAACCACTACGAGTGCAAGTGCTACTAGAGCCACCAGCACATAAATTCCTATGTTCATGATGTTTATACGATTAAGTGAATAATGTTGACTCTAAACTTTTCCTACCTAAACTTTTTCTACCTTGAGGATGATAGATTCGTGACCTAAGATTCGAACCATATCGCCTACAGCAAGCGGTTCGGCAAGATGTGGAGCTTCCGCTTTCCAATCATCTCCATCCAGCTTTACCCTGCCGAATCCTCCGGCAGGAATCATCTCTGTCACTTCCCCTATCTGTCCTGCCAGCGCATCGGCGTTACTGCGGCGATCTTCCCCACCCTTGTGTAGCGATTTCAGCAGATGCGGACGAACCAACCAGATGCTAAGCATAGAGCAGATAGCCCAAACCACTACCTGCACCCAGAAAGGTGCTCCTACTAATGCCACAGGAATGCTGATGAGCGCACCAATGGCAAAACAAGTAACATAGAAATCGCCGGAAGACAACTCTAAGATGAGGCAGATGAACATCACCGACGTCCATACCAGCCAAAGGTTATGAGATAAATACTCCATACTTAACTATTTTAATTTGATTCTTCAGATTCGAGAGATTTGGAAAATTCCTTATTTTCTGCGGGTTATAGTCTTCTTTTTGCTACTGGTCTTCTTGGTTGTAGAAGTCTTGCTCGTAGAACCTACCTTATAAGTTGTCTGAGGTTTATAATACTTCAGCGCAGTAGGCATTTCCTTCTGCAAGTCAGCAATACGCTTGGCGTCTGAAGGGTGATCACTGAAAATATCACTCTGATTGCTGCTAGAGCCCTGCGACATTCGCTGCCAGAAAGGAATGGCCTGCTGAGGATCGTAACCAGCCATGGCAGCGAAGATAAGTCCCATGTAATCTGCCTCGGTTTCATTATCACGGGAATACTTCAGATTGCGGAATGAGAAATACCGTCCGGCAACTGCACTTGCCACATTACCTACACCATTACCAACTGTCTGGTTCAACACAGTTCCCAGGATGCTTGTACCGGTTTGCTGATTCTGCTGTTTGGTGAGCTGCTCAGCACTATGTTTAGCCACAGCATGAGCTATTTCGTGACCCAAAACGATTGCCAAACCGGTTTCATTCTGAGTGTAAGGCAAAAGTCCTTCATAAACCACGATTTTACCGCCAGGCATACAGAATGCATTGGCTGACTTATCTTGTACCAGGTTGAATTCCCATGAATAATTCTTCACATCGGCTTCAAATCCGTTCTGCTTCAAATAGAGTTCAACAGCATTGGCAAGTCTTTTTCCTACTCGCTGAACCATCGCCGTATTGGCTGCATTGGTCGACTTCTTGGCAGAAGCCATGTACTTTGTGTATTCCTGATTAGACAGACTGAGAATCTGCTCATCGGATACAGAGATGCGATGAGTGCGACCGGTCAGAGGCACCGTCTGAGTAGTGCCGCAAGATGACAGCGCAAGGACTGCCACAACCGTCAGAACTAAAACCTTAAACTTTTTCATCTTAACTTATGTATATTATGTTTATTCATTAAGTTTATGTGCTGTTTGAAACAGATTTTCTCTGCAAATATACTATTTCTAATTGAAACCACCAAAGAAAAATGAGAAAAACATGAAATATAACCTAAAAATAACACAAGATAACTGACAAAAAAGGGGTATAGGAAAAAAAGATGGCAAAAAATAAGGTGTGGCACAATCTTTGCAGTTTCGCAAAACCGTCAGGCTGCCAGATGACAGCTGCCCGAGAAAGCAGCATTATCAGCAGACTGGGTCTAAGAAGTATAACATTAAAATATTTTAATATGAACGCAAAGAAGGAAGTGCCTGTATTGCTTTTGACAGGCTACCTGGGTAGTGGAAAGACAACCCTTCTCAACAAGATTTTAGCTAACGAAAAAGGTATTAAATTTGCCGTCATCGTCAACGATATTGGTGAAGTCAATATTGATGCAGCCCTGATAGAAAAAGGTGGCGTAGTAGGTCAGAAAGACGATTCGCTTGTTTCTCTCCAGAATGGTTGCATCTGCTGCACATTGAAGATGGACCTGGTAGAACAGCTCAAGGAAATCGTAGACATGAAGCGTTTCGATTACATTGTCATCGAGGCTTCCGGAATCTGCGAGCCTGCTCCTATTGCACAGACCATCTGCTCTATCCCATCCCTCGGTCCTCAGTACATCGAGAATGGCATTCTGCGCCTTGACAGCATCGTTACCGTAGTAGATGCTTTGCGCATGAAGGATGAATTCTCCAACGGCAGCGACCTGATGAAGAAGAATATGGATGAGGAAGATCTAGCTTCGCTCGTCATCCAGCAGATTGAGTTCTGTAACATCATTCTTCTGAACAAGGCTGCAGAGGTTGAACCTAAGGAACTGGAGCACCTTAAGCAGATTATCCGTGCCATCCAGCCTAAGGCAGAAATCTTTGAATGCAACTATGGTGACGTTGACTTGAATCTGATCGTCAATACCAAGAAGTTTGATTGGGAAACCGTAGCCACTTCAGCCGGTTGGATTCAGGAGATTGAATCAGAAAGAAACGAAGAGCATGAAGAAGATGATGTAGAAGAAGCACATGAACATCATCACCATCATCACGATCATGACAAGGAAGACGAGGAAGACGAACATGAGCATCATCATCATCACCATCATCACGACCATGATCATGATCATGAAGGCGGAGAAGTTGAGGAATACGGAATCGGCACCTTCGTTTACTATCGTCGCAAGCCTTTCGACCTGGGTCTCTTCGATGATTTCGTCGCAAGAAAATGGCCTAGAGACGTGGTTCGCGCCAAGGGAATCTGCTATTTCGATGATGAGCGCGACATGTGCTACGTGTTCGAACAGGCAGGCAAGCAGAAGACTGTAAAGCAGGCTGGCCAATGGTTGGCTACCATGCCGAAAAGCGAACTCGCCCAGGTCTTGTTGAATAACCCACAGCTGCAGAAGGAATGGGATCAGGAATTGGGCGACCGCATGATAAAAATCGTATTCATCGGTCAGCATATCAAGGAACAGAAAGATGCTATCATTGCTGAGCTCGACAAGTGTTTGGCGTAGAATCTTATTCACCCGGCTTCCTAACAAAAAGCTAAGAAAAAATAGCTCAAAATGAGCAGCAAACAAGAAAAACGGAGGAAAACGAACAAAAAAGTGAAGTTTTTCCTCCGTTTTTTAGTTTAATTCGTTTTTTTTTGTTAATTTTGCACCCGAATAATAAAAGCGTAATTAATATGAAGACAAACTTCAGACCGGCGTATATAAAGGACTTTGCTGCTTGCTGGAAAGTCATCGACCAGGCTCGCCAAAGTATGATAGAATCGGGACGTCATCAATGGACTGAGGAATATCCATCAGAAAAAGACATCAGAAAAGACATAGAAAATGGCAATGCCTTCGTTCTGACAGTAAATGAAGAGGTAGTTGTCTATGGAGCAGTCATATTGAATGGTGAACCCAAATATAAGAAATTAGTAGGCAACTGGATTACTGATGGCGATTATTATGTAATACATCGCTTTGCCACGTTGCCTAGTTTCCAGCGTGAAGGTTTAGCGCGTATTTTCATCAGTAAGGTGAACAGCATGTGCGAGGTAGAAAAAATACCTAGCATCAAGGTTGACACCAACTTTGACAACACGCCGATGATTAACCTCCTGTCTTCGATGGGTTTCTGCATCTGCGGACGTGTAAACTATGGAGGAAACAGAGGTCAGCGTTTCGCCTTTGAAAAACTCTCCATAGCCATGGAACCTGCAGAATAATTTCTTGCCATCGAAAAACACAACATTTGATTAACATCCTCAAACATTCATTATGGAAGAGAAACTATTGCAGATGAAGAGCTTGGTTGAAAGACTCAACCAAGCTTCGGATAGTTATTATAACGGAAAAGGCGAACTCATGACCGACTATGAGTGGGACGCCCTTTTCGACCAGCTCAAGAGATTGGAAGAGGAAACAGGCGAAATTCTGCCTGACTCCCCAACTAATCGCGTGTCAGAAGATTCTATCGTAGGAAAGAAAGAGGAGCATGAATTTGCCGCCCTCTCTCTGGCAAAGACCAAACAGGTAAGTGATCTTGTAAAATGGGCAGAAGACCGCCCTATCTGGATTTCATGGAAACTGGACGGACTGACCCTCGTAGTAACCTATGACGGCGGAATACTCACCAAAATCGTTACCCGCGGTAACGGACACATCGGCACCAACATTACCCACTTGGCTCCAGCCATTTCAGGCATTCCTGCTACCATTTCAGAGAAAGGACATCTTGTAGTAAGGGGAGAAGCCGTCATTTCGTATGCTGATTTCGAACAGTTCATCATCGAAAGCGAAGGCGATTACGCCAATCCACGAAACCTCGCTTCAGGCTCACTCGCGCTGAAGGATATTGAAGAGGTGAAGCAGCGCCACATCCAATGGATTCCGTTCACCCTGGTTTATACTGAGCGGGAACTTACCTCATGGGGCGAACGCATGCAAATGCTGAAAGACCTGGGAATGAATCCTGTAGAACGTGAGCGTATTGACCACCCTACCACAGAAAATATCCAGCTGGAAATAGACAAGTTTACGGAGAAGGTGACAAGCAAGAAGAATCCTTTCCCGGTAGACGGACTGGTGATTTGCTACGATGATACGGCTTATGCAGCTACTGGGTCGGTTACAGGCCACCACGCTACGAGGGCAGGATTTGCCTTTAAATGGCAAGATGAACATGCTGACACCGTACTCGACCACATCGAATGGTCGTGCGCAGCCAGCACCATCACGCCTGTAGCTGTTTTCAAACCGGTAGAACTAGAAGGAACCACCGTGCAGCGTGCCTCGCTCTGCAATGTAAGCGAATGCGAGCGTCTGGGCATTGGTGACAAGGGAACCAGACTGCAGGTCATCAAGGCCAATAAGATTATCCCGAAGGTAATCAATATTACAGAGGTTGTGGGGAGTTTTGTCATTCCCAACGAATGTCCGGTTTGCCATGCGCCAGCCGTAGTGCGCGAGAGTGAGAGCGGCACCAAGACTCTCCATTGCACCAATGCAGCCTGCCCAGCGAAACAACTTAAGAAATTTGCCCGCTTCGTCAGCAAGGAAGGAATCAATATTGACGGAATCTCAGAACAGACTGTCTGGAAATTCATCAATCATGGTTTTATCAGGGAATATGCTGATTTCTACAAACTGAAGAATTATGCGTTCGAGATTTCCTGTTTCGAAGGATTTGGCAAGAAGAGCGTAAGCAATCTTCTGGAGAGTGTAGAGAAAAGCCGCCATACTGACGGTCGTCATCTGCTCTACGCTTTGAATATTCCGCTCTGCGGCGGCGATGTGGCTAAAAAACTGCTCAGCCGTTACAAGGTGAAGGAACTGATAGAAACGGCGCGCCTGAGCATGTTCGATGATGAGTTTGCAAGCATTGATGGTATTGGACCTGAAAAGAGTGCCAAGTTTATCGCCTGGTTCAAGGATGATGTTCATTTCCAGCATGTGCAGCATCTGCTGTCCGAGCTGATTATCGAGGAGCATGAGCCTGTAGAAACGGGAAACAAATGCCAAGGACTGACTTTCGTCGTAACGGGAGATGTGCATCATTACAAGAACCGCAACGAGCTGAAGGCTTATATTGAAAGCCAGGGCGGCAAGGTTACGGGAAGTGTGAGCAAGAGTACTAACTTCCTGATTAACAACGATGCAGCTTCGCAGAGTTCGAAGAACAAGAAAGCCCATGAACTCAATATTCCAATCATTACAGAGGATGAGTTCATTGAAAAGTTTCAGGAGTAAACAAGTGAATTAAGCGAAATAAAAAGCGAAAGCCAGATTCCGGATTACGGACTTGGCTTTCGCTTTTCTAGTTTTAAGAACCTGCAAATTCTCTGTTATTATTCTCCCAGGAACTGACCCATGAAGAGAATTGCGCCACTATTACGTTCGGTAATGAAATAAACGAATGGACGGTTAGCATGAAATTCTACACGCTTCATCTCATGAGGACCCAGTGAGGTCAGCATCACAGCAGCTGTTACGGCAGCAGCCTTGGTTCCACGCTCGCTTACCTCAATCTTTGCCTTCTGCAACATCTTCGATACGTAGAAGCTGCCATTGGCAAAACGGCTGAAATCTGCCGTGCCTGGCTGGAAGATGCTTGGAGCTCCCAATTTACTAATAATCTGGTTGAGCGACAAATCCATCTCTGTGGTAAACTTAGGGAATTTTAAATCTACCTGGCAACGGTCCATGTCATTACTCAACTTCTGAAGTTTATCAGCATCCATCTCCTTCATCACCTCGCTGATGCTCTTGCCAGCCTTAGGAAGAAGAACGGTCATCTGATAACATCCATTTCCGTATGGCAGTTCTACAGCCTGCAACATATCATTTTCAGTATAGGCAAACTTCTTGTTCTGGTGCATCATGTTCACCTTCTTTATATCACGAGTGTAACCGCTGAAGTTCTCGAGTCTAGTGTTCTTCGCATCAAACTTCTCCTGCCAGGTTCCATTAAAATAAATAGCATTCAGGAGATAAGAAACGGCTGCAGGGTCTACCTGGTCGATGATGCTAGGAATCATGCCTTTAGTCTGCTTCTTGCACCAGTCATTAATGCGAGTGGCAGATTTAGGAGAGGTAAAGTCCATGCTCTCAACACCAGCCTGATAAGAATCGGCCACGGTGTGAGCGAAATCACTGTTCAGTCTGAAATTCTTATTGATGGCGATAAAATTGGCAATGTTTACGGTTGTCTGCTTGTCAAATTTGCCAGCCGAAAGCATCAGCGCCTTATAACAGTCGTTGAGTTCCTTCACGCTCACGCCCTCGCAACCGATTGCCTTCAGAATCTCCTGCTGAGTCTTGCCGTCGGCACCATTCGCAAGCATTCCCATCAGATAGGCGATGCTCATTGGCGAAACCACCTCAGAATCCATGCCGCTGATCTGCTGATAGAGTCTGAAAGCGAAATCGTTGTTCTTCTTCACGATGTTCTGCTGAGCCTCTGAGAGGACAAGATAACCCTCGCCCATTTCCTCATCTGCTGACGGACGGGCAGCCTCTGCCTCCGTTATCTTCTCAGCCTTTGTTGCGTTCTCATTCTGTGCATTCTTGCTTGAGCTGCAAGAAGTCATTGCCATTGCAGCTGAAGCTAAAATAGCTGCACTAAATACTTTCTTATACATATTTCTCTAATTTATTGGTTCATTTTAATGACTCAACGCTTCTGAACCCAAAGGGACTGTTCCTCTTTTTAAAAGGCAGTTCCCGAATCGGAATCTGAATCGTGAGTTCTGAAGATAAAATGAAAAATCGGCTAATCCTTGCACGGGAAAAGCCGATTTTACTATTTCTTAACAAAAAAACAACTATGTTCTTTACAAAAAATCAATGCAGCGGTGCCTCTTCCGAAGGTCTGCCAGGCTTTATTCTGAGATGATATCTGTTTCCATCATATTCCACGCGCATGATGTTCGTCCTATTGGTCTTCATCTCATCGCTCGAATTAGCCACAAGATGTTCGTATAGATCGATTGCCACATGTCCCATCGTTCTGCGCAGATTGATTTCGATGCAAGGAACCACGCCCAGTCCGGTTCTGTTTACGTCCTCACCTTCCTGATTCAGCACAGCCTCGCAGAATTCATCCTTCTCCCCTTTCGTGCAGATCATCATGTCAACGCCGAACGGACCACTGTAAATATCCTTCAGCGCCGGCTCCATTACCTCGATGATACGCTGTCTGATTCCGGCAAGCTGAGCCTCGCTAATGAGCGGTTTCATCATTTCCACCTTCTCAGCTTCAGAGCAGAGCACATTGCCCGAATAGGCATTCTTGATCGTATCGAATAGCGAAAGACCGCGATAGAGCGCCTTGCCATCTTTCATTTCAAACTCCATGGCGAAATCTCTCACCTTATTATATAGGGGTTCTACGGTTACGCCGCCCTGATGATAAATCATGTTTGCCACCCATCTTTCGAAGGTAGGATAATCTCCGGCTGTTCTGAAGTCCTCAGCACTCACATATTTCACTCCCCTCCCGCTACTGCTCCAGGGAGCCTTGACAACAGCTTTGCCGTGCTGGAGAATGAGTTCTTTGACGCGAGCCGTCTCAGTAACATATTCCACGCCACGCTGCAGATGAAGGGCAGCCCATTGCCTGCTGCTCACCTCGCGTACCTTATTTAATACAGCATCAGTCGGCAACATAATCTCCGGTATTCCCAAACGCTCCAACTCACCTTTCAGCGACAGGTTCCATCCCCAGGGATGAACACTGTCCAGAAATTCCGTCTTGAGCAGATGCTTCAGCTGAGGCTTGGTGATAAACTCAACCTTGCTGTTCAGTTCAGCTCCAAAATGGCGCACCCTGTTCTTCGCAAAATCAATATCATCCACAAGTACGAGGTCGCCCTCTTCCGCCCAAAGAGCCGGAATGAAAGCAAGATCACTTCTAAGTTGTCTACCCGCATGAGGCGCGGTGAACTGTTTCAGATTTGCAGCCAAAGCCAAATCCTGTTCTGGATTGAAAATATGTAACTTCATGGTGCAAAGATATAAAGAAAAGCGCAAAATAGGGAAGAAAATCCCCATTTTTACTTAGACAAGTGCTAAATAATGAAAAAAAAGTTACTTTTTGCTATCTAGAGTTTGCAAATTAGAAATATTTAATTACCTTTGCATCGTAAAAACAATTAGAAACGATATAAACTCATGGAAGAAGCATTCTTCAGAACACATACATACCTCGTAGAGCATACGGACGCACCAGTAAGACGCACTCTGATGGACGAAATCGACTGGAGCGACCGTTTGATTGGCATAAAGGGAACACGCGGTGTAGGAAAGTCTACATTCCTCCTTCAATATGCCAAGGAGCACTTTGGCCCTACTGACCGAAAGTGTCTGTATGTGAATATGAACAATTTCTATTTTCAAAGCAGAGGAATCGCAGATTTAGCAGGTGACTTTGTTCGCCACGGCGGCAGAACCCTTCTCATCGACCAGGTCTTCAAGCAGTCGGACTGGAGCAAGGAGCTGCGCAAATGCTACGACCTGTATCCAGAGTTAAGAATCGTGTTCACAGGTTCCAGCGTGATGAGACTGAAGGAAGAGAATCCTGAGCTCAATGGAATCGTGAAAAGCTATAATTTGCGAGGCTTCTCTTTCAGAGAGTTTATCAACCTGCAGACTGGCAACAGTTTCCAGCCATATACACTCGATGAAATCTTGCGCAATCACGAGCACATCATCAAGCAGATACTGCCCAAGGTGAGCCCGATGAAATACTTCCAGGACTACTTGCATCATGGATTCTATCCATTCTTCCTGGAGAACCGCAACTTCACAGAGAATCTACTAAAGACAATGAACATGATGACCGAGGTAGACATCCTCCTCATCAAGCAAATCGAACTGAAATATCTCACCAAGATCAAGAGGCTCTTCTATCAGCTAGCTGTAGAAGGTGCCAAGGCTCCCAACGTGAGCCAGCTTGCCGAAGAGATCAACACCAGCAGAGCTACGGTAATGAACTACATCAAGTATCTTGCTGATGCGCGACTCATCAACATGATTTACCCTACCGGGCAGGAGTTCCCAAAGAAACCATCCAAGGTGATGATGCACAACTCCAACCTGATGTACGCCATCTATCCTATCAAGATAGACAAGCAGGAGGTGATGGAAACATTCTTCGTCAACTCGCTCTGGAAAGACCATAAGGTAAGCCAGACCGGCAAGGACCACTACTTCATTGTAGATGGTGAGAAGAAGTTCAGAATCTGCGATGCGCAATCTCCAAACAAGGTGCGCAACAATCCCGACATCATCTACGCCCGATACAATACCGAGGTAGGCAAGGACAACAGGATTCCGTTATGGCTTCTGGGGTTCCTATATTAATATAATTGGTGTTGGAATGGGCAAAAACATTCGAAAAACAAAAACAGAACTGAAAATTGAACTCTCAAACAGATTCAACTATCAAAGTTCAAAGGAATAAAAATACAAAACATTTTTAATATTTTATCTAAAAGTAAAATGGCTAAAGAGAAAAAATTTATCACTTGTGATGGTAACGCAGCTGCCGCACATGTAAGCTACATGTTTACTGAGGTTGCTGCTATCTACCCTATTACTCCATCATCACCAATGGCGGAGCATGTAGATGAATGGGCTGCCAAAGGTCGTAAGAACCTTTTCGGTCAGCGAGTTTCTATCCAGGAAATGGAATCAGAGGCTGGAGCTGCCGGTGCAGTTCACGGTTCTCTCCAGGCTGGTGCCTTGACTTCAACTTACACTGCTTCTCAGGGTTTGTTGCTGATGATTCCTAACATGTACAAGATTGCTGGTGAGTTGCTCCCTTGCGTGTTCAACGTATCAGCTCGTACATTGGCTTCTCACTCACTTTGTATCTTCGGTGACCACCAGGACGTAATGGCTTGCCGCCAGACAGGTTTCGCTATGTTCTGCTCAGGTTCTGTTCAGGAGGTTATGGACCTCTCTGCAGTTCCTCACTTGGCTACATTGGAGACAAAGGTTCCTTTCATTAACTTCTTCGACGGTTTCCGTACTTCTCACGAGTACCACAAGATCGAGGAGATGGATATGGAAGACATCCGTCCATTGGTTAAGGAAGAGTTCATCGAGGACTTCCGTAACCGTGCTTTGACTCCTGAGCGTCCTGTTACTCGCGGTACTGCTGAGAACCCAGAGACATTCTTCACTCACCGTGAGGCTTGCAACCCTTACTACGATGCGATTCCTGAGGTAGTAGAGAAGTACTGCCAGGAGATGACTAAGATCACTGGTCGTGAGTATCACCTCTTCAACTACTATGGTGCTGAGGATGCTGAGAACATAATTATCTTGATGGGTTCTGCTACAGAGCCAGCTCGCGAGGCTATCGACTACTTGAATAAGCAGGGCAAGAAGGTTGGTATGGTTGCAGTTCACCTCTTCCGTCCATTCTCTGTTGACTTCTTGAAAAAGACTATCCCAGCTACTGTTAAACGTATCGCTGTTCTCGACCGTACTAAGGAGCCAGGTGCAGAGGGTGAGCCATTGTACCTCGACGTTAAGTCAGCTCTCTACGATGACGAGCGTAAGCCATTGATCGTTGGCGGCCGCTACGGTCTCGGTTCTTCTGATACAACTCCAGCTAAGATTGTTGCTGTATTCAAGAATCTCGAGTTGCCACAGCCTAAGAACCACTTCACTGTAGGTATCGTTGATGACGTTACATTCACTTCTCTCCCAGAAGAGGAAGAAATCCCAATGGGTGGCGACGACTTATTCGAGGCTAAGTTCTACGGTTTGGGTGCAGACGGTACTGTTGGTGCTAACAAGAACTCAGTTCAGATTATCGGTAACAATACTAACAAGTATTGCCAGGCATACTTCTCTTACGACTCTAAGAAGTCTGGTGGTTTCACCTGCTCTCACTTGCGTTTCGGCGACAGCCCTATCCACAGTGCATATCAGGTAAATACTCCTAACTTCGTAGCTTGCCATGTACAGGCTTACCTCCACATGTACGATGTAACTCGTGGTTTGCGTAAGAACGGTTTCTTCCTGTTGAACACTATCTTTGATGGTGAGGAGTTGGTTAACTTCATCCCTAACAAGGTAAAGCGTTACTTCGCTCAGAACAACATCACTGTTTACTATATTAACGCAACTAAGATTGCTCAGGAGATTGGTCTCGGCAACCGTACCAACACCATTCTCCAGTCTGCATTCTTCCGTATTACAGAGGTTATTCCTTTGGATCTCGCTGTAGAGCAGATGAAGGCATTCATCGTTAAGTCTTACTCTAAGAAGGGTCAGGACGTTGTTGACAAGAACTTCGGCGCTGTAGACCGTGGTGGTGAGTACAAGCAGTTGACAGTAGATCCAGCTTGGGCTAACCTCGCTGACGATGAGGCTAAGGAGGATAACGCTCCAGCATTCGTTAAGGAGCTCGTTCGTCCTATCAACGGCCAGGCAGGTGACCTCTTGAAGGTTTCTGACTTCGTTAAGCACAACACAGTTGACGGTACATGGCAGAACGGTACTGCAGCATTCGAGAAGCGTGGTGTTGAGGCATTCGTACCAGTATGGAACGTAGAGAACTGTATCCAGTGTAACAAGTGTTCATTCGTTTGTCCTCACGCAGCTATCCGTCCATTCGTATTGACCGATGAGGAGCTCGCAGGCATCGAGGGTCTCGCGACTCAGGATGTTAAGGCACCTAAGGCTTTGGCTGGAATGCACTTCCGCGTCGAGATTTCAGTACTCGACTGTCTGGGTTGTGGTAACTGTGCTGACGTCTGCCCAGGTAAGAAGGGTGAGAAGGCGTTGACAATGGTTCCATTCAACGTTGACGCAGAGGATATGGTCAAGGAAGCAGCTAACTGGGAGTATCTCGTACACAAGGTAGCTTCTAAGCAGGATCTCGTAGACATCAAGCAGAGCCCTAAGAACTCTCAGTTCGCTCAGCCATTGTTCGAGTTCTCTGGTGCTTGCTCTGGTTGTGGTGAGACTCCATACGTCAAGTTGATTTCTCAGCTCTTCGGCGATCGTCAGATGATTGCTAACGCTACTGGTTGTTCTTCTATCTACTCAGCTTCTATCCCATCTACTCCATATACAAAGAACGCTAAGGGTCAGGGGCCTGCATTCGACAACTCTTTGTTCGAGGACTTCTGCGAGTTCGGTCTCGGTATGGTAATGGGTAACAAGAAGATGAAGGAGCGCATCGCTCACTTGCTCGAGGAGGCTAAGACTCAGGAGCATGTTCCTGCTGAGTTCGTAGCTGCTGCTGACAAGTGGATGGCTAACATGAACGATTCTGAGGGTTCTAAGGAGGCTGCTGCAGAGTTGAAGCCTCTCATCGCTGCCGGCGCTGAGAAGGGTTGCCCTATCTGCAAGGAGCTCAAGACTTTGGATCACTACCTCGTTAAGCGTTCACAGTGGATCATCGGTGGTGACGGTGCTTCTTATGATATCGGTTACGGTGGTCTCGACCACGTATTGGCTTCTGGTGAGGATGTTAACATTCTGGTACTCGATACTGAGGTTTACTCTAACACTGGTGGTCAGTCTTCTAAGTCTACTCCACTCGGTGCTATCGCACAGTTCGCTGCTCAGGGTAAGCGTATCCGCAAGAAGGATCTCGGTCTGATGCAGACTACATACGGTTACATCTACGTAGCTCAGGTAGCTATGGGTGCTGACAATGCTCAGACATTGAAGGCTATCCGCGAGGCTGAGGCTTATCCAGGTCCATCACTCATCATCGCTTACGCACCATGTATCAACCACGGTTTGAAGCGTAAGGGCGGTATGGGTCGTTCACAGCACGAGGAAGAGTTGGCTGTTGAGTGCGGTTACTGGCACTTGTGGCGTTACAACCCACTGTTGGCTGATGAGGGTAAGAACCCATTCACACTCGACTCTAAGGCTCCTAACTGGGAGAACTTCCGCGACTTCTTGCTCGGTGAGGTTCGTTACCTCTCTGTACAGAAGGCATTCCCTAAGGAGGCTGATGAGCTCTTCTCTCAGGCAGAGAAGATGGCTAAGCTCCGTTACCAGACTTACGTTCGTAAGAGCCAGGAGGACTGGAGCGAGCAGATCTAATCTAGCGATATTTCAATAGGTTAAATATATAATCTCCGAAGACCTTGGTTGCGTTTTGCAATCAAGGTCTTTTTTGTTTTAAAATGCTCCATATTCATGTAAAAATTGGAAATAAGTGATGAAACATATGGAAAAATCGTGATTTTGAGATTGGGTTCTTTAGGGGCAATTCTAATTGTTTTGTAAAGAAAGCAGAACATTCACATGTGGTATAAGACGGGCTGAAAGCCCAAAAGCTCTTAGCCCAGGGCGTATTGGGTAATTTCAACCGTACAGATCGAACCATTATGGATTTTTAATCCGCTAAAAGAAACGAAGCTAGAAGCGAAATCAGACTGAGCAATGTAAATAATCCTTACCCACCCAAAACAGAAACCCCAAAAGGCAAAAATCAGTGCTTTTTAGTGAAATTTCGAAGAAAAAAATGCAAAATAAGAGGGTTAGAAAGGTGTTTTACCCCTCTACTAAGGGTGAAAAATGCCCCTCCTCGGACATAAAAACAGCCTCTGAGATGATATATTTTTAACAAAAGCAACATAAAACAAGGATAAAAATGCAGAATTGAACAGTATAAAAGCTAACTTAAGTGACTTAATATGTAGATAATTATTATACACAGAACGTTAGAGTAGAAATACAACAAAATGCACATAACACACTAATAGCCAATACATTCTGAAATACAGACAACCTATATCAGGTAAAATTCACAAGTTCATCTAGCGTGTCATTAAGGGTCAAGGTCATTAAGGGTCATTTTCATTTTCGGGGGAGAAAAATCCCCTATAGTATATATATAAATAAATATTTATATATACTATAGCTCAAAATGACACTTTCATTTTTCTAAATGACCCTTAATGACACTGACCCTTAATGACACGCTGGCTTTTTATCCTTACACCTCACCATCAGATTGTTCTGCAATAAAGTTCAGCTAGAAAACCAATAGAAATCAGTATCAATCAATCACTTACACTACTTCTCCGAAAGAAAGTCAGGGTAAAAGCTTGCATTCTGCCCAAAAATGTTGTATCTTTGCACCGGCAATCGAAAGAACAGCCTTTTGTGCCTTGCTCAGGTCTTCTCTTAAGACCAACACGGGTCATAAATGATGGCAAGCGCTGGTCATCAATGAAGACCCCGAAAACGGCAGGAACGGGGCATTCTGGGGAGTTGCTTAAAGAAACAAAAATTTGAACAAGAAGAAAATAATATGATTACAGTTGATGGATTGACCGTAGAATTTGGCGGCACCACCCTATTCAAAGACATTTCCTTCCAGATCAACGAGAAGGACCGTATAGCCCTGATGGGAAAGAATGGCGCAGGAAAGAGCACATTGCTTAAGATCATTGCCGGTGTGAGAAATGCTAATCGTGGCACCGTTTCCGCTCCCAAGGATTGCGTCATCGCCTATCTGCCTCAGCATCTGATGACCGAAGACGGCAGAACCGTATTCGAGGAAACCTGTCAGGCGTTTGCCCATCTGCACGAAATGCAGGCTGAGATTGACCGCATCAACAACGAGCTCACCACCCGTACCGATTACGACAGCGATGATTATATGCAGCTCATTGAGAAAGTATCCTCTCTCTCAGAGAAATTCTACGCCATCGACATGACTCATTTCGAGGAAGATGTAGAGAAGACGCTGCTCGGTCTCGGTTTCGATCGCTCTGATTTCAACCGCCCTACAAGCGAGTTTTCGGGAGGATGGAGAATGAGGATTGAGCTGGCAAAACTGCTCTTGAAATCGCCAGACGTACTGCTGCTCGATGAGCCAACCAATCATCTCGACATTGAATCTATTGGCTGGCTCGAAGACTTCATCATCAACAGTTCGAAAGCAGTAGTTGTCATCAGCCACGACCGAAAATTCGTTGACGACATTACGACAAGAACCATCGAAGTAACCATGGGTCGCATCTACGACTACAAAGCCACTTACAGCCAATATCTGGAACTGCGCAAGGAACGACGCGAACAGCAGATGAAGAAATATGAGGAACAGCAGAAGATGATTGCTGAAACCAAGGATTTTATAGAACGCTTCAAAGGCACTTATTCTAAAACCTTCCAGGTGCAGAGCCGCGTGAAGATGCTAGAGAAACTGGAACTTATCGAAGTGGATGAAGAAGATACAAGCCGCCTCCGACTCAAGTTCCCGCCGAGCCCACGAAGCGGTGCTTATCCGGTTCAGATGAGCGATGTGGCGATGTCGTTTGATGGCAAGAAGATTTTCAGCGGCGTGAATCTTACCGTAGAAAGAGGCGACAAGATTGCCTTCGTGGGAAGAAACGGAGAGGGTAAGTCAACGCTTGTGAAATGTATCATGGGTCAGCTTCAGAACGAAGGAAAGTTGGAATTGGGACATAATGTGCAGATAGGTTATTTCGCCCAGAACCAGGCTTCTCTGCTCGATGGCGAACTTACCGTATTCCAGACCATTGATGATGTTGCCAAAGGTGAAATTCGCAACAAGATACGCGATTTGCTCGGAGCATTCATGTTTGGCGGAGAGGATTCTACCAAGAAGGTGAAAGTATTGTCGGGAGGTGAGCGCACCCGCCTTGCCATTCTCAAACTGCTGCTGGAGCCGGTGAATCTGCTGATTCTCGATGAGCCTACCAACCACCTCGACCTGAAGACCAAGGATGTGCTGAAACAGGCCTTGCTCGATTTCGACGGAACGCTCATCGTGGTTAGTCACGACCGTGATTTCCTCGATGGTCTTGTCAGCAAGGTTTATGAGTTCGGTCATGGTCGCGTCCGCGAACATCTCTGCGGCATTTACGAATTCCTGGAATCGAAGAAGATGGAAAATCTTCAGGAACTGGAGAAGAAGCAATAACCCCTATTCTATTGTTTTCTTATCAAAAAATATTTCAAGCATAAAACAAAAAGTCCTGATGTTTCAAACAAACGAAACATCAGGACTTTATTTTTTTCTATCTATTCGGAAAAACCATTCCCGAAAAATTCTATTCGGAAAAACTTCCTTCCGGAATTACCAAAGCTCCAGGCGCTGGTTCTTAGGAATGAACAGCTTGTCGCCCTGCTTTACACCAAATGCCTCATACCATGCATCGATGTGAGGAAGCGCACCATCAACACGCCACTTGCCGAGAGAATGAGGATCATTCTTTACGCGGTTGCGGATTTCCTTATCAGTAATGTTCTGTCCCCAAACACCTGCATAGGCGAGGAAGAAACGCTGGTTAGGAGTGAAACCATCCTTGTTCTTCAATGGCTTCTTAGCAGTAGCATTCTTGAAGGCATTGTATGAAACCATCAAACCACCATGGTCGGCAAGGTTCTCGCCGAGGGTGAAACGGCCGTTGGCATTCAGATCAGGCAACACCTTGATGTTACTGAAGAAATCAGCATACATATCAGCACGCTTGTTGAAACCTTCTGCATCTTCAGCTGTCCACCAGTCCTTCAGATTACCGCTAGCATCATACTGACGACCCTGATCATCGAATCCGTGAGTCATCTCATGACCGATTACTACGCCGATAGCACCATAGTTGAATGCAGCATCAGCCTTAGGATCGAAGAAAGGATACTGGAGAATACCAGCTGGGAAGCAGATCTCATTGGTAGTAGGATTGTAGTAAGCGTTCACGGTCTGAGGAGTCATGAACCACTCATCCCTATCTACTGGCTTTCCTGCCTTCTCTGCAATCTCCTTATCGTTGGCAAACTTGCGGCAAGCCATTACGTTCTCATAATAGCTCTTAGATGGGTCGATGCTGAGCTTGCTGAAATCAGTCCACTTGTTAGGATAACCAATCTTTACATAGAACTTGTCGAGTTTGTTGTGGGCAGCTTTCTTTGTAGCATCGCTCATCCAGGTCTGAGCATCGATACGCTGACCGAGGCTGATCTGAAGATTCTTCACGAGTGTCTCCATCATCTTCTTAGAGCTTTCTGGGAAATAGCGCTTACAGTAGATGCTACCGAGCGCCTCGCCCAACTGAGCCTCAACCTGAACAGTAGCGCGCTTCCAAAGAGGATAATCCTCCTTACGGCCACTCATAATCTTACCGAAGAATTCGAAACGGGCTTCGCGAATCTCATCGCTGAGGTAAGAAGCAGAACTACAGATGATGTCCCACTCCATCAAAGCCTTCAATGTGCCTGCACATTCTGCAGCTGCCACCTTGTCATAACCGGCAAAGAAAGCAGGCTGACCTACGATCATCTCCTTGAGATATTCGCTCTTGATTCCCTCGGCGTTGGCAAGTGCCTCGAGAGGAATGTTAGGATAATTCTCCTTGAATTCTGCCAAGGTCATCTTGTTGTAGTTGACCTGAGGATTACGAAGTTCGGTACGGCTCTTAGAGAAAGTAGCGAGCGTTGTTTCGTGAAGGAATACGGCAGAAGCCTTCTTGGCAGCTTCATCAGCAGAGAAACCATAGAGCTGGAACATCTTGCTGAGGTAAGACTTATAAGCCTCACGGATAGCTACGGTTGCAACATCGTTGTTGAGGTAATAATCCTTGGCACCGAGAGTAAGACCGCCCTGCATCAGGTTGTAGATGTTCATGGTTACGTTCTTCTCATCGGCAGCGAAACCTGCGCCATAGCTCAAGCCGAGCCCCATCCATGCATACTTAACCTGAAGCTTCTGAAGCTCGTCCTTGGTCTTGGCAGCTTCTATCTCATCCATCAGAGGCTTTACTGGAGCGATTCCAGCCTTGTTGCGGCTGTCAACATCCATAGAGAGTTTGTAGAAATCAGACAATTTCTGCTCAATGGTTCCAGCCTTGTAAGTCTTCTTCTGGAGTTCAGAAAGAATGGTGTTGATGCGCTTGTTGGTGTTCTCAGCCAGCCGTTCAAAACTGCCATAACGGCTGTAAGCGGCAGGAAGAGGATTGTTCTTCTGCCATCCACCTGTAGCAAACTGATAGAAACTGTCTGCTGGCTTCACTGTCTGGTCGAGATTGCTCATGACAAGACCCGATTTATTCTGAGCATCAGCGCCTAATGGCAAAGCTGCAATCAGCATCATCGGTAAGATCATTTTCATTTTCATTTTCTTCTCTTTATTTTATATTAATGTTACTATTATTTCGAAACTTCTTCCAGTTCTTCCGAAAGGAGCATCCAGCGCTCGTTCTCCTCATCGAGGCTCTTCATGAGTTCGGTGTATTCGGTCACGAGTTCCATGTTGGTTGCATTTTCCGGTTTCATCAGAAGTTCATCAATCTCCTTCTTTCTCGCTTCCAGTTTTTCAATCTTCGCCTCACATTCCTTCACGGCTTTCTCAGCCTTACGGATCTTCTTCTGCTGTTCCTTATGTTCAGCGTAGCTCTGCTTGCCGGATGTGGCAGAGGCAAGACTGTCGGCTGTAGAACCTGACGCGACAGAAGAACCGGAAGTATTGGCAGAAGGCGAACCGGCAGAAGCCATACTCTGGTTGGCAAGAGCCTGATTGATGTTCTCGGCATTATGGGCACGGAGATAATCGTAAATACCACCGAGATGCTCACGAACCTTGCCGCCGCCAAACTCATAGACCTTATCTACCAGACCATCGAGGAATTCACGGTCGTGGCTCACGATGATGGCTGTTCCATCGAAAGCCTTGATGGCTTCTTTCAGCACATCCTTCGACTGCATGTCGAGGTGATTGGTAGGCTCATCGAGAATGAGGAGATTCACCGGTTCGAGCAGGAGCTTGATCATCGCCAGTCGGCTGCGTTCGCCTCCACTCAAAACCTTGACAAACTTCTCTGAAGTTTCGCCGCCAAACATGAAGGCGCCCAGGAGATCGTTCACCTTCAGACGCATTTCGCCTGTTGCCACATTGTCGATTGTCTGGAAGATAGTTAGATTCTCATCCAAGAGCTGCGCCTGATTCTGGGCGAAATAACCAATCTGCACATTATGACCAATCTTGAGAGTTCCGGTGAAAGGAATCTCACCCATGATACATTTTACCAGGGTAGATTTACCCTCGCCGTTCTTACCCACAAAAGCCACCTTCTCGCCACGCTTGATGGTAAAGGTAACATGGTCGAAGACGGTGTGGGCGCCGTAATCCTTGCGCACCTCATCGCAGATGATAGGATAATCGCCACTTCTGAGACAAGGAGGGAATTTGAGGTGCATCTGCTTGTTGTCAACCTCATCTACCTCGATAGGCACGATTTTCTCGAGCTGCTTGATTCTGCTCTGCACCTGAACCGCCTTGGTAGGCTTGTAGCGGAACCGCTCGATGAAATCCTTGATGTCGGCAATTTCCTTCTGCTGGTTTTCGTAAGCACGGAGCTGCTGCTCGCGGCGTTCAGCACGCAACACCACATACTCATCGTATTTCACCTTATAGTCTTCTACCCTTCCGCAAGTAATTTCGAGGGTACGGTTAGTTACATTGTTGATGAAAGCACGGTCGTGGCTCACCAGAACCACAGCCTTGGCACTCTGCGCCAGGAACTGCTCCAACCACTGGATACTTTCAATATCAAGGTGGTTGGTAGGCTCATCGAGGAGCAGGACATCAGGCTTCTGCAACAGAATCTTGGCAAGTTCGATACGCATTCGCCAACCGCCGGAAAACTCCTTGGTTGGGCGATCGAAATCATCGCGCATAAAGCCAAGACCGCTCAAGGTACGCTCTATCTCAGCCTCATAGTTTTCGCCACCCATCATCATGTAGCGTTCATGTTCCAGAGTAAACTTCTCTACGAGCTGAGCATAGCTTTCGCTCTCATAGTCGGTGCGGTCGGCCATTTCCTGCTGCATCTTGTCCAGACGCGCCTTCATTTCGGTATTATGGGCGAAAGCCTTGCGGGTTTCCTCCTTCACGGTCGTATCGTCCTGCAGTTTCATCACCTGTGGCAGATAGCCGATAGTGGTTTCGTTAGGAATAGCCACAACGCCGTCAGTAGGTTTCTGCAAACCGCAGAGAATCTTGAGCATCGTAGATTTTCCGGCACCATTCTTACCCACCAGGGCAATGCGGTCGCGGTCGTTGATGACGAAACTTACATCATGAAAGAGAGGCTTAACGCCAAACTCTACTTTCAGTCCTTCTACTGAAATCATCTATTTTTAATTTATAATTTACAATTAATAATTTATAGTTTACCTAACTCCTTTTACGGAATGAGCAGGGATGAATCACCATAGCTCAGGAAACGGAAATCATGCGAAAGAGCATAATCGTAAACCTTCCTCCAGTCGCCCTTGAGGAAAGCACTCACCAGAAGCAGGAGCGTACTCTGAGGCTGATGGAAATTGGTGACCAGCATCTTCACAATCTTATACTGATAGCCAGGAGCAATGATAATCTGCGTGCTGGAATGGAGAGCCTCCAAGCCGTTGCGGTCCAGATAGTCGATGATTGCCTGGATAGCCTGCATCGGAGTGATTCCATCTACCAGATTGCCATCTTCAGAAAGCTCGTAAGGATCCCACTGTTTTACGTGCAGATCATCTTCGTTTGCCTCAGGATGCTTCAGCAGATGAACGCCCATGTAATAGAGACTCTCGATGGTACGGACGCTGGTGGTTCCTACGGCAATGACCCGGCACTCGTGCTTGATGAGTTTTTCCAGGCTGCGGCGATGAACAACAATGTATTCCGTATGCATCTGATGGCCTTCGATTTCAAGGCTCTTCACCGGTTTGAATGTGCCGGCTCCTACATGCAGGGTTACTTCTTCGCGGTCGATTCCATGCGCATCAAGATCCTTGAGAACCGCATCGGTAAAGTGAAGTCCGGCAGTTGGAGCAGCCACACTTCCCTTGATTTTAGAATAAACCGTCTGATAGGTGGTCTTGTCGCTCTCCTCTGTCTTGCGGTTGAGATATGGAGGAATAGGCAACTCACCTACTGCTTCGAGAATCTCAGCGAAAGACACCTTGTCGTTGTCCCAATCAAAATCAACCCAATAGTTGGTTCCTCCGCCTTTGGCAACCATTTCCTGCGCTTCAGAACTGAGAGCATCTCCGCGTCGCATAGTGGCGCTGAGCGTAAGCTTGTGGCCCTTGATTTCGAAATCACGCTTCAGGCTTCCCTCTTTCCATTTCTTCAGATTACCGATCATGCAGAGCCATGAACAATGTCCGGCGGTCTGGAACATGAGTTCATAATCAGTAGGTTCTGCAGGCTCCATCAAGAAAACCTCAATAAGCGCACCTGTTTCCTTGCGGAAGTGCAGACGCGCTTGTATCACCTTGGTATTGTTGAATATCATCAAGGCTCCTTGAGGGAGATATGTGGGAAGATGATGGAAAACATCATCGCTTACCTCGCCGTGCTTATAGACCAGCAGTTTGCTGTGGTCGCGCTGGGCGATAGGGAATTTTGCGATGCGCTCATCCGGTAAATCATAGTTATAATCACTAATTTTAATGTGTTTTGTATCCATTATTTATTTTACTTTTGAACTTTTATTTCTGTACTAAAGATAAGCCATCTGACAGGTGGCATAAAACACAACCATGATAAGGGTAAATATCACTACGGTCATGATTTTATCTACATCATCATAGTCGTAACCCGTACTCGTATACTGGTTGGAAATATACTTAATCTTTGGGGAGATGCGGTAATACATCCTGATGTAGATAAGATAAACGACAACTCCCACCACAGCTCCGATAGCCAGACCGCAAAGAATGTCGACCGGATAATGAACACCCAGATAAAGACGGGTCCAGCAGTTTACGAGCGACCATAATAACAGGGTCCACGTAACCAGTTTGCTGCGGATAAGCAACGAGAAGAAGATGGCTATAGAAAGCGTATTAGCCGCATGAGCCGAACAGAAGCTGAAACTCTTGAGGCGCATATTGTCAACCACCTGAACCGTATACTTGAACATCGGGTCGCTGGAAGGTCTGCATCTTTCAGCCAGCGGTTTGATGATTCCATCCACCAGTCCATCAGCCAGAAAGATACAGAGCACCGCTCCTCCAACCACGAGCGCAATCTGCCCCATCATCTCGTTGTTTCTTATCACAACAACGAAGAGGACGACATAAAGCGGAATCCATGTCCAGCCCGATGTAAGCGCCATCGCCATCTGATCGAGCCAGACATTCTCGCTGCCGTTAAACACATGCAACAGCTGCATGTCAAAATCTTGTATCCTACTAAAATCCATTCTCTTTATTTTAATCAGATTTTATCTTAATCAGATTTCCTCAATTGCCTTGGTTTCAATCCAGCCTTCTCTGCCGTCTCCAACCTTGATTCCACGCCAGCCTTTCATCGCCTTATCGGTAATATCAACGCGGGTTCCTTCATGCAGCAGGAAGAGGTCAACGCTCGTCTTGGCTGGAGTCTTCTTCACATTGACAGAAGGAGCGATGATGATGGCTCCCGTACGGTTAATGAGCATCTGTCGCTGCTGGTAAGCAAAGAGATTGCTCAGCAGGAAGACTGCCACGAAGAAGATTCCACCGAAGAAACCAATCTTGCGCAAAACGATATGCGAACCGAAGAGATAAACCAAGACCAGAACCAGCGCCATGATGATGGCTATGATGCCTGTCTTAGCCCAACAGTCAACACTCGTAAAGTTAACCAGCGCCTTCCACCAGGTTACGAAGAACATCTCGCTTTCCGGAGTAATCTTATCGATGGTTTTGCTACGTGCAAACTGAAGGTTGAAGCTGATGTCTTCATCGCCTGGCGAGAGCAGATGGGCACGCTCATAATTGAGCACAGCCTTGGTAATATTGTCTGTACGGTAATAAGCATTGCCCAAGTTATAGTAAACTTCGGCAGAAACACCATAATTGTTCAATATTTCCTCATAGTCGCGTATGGCCTGCTGATAGTTACCTTTCTGATATTCCGTATCAGCATTGTTCTTGGTTACAGCGCCTGCAGAAACAGAGCAGCCCAACATTACTATGATCATCATGACGAACGAATATCCGGTTGCACTCTTCTTACGCTGCTTACGCGTTGCATTGATAGCATTTTCTATATCCATAATAGCAGTCATTGCTGATTCGAATGTACGGTTCATATTGCCAGCAGGGTCGCCCGGCGCATAGCGTTCAAACTCACATTCATCGAGCGCAGTTGTAAACTTCTCGATAGTTCTCTCCTCAACGCAATGTTTTTCGAGCATAGCCTGGATGTTTTCACGTGAGAGCTTTTCGGCTGGCATGTTGAGCTTGTAGCTGACATAGCCCCACAAAGCACGGAGCACTTCATCGTAGAATTCTTCCTGCTTGCCACCGAGCATCAGCAGATGAGCCTTCTTCAGGCGCTTGGTTGCTATCTTGTTTGCCTTGTTGGAACGGACCTTTACAAGGTCGGCATTCTCGAGAGCACGGCGGCGGAAGACTATGAGCAGGGCAAAGAAGGCTGCCAATGGAACCAGCAGACTGGTCCAGTAGCCGAAGCTTCCGTAGAACATATCGTCAATATCATGGAGCTTAGACTTGCCCAGTTTCAGCGCGTGAATGTCCTTATCCTTGTTGCTGAAATCTGATGTTTCATTGTCTGAAGTTCCATCGCCCTTCTCTACGTTCAGCGTAAACGGCTGGGTCTTGATTGTCTTGTACTTGTTAGCCGAAGTATCATAATAGGTGAATTCTACCGCAGGAATGGTATAATTTCCCTGATTACGAGGTACAGCCAGGAAGTCATAAATCATATTGCCTTCTACGCCATTGGCTGTAAGGCGGGTCTTGTCTGTCACCTTCGCATCGTACTTGTCAAAATCCTTAGGGAAGGTAATGACAGGCTGCTTGAGCAGCTTCAGGTTTCCGATTCCTCCTACCACTACACGGATGGTGATTGGTTCGCCAGCCTTTACTTCCTTCTTGTCGATGGAAGCAGTAATATTGAATTTACCTACACCGCCCGAGAAGTTGGCAGGGCGCTGAGGCAACGGATCAACCTGAATTTTCACACTAGGAGCTATAATATCTTTCTTTACTTCAACATAGCCGGAGCCACCATTGAAGAAAGCTTCCATCGGGTCAACATTTCTGTTCTGCTGAACTACGATTCCCTTGAAGGTAATGGCTGGAATGGTGAGGTTTCCCGTCATCTGCGGATACATGACATACTGGCTCCATGTAACGCATCGGTAAGGTCGGCCGTTTACGGTTTCTGTATGGAAGGTCTTCTGCTGAGGCAGCGGAACTTCCTGGTTGTGGAATCCCTTCAGGTCAGGCATCTTGCCTTCCAGCTGGGTAAGGTCTACCTGCGTGTAAACCTTATAAGTAAGGAGCACCGGTTCCTGTTCGTGAACGCGTCGCTTGTTGGCTGTAACCTTGATGAAGAGGTCGCGGCCTGATATTCTTGATCCGGCTGTTCGCATGCGTGGTTCATTATAATCATTCTGTCCGTGCATGGAAGGTGCACCGTTGTTGCGTGCAGCATGGCCAGAAACCGTAATCTTAACCGGATGGGAAGAGAGTTTTTTACCATTTACGATGGCATGAGAGGCACCAATGCCAAAGGTTCCGTTCTTAGCTGCGTAGAGCGTATAGGTAATGGTTACCGACGATGAAGAGGAAGTATGGCCATTGATCATCTGATAACTGGACTGCGATGAGGTGTAAGGACCTGCGATTACCTCAAGTCCTTCTCCTACTCCGCCCAGACGGAATTCCTCTACATCACGTGTATTGATGGTATAGGCCACACGGAAGTTTTCGCCCGCCGCCACGTGTGTTGGTGCCGCCACACTGATACGCTGGGCTTTCAGCTGCAAACTGAAGCCCAGAAGCATTGCCCATATAATAATAAACCAACCTATATGTTTCATGTTCAAATTTATTATGCTCGTTGTATTATTTTACTTTTTACCAGTTTTTCTCATATTGCTTTCTGCGAGGCTGACTCATCGCTTTCTGCATCTTGCGCTTCGTATCCTTCTCCTGCTGGATGGCAGCGTTCAAGAGTTGTTCAGCATTATCTTTGCTCATCTTGTCCTGATTGTTCTGATTCTGCTGATTGTTCTTATTCTGGTTGTTCTTGTTTTTGTCGTTCTTGTTCTTGCCTTTATTCTGATCTTTGTTCTGATTGTCTTTGTCCTTGTTTTTATCCTTTTTGTTCTTATTCTTATCGTTTTGCTTGTTCTGCTTCTGGTTTTTGAGCAGTTTCTTGCAGAGGGCAAGATTATATCGGGTTGCATTGTCCTGCGGATTGCAGCGCAGGGCGTTCTCATAACATCCTATGGCCTGCGCATATTGCTGATGCTGCTGCATGACCACACCCATATTGTGGTAACTTCTGGCGCGTCGCATCTTGTTCGTTTCCAGTTTCGAAGCATTCTCAAACTGTATCATTGCCATCGAATCCTTCTGCTGCATCATCAGGGCGCAACCCAGATTATAGACAGCCTGCGCATTCTTCTGGTTCTTGGAGATAGCCTTGCGATATTGCGTTTCGGCTGCAGCCCACTTCTGTTTATGATAGGCGCGGTTTCCCTGGCGGATGAAGTTGCGATCGTTCTGCGCTCCCACCTTCGCCAAGCCCAGCACCATCAGGGCAAAAACCAATATATATCTTAAATATCTCATTCTTATTATATAATAATGTATAAACGTTTATCAGAAAGGCTTCCTGATGTCTTTCTTAAAAAACTTGATGTTTCTGAGCAGAGGATTCTTTACCTCCAGCAGACAGATTTCGATGATAAGCAACAGGATGACGAGAATACCTACAGCCTGGAACTGTTCATCATAGGCGCTGTAAACCACACTCGTTACATCGCCTTTCTGCAATTTGGCAATATCATCATTCAATGCTCTTTCCGCATCGCTGGTATTATCTACATGAATGTACTGACCCTTGCCTGCCTGGGCAAGTTCCTTGCACATCTGCTCATTCAGGGCGGTCATTACGGTGTTGCCCGCATTGTCCTTCAGATAAGAGCCGTCGCCCATAGGGATTGGCGCTCCCTTGGTGTTTCCTATGCCCAGGATAAAGACATTGATTCCTTTCTTGTTGGCAGCAGCCGCTGCCTCCTGTGCGCCAGGCTCATGGTTTTCGCCATCGGTAATAACGATGATGGCTCTGCCCACATTCTCCTGCTGGGTGAAACTCTTGGAAGCCAAATCGATGGCAGCTCCGATATTGGTTCCCTGTGTCTGGATAAGACCAGGGGTTATGTTCTGGAGAAACATCTTTGCCGAAACATAATCGGTGGTGATTGGCAACTGCACGAACGCATCGCCGGCAAAGACGATGAGTCCAATCTTGTCGTTGTTAAAGTTGTCGACCAGATTTTCGATAAGCATCTTACTCTTGTCCAAACGGGATGGAACTACGTCTTGACAGAGCATGGAATTTGAAATATCGAGGCAGATGATGGTTTCAATACCATGTCGCTTATCGTGAGAAATCTTGCTGCCCATCTGCGGGCGAGCTACCATCACGATAAGAAGCGCCAAGGCTGCGAGCATCAGCACAAACTTCACTGTAGGGCGATATTTAGAGATGTTGGGCATGAGCTGTTTCAGAAGCTCCGGATCGCCGAGTTTCTTCAGTTTAGCCTTTCTTCTTCTCCATCCTATCAGCCTGATCAGAATCAGTACTGGTATAATCCACAACAGCCAGAGAAATATAGGATCTTCAAATCTTAACATTTTCTATTCTAATTATATCTTCTATTCGATTATCCGATAATCAGTAAAATATCTCCGATAACTGGTAAAATATCTCCGAAAGATAGCGGAATATCTCCGATAATCAGCAAAATATTTCAGTTTCCGGATTACGGAATTCTTCTGAACCAGGTGATGCGGAGCAGGATTTCTACCAGCAATACCAGGAGAGCTGCCAAGGCGAATGGCTGATAAGCTTCATAGCGCTTAGCGAAATGCTTGACATTAAACTTGGTTTTCTCCAGTTTATCAATGTCCTTGTAAATCTTCTTCAGCTCGTTATTGTTCGTAGCGCGATAGAAATTACCATCGGTTGTCTGCGCAATGTCGCTCAGCGTCTTCGTATCTATCTCTACCGGAATATTGACGTACTGTACTCCTCCTGCCACAGGCATTGGATAAGGAGCCACCTTGTTGGTTCCTACACCGATGGTGTAAACACGTATCCCGTAGCTTTTGGCAATCTCTGCTGCGGTCATTGGCGAGATTTCACCCATGTTGTTACTGCCGTCGGTAAGAAGAATCACAACCTTCGATTTTGACTTAGAATCCTTCAGGCGGCTCACGGCATTGGCCAATCCCATTCCCACTGCAGTACCATCGTCAATCAGTCCCCGGGCGGCAATATCCGTACGGGTTGCCTGCAAGAGGCGCAACAGACTGGCATGATCGGTTGTCATCGGGCACTGGGTGAAAGCTTCACCGGCAAAGATAGTCAGACCGATGTTGTCGTTCGGTCTTCCTGAGATGAATTCTGTAGCCACATCCTTAGCCGCTTCCATACGGTTTGGTCTCAAATCTTCGGCAAGCATAGAGGTGGAAACGTCCATCGCCAACATAATGTCAATGCCTTCTACCGTCTTGTTGTCCCAAGCCGTATGCGTCTGCGGACGAGCCATCGCACAGACGATGAGCACGAAGCAGATGCATCTCAGCACCATTGGCAGATGGATGAGACGCACACGCAGGCTCTTCGGAGCATATTGATACTTTTTCGTGTCGCTCATGCGCATGGTTGGCGCATTCTTCTTCCTGTAGAGGAAATACCATAATATATAAGGTATCAGCAACAGGAGCAACAGAAAATAGCCTTTACTTGCAAATTCCATTTCTTTATTTTTCTATTTATAGCCAGGCAAAGAGTTTCGGAATAAACCGCTTTGCCCGGCGAAACGTTTCATAAGTACACCCTGCCTTACATCAGCAGCATGGCTGACTGATAAATGATGTAACCCAACAGAGCCAGACCTACGATGGCTCCTATCCAGAGGAGCGACTTGATGAGGCGGCGCTGAGATTGCGTCTTCTGCTCTTCGTTGGTCAGCTGCGGAACCACCTTTTCTTCTGTAGGTTTCTCATCTGTCTTGGTCTGGTCGATGAAGTTGATGGCATTCACCAGATTTGCGTCGTTCTCATTCACCAGAGTTTCATATTTGGCAAACTTCACGAGATCGGCAGTCTGGAAGAGTTCCTTCAGTTCATCTATCATCTTCTGGTCGCCTGCTTCGCGCAAACGTTCGATGATTTCGGCACTGGTCATCTCCATGGCATTGAATCCGAAACGGCTCACGATATATTCTCTCAGCGTATTGGTAAGCTGGGTGTAGTAAGCCTTCTGTGTTTCCTGATTCTCAACGTGCTGCAGCTTGATGACGTTGATTTGATTCAGCGCCTTTTCATGAGCCGGAACACGTTTTACGATGCGGATATGGGTGATGATTGGCTTATTGTTCTTCAGTCTGTTGCGCAGATAAAGCCATGCGCCACAGAGGATTAACAGCAATAGGCTCAACCAGAACAGCGGACTCCATTCGCTCCAGGAAAAAGGATTATCCTGAACATCCTTGGGCGGATAGAACTGGTTGGGATGAACCGTATCTACAGGCACGGTGAGCACCTTCAGCGCAAGCTGGTTGCCATGACAGTTCTTGCCGTTTACCTTCACATTGAGCGCAGGAATCACGTACACCTTTTCATCAAATGAAGTCAGCGTATAGTCGCGACTCACCACCATTCGGTCGTCGCCTATGTGCGAAGTGTCGCCCTTACTCTGCTCTACCACTTCCACTCCCGGCGTAATTTGCTGCTGCGGCTTGAAAGATGGCAGTTGCACCTTATCGCCCTGCTTTACCGAAGCCTTCAGATGCAGCACGGTCTGCTGTCCTATCAGTATCTGGAGCGAGTCGATGCGTTGCTCTACCTGCTGGGCTTGAGCTAAGCCTGAGCACCCCAGGAGAGCGAGCGACAATATGATATTCTTTACTTTAAACATAGTTTCTTTACTTTGAGCTTTCGGTTTATCAGCCCCTCTGCTTGAAAAGCATCAGGAGCGCCTTCGAGAAGTCCTCGTTAGTGGCAATCGAAGTCCAGTCGACCTTGCTTTTGGCAAAGTCGGTTTTCAGATTCTCCTGCTGCATCAGCCATTGCTGGGTATGAGCCATTCGCAGTTTCTTCGAACTTGTATCAATATACATTTCGTGTCCGGTTTCTGCATCCATCACCTTGAGCAGTCCTACATCAGGCAGCACCTTGGCACGTGGGTCGTAAACCTGGATGGCTACTACATCATGTTTCTGGTTGGCAATCTGCAGCTGATGCTGGAAATCCTTATGATCGTAGAAGTCGCTGATTACGAAAGCTGTGCAGTGGCGTTTCATCACGCGGGTGAAATATTCCAGGGCGCAGCCGATGTCGGTACGCTGGCTTTGCGGCTGGAAGTTGAGCATTTCTCTGATGATATAGAGAATATGCTTTCTTCCTTTCTTAGGCGGAATGTACTTCTCGATACGGTCAGAGAAGAAGATGACACCTATCTTGTCATTGTTCTGAATGGCACTGAAGGCGAGTGTGGCAGCAATCTCAGTAGCCAGATCGCGCTTCATCTGCTTCATCGTACCGAAATCGAGCGACCCGCTGACGTCTACGAGCAGCATCACGGTAAGTTCCCTTTCCTCTTCAAACACCTTGACGTAAGGCTTATGAAAGCGGGCGGTCACGTTCCAGTCGATGTCTCTCACATCATCGCCATACTGATATTCGCGCACCTCGGCAAAGGCCATTCCCCTACCCTTGAAGGCAGAATGATACTGACCAGCGAAGATGTTCTGACTCAGTCCGCGAGTCTTGATTTCTATCTTCCGAACCTTTTTTAAGATATCTTGTGTATCCAAAATCCTAAACTATTAACTATAAACTATTAACTGTTAACTATAAACTGTTAACGATAAACTGTTAACGATCAAGGCACTTCCACCTTATTAATGATGCGGCTTACGATTTCCTCGCTTGTCACATTGCTTGCCTCAGCCTCGTAAGAAAGGCCGATACGATGGCGCATTACGTCATGAGCCACAGCTCTTACATCTTCAGGAATCACATAGCCGCGATGCTTGATAAACGCATAGGCTCTGGCTGCCTTGGCAAGAGAGATGCTGGCACGAGGACTGCCGCCGAAGGTAATCATATCTTTCAGTTCGCCCAGTCCGTAGCGCTCAGGATAACGTGAAGCAAAGACGATATCGGCAATATACTGCTCTATCTTCTCATCGAGATAAACCTCGTTTACAATCTTGCGAGCCTTCAGAATCTCCTCAGCTGATGTTACAGGAGTAACCTCAGGAAGTCCGCCCTGGATATTCTCGCGGATGATGAGCTTCTCCTCTTCCAGTGTAGGATAATCGATGATTACCTTCAGCAGGAAACGGTCTACCTGTGCTTCAGGCAACTGATAGGTTCCTTCCTGTTCGATAGGGTTCTGTGTAGCCATTACCAGGAACGGACTAGGCAGTTTGAAGGTTTCATCACCAATGGTAACCTGGTGTTCCTGCATTGCCTCGAGCAGCGCACTCTGCACCTTGGCTGGGGCACGGTTAATCTCATCTGCCAAAACGAAATTGGCGAAGACTGGACCGCGCTTTACATGGAAAGCCTCATCTTTCTGTGAATAAATCTGAGTTCCCACCACATCGGCAGGCAACAGATCAGGAGTAAACTGAATGCGGCTATAGTCGGAGCTGATAAGCTGTGACAATGTCTTGATTGCAAGTGTCTTCGCAAGTCCAGGCACACCCTCAAGCAGGATATGACCATCAGAGAGAAGACCGATAAGAAGGCAATCTACGAGGTGTTTCTGACCTACGATAACCTTATTCATGCCCATTACCAGATTGGTAACAAACTGACTTTGTTGTTCTATCCGGATATTCAATTCGCGGATATCAATAGCTTCTGCCATAATTCTATATTTTTACGTTTAATTTCTTAATTCAAACAATATATTTCCAAAACTGAACGCAAAAGTACTCAAATTAAGCCACAAAAGCGAAAAAAGCTATCTAAATAATATTAAAAATGTTTCATAAAAGCTATTTTTAGGTTCTTTTAAAGAATAGCTTTTATGAAACAAACGAGATTTCAAATATTTTATCTGTTTTTATGCTTCATGTACCATGGATGAACCAAGAAATTGTACACCAGTAACGATACGATTGTTGCAAGAAGTGCATAGTGCAACATCCCCGATTCAACCATATTATATACAGGATGATCTACGCCAAAATGCGCTCTCGCCGGAATATTATGGAACAGGAATCCGAGACCGAGTCCCAAGCTCAATCCCAATTCCCAAGCCAGGAAGAACGAATTCACGCTCGTGCCGCGCTGGCAATGTTTGGCAAGCTTGATATAGAAGAGCAGAAAACGGCTTCCGATAATTCCCAAGCTGAAACCCAACAAGGCTGGAACCAAGATTTCTACGGCAAACTCCTGACTTGCGAACGAAATCAGCTGAGCTGCTCCCAGCAGTACCAGACCTACTATTATCTGGCTTTTCAGATCTGCATCAGCAAAGACAAACTTTTCTGCCAGGAACGCCAAGACCAATCCTCCGAAAATCATCAGAAAGATGCCAGTAGGATGAGGCACAGAAAAGTATAATCCCGCAGAAAAAGTAATCAGGATGATATTGACAAACAGCGGAGTTCCCTGTGGCAGATAGAAGCGGTCGAGGCTGAAAGTCTTAATTCCTTCAGCAGGTGCCTTAAAAGGAAACTTGGCACGAGAAACCAGCACGAAGGCTCCCAAAGCCAGCAACGAAGCCGTAGGGAAAACATAGCCCATGCCGAAATAGTTGTAAACAAAACATGCCACCAAGGGTCCTACGGCTATTGAAAAGCGGGCAAACCAGGAGGTAATATAATTAGCCTCGGTGCGCTGGAACGACTCGCAGGAATCAATAACCAGCGTACTGGCAAGCGACATCTGAGCCAGCCCCAGAAATGCTCCTAACAGGAAACGGACCGCCAGGAGAATCTCAAAAGAAAACCTGATGTTCCAGAACGTATCCAGATAGTAAAGAACCGAAAGGCAAACAACTACACCTAAAACGGAAAGTTGGCAGACCATATTCCTGCGGTAGCGCTGCACCAGATAAGAGCAGAAGCCGCCAAACAGGAAAAGTCCAAAGCCGTATGCAAGAAGCACACACCCTATCTGCCACATCTGATACTTCTCCTGAAGCAGGATATAAGGAATGGCAAAAATGAGCATGTACACACTCGACATCAGCAAGAGATTGGCAAAGCATAATCGCCAGAAGTCCTTGTGCCACAGCTTGATATGTACTGGTGTGTTTTGTGTATCCATTATTCTAAACTCTTTTATGAATCTATCGTATTTATACTCTCTTACACTTCACTAAAAAGAGAGTTAATGTTAGTAACTCTCTTCAGCGCTAGGATAATCTACGGTCTTCACCGCATCAATATAAGCCTTCACACCCTTGGTCATTTCCTCGCCTACCTGAGCAAAGTGGCGCAGGAACTTAGGCTTGAAACCCTGTGTCATTCCGAGTGCATCAGCATAAACCAGAACCTGTCCGTCGCAGCCGTTACCAGCACCTATTCCAATCGTTACAGCCTTCACCTTCTTGCTTACTTCAGCAGCGAGCTTAGCAGGAACCTTCTCCAGCACGATGGCAAAGCAGCCTGCTTCGTCCAGCGCAATGGCGTCGCTGATAAGTTTCTGAGCCTCAGCCTCTTCCTTGGCACGAATGCCATAACCGCCAAACTTATTAACGCTCTGCGGGGTAAGTCCGAGATGGCCATGAACCGGGATTCCGGCATTAACCAGCGCCTTAACGGTTTCGCAGATTTCTACGCCGCCTTCCAGTTTCAGAGCGTCTACACCCGTTTCCTTCATCATGCGGCAAGCATTGCGCAGCGCCTCTTCCTTGCTGATCTGATAGCTGCCGAAAGGCATGTCGCAAACCACGAAAGCATGCTGGCAGGCACGTGCCACGCTGCGGGCGTGATAAATCATCTGGTCTACGGTAATCGGCAATGTGTCTGCATTTCCTGCCATCACATTGCTGGCCGAATCACCTATTAATATAGAGTCAATTCCTGCAGCATCTATAATTCCGGCTGTTGTAAAGTCGTATGCTGTCAGCATGGTTACTTTCTCGCCAGCCTTCTTCATTTCTACGAAGGTCTTGGTGGTAATTTTCTTCTTGTCAGTAGATAAATATCCCATTTTTTATTTTGTTTTATTTATTGTTCTGCGTTGAATCTATTTCGCATTCTCCACGATGCGCTGCAAGTCAGCAAAGCTGAAACCTCTGTAATCATCTATCACATAGTCGGATAGCGGCTGGATGGCTTCTCTGCTGTTCGTTGTGGCAAGACCTAGGGTGAAGGCTCCTGAAGCTCTCACCGCCTTCAGTCCGTTAAAGCTGTCTTCCAGCCCTACACAGTCCTCCGGTTCCACACCGAAATAGGCTGCACCTTTCAGATAGCAGTCTGGATGAGGCTTGCTCTCGGCGAAATCCTCGCTGGTCAGCACGCGGTCGAAATAAGCCTTGAATTCCGGGTGACGTTCATAAACATTCAGCATCTTCTGAATGTTGCTGCTCGTTACCACAGCGCATTTTACGCCATGCTGCTTCAAGTCGCTGATGAAGTCTTCGAACCCCGCAATATATTCATACTGCATGTTCTTTTCAAACTCATCCAGTCGGGCTGTAATCTTAGCCTGTTCCTCCTTTGCGCCTGTAAAACCTTCGATGTGGGCGAAGACGGCTTCATCGGTGAAATACTTGTCGTAAATCTGAACCAGAGTCTGTCCTTTGATGCGATATTCGAAATCGGGCATTTCCGGATGATACTCCCTGCCTATCATTCCCCAAAAGATGGAGTACTGTGATTCTGTGTCGAAAACCACGCCATCCAGATCGAAGAGTGCTGCTTTTATCATATTTCCTTGTCTGTTTTTATCTATTTTTGCTTAAATTATATTGAAAACGGGTGCAAAGTTACGCAAAAAACTTAATATACGAGCATAATCTGACAGATTTTGATGTTTTTATTACGTGTTTTCCGATTTTTTACACTACCTTTGCAGAAAAATCAGTAGAAATAAAGAAGAATACATATAATTATATGATAGAAATAATAGAGAAATACTTCCCGAACCTCACGGAAGAGCAGAAAAAGCAGTTCGAGGCACTCGATGCATTATACCGCGACTGGAACAGCAAAATCAATGTCATCAGCCGCAAGGACATCGATAATCTGTACGAGCACCACGTGCTCCATTCTCTGGCAATAGCCAAAGCCATCCATTTCCGTCCGGGCACGGAGATTCTCGATTTCGGCTGCGGCGGAGGTTTCCCGAGCATTCCGCTCGCCATCCTCTTCCCTGAATGCAAGTTCAAGCTGATAGATGGAACGGGCAAGAAAATAAGAGTCTGCAACGAGGTGGCTACGGCCATCAATCTGCAGAATCTCAAGGCAGAGCACCTGCGCGGAGAGGACGAAAAAGGCAAGTACGATTTCGTGGTAAGCCGTGCGGTAATGCAGCTTCCTGACCTGATGAAGATTATCAAGAAAAACTTTAAGCAGAAGGGGCAAAACGCTCTGCCTAACGGACTTCTGTGTCTGAAAGGCGGCAATCTGAAAGAAGAACTGAAGCAATACTTCAAGATTTCAGAAATCACTCCGCTCAGCACTTTCTTCGATGAAGAATGGTTCAGCCAGGACAAGCAACTGGTTTACGTTCCGGCTTAGAAGAGTGAAAAGTAATCATAAAGTTCAAAGTAAGAAATGTTACATATAGAAAGATTTCAAGTAAACATGTTGCAGGAAAACTGCTACGTGGTGAGCGATGAGACCAAGGAATGCGTCATCATCGATTGCGGCGCCTTCTATCCGGAAGAGCGGACGGCTATTACACAATATATTAAGGAGAACCAGCTCAAGCCCGTTCACCTGCTCGTAACCCATGGCCATCTTGACCATAACTTCGGCAACAACACCATCTACCAGGAGTTCGGACTGAAACCGGAAGTATCGGCAGCAGATGAAAACCTGATGAAGGGACTCGCCAAGCAGGCAGAAACCTTCTATCAGATGCAACTCGATTACCAGTTTCCGCCTATTGGCAGATTCTTCGAAGATGAAGAGGTCATCAAGTTCGGCAACCACGAGTTCCTGGTCATCGCCACTCCTGGCCACAGCAGCGGTTCCGTCACCTTCTATTGCGAGGCAGAGCACGTAGCCTTCACCGGCGACACCCTCTTCCACAACTCTATCGGCAGAACCGATTTCCCTGGAGGCAGCATGTTCCGCATCATCAACAGTCTGCGCCATCTCGGTCAGTTGCCTGACGAAACCCAGGTTCTCCCGGGTCATGGCGAATACACCAGCATAGGCGAAGAGCTCGCTCACAATCCATATATGGACCGTTAAAACAGCATTTTTAAAAAGTCAGGAGATTTATCAGCGATGATCAAGAAATCGAATACAGAGAAGATCATTCTCGGCATTGACCCCGGAACCAACGTGATGGGCTATGGCGTAATCCGCATCATCGGCAACAAGGCCGAACTGGTGGTGATGGGCGTCATCGACATGCGCAAGGAGAGCGATCCCTATCTCCGGCTGGGCAAGATCTTCGACCGCGTAACCGGCATCATCGACAGCTATCTGCCCGATGAGATGGCCATCGAAGCCCCCTTCTTCGGCAAGAACGTGCAGTCGATGCTCAAGCTGGGCAGAGCGCAGGGAGTAGCCATCGCAGCCGCCATTCATCACAGCGTTCCTATCCACGAATATGCGCCGCTCAAAATCAAGATGGCCATTACAGGACAGGGACAGGCTTCGAAGGAACAGGTGGCGGGAATGCTGCAGCGACTGCTCCATATTCAGCAAGACGAAATGCCGAAGTTCATGGACGCTACCGATGCACTGGGGGCAGCCTACTGCCACTTTCTGCAGATGAACCGCCCGGAGACCGACGCCAAGCACTACAGCAGCTGGAAAGACTTTGCAACAAAGAATCAGAGTAGAATAAAAAAATAAGAGAGATGCAAAAGATTATTAGCATTAAAAATGGTGTTACCCGTATGCCTGAATGGCGTATGGCAGACCCCGTAAACTTCGAGGCGTGCGATGGTGAACACATCGCTATCGTAGGTCCGAACGGTGGAGGAAAATCAATGTTTGTTGACATCATCGTAGGTCGCCACCCACTCCTGATGCACGACCCTGATTACGATTTCTCACCTAGTCAGAAGACAATGGTGAGCGACAACATCAAGTATATTACCTTCCGCGACACCTACGGAGGCGATAACGACCGCACTTATTTCCTGCAGCAGCGCTGGAACCAGCTCGAGATAGACGAGAACACGCCTATCGTAAAGGACAAGTTGGAAGAAGCCTACCAGATGGCAGGCGAAGACACTCCGGAGCGCAGAGCCCTGCAGCAGCACATCTACGAACTCTTCCACATGCAGCACCTGATGGACAAATACACCATCCTGCTCTCAAGTGGCGAGCTCCGCAAGTTCAAACTTGCCTCTACCCTCTTCTCAGAGCCTCGCGTGCTCATCATGGACAATCCGTTTATCGGACTCGATGCTGAAACCCGCGACCAGCTCAAGGAACTGCTCAAGACCCTCTCTTCAGAGCGAGCCCTGCAGATTATCCTCGTGCTGAGCAAGAGCGATGATATTCCTGATTTCATCACCCACGTGGTAGAAGTAAAGGATATGAAGGTTCTGCCTAAGGTAACCCTCGCCGAATATCTTGCCGGCAGAGAATCCGCGCCTGCCCATGTGCTGAGCCCGGAGCTGGAACAGGCCATCGTAGACCAGCCTTACAGCGACCGCGAATATCACACCCAGGAAGTGGTGAAGATGAACAAGGTGCGCATTCAGTATGGCGAGCGAATCATCCTCAACGACCTCGACTGGACCGTGATGAACGGCGAACGATGGGCTTTGAGCGGACAGAACGGAGCCGGAAAAAGTACGCTTCTCAGTCTGGTTTGTGCCGATAATCCGCAGAGTTATGCCTGCGACATCACCCTCTTCGACAATCCTCGAGGCAGCGGCGAAAGCATCTGGGACATCAAGAAACACATCGGCTACGTATCGCCTGAGCTTCACCGCTCTTACCAGCGCGACCTGCCAGCCATCCGCATCGTGGCAAGCGGCTTGATGGATTCCGTAGGCCTCTATGTAAAGCCGAAGGAAGAAGATATGGACAAGTGCCGCTTCTGGATGAAAGTCTTCGGACTGGAAGGTCTTGAAGACCGTGGTTTCCTGAAGCTCTCCAGCGGCGAACAGCGCCTCGTTCTCCTGGCACGAGCCTTTGTCAAGGATCCGGAACTGCTGATTCTCGATGAACCGCTCCACGGACTCGACAACCGCAACCGCCGTCTTGTAAAAGACGTCATCGAAGCCTTCTGTCGCCGCCAGAACAAAACCATGATTATGGTAACGCATTATAAGGAAGAATTGCCAGCGTGCATCGACCACAGCATCTTCCTCTTGCGCCACACCAACGATTAAAAAGAATTGATAATTAATAATTTCAAAAAGATGAGATACATAATATTATTATTTGCGCTCACCCTCAGCATAGCTAAGGCAAGCGCCCAGGATGTATTAAACGAGGTGCTCCGCACTTCTGATGCAATCCTCAACGACACCACGAAGAGCATGGACGAGCGCCGTACAGCCCTCTTCAAGTTTGACGCAATGACCTACATGCGCAGCAAGATTCTGCCACCGTATGTAATGCTCGACAAAAATCTGAGCAAGGACACCTTGAACATAAAGGTTCGCTATCTCAACGAGCAGGCCTACGCCATGAGTGTTTATATTACGCTCTACCAGAAGCGACTGAAGGAGGCTTCAAACAAGAACAAGCCGCTCGTAACCCAGTTTTTCAAGCAGGCAACCATCGACCACAAGGCATTTAAGGATGCAGATACAGAGTTTACCCTGGCTTATTACAACACCCCGGATGTTCCTACTCCTTTCTGCCTCGACTGCGATTGGGTTTCAACCTTGGCATTTATCCGCAGCATCGACTGGTCAAAGCTTTAAGAAAATTCAAATATTTTTAAGTTATAATCGGTCTTCAAAAAGACCAACTGTACAAACCTCTTCCTTAGCTGTTGATTTGCTGAGGGAGAGGTTTTCTTTTAAAAACACATGATTTACTGAAGTTTCGCATGTAGGCTCCACACGCCCTGCAAGGGCAAAAACTTTAGAATTCCAGGCAATTAGAAAAGCTTTCACACTATCATTCAAACAGTTACAAACGTATGCAAACACAGGTCGTTTTTTTTTTTAAAAAGCGGATTCTAAACTTCATGCAAAAAGCTTAATGACCTTGACCTTAATGACCAAAAATGACATATTATCAACTCAATACCTATAAGCATCCTCCCAATACTCATTTTGCAAATGTAAAGTATTTATACCACAAACAAACATTCAAAAACTGGTGTTCCCCGGTCATTAAGGTCAAGGTCATTAAGGTCATTAAGGGTTTCGGGGGGAACGGAATATATATATAATATAATATTAAAATTATTT
>CECB01005158.1_pt1 | contig 109559 bp, 89 predicted proteins | sample 554791 | NCBI WGS metagenome assembly CECB01 (sample SAMEA3182072, study PRJEB8094) | gut metagenome | biome: human; feature: gut; material: Stool; isolation source: human stools | place: Canada | collected 2012-01-30
GAATGTACACTTCAGATTCGAACTTGGTGTGCGGCTTGATGGTGCCCGGCTTAGCCAGTACCTGACCACGTTCGATTTCTTCACGTTTGATACCACGCAGCAGAACACCTACGTTCTCACCAGCACGGCCTTCGTCCAGCAGTTTGCGGAACATTTCAACGCCAGTACAGGTAGACTTCTGAGTCTCTTTGATACCAACGATTTCAACTTCTTCACCAACTTTGATGATACCGCGTTCTACACGACCGGTAACAACGGTACCACGACCGGAGATGGAGAATACGTCTTCGATCGGCAGCAGGAACGGCTTGTCAATCGCACGCTCTGGTTCCGGAATGTAGGAATCCAGGAAGCCAGCCAGTTCCAGGATTTTCGCTTCCCACTCTGCGTCGCCTTCCAGCGCTTTCAGAGCAGAACCACGAACGATCGGAGTGTCGTCGCCCGGGAAATCGTACTGAGACAGAAGTTCACGAACTTCCATTTCAACCAGTTCCAGCAGCTCTTCGTCATCAACCATGTCGCATTTGTTCAGGAACACGATGATGTACGGAACGCCTACCTGACGACCCAGCAGGATGTGCTCACGAGTCTGCGGCATCGGGCCGTCAGTCGCAGCAACTACCAGGATCGCGCCGTCCATCTGAGCAGCACCGGTGATCATGTTTTTAACATAGTCGGCGTGCCCCGGGCAGTCTACGTGTGCGTAGTGACGGGTCGGGGTGTCATATTCAACGTGAGAAGTGTTGATGGTGATACCACGAGCTTTTTCTTCCGGAGCGTTATCGATCTGGTCGAATGCACGAGCAGCACCGCCGTAGGTTTTAGCCAGTACGGTGGTGATTGCAGCGGTCAGAGTAGTTTTACCGTGGTCAACGTGGCCGATAGTACCAACGTTAACGTGCGGTTTTGTACGTTCAAATTTTTCTTTAGACACGGCTATATTCCTTACTATAGTGCTCTCCCCTTCAGGAGAGAGCACGGGACTTTGGTATTAACCCTTAGGCTTATTTACCACGGGCTTCAATTACGGCCTGAGCAACGTTACTCGGCGCTTCATCATACTTCAGGAATTCCATGGTGTATGATGCACGACCTTTGGTCAGAGAACGCAGCTGAGTTGCATATCCGAACATTTCAGACAGCGGTACTTCAGCGTGGATCTTAACGCCAGTAACTTCAGATTCCTGACCTTTGAGCATACCACGACGACGGCTCAAGTCACCGATAACGTCACCGGTGTTCTCTTCCGGAGTTTCTACTTCAACCTTCATGATCGGCTCAAGCAGAACTGGTTTCGCTTTCTTAAAGCCTTCTTTAAAGGCGATAGAAGCAGCCAGTTTAAACGCCAGTTCAGAGGAGTCAACGTCATGGTAAGAACCGAAGTGCAGACGAATACCCATGTCTACTACCGGGTAGCCTGCCAGCGGACCTGCTTTCAGCTGTTCCTGGATACCTTTATCAACGGCCGGGATGTATTCGCCAGGGATTACACCACCTTTAATGTCGTTGATGAACTCGTAGCCTTTCGGGTTTGAACCCGGCTCCAGCGGGTACATGTCGATAACAACATGACCATACTGACCACGACCACCAGACTGTTTCGCGTGTTTACCTTCAACATCGGTAACTTTCTGGCGGATAGTTTCACGGTAAGCAACCTGCGGTTTACCTACGTTCGCTTCAACGTTGAATTCACGCTTCATACGGTCAACGATGATGTCGAGGTGCAGTTCGCCCATACCCGCGATGATGGTCTGGTTAGATTCTTCGTCAGTCCATACACGGAAAGACGGGTCTTCTTTAGCCAGACGGCCCAGAGCCAGACCCATTTTTTCCTGGTCAGCTTTGGTTTTCGGTTCAACTGCGATGGAGATTACCGGCTCAGGGAATTCCATACGTTCCAGAATGATCGGCGCATCCGGGTCACACAGGGTGTCACCAGTGGTTACGTCTTTCAGACCGATAGCAGCAGCGATGTCGCCCGCGCGAACTTCTTTGATCTCTTCACGTTTGTTAGCGTGCATCTGAACGATACGACCGAAACGCTCACGTGCAGCTTTCACGGAGTTCAGTACGGTATCACCAGAGTTAACCACACCGGAGTAAACACGGAAGAAGGTCAGGTTACCAACAAACGGGTCGGTAGCGATTTTGAACGCCAGTGCAGAGAACGGCTCGTCATCACTTGCGTGACGTTCAGCCGGAGTATCTTTACCGTCGTCCAGGATACCGTTGATCGCAGGTACGTCAACCGGGGATGGCAGGTAATCAATTACCGCATCCAGCATCGCCTGAACACCTTTGTTCTTGAACGCAGAACCACAGGTTACCAGGATGATTTCGTTGTTCAGAACGCGCTGACGCAGAGCACCTTTGATTTCTGCTTCAGTCAGTTCTTCACCACCCAGGTATTTTTCCATCAGCTCTTCAGAAGCTTCAGCTGCGGATTCGATCAGGTTCTGGTGCCATTCGTTAGCCAGTTCAACCATGTCTGCCGGGATATCTTCGTATTCGAAGGTTACGCCCTGGTCAGCGTCGTTCCAGTTGATAGCTTTCATTTTCACCAGGTCAACAACACCGGTGAAATGTTCTTCAGCACCAATCGCCAGCTGCAGCGGAACCGGGTTCGCGCCCAGACGGGTTTTGATCTGGTTAACAACTTTCAGGAAGTTCGCACCCATGCGGTCCATTTTGTTAACGAACGCAATGCGCGGAACTTTATATTTGTTTGCCTGACGCCATACGGTTTCAGACTGCGGCTGAACACCACCAACTGCGCAGTAAACCATTACCGCACCATCGAGAACACGCATGGAACGTTCTACTTCGATTGTGAAGTCAACGTGCCCCGGGGTGTCGATGATGTTGATGCGATGCGGCTCATACTGCTTAGCCATACCAGACCAGAATGCAGTAGTCGCAGCGGAAGTGATGGTAATACCACGTTCCTGCTCCTGCTCCATCCAGTCCATGGTTGCAGCGCCGTCGTGAACTTCACCGATTTTATGGTTTACACCGGTGTAGAACAGAATACGTTCGGTAGTAGTGGTTTTACCGGCGTCGATGTGCGCACTGATACCGATGTTACGGTAGCGTGCGATGGGTGTTGTACGAGCCATTTGTTTCCTCGTTTATCTTTTAGGCGTTCAATTTAAGTAGCCCAAAGCGGGCTGCTTACTGGAAGCGCCCGCCTGGTGACTAAAACTCCGAAGGGATTACCAACGGTAGTGTGCGAACGCCTTGTTGGCTTCGGCCATACGGTGAACGTCTTCACGTTTCTTAACTGCAGTACCTTTGTTTTCTGCAGCATCAGAAAGTTCGTTCGCCAGGCGCAGAGCCATGGATTTATCACCGCGTTTACGAGCAGCTTCAACGATCCAACGCATTGCCAGAGCATTACGACGAACCGGACGGACTTCAACTGGTACCTGATAAGTAGAACCACCAACGCGGCGAGACTTAACTTCTACAGTCGGGCGCACGTTTTCGAGAGCTACTTCGAATGCTTCCAGTTCAGATTTACCAGAGCGCTGAGCCAGGGTCTCCAGCGCGCTGTATACGATAGATTCAGCAGTAGATTTTTTACCATCTACCATCAGGATATTTACAAATTTAGCCAGCAGTTCTGATCCGAACTTCGGATCCGGCAGAATTTTACGCTGACCAATGACGCGACGACGTGGCATGGAAATACTCCGTTGTTAATTCAGGATTGTCCAAAACTCTACGAGTTTAGTTTGACATTTAAGTTAAAACGTTTGGCCTTACTTAACGGAGAACCATTAAGCCTTAGGACGCTTCACGCCATACTTGGAACGAGCCTGCTTACGGTCTTTAACGCCGGAGCAGTCAAGCGCACCACGTACGGTGTGGTAACGAACACCCGGGAGGTCTTTAACACGACCGCCACGGATCAGGATCACGGAGTGCTCCTGCAGGTTGTGACCTTCACCACCGATGTAGGAAGTCACTTCGAAACCGTTAGTCAGACGAACACGGCATACTTTACGCAGCGCGGAGTTCGGTTTTTTAGGAGTGGTAGTATATACACGAGTACATACGCCACGTTTTTGCGGGCATGCTTCCAGCGCAGGCACGTTGCTTTTCGCAACTTTGCGAGCACGTGGTTTGCGTACCAGCTGGTTAACTGTTGCCATTAAATAGCTCCTGGTTTTAGCTTTTGCTTCGTAAACACGTAATAAAACGTCCTCACACAATATGAGGACGCCGAATTTTAGGGCGATGCCGAAAAGGTGTCAAGAAATATACAACGATCCCGCCATCACCAGGCCATCTGGCTGGAGTGCTTAACCGTAAGTCTGACGAAATCAGTATAGTCAATGAGAATGATATCGTTCGAAATTTGACCAGTCAAACCGCGGGCAATAAGGTCTTCGTTCAGGGCATAGACCTTAATGGGGGCATTACGCAGACTTTCAAGGTAGCGGTTACCGTCAACTGCGGCAGTTACACCATCTTGCAATAACAGCAGTTCGTCGCCTTCACTGAGCAGACGCAGCAGCGCAGCAAAATCCGTCAGCCAGGGTGAACGATGTAATGTGTGCAGCATAAACGCCTCAAAATCTCAAAATAACATCGTAGTTGGCGAGTTCGCGGCGTAAGGCATCTGCTTCGAGCGGCGTGGCTTCGACAACAAAGGGTGTCAGCGGATCTAACCCGCGTTCGCGCAGTGAAGCCGCACAAACCCAGCACTGTTCAATGTCGTACAGACCCAACAATTTAAAAGTGGCAATGTAATCACGCGCCAGCACTGCATCGGGCTTTTGTCCTGGCAGCAGCTGAAAAACACCATCAGCAATAAAGAAGACGGCCAGATCGTCAGTTAATGCGGAAGTTGCCAGTAAAGCATCTAAACCTTCCCGACCAGCAGCTGTACCATGAGGTGCAGTAGAAAAAACAAACGCAATTCGTTTCATCAGAACTGTACCACCCTGTCACAGGTCAGCGAGGCTTCCGCCAGCGCGCCAAGTCCGCTTAAGGTAAATCCCGACTGAAGATTTGACGAAGCCAGCCCCAGCCTTCCTGCTTCAGTTTCATCGACGATACCGCGGCGTAACGCTGCCGCTACGCAGATATTCAGCGCCACACCATGTTGCGCATTCAACTGTTGCCAGCCGCGCACAAGGTCAAATTCATCGCTTGCCGGTGAGGTCAATTGGTTAGCGTTATAGACCCCTTCCCGATAGAAAAAGACGCAGCTTAACTCATGGCCTTCGGCTATCAGTGCTTGCGCAAACTGAAAAGCACTACTCGCCTGTTGCGTACCGTATGCTGGCCCGGTCACCACGATGGCAAAACGCATTACTTATCTTGCCCCTGGAAATCACCGCTCTTGAACTGGCGGATGTAGAGATAGACAGTGTGTTTGGAGATGTTCAGGCGGTCAGCAACCTGGTTGATCGCGTCTTTAATATCGAAGATCCCTTTCTCGTAGAGATTTAGCACGATCTGACGATTTTTGGCGTTATTAGAAACATTGCGATCGGCATTCACTTCTTCGATGGTGAACTCCAGCGTTTGGGTAACCAGATCTTCAACAGAAGAGGCAAAGTTGACGCTTGAACCGACATCCGGGGTTTCTGGCGGCACAAAGGTGCTCATAATCTGCGAGAAGGGAACATCAAGATTCATATTGATGCACAGCAGACCAATTACACGCTGTTCGCGGTTACGAATCGCGATAGTCAGGGACTTCATTAATACGCCGCTTTTGGCGCGAGTAAAGTAGCATTTAGAAACGCTGCTATCCGCTCCCGTCATATCGTGCAGCATACGTAGCGCCAGGTCAGTAATTGGCGAACCAATCTTCCGGCCTGTATGTTCACCGTTAGCAATGCGAATGGCTGAACATTTTAGATCCTGCAAAGAGTGCAAAACGATTTCACAGTGGGAGCCAATAAGCATCGCTAACCCGTCCACCACCGCTTCGTAGGATTTCAGAATATCAAAATCGGTCTGGTCGAAAGGACGTTGATCCAGTAAATCCAACTCACTGGTTTCGTTGGTTAAAAGCGACCTGGACATGAAAAAAAACACTCCTTTTCAGGAGCCTGTCGTTAACTTTTCAGGGCAGGCTCATTAATGATGCGGGTAACTAAATTAATACAGCGGAGGTTCCGCTTTCCAGCACTAATTATATCCGGCCTGTAATAAAAAAACCGCCGCCTGGTCAGGCGGCGGTTCTTAATGCTTATTTTTTAGCAGAATCTGCGGCTTTCGCATCAGCTTCCGGCTTTGCATCAGCCTTCGGCGCTGGTTTCACATCCAGCAGCTCTACGTCAAACACCAGGGTAGAATTCGGTGGGATCCCCGGAACACCCGCTTTGCCGTAAGCCAGTTCTGGTGGAATAACCAGTTTGATCTTACCGCCTTTCTTGATGTTCTTCAGACCTTCTGTCCAACCCGGAATAACACCGTCCAGACGGAAAGAGAGCGGTTCACCACGGGTGTAAGAGTTGTCGAACTCTTTACCGTCGATCAGCGTACCTTTGTAGTTCACGACAACAGTATCGCTGTCTTTCGGTGCTTCGCCTTTACCGGCTTCGACTACCTGATAAACCAGACCAGTTGAAGAGGTTTTCACACCTTTCTCTTTGGCAAATTTCTCGCGGTACTCTTTACCTTTCGCTTCGTTATCTGCCGCGTCTTTTTCCATCTTCGCCTGAGCAGAAGACTTCACGCGAGCTTCGAATGCTTGCAGTGTCTGTTCGATCTCTTGGTCGGAGAGTTTGCTCTTATCAGCAAATGCATCCTGAACACCAGCGATCAGCTGATCTTTATCCAGTTTGATGCCCAGTTTTTCTTGTTCTTTAAGAGAGTTTTCCATGTAACGACCCAGCGAGGCACCCAGTGCATAAGCTGATTTCTGATCGTCATTTTTGAACGCTGCTTTGCTGTCAGCAGTTGTAGCAGGTTTTGCAGCTTCAGCAGCAAAAGTGATTGGTGCATGCAGGGCAACGGCCATTGTGGTCGCCAGCAGCGTTACTTTAAACAGTGATTTCATCCATATCTCCAGGATCGGGGCATCTCACCCCAGGGTTAACTATTATCAGAAGGGTACTATAAAGCGTTGTCGAACAAATCTACATACAGACACGCCCTATTATCATCTATTTTCAGACTCTTTTTGTTTAAATTAGTTTCGATGACCGCGAAATGAGTGCTGTCTCGGGCAGCAAAGTTAAGTAGAATCCGCGGCGACCATTCGACAAAAGAGGTGAATCATGCAGGATTTATCATTGGAAGCACGCCTGGCAGAGCTGGAGAGCCGACTGGCTTTTCAGGAAATCACCATTGAAGAACTGAACGTCACGGTGACCGCTCATGAAATGGAGATGGCGAAACTGCGCGATCATCTGCGTCTGCTGACCGAGAAGCTAAAAGCCAGCCAGCCGTCGAACATCGCGTCGCAGGCTGAAGAAACGCCACCGCCACATTATTGAGGCGTAAAAAAAGCGGGGATTCCCCCGCTTTTTTGTCACTTTTTCGGTATTAGTGGCAACCGCAACCGCCGTTACCTTTACCGCCGCAGCAGCCTTCGCCACCGTGTTCATGACCGTGATCGTGGCCATGACCACCGCAGCAACCGTCGTGGTCGTGATCGTGGTGATGATCGTGCGCACCGTGAACGTGGCCATGAGCCAGTTCTTCTTCAGTCGCTTCGCGAATCGCCACAACTTCAACGTTGAATTTCAGGTTCTGACCGGCCAGCATGTGGTTACCATCAACCACGACGTGATCGTCTTCAACCGCAGTGATTTCAACCGGTACCGGACCCTGGTCGGTTTCAGCCAGGAAACGCATACCTACCTGCAGTTCATCAACGCCCATAAATACGTCTTTAGGAACGCGTTGCACCAGGTTTTCGTCGTACTGACCGTAAGCGTCGTTCGCGCCAACAGCGACATCAAATTTGTCGCCAACTTCGTGACCTTCCAGCGCCGTTTCCAGGCCAGAGATCAGGGAACCGTGACCATGCAGGTAGTCCAGCGGCGCACTCACCGGAGACTCATCAACCAACACACCGTCTTCTGTACGTACCTGATAGGCCAGGCTGACCACCAGGTCTTTTGCTACTTTCATGATATCTCCTGAGCATGGGAAGAATAGTGGCGCAGATTGTAGCGGAATTCTGCAGCCGTGTACTCACTAGCTTAAAAAAACTCGGCGCATATCGCTAGTCCGGATGAAAAATCCCGATCACTTGCTCATCTTTGCGAACGTGATCGCGGGCTTCTTTGTCCGCTTCTCGCATCTGATGTCCGCACTTAACACATTCAACAATATCAATATTATTTTCGCGCCACATCGCCATTGAATCCTGCGCCTGACAGGCCGGGCATTTTGCGCCCGCAATAAAACGTTTTCGGATTGCCATCTTTACCCTCTACTCAAATTCATCCCAGCCGTCCAGCTGGCGTCGTTCTTGTTGCATTTCACGCTGGAAAATCTCTTCCAGTTCGCGTCGGGCTTCCCTGGCGCGAGAAATTTGTACGGTATCGGTATGCATTGGGATGAGCTCTCGCAGCATCCGCATATCCAGGCGACGAAAATGCAGTTGCGCCCGCTGTGCCTGATGCGGATGCATGCCAAGCGTGACCAGCGTCTTGCGCCCCAGCTCTAACGCACTGGAGAATGTTTCACGGGAAAACTGCGTCACCCCTGCCTGTAATAACTCATGCGCTTCCACACGTCCGCGCGCTCGCGCAAGAATATGCAAATGCGGAAAGTGCTGCTGGCATATTTCCACCAGCTTCATGGTGTCTTCCGGCTCGTTACAGGTAATGACGATAGACTCAGCGGCCTCTGCTCCCGCAGAACGTAAAAGATCGACCTGCGTGGCGTCGCCGTAATAAACTTTGTAGCCATATTTACGCATCAGGTTAACGGCACTGATATCCCGCTCCAGCACAGTAATGCGCATTTTATTTGCCATCAGCAAACGACCAATCACCTGACCAAAACGCCCAAAGCCCACGACAATGACCTGGGGTTTATCATCGTTGACCCACGGTTTTTCGTCTTCTTCTTCCGGTCCGTTAAACTGGCGGGATAGCCATTTATCCACCAGCTTCATCAGCAGCGGCGTGGTCATCATGGAAAGCGTCACCGTCACCAGCAACAGCGCCATCTGGTCACCCTGGAATAAGCGTTGTGAAGAAGCGGTAGAAAAGAGCACAAAGGCAAACTCACCGCCCTGACTCAACACGCCAGCAAACTGCATCCGCTCTGAGCTACGCACGCCATACAGTCGCGCCAGCAGATACAGCACGAGAATTTTCACCGCCACCAACACAATAACGCTTAACACCACCCACAACAGATGGGTATAAAGCACACCGAGGTTGAGCGACATTCCGACCGAGATAAAAAATAGCCCGAGCAGCAACCCCTTAAACGGGTCGATAGCTGTTTCCAGTTCGTGGCGATATTCGCTTTCTGCCAGCAACACGCCCGCAATAAACGTACCGAGCGCCATCGACAGCCCCAGCGCATCCATAAACAATGCGGAACCCAACACCAGCAGCAGCGTCGCGGCGGTGAACACTTCCCGCACACCAGAAGCTGCAATAAAACGGAATACCGGACGCAGTAAATAACGCCCGCCAATCAGCATGCCGACAAACGCCAGCACCTTCATGCCGATTTTCATCCAGTCGAAATGTTCGTCTGCCGCCCCCGCCAACAACGGCACTAACGCCAGTGCCGGGATCACCGCCAGATCCTGAAACAGCAGTACCGAGAAACCTAACTGGCCGGATTCGCTGCGATTCATCCCTTTCTCACGCATCAGTTGCAACGCCATTGCGGTTGAGGACATCGCAAGGCCAATACCACCGACCACCGCCGCCTGCCAGGCGAAATCCGTCAGCATCAATAATCCCGCCAGCAACGCCGCGCTTAACAGCACCTGTGCCGCACCTACGCCAAAAATCGAACGCCGCAATTGCCAAAGCTTGGAGGGATTCAACTCCAGGCCGATGATAAACATCAGGAACACCACGCCGAGTTCCGAAAAGTGGAGGATCTCATCGACGTCGCTAATAAAACCCAGCCCCCACGGGCCAATTGCAATCCCTGCCAGCAAATATCCCAACACAGCGCCAATACCCAGCCGCGATGCCAGCGGCACCGCAGCCACCGCCGCGAAGAGAAACAACACTCCTGCGAGTAAAAAATCGGAACCTTCCATCAGCGGCCTCCTGGAGACAGCGGATTTGCCAGCCAGTCACCGTAGGCTCTGGCGTGACTCGCCAGCTCCTGTGCGCTTTGCCGTCTCGCCCAGTAAATAATGATGGGACTCAACCAATGCATCCGGCACATGCCCGCCGCTAGTTCAAAGGGGCGCAGAACATCGCTCATCGGGTAGCGATTCAAGGCGTCATAACGGTAAGCACTTTCCGGCTCGCCGGTGGTAATCACGCTACGCCAGTACTTTCCCGCCAGTTGGTTTCCCCCCGGCCCGCTGGCAAAACCACGACTTAATACCCGGTCCAGCCACTCTTTCAGTAGCGCCGGGCAGCTATAGGTATAAAGAGGATGCTGAAAGACAATCACCTCGTGCTCGCGCAGTAATGCCTGCTCACGGGGGATATCAATAAAAAAATCGGGATAGTGCGCGTAAAGGTCGTGCACGGTAACATTGCTGAGCTGCGTGGCCGGTTTAAGCAGTACCCGGTTTGCCACCGAGTCCTGAGATTCCGGATGGGCATACAGCAGCAAAACTTTCGCTGGCTGAGACATCATCCCCCTCCCGGTATGGTTTTTGTGTATAGTCGCTGTTTTGGGCTACCATTGCGCCCGGTGCGGCAGCTCGCCCATACATTACATTATCATAATGATAAGTTAACATAGTCTGAACATACGGCACCTTATGATTGTTTTCTCCTCGTTACAAATTCGTCGCGGCGTGCGCGTCCTGCTGGATAATGCCACCGCCACCATCAACCCCGGGCAGAAAGTCGGCCTGGTGGGTAAAAACGGCTGTGGTAAATCTACCCTGCTGGCATTGCTGAAAAATGAAATCAGCGCCGACGGCGGCAGCTACACCTTTCCGGGAAGCTGGCAACTGGCGTGGGTGAATCAGGAAACGCCGGCGTTACCGCAAGCGGCGCTGGAATATGTCATTGACGGCGACCGTGAATATCGTCAACTGGAAGCACAGCTACACGACGCCAACGAACGTAACGACGGGCACGCCATCGCCACTATTCATGGCAAGCTGGATGCTATCGACGCATGGAGTATTCGCTCCCGTGCCGCCAGCCTGCTGCACGGCCTCGGTTTCAGCAATGAACAACTGGAGCGCCCGGTAAGTGATTTCTCTGGTGGCTGGCGTATGCGTCTTAACCTTGCCCAGGCGCTGATTTGCCGTTCAGACTTGCTGCTGCTCGACGAACCGACTAACCACCTCGATCTCGATGCCGTTATCTGGCTGGAAAAATGGCTGAAGAGCTATCAGGGCACGCTGATCCTGATCTCTCACGACCGCGACTTCCTCGATCCGATCGTTGATAAAATTATTCATATCGAACAACAAAGCATGTTCGAGTACACCGGCAACTACAGTTCGTTTGAAGTGCAGCGCGCCACCCGTCTGGCGCAGCAACAAGCGATGTACGAAAGCCAGCAGGAACGCGTGGCGCATCTGCAAAGTTATATCGACCGTTTCCGTGCCAAAGCCACCAAAGCGAAGCAGGCCCAGAGCCGCATTAAGATGCTTGAGCGTATGGAGCTGATTGCCCCCGCGCACGTCGACAACCCGTTCCGCTTTAGCTTCCGCGCGCCGGAAAGCCTGCCAAATCCGTTACTGAAGATGGAAAAGGTCAGCGCAGGCTATGGCGATCGCATTATTCTCGACTCGATTAAACTGAATCTGGTCCCCGGCTCGCGCATTGGTCTGCTAGGCCGCAACGGCGCGGGTAAATCGACATTAATCAAACTGTTAGCCGGTGAACTTGCGCCAGTCAGCGGTGAAATTGGTCTGGCGAAAGGGATCAAGCTCGGCTACTTCGCCCAGCATCAACTTGAATACCTGCGCGCCGACGAATCGCCTATTCAACATCTGGCACGTTTAGCGCCGCAGGAACTGGAGCAAAAACTGCGTGACTACCTCGGCGGCTTTGGTTTCCAGGGCGATAAAGTGACGGAAGAAACGCGCCGCTTCTCCGGTGGGGAAAAAGCCCGCCTGGTGCTGGCATTAATTGTCTGGCAGCGTCCGAATCTGCTGCTGCTCGACGAACCGACTAACCACCTTGACCTCGACATGCGTCAGGCACTGACTGAAGCATTAATCGAGTTCGAAGGCGCGCTGGTTGTCGTCTCGCACGACCGTCATTTGCTGCGTTCCACCACTGACGATCTCTACCTGGTTCACGATCATAAAGTCGAACCGTTCGACGGCGATCTGGAAGATTATCAACAGTGGTTGAGCGACGTACAAAAGCAGGAAAACCAGACCGACGAAGCGCCAAAAGAGAAAGAGAACGCGAACAGCGCCCAGGCACGTAAAGATCAGAAACGTCGGGAAGCGGAGCTGCGTGCGCAAACCCAGCCACTGCGTAAAGAGATTGCCCGTCTGGAAAAAGAGATGGAGAAGCTGAACGCACAGCTGGCGCAGGCGGAAGAGAAACTCGGCGACAGCGAACTGTACGATCAAAGCCGTAAAGCGGAGTTGACCGCCTGCCTGCAACAGCAAGCCAGCGCCAAATCCGGCCTGGAAGAGTGCGAAATGGCGTGGCTGGAAGCCCAAGAGCAGCTTGAGCAGATGCTGCTGGAAGGCCAAAGCAACTGATGGCGCAGATAACGACGACCAATGCCAATGAATTCAGCAGCAGTGCTGAATTCACCCCTATGCGCGGCTTTAGCAATTGTCATCTACAAACCATGCTGCCGCGTCTGTTTCGTCGCAAGGTGAAATTCACCCCGCACTGGCAGCGACTGGAGTTGCCCGACGGCGATTTTGTCGATCTCGCGTGGAGTGAAGATCCTGCACAGGCGCGGCATAAACCGCGTTTAGTCGTGTTTCACGGGCTCGAAGGCAGTCTCAATAGCCCTTACGCCCACGGTCTGGTTGAGGCGGCGCAAAAGCGTGGCTGGCTGGGCGTGGTGATGCATTTTCGCGGATGCAGCGGTGAACCAAACCGTATGCACCGCATTTACCATTCGGGCGAAACCGAAGACGCCAGTTGGTTTTTACGCTGGCTGCAACGCGAGTCTGGTCATGCGCCAACGGCTGCCGTCGGCTATTCGCTCGGCGGTAATATGCTGGCCTGTTTGCTGGCAAAAGAAGGCAATGATCTCCCGATTGATGCGGCGGTGATTGTCTCTGCGCCGTTTATGCTGGAAGCCTGTAGCTATCATATGGAAAAGGGCTTTTCCCGCGTCTATCAGCGTTACTTGCTGAACCTGTTAAAAGCCAATGCCGCACGCAAGCTGGCTGCCTACCCCGGAACGCTGCCGATTAATCTCGCGCAGTTAAAATCGGTACGTCGCATCCGTGAATTTGACGATCTAATCACCGCCAGAATTCACGGCTACGCTGACGCTATCGACTATTATCGTCAGTGTAGCGCCATGCCGATGCTCAATCGGATAGCCAAACCGACGCTGATTATTCACGCCAAAGACGATCCGTTTATGGATCATCAGGTGATCCCGAAACCGGAAAGTCTCCCCCCGCAGGTGGAGTATCAGCTGACTGAACATGGCGGTCATGTTGGCTTTATTGGCGGTACATTACTTCATCCGCAAATGTGGCTGGAGTCACGCATTCCTGACTGGTTAACAACGTATCTGGAGGCGAAATCATGTTGATTCCGTGGCAAGACCTCTCCCCCGAAACGCTGGAAAATTTAATTGAAAGCTTTGTGTTACGTGAAGGCACCGATTATGGTGAACATGAGCGTACACTTGAACAGAAAGTCGCCGACGTCAAACGCCAGCTACAGTGCGGAGAAGCGGTGCTGGTATGGTCGGAGCTGCACGAAACGGTCAATATCATGCCGCGCAGTCAGTTTCGCGAATAACCTGCAACCGTCGGCGGACGAGATAATAATGATAGCTAAGTCATGGAGTTACTATGTCTGCCAAACATCCGGTCATTGCGGTAACAGGATCCAGCGGCGCGGGGACCACCACCACCAGCCTCGCGTTTCGTAAAATATTCGCGCAGTTAAATCTGCATGCAGCTGAGGTGGAAGGCGACAGTTTTCACCGTTACACCCGCCCGGAAATGGACATGGCGATCCGCAAAGCGCGCGACGCCGGGCGGCATATCAGCTACTTCGGCCCCGAAGCGAACGACTTTGGCCTGCTGGAACAAACCTTCATTGAATATGGTCAGAGCGGCAAAGGGAAATCTCGCAAATATCTGCATACCTACGATGAAGCCGTACCGTGGAATCAGGTACCGGGGACATTCACCCCCTGGCAACCTTTACCGGAACCCACGGATGTACTGTTTTATGAAGGTTTACACGGCGGCGTAGTCACGCCACAGCATAACGTTGCGCAGCATGTGGATTTACTGGTTGGCGTGGTGCCTATCGTTAACCTTGAGTGGATTCAAAAACTGATCCGCGACACCAGCGAGCGCGGGCACTCACGAGAAGCAGTGATGGACTCGGTAGTGCGTTCAATGGAAGACTATATCAACTACATCACACCGCAGTTTTCCCGCACCCATCTTAACTTCCAGCGCGTTCCCACCGTCGACACCTCAAACCCGTTCGCGGCAAAAGGTATCCCGTCGCTGGATGAAAGCTTTGTGGTGATCCATTTTCGTAATCTGGAAGGGATCGATTTTCCCTGGCTGCTGGCGATGTTGCAAGGCTCATTCATTTCCCACATCAATACTTTAGTGGTGCCTGGCGGCAAAATGGGTCTGGCAATGGAATTAATTATGCTGCCGCTGGTGCAACGATTGATGGAAGGGAAGAAAATCGAGTAACTCTGCTATTACGCCGGATAAAATACTATCCGGCTTCACAACGGGATAGTTAAATCACGCGGCAACCACTTCATACGAGTGAGTAATATTCACCGCTTTTTCCAGCATCAACGCCACTGAACAATATTTCTCGGCAGAGAGATCTACCGCACGCGCAACCGCTGCGTCTTTCAGGTCGCGACCGGTGACGATAAAATGCAGATTAATGTGCGTAAACAGGCGTGGTGCCTCTTCGCGGCGTTCAGAGGTCAATTTTACTTCACAATCGACCACATCCTGACGCCCTTTTTGCAGAATAGAAACCACATCGATGGCACTGCAACCACCCGCCGCCATCAACACCATTTCCATCGGACTTGGTGCTTTATCGCCTGAGTTGCCGTCCATTAAAATCTGGTGACCAGAGGCGGATTCGCCCAGAAAAGTTAACCCTTCGACCCACTTCACTCGCGCTTGCATTTTTGCTACTCCACTGCGTCAATTTTCCTGACAGAGTACGCGTACTAACCAAATCGCGCAACGGAAGGCGACCTGGGTCATGCTGAAGCGAGACACCAGGAGACACAAAGCGAAAGCTATGCTAAAACAGTCAGGATGCTACAGTAATACATTGATGTACTGCATGTATGCAAAGGACGTCACATTACCGTGCAGTACAGTTGATAGCCCCTTCCCAGGTAGCGGGAAGCATATTTCGGCAATCCAGAGACAGCGGCGTTATCTGGCTCTGGAGAAAGCTTATAACAGAGGATAACCGCGCATGGTGCTTGGCAAACCGCAAACAGACCCGACTCTCGAATGGTTCTTGTCTCATTGCCACATTCATAAGTACCCATCCAAGAGCACGCTTATTCACCAGGGTGAAAAAGCGGAAACGCTGTACTACATCGTTAAAGGCTCTGTGGCAGTGCTGATCAAAGACGAAGAGGGTAAAGAAATGATCCTCTCCTATCTGAATCAGGGTGATTTTATTGGCGAACTGGGCCTGTTTGAAGAGGGCCAGGAACGTAGCGCATGGGTACGTGCGAAAACCGCCTGTGAAGTGGCTGAAATTTCGTACAAAAAATTTCGCCAATTGATTCAGGTAAACCCGGACATTCTGATGCGTCTGTCTGCACAGATGGCGCGTCGTCTGCAAGTCACTTCAGAGAAAGTGGGCAACCTGGCGTTCCTCGATGTGACGGGCCGCATTGCACAGACTCTGCTGAACCTGGCAAAACAACCGGATGCTATGACTCACCCGGACGGTATGCAAATCAAAATTACCCGTCAGGAAATTGGTCAGATTGTCGGCTGTTCTCGTGAAACCGTGGGACGCATTCTGAAGATGCTGGAAGATCAGAACCTGATCTCCGCACACGGTAAAACCATCGTCGTTTACGGCACTCGTTAATCCCGTCGGAGTGGCGCGTTACCTGGTAGCGCGCCATTTTGTTTCCCCCGATGTGGCGCAGGCTGATTTATCACCCCGATATCAACTATGCACTTCGACAAACGCTGGTGCTATGTTTGCCCGTGGCCGTTGGGTTAATGCTTGGCGAATTACGATTCGGTCTGCTCTTCTCCCTCGTTCCTGCTTGTTGCAATATTGCGGGCCTTGATACGCCTCATAAACGTTTTTTCAAACGCTTAATCATTGGTGCGTCGCTGTTTGCCACCTGTAGCTTGCTGACACAGCTACTACTGGCAAAAGATGTTCCTCTGCCCTTTTTGCTGACCGGATTAACGCTGGTACTTGGCGTCACTGCTGAGCTGGGGCCATTGCACGCAAAATTGCTTCCCGCATCGCTGCTCGCCGCCATTTTTACCCTCAGTCTGGCGGGATACATGCCGGTCTGGGAACCGTTGCTCATCTATGCGTTGGGCACTCTCTGGTACGGATTGTTTAACTGGTTTTGGTTCTGGATCTGGCGCGAACAACCGCTGCGCGAGTCACTAAGTCTGCTGTACCGTGAACTGGCAGATTATTGTGAAGCCAAATACAGCCTGCTTACCCAGCACACCGACCCTGAAAAAGCGCTGCCGCCGCTGCTGGTGCGCCAGCAAAAAGCGGTCGATCTAATTACCCAGTGCTATCAGCAAATGCATATGCTTTCCGCGCAAAATAATACCGATTACAAGCGGATGCTGCGTATTTTCCAGGAGGCGCTGGATTTGCAGGAACATATTTCGGTCAGTTTGCATCAGCCGGAAGAGGTGCAAAAGCTGGTCGAGCGTAGCCATGCGGAGGAAGTTATTCGCTGGAATGCGCAAACCGTCGCCGCTCGCCTGCGCGTGCTGGCTGATGACATTCTTTACCATCGCCTGCCGACGCGTTTTACGATGGAAAAGCAAATTGGCGCACTGGAAAAAATCGCCCGCCAGCATCCGGATAATCCGGTTGGGCAATTCTGCTACTGGCATTTCAGCCGCATCGCCCGCGTGCTGCGCACCCAAAAACCGCTCTATGCGCGTGACTTACTGGCCGATAAACAGCGGCGAATGCCATTACTTCCGGCGCTGAAAAGTTATCTGTCACTAAAGTCTCCGGCGCTACGCAATGCCGGACGACTCAGTGTGATGTTAAGCGTTGCCAGCCTGATGGGCACCGCGCTGCATCTGCCGAAGTCGTACTGGATCCTGATGACGGTATTGCTGGTGACGCAAAATGGCTATGGCGCAACCCGTCTGAGGATTGTGAATCGCTCCGTGGGAACCGTGGTTGGGTTAATCATTGCGGGCGTGGCGCTGCACTTTAAAATTCCCGAAGGTTACACCCTGACCTTGATGCTGATTACCACCCTCGCCAGCTACCTGATATTGCGCAAAAACTACGGCTGGGCGACGGTCGGTTTTACCATTACCGCAGTGTATACCCTGCAACTGTTGTGGCTGAACGGTGAGCAGTACATCCTTCCACGTCTTATCGATACCATTATTGGTTGTTTAATTGCTTTCGGCGGTACTGTCTGGCTGTGGCCGCAGTGGCAGAGCGGGTTATTGCGTAAGAACGCCCATGACGCTTTAGAAGCCTATCAGGAAGCGATTCGCTTGATTCTGAGCGAGGACCCGCAACCTACGCCACTGGCCTGGCAGCGAATGCGGGTAAATCAGGCGCATAACACTCTGTATAACTCATTGAATCAGGCGATGCAGGAACCGGCGTTTAACAGCCATTATCTGGCAGATATGAAACTGTGGGTAACGCACAGCCAGTTTATTGTTGAGCATATTAATGCCATGACCACGCTGGCGCGGGAACACCGGGCATTGCCACCTGAACTGGCGCAAGAATATTTACAGTCTTGTGAAATCGCCATTCAGCGTTGTCAGCAGCGACTGGAGTATGACGAACCGGGTAGTTCTGGCGATGCCAATATCATGGATGCGCCGGAGATGCAGCCGCACGAAGGCGCGGCAGGTACGCTGGAGCAGCATTTACAGCGGGTTATTGGTCATCTGAACACCATGCACACCATTTCGTCGATGGCATGGCGTCAGCGACCGCATCACGGGATTTGGCTGAGTCGCAAGTTGCGGGATTCGAAGGCGTAATGCAGGCTAAACCATCGGATACAGCGTTCACGCCGCATCCGACATCTTTGGCCTGATGCGTCTTATTTACCCCCAATCACCTTCGCCACCGCGTGGGCGAAACGATGCATCCCTTCATCGATATCCGCATCTTCCACCACCAGCGACGGCGCAAAACGCATCACATCAGGCCCGGCATTCAGCACCATTACGCCAGCCTCTGCGCCCGCATACAGGAAATCACGCGCCTGACCTTTGTACTGTGGTTTCAGCTCCGCGCCAATTAACAGCCCCATACCGCGAATATCGCTAAACACATCGTACTGCTGATCGATCTTCTGCAAATGGTCAACAAAACGCTGGCGTTTCGCCTGAATGCCTTCCAGCACTTCAGGGGTATTGATGATATCAAACGCCGCGCCCGCTACTGCACAGGCCAGAGGATTACCGCCGTAGGTGGAACCGTGAGAACCAGGATGAAACGCAGAAGCAATTTCCGCCGTGGTCAGCATGGCGCTAATCGGGAAGCCGCCGCCTAACGCTTTCGCAGAGGTCAGAATATCCGGCGTCACACCGTAGTGCATGTAAGCAAACAAATCGCCAGTCCGCCCCATCCCGCACTGCACTTCATCAAACACCAATAATGCCTGATGTTGATCGCACAGCTCGCGCAAGCCCTGCAAAAACTCTGGCGTCGCAGCCGTCACGCCGCCCTCGCCCTGGATCGGCTCAACCACCACCGCACAGGTGTGATCATCCATCACCGCTTTCACTGCGTGGAGATCGTTAAAGGGAACGTGGATGATGTCTGCCGGTTTCGGCCCAAAGCCGTCGGAATATTTTGGCTGCCCACCCACCGAAACGGTAAACAGCGAGCGACCATGAAAAGCGTTATGGAAGGCAATAATTTTGGTTTTGAACGGGCTATGACGCACACAGGCGTAATGGCGTGCCAGTTTAAAGGCGGTTTCGTTAGCTTCCGTGCCGGAGTTCATAAACACCACGCGTTCGGCAAACGTTGCCTCAATCAGTTTACGACCAAGACGCAGCGCCGGTTCATTGGTGAAAACGTTACTGATATGCCACAGAGTTTCGCCCTGGGTTTTTAACGCGTTCACCAGCGCAGGATGGCAATGGCCCAACGCCGTAACTGCAATGCCACCCGCGAAATCGACATACTCCTTGCCTTGCTGATCCCAGATTCGGCTCCCCTGACCTTTTACCGGAATAAACTCTGCCGGAGCATAAATCGGCAGGATCACTTCATCGAAAGTCGCGCGTGTAATTGCTGTTTGTTCAGTTGCCATCTCATGATCACCCTGTTACACATAAATAAATGTGAAATTATAATCACAAAATATGCATAAAAAATCACTTAATAGCAATCAGAAATCAGCGATGCAGGAAATTAGCCAGCAGTTGATGTCCTTGTTCGCTGAGAATACTTTCTGGATGGAACTGCACGCCTTCCAGATCCCACTGGCGATGGCGAATACCCATAATCTCGCGGGTTTCGCTCCAGGCCGTCACTTCAAAGCACACAGGTAATGAGTCAGGTTCCACCACCAGCGAATGGTAGCGTGTCACGGTAAGTGGATTTGCCAGCCCCTTAAATACGCCCACACCATTATGTGTAATCGGCGAGGTTTTGCCGTGCATGACCTTTGCGGCGCGCACAACTTTGCCGCCAAATGCCTGCGCCATTGCCTGGTGACCGAGGCAAACGCCAAGAATCGGCAAGCGCCCGGCATAGTGGCGAATAACGTCAAGGGAGATCCCGGCTTCATCTGGCGTACAGGGTCCGGGTGAGATGACAATTTTTTGTGGTTTAAGGGCGTCGATATCCGCCAGCGTCAACGCATCGTTGCGCTTAACCAGCACATCCGCCCCCAGTTCACAAAAGTACTGGTAGAGGTTCCAGGTAAAAGAATCGTAGTTATCTATAAGCAGGATCATGGCGGCTCCGGTACGAAAGAACCGCGCTATTTTACTCAGATTCCCCGGCTTCGCTTACCACTTTGCTAAATATCATCTGCAGTGCGGTGAGATCCCCCATTGCCCCACTCTGATTTGCCTGATTCCAGGCCTCTTTTTCGATACCCTGCCAGCTCAGTTGGTAGCCCGCATGAATCGCCAGTTGCTCGAAGAAGATCCGCTGTGCCAGTCCGCTTCCCACACGGAAGGGATGCAGCACGTTGATTTCACAATAGTAATGTGCCAGCCGCTCGACGAACTTCTCTTTCTCCAGGCCAACCAGATAACCTTCTTCCTCCAGATCCTGCATCAGGGCATTGCCCTCTTTTTCGATATAGGCAAAGTGGCAGAACGGCGTATCACCCTGATAAATATCAACTTCACGCAATTGCCCCGCCCAGTCGAAAATATCCTGATACAGCTGGCGATGGATAGTGCGCAAATGCGGTAAACCGCGCACCAGCGGACCAAGCTCAATGGTCGCAGCACGCAGCGCCGTCATTTCGTAAGCGGCCTGTTCCAGCCGCTGCTGCTGGCGGATGTTCAGCCGGTTACGCATGATATCAAGGCCAGGATAAAGATACGGATCGCGCCCTTCGCCGAATTTATCGCTCATAGTGCCTCCTCAGCTCTTCAAGGCGCGCTAAAGCCTCTGCGGCAGTAAGAGTGACTAAAGGCATCTCGACGCCTTCAAGACGGCGACTGGCCTGGAAATTACGATTACGCTGAAGCTCCCAGAGACGGGACTTTTGCTTATCGGTGAGTTTCTTCACTTGATGCCTCCCTGAACGTGTCCATTTGCCACAAGTATAAGCGGCAAATCTGGGTTACGCCGGGAGAGCAGAAGCGCGGGCAAGATTGCCCGCGCGAGAAATCATTACGGCAGGACTTTAGCGGAAAGGATAACTACCGGTTTTGACGGCACATTCTGGTACGGACCAACGTCATGAGTCGGCACCTGGGAAATCTTATCGGCAACGTCCATGCCTTTCACCACTTTACCAAATACCGCGTAACCGAAATCACGCTGACCGTGGTCAAGGAAGGCGTTATCGGCAACGTTGATAAAGAACTGGCTGGTGGCGCTGTCTTTGTCAGCGGTACGCGCCATCGCGATGGTGCCACGCGTGTTGCGCAGGCCGTTATCGGCTTCATTTTTGATTGGCGGGTTTGGTTTTTTCTGCTGCATCTGCTCGGTGAAACCGCCGCCCTGAATCATAAAGCCAGGAATGACGCGGTGAAAGGTAGTGTTGTTATAAAAACCGCTGTTCACATAATCGACAAAGTTTTGCACAGACACTGGCGCTTTTTGTTTATCCAGTTCCAGTTCGATGTTACCAGCTGAGGTTGTCAACAATACGTGCGGGTCCCCTTTCGCTGCCATTGCTGCGGGAGAAAGAGCAGAAAGAGCGAAAACAGCAGCCATCGCCGCCAGGGTCGATTTGAACATGAGATTTCCTTAACAAACAGAGCAGAAAAAAAGCAAGTGAAGAGATTCTAAATAGCCTTCAAGAACAAGGCCATCCCTTTACCTAATTTTACGTATCTGAAATATATGTAACCTGACGATCACTTTTTATTCTGTGATAAAAATCACCTCTTAAAATGCAATTTAGCAACCGATTGCAATAAAACATTTAATCAGATCACAAAATCACCTAAAATCGCCCGCTCGCGGCATAGCCCGCTATGCCATTTTATTTTTGAACGCAGGCCAATCATGACTAACAGCAATCGCATCAAGCTCACATGGATTAGCTTTCTCTCCTACGCACTGACCGGTGCGTTGGTTATTGTCACCGGGATGGTGATGGGAAATATCGCCGATTATTTCAATCTGCCTGTTTCCAGTATGAGTAATACCTTCACCTTCCTCAACGCCGGCATTTTAATCTCTATCTTCCTCAACGCCTGGCTGATGGAAATCGTCCCGTTGAAAACGCAGTTACGTTTTGGCTTTCTCCTGATGGTGCTGGCGGTTGCCGGTTTGATGTTCAGCCACAGCCTGGCGCTGTTCTCGGCGGCGATGTTCATTCTCGGGGTGGTCAGCGGCATCACCATGTCGATTGGTACATTCCTGATAACACAAATGTATGAAGGGCGTCAGCGCGGTTCCCGCCTGTTATTTACCGACTCCTTCTTCAGTATGGCTGGGATGATTTTCCCAATGATCGCCGCGTTTCTACTGGCGCGCAGCATTGAGTGGTACTGGGTTTATGCCTGCATCGGGCTGGTGTATGTCGCTATTTTTATTCTGACCTTCGGCTGTGAGTTCCCGGCACTGGGCAAACATGCACCAAAAACGGATGCTCCGGTAGAGAAAGAAAAGTGGGGGATCGGCGTGCTGTTTCTCTCCATTGCGGCACTGTGCTACATCCTCGGTCAGTTAGGTTTTATCTCCTGGGTGCCTGAGTATGCCAAAGGCCTGGGCATGAGCCTGAATGATGCTGGTACGCTGGTGAGTAACTTCTGGATGTCATACATGGTCGGCATGTGGGCGTTCAGCTTTATTCTTCGCTTCTTTGATTTGCAACGTATCCTGACCGTACTGGCGGGTCTGGCCGCGATTCTGATGTACGTCTTTAACACCGGAACACCGGCACATATGGCGTGGTCAATTCTCGCCCTGGGCTTCTTCTCCAGCGCGATCTATACCACCATCATCACCCTGGGTTCACAGCAGACCAAAGTACCGTCGCCAAAACTGGTTAACTTTGTCCTGACCTGCGGGACCATCGGTACTATGTTGACCTTTGTGGTTACCGGCCCGATTGTTGAACATAGCGGTCCGCAGGCGGCACTGCTTACAGCAAACGGTCTGTACGCTGTCGTCTTTGTGATGTGCTTCCTGTTAGGTTTCGTCAGCCGTCACCGTCAGCATAACACCCTGACCTCTCATTAATTGCTCATGCCGGGCGGCGCTATCGTCGTCCGGCCTTTTCCTCTCTTACCCTGCTACGTGCATCTATTTCTATAAACCCGTTCAATTTGTCTGTTTTTTGCACAAACATGAAATGTCAGACAATTCCGTGACTTAAGAAAATTTATACAAATCAGCAATATACCCCTTAAGGAGTATATAAAGGTGAATTTGATTTACATCAATAAGCGGGGTTGCTGAATCGTTAAGGTAGGCGGTAATAGAAAAGAAATCGAGGCAAAAATGAGCAAAGTCAGACTCGCAATTATCGGTAACGGTATGGTCGGCCATCGCTTTATCGAAGATCTTCTTGATAAATCTGATGCGGCCAACTTTGATATTACCGTTTTCTGTGAAGAACCGCGCATCGCTTATGACCGCGTACACCTCTCGTCTTACTTCTCTCACCACACCGCCGAAGAGCTGTCGCTGGTGCGCGAAGGCTTCTACGAGAAACACGGCATCAAAGTTCTGGTCGGCGAACGCGCTATCACCATCAACCGTCAGGAGAAGGTGATTCACTCCAGCGCCGGACGTACCGTTTTTTATGACAAGCTGATCATGGCGACCGGTTCCTACCCGTGGATCCCACCAATCAAAGGTTCTGATACTCAGGACTGCTTTGTCTATCGCACCATTGAAGACCTCAACGCTATAGAATCCTGCGCCCGGCGCAGCAAGCGTGGTGCCGTTGTAGGTGGCGGCCTGTTAGGTCTGGAAGCCGCTGGCGCGCTGAAAAACTTAGGCATTGAAACCCACGTTATCGAATTTGCCCCTATGCTGATGGCAGAACAGCTTGATCAGATGGGCGGCGAGCAGCTGCGTCGCAAAATCGAAAGTATGGGCGTGCGCGTTCACACCAGCAAAAACACCCTTGAGATTGTGCAGGAAGGTGTTGAAGCGCGTAAAACCATGCGTTTTGCCGACGGCAGCGAACTGGAAGTCGACTTTATCGTCTTCTCTACCGGTATCCGTCCGCGCGATAAGCTGGCAACCCAGTGTGGTCTGGACGTTGCTCCGCGTGGGGGTATCGTCATAAATGATTCCTGCCAGACTTCCGATCCGGATATCTACGCCATCGGTGAATGCGCAAGCTGGAACAACCGTGTATTTGGTCTGGTAGCACCAGGCTACAAAATGGCGCAGGTCGCCGTTGACCATATTCTTGGCAGCGAAAACGCCTTTGAAGGTGCTGACCTTAGCGCCAAGCTGAAACTGCTGGGCGTAGATGTAGGTGGTATTGGTGATGCGCACGGTCGCACGCCTGGCGCACGTAGCTACGTTTACCTCGACGAAAGCAAAGAGATCTACAAACGCCTGATTGTCAGCGAAGACAACAAAACCCTGCTCGGTGCGGTACTGGTGGGCGATACCAGCGACTACGGCAACCTGCTGCAACTGGTGCTGAACGCTATCGAGCTGCCGGAAAACCCGGATTCTCTGATTCTGCCGGCGCACTCTGGTAGCGGTAAGCCGTCTATCGGTGTTGATAAACTGCCGGACAGCGCGCAAATCTGCTCCTGCTTCGACGTCACCAAAGGCGACCTGATTGCTGCTATCAACAAAGGCTGCCACACCGTTGCGGCGCTGAAAGCTGAAACCAAAGCGGGTACTGGCTGCGGTGGCTGTATCCCGCTGGTCACTCAGGTACTGAACGCGGAACTGGCGAAACAGGGCATCGAAGTTAACAACAACCTGTGCGAACACTTTGCTTATTCGCGTCAGGAACTGTTCCATTTAATCCGCGTTGAAGGCATTAAAACCTTCGAAGAACTGCTGGCGAAACACGGCAAAGGCTACGGTTGTGAAGTTTGTAAACCGACCGTCGGTTCGCTGCTGGCCTCCTGCTGGAACGAATACATTCTGAAGCCGGAACATACTCCGCTGCAGGATTCAAACGACAACTTCCTCGCTAACATCCAGAAAGACGGCACCTACTCGGTGATCCCGCGTTCTCCGGGCGGTGAAATCACCCCGGAAGGGCTGATGGCAGTAGGTCGTATCGCGCGTGAATTTAATCTCTACACCAAAATCACCGGCTCCCAGCGCCTGGCGATGTTTGGCGCACAGAAAGACGATCTGCCGGAGATCTGGCGTCAGCTGATTGAAGCCGGCTTCGAAACCGGTCATGCCTATGCGAAAGCACTGCGTATGGCGAAAACCTGCGTGGGTAGCACCTGGTGCCGCTACGGCGTTGGCGATAGCGTCGGCCTCGGCGTGGAACTGGAAAACCGCTACAAAGGCATCCGTACGCCGCACAAAATGAAGTTCGGTGTCTCCGGCTGTACCCGTGAATGTTCAGAAGCTCAGGGTAAAGACGTGGGTATTATCGCCACCGAAAAAGGCTGGAACCTGTACGTTTGCGGCAACGGCGGCATGAAACCGCGTCATGCGGATCTGCTGGCGGCGGATATCGATCGCGAAACGCTGATCAAATATCTCGACCGCTTCATGATGTTCTACATCCGTACTGCCGACAAACTGACGCGTACCGCGCCGTGGTTAGAAAACCTTGAAGGCGGCATCGATTACCTGAAAGCGGTGATCATTGACGATAAACTGGGGCTGAACGCACATCTGGAAGAAGAGATGGCGCGCCTGCGTGAAGCGGTAGTATGTGAGTGGACTGAGACGGTCAATACACCGTCCGCGCAGACTCGCTTCAAACACTTCATCAACAGCGACAAGCGTGACCCGAACGTGCAGATGGTGCCAGAGCGCGAACAGCACCGTCCGGCAACGCCGTATGAACGTATCCCGGTAACTCTGGTGGAGGACAACGCATGAGCCAGTGGAAAGACATCTGCAAAATCGATGACATCCTGCCTGAAACCGGCGTCTGCGCGCTGTTAGGTGACGAGCAGGTAGCAATTTTCCGCCCGTATCACAGCGACCAGGTGTTTGCGATCAGCAACATCGACCCGTTCTTCGAGTCCAGCGTGTTGTCACGCGGGCTGATTGCGGAACACCAGGGCGAGCTGTGGGTCGCCAGCCCGCTGAAAAAACAGCGTTTTCGCTTAAGCGACGGCTTGTGCATGGAAGACGAACAGTTTTCCGTCAAGCATTACGAAGCGCGAGTGAAAGACGGCGTGGTACAGCTGCGCGGTTAATGTTTTAACGGGAGGCGCAATGCCTCCCCTTTTTGCATTGTCCTGTAATGACCTTCGGTATATTGCAGGACATTTTTTAAACTTTTTGTTTTATTTTTTGTTTTTATTTTTTAAAGGATAATCAAATGTTTACAGACACTATTAATAAGTGTGCGGCTAACGCTGCGCGCATTGCACGCCTGTCGGCAAATAACCCGCTCGGCTTCTGGGTCAGCTCCGCCATGGCGGGCGCGTATGTGGGTCTTGGGATCATCCTGATTTTCACGCTCGGTAATTTGCTCGACCCGTCCGTACGTCCTCTGGTGATGGGCGCGACCTTTGGTATCGCCTTAACGCTGGTCATTATTGCTGGTTCTGAGCTGTTCACCGGACACACCATGTTCCTCACCTTTGGAGTGAAAGCGGGCACTATCAGCCACGGGCAAATGTGGGCAATCCTGCCGCAAACCTGGCTGGGTAACCTGGTCGGTTCCGTCTTCGTTGCCATGCTCTATAGCTGGGGTGGCGGTAGCCTGCTGCCGGTAGATACCAGCATCGTTCACTCCGTCGCGCTGGCTAAAACCACTGCACCGGCAATGGTACTGTTCTTCAAAGGTGCATTGTGTAACTGGCTGGTTTGCCTGGCTATCTGGATGGCGCTGCGCACTGAAGGGGCGGCGAAATTTATCGCTATCTGGTGGTGTCTGCTGGCATTTATCGCGTCCGGCTACGAGCACTCCATCGCTAACATGACGCTGTTCGCCCTCTCCTGGTTTGGCAACCACAGCGAAGCCTACACGCTGGCGGGTATTGGTCATAACCTGCTGTGGGTGACGCTGGGTAATACTTTATCAGGTGCCGTATTCATGGGATTGGGTTATTGGTATGCTACGCCGAAAGCGAATCGTCCGGTTGCGGACAAATTTAATCAAACTGAAACAGCTGCCGGTTAATTACTAAGGGGTTTTTACGTGGATCATTTGCCTATATTTTGCCAATTACGCGATCGCGACTGTCTGATTGTCGGCGGTGGTGATGTCGCGGAACGCAAAGCAAGGTTGCTGTTAGACGCAGGCGCTCGCTTAACGGTGAATGCATTAGCGTTTATTCCACAGTTCACCGCATGGGCAGATGCAGGCATGTTAACCCTCGTCGAAGGGCCATTTGATGAAAGCCTTCTCGACACCTGCTGGCTGGCGATTGCAGCGACGGATGATGACGCGCTTAACCAGCGCGTCAGTGAAGCCGCTGAAGCTCGTCGCATCTTCTGTAACGTGGTCGATGCGCCGAAAGCCGCCAGCTTTATTATGCCGTCGATTATTGACCGCTCACCGCTCATGGTCGCGGTCTCCTCTGGCGGCACCTCTCCGGTTCTGGCACGCCTGTTGCGTGAAAAACTTGAATCACTGCTGCCGTTGCATCTGGGCCAGGTAGCGAAATACGCCGGGCAATTACGCGGTCGAGTGAAACAACAGTTCGCAACAATGGGTGAACGTCGCCGTTTCTGGGAAAAACTGTTCGTTAATGACCGTCTGGCGCAGTCGCTGGCAAACAACGATCAGAAAGCCATTACTGAAACGACCGAACAATTAATCAACGAACCGCTCGACCATCGCGGTGAAGTGGTGCTGGTTGGCGCAGGTCCGGGCGATGCCGGGCTGCTGACACTGAAAGGACTGCAACAAATTCAGCAGGCAGATGTGGTGGTCTACGACCGTCTGGTTTCTGACGATATTATGAATCTGGTACGCCGCGATGCGGATCGCGTTTTCGTCGGCAAACGCGCGGGATACCACTGCGTACCGCAGGAAGAGATTAACCAGATCCTGCTGCGGGAAGCGCAAAAAGGCAAACGCGTGGTGCGGCTGAAAGGCGGCGATCCGTTTATTTTTGGCCGTGGTGGCGAAGAGCTGGAAACACTGTGCAACGCGGGTATTCCGTTCTCGGTGGTTCCGGGTATTACCGCAGCTTCTGGTTGCTCTGCCTATTCGGGTATTCCGCTCACGCATCGCGATTATGCCCAGAGCGTACGCTTAATTACCGGACACTTAAAAACCGGTGGCGAACTGGACTGGGAAAACCTGGCGGCAGAAAAACAGACGCTGGTGTTCTATATGGGGTTGAATCAGGCCGCGACTATTCAGCAAAAGCTGATTGAACACGGTATGCCTGGCGAAATGCCGGTGGCAATTGTCGAAAACGGAACGGCAGTCACGCAGCGCGTGATTGACGGTACACTCTCGCAGCTGGGCGAACTGGCGCAGCAAATGAACAGTCCATCGCTAATTATTATTGGTCGGGTTGTTGGCCTGCGCGATAAACTGAACTGGTTCTCCAATCATTAATGTAACCCGGGCCAGAGAATTCTGGCCTTCTTAATGACTCTTTTTATATATTCAGCAAATAAAACATAACCCCTTAATAAATATTATCTGCTAATGGGTTATATTCACCGTTACAGCGACTTACAAAATTAAGCCATTCACTCACTGACGCTAATTAAATATTCCTGTATCGTTCTTAATGAGCAGTCTGCTTATATTCATATAAACAATGAATATTAATCAATATATAATACATAGGGAATGTAAATGAACAAATTTATTAAAGTTGCACTGGTAGGTGCAGTACTGGCTACGTTAACTGCATGTACTGGTCATATCGAAAACCGTGATAAGAACTGCTCTTACGACTACCTGCTGCACCCGGCAATTTCTATTTCTAAAATCATTGGCGGTTGCGGTCCTACTGCACAGTAAGTCTCTGACAGAAATCGGCTAACACCGGTTTAATTGCCTGACGCCCTCGGGGTTACCCGAGGGCGTATTTATTTCTGCATTCTTTTCGAAAACATCATGCACAAGATTAAATACTGGCAATACTCTCACGCAAAATCCGCAGCACCGTCTCTTCACCGCTGCGATTTGGGTTAATGCGAATCGCGCAATGTTCGAGTTGCGGATTCGCCTGGCGAAACGTTCCGGAAAGACGGTAAAAGAGCGGCGGGATTTCATATTTCGACTCTGCACCGACCGGGTAAGGCAAGGCACCGAGCTTTTGCGCCTCTTCCAGTACTCTGGCGGCAATCGGCTGATGAAACTCCACAATCAACACCTTCGACTGCGCATTGGCAATGACGGCGCTTTTCACTTCCGGAACTGCACCACCGTTGAGCAAGGCCAGCAACCGTTCAGATACCCCCGCCTGCACCGCGTGCATCACTGGCGCAAACACCAGCCCACGCAAGACTTCCAACGCCTGAGCGCCCTGAATCTGGCTGCCGCCGGAGTAGAGCGTGGCGCGAATACGGTTAATAACATCAGCATCGCCTACCACCGCGCCAACACCCTCTGGCCCAAATAGCTTGAAGCAGGAAAATGTCGAGACATTCGCCCCGCATTCACAGCCAATGCGCGCCACCTTCATCACCGCATAGTTGTCATCGGTTAATGCAGGAACGCCAGCCGAGCGCAACGTTGCCAGCACATCTGCCAGAATGTACCCGTCCTGCGGCTGCTGGCGCGTATGCTGCACCAGCGCGGCATCTGGTTGTTGCTCGTCGACAACCTGCTTCAGTGCCAACAGGTCATTGAAATCAGCAGTGATAAGCGTCAGCCCCATCTGCGCAATAATGACCTGAGTCGTCGGGTAAACAGGCGCGTCATGCACCAGAAGACGCTGCCCCGGTTTGAGCAAAGCCGCCAACGCCGCACGAATCGCTCCAGTACCCGCACCCTGTACCAGCGCCGCAGCCTGTGCGTGAAATGCATCAGCCAGCACCTGTTCCACTCGCTGGGTAATGCGCGGTTGATTCAGCCCCGGCGTTAAGCCCAAATCCCCGCGGGTAAGAAACTCGCTGCCGGGAAAATGGCGGCAAATCGTGTCCACCAGCGCAAACTGCTTTTGCTGCGCCTCAATAAGCGTCAGGCTTTGCAAAGGATACGTCTTCATAGGTGCCTTCCTTAAGCCGGAACGAACAGGCCAAACCAGTAAAGAACATTCAGCAGAATACCGGTGATCATTACTGCCACGACCGGTGCCGCCATTTTCTGTACCGGACGGCCCAGGGATTCGTTGAGGAAGTAAATGGCAACTGCGATAGAAAATCCGGTATAACCCGCCATTTTAATTGCTGCGAAAATCGAACCGACCAGCAACGCCACTTCCATCAGCATATTCATGGCGTTACGGATGTTATCTGACGCATTACGCACCGACGGATAGCGCCCCAGCCATTTGCCGATCGAACGAAGCAGCAGGACTTCCGCCGAAATAACCACTGCGCCTAATACCGCTGCAACCATCGGATTCGGCGAGAGATAGCCCACCGCATAAACAAAGGTAAAGCCCGCAACTGCATACACACCAGTGGCTAACGCGGTGGTGGCAATCAACGGTACAAAACCCAGCCCGCGCATAAATTCCGCCAGAGCTGCCTGGTTAATCAGCGTTTGTGATTGTTCCGGCGTTACGCCTGCGGAATATGCTTTCTCCAGTGTGAAGATCGACACTTCACTGCCAGCAAAAATCTTCATGCTGGCAACGGCGGCAATCAGCGCCCCGACAATAGCGATATACGGTAAGTTTTTGATAATCCGCGACGTGCGTTCTTCAAACACCGAAAGCCCGCTGGCATCAATATCATTTTCATCACGATGACGCAGGTCGTGAGTTATCGCGATCCCCAGCAGCATCACCATGCCAATAAAGATTTCGATAGATTCCGGATTGAGATGCGGGAAATAGCGCACTACCACCACACGGGTCATCAGTACCACCACGGCGGCGATCAGACTTTGCTTCCAGCCAAACTGGTAGAAAATCGCCACCAACGGGAACAGTGCAAAAGCTGAAACCACCGGCGAGCTTAATTCCCCCAGGCTACCTAATACATCCACCGGTAGCGCGGTCAGCAGCTGGTTTACCGGTAACAGGCAAGTAAGGATCAACACGCCCCAGATAGCGCCAAGACCAAACGCCATCAGGCTGTTTATCGCCAGTACGCCGAGGATATCGGTAGGAAGAAAGAGTAACCATGCGTTGAGCAGTCCGGTTTTCAGGGTAAAAGAGATCCCCACCGAAGCCACAAAACCAATGCTCAGACCAAAAGCGATACTCCCCGCCTCGCGACGGTTCATATAGCCTTCAATCAGTTGCGGCAGGATCGGGCGGATACCGTCATGAAAAACGGCCGCCGAGCGATGCGCCAGAAGCGATGTCATACCCGTCAGGCACGCCACCACGATAATCTGAATATACAGATCCATAGTCGTGCCTTTTATTTCAGATGGTTAATCAGCATCGGAATCGCGTGTTCGACGTGCTCAACGGAAAGCCCAAACGCCACTTTCCCTTCGGCGATCATTTTGGCGATATGTTCGTCTTTCGCTTTAATGCCCGGCTTGGCAATGGTGCAACTTTTGTTATAGCCAATCACCGCGATGGCAATCGACAATGCCGCGCCCGCACCGGTATTACACGCGCCGATGTAGTAATCCAGTTGCCCGGATTTCACTTTCATTGCCGCTTCCATGTCGTTGTGAATGAAAACTTCAAAACAGCCAGGAGCCGTCGCTTCAATGGTTTTTTTAATCTGCTCACGCTGTAAGCCTGCAACACCAATCTTTTTCATGAGTCTGTCCTTATTGGAAAAATTGAGAGGGAGTTTCACGTAACATCACATCCACATCGGCCTGACTGAATCCTGACTGGCGCAATTGCGGAATAAAGGTGGTCAATAAATAGTCATAGCCATAACCACCGTTGGCTTTTAAATGGGAGCGGCGCGTAATATCCATCGACAGCATGACGCGGTTCAGCAAACCACAGTCACGTAGTGCGTGGAGCATCGCAATGCGCTTTTCGTCCGGGTAGTAACTGTTCTTGCCGATGGTGTCGAACTGCACAAACGCGCCGAGATCGATCATCTTCAAAATGTTGTCGAGGTTGTCTTTCAGATCGCAGTGACCAACGGTGACGCGCGAAAGATCAACTCCGTGGGCTTGCAGTAGCGCCAGTTGTTCCAGCCCCATGGTGCTAAAAGAGGTATGCGTGGAGATCGGACGTCCGGTCTGGTTATGTGCCAGCGCGGCGGCAATAAACACCTTCTCTTCCAGCGGCGTAATCTTCCCTTCGCTGGAGCCGATCTCCGCGATGATCCCGGCTTTCAGTTCCGTGCCATCGATACCCTGTTCAATTTCATCGATCATCTCCTGCGCCAGTTCCTGCACGCTGCGGGTCGCCACATGTTCCGGGAAAAACGCGTCCTGGTAATAACCGGTGCAGGCCACTACGTTGATCCCCGTCGCGTGCATTACATCGAGCATAAATTGCGCATTGCGCCCCATGTAACGGTTGGTCATCTCAATCACATTACGCACGCCCTGGGCCATCAGGTCGTTCATCTCCTGGCAAATGAACGCATACTGATCAAGGCGGCAGTCCACGTTGTTTTTAAAGCCGGAGAGATCAATATGCAGATGCTCATGGGCGAGGGTGTAACCCGTCGGATCAAAACTCATAGGGTGTCTCCTGCAAACCGGAGGGAGGAAAGAAAAGAGCGACCATTTTGTGGCGGTGGCGCGCGGAAAAATTCACATACGGTAGCCCCCACATCAGAAAGCGTGGTGCGCACACCGAGCTGCGTAGCGACCATCCCTTGCTGATAAACCAGCACTGGCACCACTTCGCGGGTATGGTGGCTGTGACCAATGGTCGGATCGTTACCGTGATCCGCCATCACGACCAGGCAATCATCTGGCTGCATCGCCTCAATAAGCCGGGCAAGGTTACGGTCAACGATCTGCAAACGTTCGGCATAACGTGCGACGTCTTCCGCGTGACCAGCGAGGTCGGTTTCCTGGATATTGGTGCAAATAAACGCCGTCGGATGCGTGTTAAATTCGTCGAGGGTGATATCCATAATCCGCTGGCTATCCACCAGGTTTTGCCAGCTCACGCCATAAGGATTGCTGACGATATCCGCCACCTTACCCACCAGCACGGTTGGCACGCCCGCTTCATACAGTTTTTGCGGCACTTGTACTTTCTCATCGACGCCGTAGCCCATATGCACGACCTGGAAGCCGTTGTCATAAGCGCCAGAACGCGGCGCGTTGATACCAATAAATCGCCCTTCTTTACTTTCTGCGGCATCGAGAATGCGCTGGCTGTCCGCTAACAGGCCACCAAATGTAATGACCCGACCGACCTGTACCTGCTCACGCACGATACGACCAATTTTGATTGCGTCGTCAAAGGAGATCACAGAGAGATTGGCGGTGATGTTATAGACCTGGCCTAAATCCGCCTCGAGATTATCGCCAATCGCAACCGCCTGATTGACCCACAGAAACTGTAACTCTTCGCCACGGCGCGCAACCTGCCAGCCAGCGGAAACTAATGCCTGCTCAACACGGTCAATCACATCGCGAAAAGGCATCCGCAGCGGTGGTAACGGACGCGTGCCTAAAATTTCCTGATGCCCCATAAAGGTATCGCCACCTTCATGTTGCAGTTCTGCCACCCCCCAGGTTGCGGAATCTGACGGTTGCATATCACCTGGTGCATAACCCAATGCGTTGATTAGCCCCAGCTTCTCCAGCGCTGATAGCTGCAAATGCGGCAACTGGCTCAGGATGTGACCACAGGTATTCGCCCCGGCATCCTGCGGACGCACCAACGTGACATCTTTCATTGCCCCTACGCCAAAGCTATCAATCACTAACACCACAAATCGCGCCATTTACGCCTCCAGAGGGTTGCCGAGGCTGTCATAACGACCGACGATTTCCGGTTCGCCACGATGAATACCAGACACCAGCACCACATCGCTACGGGTGACAAAAATCTGCGTGCGAAAACAGAGCACTACTGCACTGCTTACCGGAAACTCGCCTGCCAGCGGCAGGGTGTAGTCGATACTGCTGTCATCCACAGTTTTGAGATTGGTTTCAGTAATCTTTTGATTTTCTGGCGTAAACACCAGCGCATGTTGCGCGTGACCACGACGGTAATAACCGCCGCCGTAGCAGTAGCTGTCGCCACGAAAATGATGGGAGATTTCACTTAACCAGAGCATCGCGATACGTTCAGGCTGGTCGCCCTGCTGGTTTGCCGGAATCGTCCCCGTCAGCGCATGACCGGGTTCGGCATGAGTCACACCGTATTCCGCCAGCAATGGCAGCGAAGTGCAGCTGGTCGCTGAAGGCGCGTTCAGTTGCTCAATCGCAATACCAGATTTCGCCAGTTGATCCCGTGCCTGTACCAGCGTGTGAAGATTCGGTGTCGGCAAAACTTTCCCGGCAGCCTCATCCCAAAGCAGGCAAGGGAAATGGGTTAATCCGGCTAAATGCAGCCCCGACAGTTTCTTAATTTCAGCAACCACCTCGTGCAGCGAATGCTGTACAAAACCGCTCTCCTGCCCCGGATAAAGAAAATCATCGTCGCTATAAACTTTGAGCAGCACAGACTGCACACGTCCGGCCTTCACCGCTGCCGCAGAAACTTCCCGCGCTTTGTCGAGAGTAAACACGGTGATGACGTCGGTGCCCTGTGCAACGGCGTCAGCAACCTGATGACAAGGGATTTGTACCAGATGCCCCTGATGCGCCACCGGCAAACCGGCGCGGCGCATGACTCGCGCCTCTTTGTAATCCACCGCCACAATGCCGCTGTAGCCTAATGGCAGCAGTTTTTCCGCCAGCCACGGATTACGACCAAACTGCTTAGTCATCAGATACAGTTCAATGCCGTAAAGCCGCGCCGTCTCAATCAGCCGCTTACCGTTTTTCAGTATCTGATCCACGTCGATCACCCAGCTGTCCGGGGCGATCTTGCCCTTTTGCCACAAGCTTAGTGCGGCGGAAATTAGCGCCGGGTTCTGGCGTTTCAATGCTTCTACAAACATCTTGTTGCCTCGTTTCTGTTCCTTGAATTAAATATTCATTTTTCTGAATATTTAGATTATGCGACGTGGATTTGTCGGGAGCTTCAAACCTCTTCGTTAGCAGCCATCCATAATCCATAAAGGTTGGCCAGCAAATAGCCTTCTTCACACGGGTTAACTTCCAGTGTAAATTCCTTCAACAACACCTGATGCAATTGCACAACGGCTTGCCAGTGGCTGGATTGCGCCAGTTCTGCCAGCAATTCGGCGTCCAGCGGCTCTATTTCTTCACCACGGCGACTGCGCATCAGTGCGCTCGCCATATGTGTCATCGCCATCGTTCCTTGCTCACTACGCACCGGCAGATGGCACTCTGTTTCCAGTACGTTGACGACCTGCATCATGCCTTTGCAGATGTCCTTATCAATAACGCCTGCATCGCAAAGCAGGTTGAGTCTGGTTTCCATATCAGATGCCTTTCGTTTAATAACTCGGTTCCTGTTCCCCACTCACCACTCGTTGTTGATGGGCGAGCAGGGCGTGTTTATCAACAACTGCACGCAGCAGTTGTTGCATCGGGTAATCATCGGCACGCGTCAGGACCACGGCTTCGGTGGCCTGTAAAAATCGCGGATCGTCTGTGAGCGGCGTCGCTTCTAATCCCAGCATGGTCAGTTCGTTTTCCGCCACCACGTTCCAGATAACCGCATCGACATCGCCTTTAACAATGCGTTGTAAACTCTCGTGATAAGAGAGATCGACACGTTCCACATCACTATCGCCAAAAAAGACATCGGTCATGATTTTCTGATCCGCCGAACGGTTATCCAGCCCCACGCGCTTCACGTTTGCGGACTCGCCTTTACGGCAAATCAACTGGTGCTCGCCAACGTAGGTGTGCGGCCCCAGCTCCAGCGCGAGGCATAACCCTTTTTGCGTGAGATAACTTTCCGCCGCCAGTCGGGAAACAACCGCCATGTCATACACGCCGTTAAGTAAACACTCCACGCGAATATCCGCGCCGCGCATGTGCGCATAGTAAAAAGGAATACCATCAAACTGAGCTTTCAATCCGCTCGCCAGGCCTTCGTACAAACGGGTATAGGGCAAGGGCATCGCGCACACCACATTGTTGATATCCACATGACTCAGCAGCGCTTTGTTATCCATTTCCACCAGATAACTGCCATTACGCCCACGGCGTTCTATCCGTATCGCTCCGCTTGATTCCAGCGTTTTCAACGCGGCCTGCGTCAGGCCAACGGATGAACGGCATTCAGTTGCCAGTTCATCTATGGTTTTCAGTCGATTACCGCACTTTTCACCCAACAAATAACGGGCCAGTGTCGTGATGACGACGCCTTCTTTTTTGATAAACGTTCGACGCATAGTAAATTTTCAATAAAGTGAATATTTATATCTTCATAAAAATGAAGATAAGTGGCAACTGCGAGATGTGGAAACGGCGAGGCGCTTCACATTTTTTCGGATTATTGCAAAAAGAGGATAAAAAAACCGGGTTTCCCCGGTTTTTGGCATTAATGTTAAATTACGGCTTCGCCACAAAACCAATCGCTTCGTACACCGCTTTTAGCGTACGGGAAGCGTGCGCGCTGGCTTTTTCTGCGCCATCTTTCATCACCTGTTGCAGGAAGGCTTCATCGTTGCGGAAACGGTGATAACGTTCCTGCAATTCAGTCAGCATACCGGAAACGGCATCAGCCACTTCGCCTTTCAGATGACCATACATCTTGCCTTCGAACTGTTTTTCCAGTTCCGGGATGCTCTGGCCCGTTACCGCAGAAAGGATATCCAGCAGGTTGGAAACGCCCGCTTTGTTCTGCACGTCGTAACGAACTACCGGCGGCTCGTCGGAGTCGGTGACCGCGCGTTTGATTTTCTTCACTACCGATTTCGGATCTTCCAGCAGGCCGATAACGTTATTGCGGTTATCGTCAGACTTGGACATCTTTTTGGTCGGCTCCAGCAGCGACATTACGCGCGCGCCAGATTTCGGAATAAACGGCTCCGGCACTTTAAAGATCTCGCCATACAGCGCGTTGAAACGCTGGGCGATATCGCGGCTCAGTTCCAGGTGCTGTTTCTGGTCTTCACCCACCGGTACCAGATTAGTTTGATACAGCAGGATGTCCGCAGCCATCAGCACCGGATAGTCAAACAGACCAGCGTTGATGTTCTCGGCATAACGCGCAGATTTATCTTTAAACTGCGTCATGCGGCTCAGTTCGCCGAAGTAGGTATAGCAGTTCAGTGCCCAGCCTAACTGTGCATGTTCCGGCACGTGGGACTGAACAAAAATGGTGCTTTTCTCAGGATCGATACCACAAGCCAGATACAAGGCCAGCGTATCCAGCGTCGCTTTACGCAGCTTCTGTGCATCCTGGCGCACGGTGATCGCGTGTTGGTCAACGATACAGTAAATGCAATGGTAGTCATCCTGCATGTTTACCCACTGACGCAGCGCACCCATGTAGTTACCAATGGTCAATTCACCTGAGGGCTGTGCGCCACTAAAAACGATGGGCTTAGTCATTTTTCGATTCCTGATTTTCGCTATGCGGAAGCCCTAATGCGGGCAGAAGGTCATTTATAGACTGATAAATTACATCAGGCTGGCTGAGATCGATAGCCTCGCCGTAGTTATATCCGTAGGTTAAGCCAACTGATGGGCAACCTGCCGCTTTTGCTGCCTGAATATCATTGCGTGAGTCGCCAACAAACAGCATCTGTTGTGGGGTAATTCCCATCCGCTCAGCCACCAGTAACAGCGGGTCCGGATGCGGTTTTTTGTTTTGCACATCATCACCACCAATCACCACGCTGAAGTATTTAGCGATATCTAAGGCTTCCAGCAGCGGCGCGACGAACGGCGTCGGTTTGTTGGTGACCAGGCCCAACGGCAGGCCTTTAGCCTGCAATGCGCCCAGCGTATCGGCAACGTGCGGGAACAAAAACGTCCCCTCTTCGGCAACCTCGCCATAGTAGCGATCGAATAGTTTACGCAGAATACGTACTTGTTCTTCTGCCGGAATGTCGTCATCAACGGGCGGTTTACCCATTGTTTTACGCAGAGTCGCACGTTCCTGACGCGCCCAGGTCAATGCGCGCTCCATCAGAACATCTGCGCCGTTACCAATCCAGGTTATAACGCGTTCTTCACCTGCGACGGGCAACTCCAGCGCATACAGCGCCATATCTACTGCGGTAGCCAAGCCAGGAGCACTGTCCACCAGCGTACCATCGAGATCAAAAGCGACGCCGCGAATATCTTCAAACTTATTCATGACTTACCTTTGCCAGTTCACTGCGCATTTCATCAATGACTTTTTTGTAGTCTGGCTGGTCGAAGATTGCCGAACCGGCGACGAACATATCCGCGCCCGCCGCAGCGATTTCGCCAATGTTGTTCACCTTCACGCCACCGTCCACTTCCAGTCGAATGTCAAAGCCAGACTCGTCGATACGACGACGTACTTCGCGCAGTTTATCCAGTGTTTGCGGAATGAAAGACTGACCGCCGAAACCAGGGTTGACGGACATCAGCAGGATCACATCCAGCTTATCCATCACGTAATCCAGATAGCTCAGAGGTGTCGCCGGGTTAAATACCAGACCCGCTTTACAGCCATTTTCTTTAATCAGTTGCAGCGTGCGGTCAACATGCTCGGAGGCTTCTGGATGAAAGGTAATGATGCTGGCACCAGCGGCAGCGAAATCAGGCACAATGCGATCGACCGGTTTCACCATCAGGTGTACGTCGATAGGGGCGGTAATGCCGTAGTTACGCAAGGATTTCAGCACCATTGGCCCAATCGTCAGATTGGGAACATAGTGGTTATCCATGACGTCAAAATGCACGACATCAGCGCCAGCTGCCAGGGCTTTTGCGGTATCTTCACCCAGGCGGGCAAAATCAGCCGACAGAATTGAGGGGGCAATCAAATACTGTTTCATCCGCTTCTCCTTGAGAATTATTTTTTCGCGGGTGAAACGACTCCTGGTTTGTACAAAGCCAGCAGTTCGTCCACCTTTTTACGTGTGCCGCCGTTGCTGCTTATACTGCGTCGAACTTTGACGACATGCAATTTTGCGCGCTGATACCACTCACGCGTTAACATCGTATCGTGATTGGAGATCAGCACTGGAATATGGCGATCAACCAGACCTTCAGCGATCTCCGCCAGATGCGCTTGTTGTTCAAGCGTAAAACTGTTTGTGTGATACGCCGTAAAGTTGGCGGTCGCAGACAGCGGCGCATAAGGCGGATCGCAATAGACGACGGATGCATCATCTGCGCGCGCCATGCTATCGGCGTAAGACTCACAGTAGAAAAAGGCATTCTGCGCTTTTTCAGCGAAGTGATACAACTCTGCTTCCGGGAAATAGGGTTTTTTGTAGCGGCCAAACGGCACGTTAAACTCACCGCGCAGATTGTAACGACACAGGCCGTTGTAACCGTAGCGGTTCAAATATAAAAACAGTACCGCCCGACGGAACGGATCCTGGCTTTTGTTGAACTCTTCGCGGAACTGATAGTAAACCTCGGCGCAATTTGTTTCGGGAACAAACAGCTCGCGTGCGGCCTGTACGTACTCATCAGTACGCATCTTCACAATGTTATAGAGACTGATCAGGTCGCTATTGATATCGGCAAGGATATAACGAGAAAAGTCGGTGTTGAGAAACACCGACCCGGCACCTACAAAAGGCTCAACCAGACATTCGCCCTTGGGCAAATGCCGTTTAATATCATCAAGCAGGGGATACTTGCCCCCTGCCCACTTCAAAAAAGCGCGATTTTTCTTCATGCTGACTAACTAATTACACCTTCTCCGGCTGTGGAGAAAGCTCCGACAGCATCCAGCGCTTCAGGCAACTCCCGCAACGATAAACCATTGCGGGAGATAACCTTGATTACTTCAGATCGGCCTGTACCTGACGCAGCGGTTTCGCCCACGGGTTTTTGGCCTGGACATCGGCTGGCAATGTAGATACCGCTTTTTTCGCCTCTTCTTTCGAGGCGTACACGCCAGAAACCAGGACATACCACGGCTGACCATTACGCGTCGTTTCATAGACAACGTAGTTTTTCAGATTCTCTTTCTTCGCCCAACCGTTCAGGTTGTCGTAGTTAGAGGAACTGCTCAGCTGCAGAGTGTAATGGCTGGACGGTGCCGATTTCAACGAACCAACATTACCTGCGGTCTTCCCTCCAGCGGCTGGTGTTGCCGTGGTTTGCGCCGGGGATGCCGTCTGTACTGGAGCCGTAGTTGCGGTCTCTTTTGGTGCTGGCGTAGAGGTCGCAGCCGGTGCCTTCGTGCTCGCCACAGGAGCAGCTGGTTCAGTACGCTTCGGCGTCTGTGCTACCGGCTTCGGCTCCGTTTTCACGGTTGCTTGCGGTTTTTTCGGTTCAATCACCGCCTGCTGACGAGCTGGGCGCGTAGTGGCCGGACGTTCAGCGGTTTGCGTTTTCGCCGTGTCACGCGATGCATTGCCATTGCGAACAGGCGCGACCGTCGCGGGTTCAGTCGGCAACGTGGAATTGACCGCCACATTATTCAACTGTTGCTGATTTTGTGGCTGGGTCAGCGCATTGTTCAGGTCACCCTGCACTTCAACACGTTGTTGACCATCCGTTGCCACCGGGGTTTGCCCTTGAGTCGGCGTAGAAGAGATCGGCGGCAGAGAAACATCCTGCTGAGTATTTTCCGCAGACGTGGTTCCCGGCGCTGGCTGCACGCCATTCGCCTGATCGGTCGCATTGCCAGCAAGATCAATACTCTTCTCGCCAGACGCGGTTTGATCGCTGGAAGAGGTCGAGGGGGCTTTTAGCGCAGAACCGATACCGATGATCAACAGCAGGAGAACCAGAATGCCGACGCCCATCATCATATACTGACGAGAAGCGGGTTTACTGGCTACTTTTTTGCGCTTACGCGGACGACGCTCTACGCGCTCTTCATCCACGGTTTCATCTTCGGATTCGTCAATTTCTTCTTCGAGTTCCGGTTCCTCATTGCGCTCTTTTTGCGCACGAGTCGGACGGCGATCGTCAGTGTCATCAAGTTCAATATCATCAAAATTGATCTGCGGTTCGCCACGTTCAGTACGCTCAGAACGTTCAGAAGATTGACGAGAACGACCAGTACGACGATCGCTGGGATCGGGTTTCAGCTCGTCTTCTGGTTTGAATTCATCCATTTAACACCCCACTAAAAGGTTAATGCTTACCACGTTGCAATTAACCTGAAGCTAATAGACCGCTTGATAAGCGGCCTGACCTTTCTTGTTGTTACGCTGATTGACAATCGGCAATGGCGTTAAGAACAAGCTCGTGCGAAACGCCGCTGCGAACTTCACTCTTACCAATTGCCAACGGAAGAATTAAGCGCATCTCTCCCGCAAGGACTTTCTTGTCACGCAGCATATGCGGTAAATACGCCTGCGCGGACATTTCGCGCGGCCCATTGACCGGTAACCCAGCCCGCGTGAGCAGGGTTATAATACGCTGCGTTTCGGCAGAACTAAACTGCCCGAGACGTTCCGACGTCCGCGCCGCCATCACCATACCCGCAGCAACCGCTTCACCGTGTAACCAATTGCCATACCCCATTTCAGCTTCAATGGCATGACCAAAGGTATGTCCCAGATTCAGTAAAGCACGTAACCCGGTTTCGCGCTCGTCGGCGGCGACAACTTCTGCCTTCAGTTCACAACAACGGCGAATACAGTACGCCATTGCCGGACCGTCCAGACGCAACAACGCATCCAGATTCTCTTCCAGCCAGTTGAAAAACGCACCGTCAAGAATAATGCCGTATTTGATGACTTCTGCCAGCCCCGACGCTAACTCACGCGGGGGAAGCGTTTTCAGACAGTCGAGATCCACCACCACTGAAGCAGGCTGGTAGAACGCGCCAATCATGTTTTTACCGAGGGGATGGTTGACCGCAGTTTTGCCGCCAACGGAGGAATCGACCTGCGACAGTAACGTCGTCGGGACTTGAATGAAACGTACACCGCGCTGATAACTCGCCGCCGCAAAGCCGGTCAGATCGCCCACTACGCCGCCGCCAAGCGCCACCAGCGTAGTATCGCGACCATGCGGTTTTTGTAACAACGCCGTAAAGACGGTATCGAGTACAGCCAGGCTTTTATACTGCTCGCCGTCAGGGAGGATAACGCTATCGACGTTAACACCCGCCTGTTCAAGTACGCCGCGGACCTTATCGAGATACAGAGGAGCCAGGGTTTCGTTGGTAACCAACATGACCTGCTCGCCCGATTTCAGCGGTAAGAATGAAGCTGGTTCATTAAACAAACCAGATGCGATGGTAATTGGGTAACTACGTTCCCCGAGAGTAACGACAATCCTCTCCATAACGCGACATCCACCTTAATTACTGTACCCGCAGACGAGTGTATATAAAGCCAGAATTAGTTGCTTTCCAGCATGTGAATAATCTGGTTTGCGACCACTTTAGCGCTTTGATCATCAGTACGAATGGTCACGTCGGCAATCTCTTCATACAGCGGATTGCGTTCATTGGCCAACGCTTCCAGAACTTCACGCGGCGGTGTTTCAACGTGCAGCAACGGGCGTTTTTTATCACGCTGCGTGCGTGCAAGTTGCTTTTCGATGGTCGTTTCAAGATAAACGACAACGCCACGTGCGGAAAGACGGTTACGCGTTTCGCGGGATTTCACAGAGCCGCCGCCAGTAGCCAGCACAATACCCTGTTTCTCGGTCAACTCATTGATGACCTTTTCTTCGCGATCGCGGAAGCCTTCTTCGCCTTCTAAATCGAAAACCCAGCCCACATCAGCTCCGGTTCGTTTCTCAATCTCTTGATCGGAATCGTAAAATTCCATATTGAGTTGTTGAGCTAACTGGCGCCCAATAGTGCTTTTTCCGGCACCCATAGGCCCAACCAGAAAGATATTGCGTTTCTCTGCCATTTTTTCGGTACTACTAAGACTATTCGTTAATGATAAACCCGCTTCGCTCAGAGAGCGCCGCAGGACATGAACTGAAACCTCATAAGATATTGCGAGAGTCAGACTGAAAATTATCTCAATACTCCAGCGGGTTTGGCAACTGAATAAATCACCCATCCCTCTGCATATCTGGTCGCTGCAAGCGCGCTGCCTTGCTACCACCGCTCTGGCGATAAATCACCGGGTAAGATTAGCGTAAAAAAAGACAGCAAAATGCCGCCTGAATGATAAATCATCATCATGGAACGCAGGCAGCGAAGAGCACCAACTCTCAAATCGGTACTCCTTGTATGCTAAATACCTGCGCGCGTCAAATAGATGAAACACGTTCAGCGTAAAAACATTACCGCTTTTACGGCTGTTTACTCACTGGAAACCAGTCGTGGCGTGATAAACACCACTAACTCGCGTCGTTCATCTTCTTTTCCGTCATGACGAAATAATTGCCCGAACCAGGGAATGTCGCCAAGCAACGGTACGCTATCCTGACCCGATTTATTTTTACGGGTAAAAATGCCGCCCAGCGCCAACGTTTCTCCGCTTTTGACCTCGACCTGCGTTTCGATCTCCTGCTTATCAATCGCCAACACTTCGCCATCGGCCTGCTGTAGCACCTGCCCCGGAACGTTCTGGCTGATGTGTAATTTCAGCCGGATGCGACCTTTTTGTAACACCGTGGGCGTAACTTCCATCCCCAGGACGGCCTCTTTAAATTCCACCGACGTCGCGCCACTTTCCCCGCTGGAAACCTGATATGGAATTTCGCTCCCCTGTTTAATGCTGGCAGGCTGAAGATGAGAGGCCAGCAGACGCGGACTGGCGATAATATCCAGCTGCTGTTTTTGTTCGAGCGCGGAAAGCTCAAGATCCAGTAAACGTCCGTTGATGCGTCCAATGTTAAAACCGACATGCGTTGTCGCCGTCGCTACGGAGAGGTCGCTGCCAAGCGTGGTGACTTGCCCAACGCCACCAGCTTGTTGCGCATCAGCCAACGTCCATTTCACGCCTAACTCACGCAAACTTTTTTCATTAATGGTGACAATATGCGCCGACAGCTCAACCTGCCCGACCGGCAGATCCATTTGCGCTACCCACTGTTCAAGCGCGCTTAACGCCGTTTTGTTATCTCGCAGCAAAAGGCGATTGGTGCGTTTATCGACGGTCATACTCCCTTTGGCACTCAGTAGCTTCTCCCCCGCTTTCGCCAGTTCTCCCGCGTCGGCGTATTGCAGCGTTATACTGCGATTTTCCAGCGGCAGATTTGCCTGCGCCCGCGCCTGCTCCGCCTCCTGACGGGCGATATTGTCATTCTGCCAGGCAACGGAATGCACCGAGAGAATGTTGCCCTCCTGACGCGTTATCAGTCCGGCGCTTTTCACTACAGTTTGTAGTGCTTGCTTCCAGGGAACATCTGTTAGATGTAACGACACCGTACCGCTGACGTCTGGCGACACCACCAGGTTCAACTTCTCCTGTTCAGCCAGCGCCTGCAACACCTGAGCTACCGGAACGTCATCCACCATCAGCGTCACTTTTTGCGGCTTTGCCGCCTGTACGCCGGGTATCAGCATCAACAGTAGTGCGGCTATCCATTGCTTCATTTGTATCTCCTTGCCGTTGCCACAACCAGTGTGGCGGTTCGCAGTTTGCCCCGGTTCCCAGCGTTAGTGCGTCTGGCGTCAGCTGTAAGATCGTCCAGCCGTTTTCCAGCACATCGTTTTGCTGCACCCGTCGCCATTTTTTTTGCCCATCTTTTATTACACCGATGATGCGCTCGCCTCGCCCTACCATCCCCTGATAGCGCCACTGGCTAAGTTCGCTAATCCGGCATAGATCTTCCGGCGGTTTAAAAGGGTCACGCATACCGGTTAAAAGGCACAATGCAATACCTGCCAACAACCAGCGTTTACCCCTCATGCGGCGTCTCCAGTTGTAGCGTGAACAAAAGATCATCACCTTCCACGCTTAACGAAAAACGGCTCACGCTGACGTTGCGCTCTGCCAGCCGTGTAAATGCCGACGGCACTGCTTCCCACAGCGTTTTCAACGCCAACTCACCTCCCTGCGCGGATGGATGCCAGGAAACCAGTTGCGCGCCGGATAACTGAAAATCCAGTGGCGAAAAGGGCAGCGTTTTTTCTTCGCTGAAGGGAGTGGCGTCTACCAGGCGATACAGTGCAGCCCACTGCTGGTGATGACTCGCCCGTAGTCGAATTAATGCGTCGCTCTCTTCCTGGTGTGTCGATGACAGAAAAATGAGCGTAACTAACATCATCAACCAGAATGCCCAGCAAAGCTGGCGGAGGCGGGGTGATGTGGCGAACCACCAGTCAAAGAGCATGTCCATCGCTAACCTTCCTTGTTAACTGATACTCAAATTGCCAGCGTCCCTGCGCATCCTGCTGCGTGGCCCCCCGCTGATTGAGATGAAAAGAAGCATCCTGGCGGAGTGACGTTTCCAGCGAGTTTAACGCGGTAATGCTTGTTGTCAGCCCCTTGATCTCCAGCGTTCCCTGCTGCCAGCTTATCGTTGTCAGCCAGGCATGTTCGGGTAAAAGCGCCGCCAGTGCTTCCAGCGCAGATTGCCAGTCGCGGGTAAATTGTCGCTGGCGCTGCCTTTGCAAACGCTGTTCGCGTAACTGCTGGCGTTCCAGCAAACGTGGTTTCGTTATCTGTAAGCTGCGGGCGAGTTGTTGTTCCGCCTGAAGCAAAACGGTGTCTACGCGTGCTTCGGCGTTGCTTGTCAGACGCAGTATTAGCGTTATCCCGACAGCCAGCAGCAGAGGCGCAACGAACATCAGCAACCAGAAACGAAGAAAAGCGGTCCGGCGTTGCTGTCGCCAGGGCAAAAAATTAATTGGCGGGTTCATCAGTACACCTTCCCAAGCGCCAGCCCCAGCGCGATGGCAAAGTCTCCACCTGGCGGCGGTAGCGGCGGCTGACGAACAGAAACCGCCTCCCAGGGGTCAAATCCGCCTTCGCCACATATCGCGACGCTTTCGGGATCAACGGATAACGCTGCCGCCAGCTCCTTCGCGCTAGTTATCCCCACCGCCAGTTTGCGCCCCCAGCTATAGCGCGTCGCCCACAGCCACTGTTCGTTATCACGCCAGGCCAGACATTGCTGATGAGAAGGTAAAAAAGGCAGGAATCGCTGTAATGCACTGGCATCCGGGGTGATCGCGCTAACATGAACACGCAACCTTTCTGCCAGAGTAAGCAGCGTTGCCAACTCTTTGCTTTGCGCGGCAGTCACGTTATAGGCGGGACTGAGTGAGTCTTCGCTGTAATCGAAGCGCAGGGAGTCCGGATCCATATCCAGCTCGCGGGCCATCGTCCCGGACAGCCAGGCCGTTTGCTCCCGCTCACCAAGGGACATCGACGGGCGTGGAAATGACCGCTGTAATGTGCGACTGGCGGGAAACGCCAACATAATGTGATGACGCTGCGGCAGTTCGCGACTCCACGGTAACAACGTGTTAGCCAGCCGCTGCGCATCAACAATCCGCCCATCTTTGATAATGTCGTGCGCCAGCGGCAACCGCCACCAGCGTTGCAAAAAGCATTCTTTTGCGCCCCGCACGATAGCAACCGCTACCGCTTCTTGCTGTTGTAAATGCAAACCAATTTGCCAGATCTTAAATGCCATTGTGATGATCTCCTTATCACCCGTCACTCTGACGGGTATATCAATGCGTCTGGCTTGCCTTTATACTACCGCGCGTTTGTTTATAAACTGCCCAAATGAAACTAAATGGGAAATTTCCAGTGAAGTTCGTAAAGTATTTTTTGATCCTTGCAGTCTGTTGCATTCTGCTGGGAGCAGGCTCGATTTATGGCCTATACCGCTACATCGAGCCACAACTGCCGGATGTGGCGACATTAAAAGATGTTCGCCTGCAAATTCCGATGCAGATTTACAGCGCCGATGGCGAGCTGATCGCTCAATACGGTGAGAAACGTCGTATTCCGGTTACGTTGGATCAAATCCCGCCGGAGATGGTGAAAGCCTTTATCGCGACGGAAGACAGCCGCTTCTACGAGCATCACGGCGTTGACCCGGTGGGGATCTTCCGTGCGGCAAGCGTGGCGCTGTTCTCCGGCCACGCGTCACAAGGGGCGAGTACCATTACCCAGCAGCTGGCGAGAAACTTCTTCCTCAGTCCAGAACGCACGCTGATGCGTAAGATTAAGGAAGTCTTCCTCGCGATTCGCATTGAACAGTTGCTGACGAAAGACGAGATCCTCGAGCTTTATCTGAACAAGATTTACCTCGGTTACCGCGCCTATGGTGTCGGTGCTGCGGCACAAGTCTATTTCGGTAAAACGGTCGACCAACTGACGCTGAACGAAATGGCGGTGATAGCCGGGCTGCCGAAAGCGCCTTCCACCTTTAATCCGCTCTACTCAATGGATCGTGCCGTCGCGCGGCGTAACGTCGTGCTATCGCGGATGCTGGATGAAGGGTATATCACCCAACAACAGTTCGATCAGACACGCACTGAGGCGATTAACGCTAACTATCACGCGCCGGAGATTGCTTTCTCTGCACCGTACCTGAGCGAAATGGTGCGCCAGGAGATGTATAACCGTTATGGCGAAAGTGCCTATGAAGACGGTTATCGCATTTACACCACCATCACCCGCAAAGTACAGCAGGCCGCACAGCAGGCAGTACGTAATAACGTGCTGGACTACGACATGCGCCACGGCTATCGCGGCCCGGCAAATGTGCTGTGGAAAGTGGGCGAATCGGCGTGGGATAACAACAAGATTACCGATACGCTGAAGGCGCTGCCGACCTATGGTCCGCTGCTGCCTGCCGCAGTCACCAGCGCCAATCCTCAGGAAGCGACGGCGATGCTGGCGGACGGGTCGACCGTCGCATTGAGTATGGAAGGCGTTCGCTGGGCGCGTCCTTACCGTTCGGATACTCAGCAGGGACCGACGCCGCGTAAAGTGACCGATGTTCTGCAAACGGGTCAGCAAATCTGGGTTCGTCAGGTTGGCGATGCATGGTGGCTGGCACAAGTGCCGGAAGTGAACTCGGCACTGGTGTCGATCAATCCGCAAAACGGTGCCGTTATGGCGCTGGTCGGTGGCTTTGATTTCAATCAGAGCAAGTTTAACCGCGCCACCCAGGCACTGCGTCAGGTAGGTTCCAACATCAAACCGTTCCTCTACACCGCGGCGATGGATAAAGGTCTGACGCTGGCAAGTATGTTGAACGATGTGCCAATTTCCCGCTGGGATGCAGGTGCCGGTTCTGACTGGCAGCCGAAGAACTCACCACCGCAGTATGCCGGTCCAATTCGCTTACGTCAGGGACTGGGCCAGTCGAAAAACGTGGTGATGGTACGCGCAATGCGGGCGATGGGCGTCGACTACGCTGCCGAATATCTGCAACGCTTCGGCTTCCCGGCGCAAAACATTGTCCACACCGAATCGCTGGCGCTGGGTTCAGCGTCATTCACCCCAATGCAGGTGGCGCGCGGCTACGCGGTCATGGCGAACGGCGGCTTCCTGGTGGACCCGTGGTTTATCAGCAAAATTGAAAACGATCAGGGCGGCGTGATTTTCGAAGCGAAACCGAAAGTAGCCTGCCCGGAATGCGATATTCCGGTAATTTACGGTGATACGCAGAAATCGAACGTGCTGGAAAATAACGATGTTGAAGATGTCGCTATCTCCCGCGAGCAGCAGAATGTTTCTGTGCCAATGCCGCAGCTGGAGCAGGCAAATCAGGCGTTAGTGGCGAAGACTGGCGCGCAGGAGTACGCACCGCACGTCATCAACACTCCGCTGGCATTCCTGATTAAGAGTGCTTTGAACACCAATATCTTTGGTGAGCCAGGCTGGCAGGGTACCGGCTGGCGTGCAGGTCGTGATTTGCAGCGTCGCGATATCGGCGGGAAAACCGGTACCACTAACAGTTCGAAAGATGCGTGGTTTTCGGGTTACGGTCCGGGCGTTGTGACCTCGGTCTGGATTGGCTTTGATGATCACCGTCGTAATCTCGGTCATACAACGGCTTCCGGAGCGATTAAAGATCAGATCTCAGGTTACGAAGGCGGTGCCAAGAGTGCCCAGCCTGCATGGGACGCTTATATGAAAGCCGTTCTTGAAGGTGTGCCGGAGCAGCCGCTGACGCCGCCGCCGGGTATTGTGACGGTGAATATCGATCGCAGCACCGGGCAGTTAGCTAATGGTGGCAACAGCCGCGAAGAGTATTTCATCGAAGGTACGCAGCCGACACAACAGGCGGTGCACGAGGTGGGAACGACCATTATCGATAATGGCGAGGCACAGGAATTGTTCTGATTAAAAAGGCGCTTCAGCGCCTTTTTAAGTTTGCTGACAAAGTGCACTTTGTTTATACCGGATACGGCGTGAACACTTTACCCGTCTAGCAACATCTAGAAAAATCAATATATTGCAGGAGCCGCACAGGCCTGATAAGCATTATGCATCAGGCAAACTTCACGCATTTACAACCGCCCCTGCCCCTTCAACCATTCGCGCACGAGGAACAGCGCGCTGACATTACGCGCTTCGTTGAAGTCAGGGTCTTCCAGCAAATCCATCATATGCGCCAGCGGCCAGCGCACCTGTGGTAGCGGCTCTGGCTCATCGCCTTCCAGCGATTCCGGGTAGAGATCTTGCGCTACCACGATATTCATTTTGCTGGAAAAGTAAGACGGTGCCATGCTGAGCTTCTTCAAAAAAGTCAGATCGTTCGCACCAAATCCCACCTCTTCTTTTAGCTCGCGGTTCGCGGCTTCGAAGACGCTTTCACCCGGATCAATTAATCCTTTCGAAAAACCTAATTCGTAGGATTCAGTTCCCACTGCGTATTCGCGGATCAGGATCAGGTGATCGTCCACAATCGGCACAATCATCACTGCTTCCCGGTTGGTTGGACGCATTCGTTCATAAACACGCCGCACGCCATTGCTGAACTCCAGATCCACGCTTTCGACGGTAAACAGTCGGGAACGGGCTACAGTTTCAACATTCAGAATGGTGGGTTTTTGTAATGATTTGCTCATCGTGGGATCTATGCTGTGAAATCAGCGGTTATTGTGCGATATCGGACACGCTTTCGGCAATGTGAATTGCATGTTATTTACATTTATGTAACTTAATAAATAATCGTCCTCAAATCAAATTAAAAGTCAATAGGTTGAAATAACTCCAGGAATTTGCTGATATTCCGCCTTCAGAGGGTTTGCTATGATCAGCGGTTACTGTGATGTGCTTAATGATGCTTAAGTTAAACTCCACGCTTGCCGATAGCCAACCGCAGAATCATGTATTGTGTCCGGTGCGACTGACCACGCCTGACAGACTAAGTAAGATGGGGAAAGCATGAGCACCATTGTGATTTTTTTAGCTGCTTTGCTGGCCTGCTCACTACTTGCGGGATGGCTGATAAAAGTGCGATCCAGACGGCGTCAGCTGCCCTGGACCAACGCCTTCGCGGATGCGCAAACGCGTAAACTCACACCTGAAGAACATAGCGCCGTTGAAAATTATCTTGAGAGCCTGACGCAGGTATTACAGGTGCCTGGCCCAACGGGAGCCAGCGCGGCACCGATCTCTCTGGCGCTGAATGCCGAAAGCAACAACGTCATGATGCTGACACACGCTATCACGCGTTACGGCATCTCTACCGACGATCCGAATAAATGGCGTTACTACCTCGATTCGGTAGAAGTCCACCTGCCCCCCTTCTGGGAACAGTACATCAACGATGAGAATACCGTTGAACTGATTCATACCGATTCGCTGCCGCTGGTTATTTCACTCAACGGTCATACGCTGCAGGAGTACATGCAGGAAACTCGCGGCTATGCCTTGCAACCTGTTCCGTCAACACAGGCGTCGATTCGCGGGGAAGAGAGTGAGCAAATCGAGCTACTCAATATTCGCAAAGAAACGCACGAAGAGTATGCGCTAAGTCGTCCGCGCGGGCTGCGTGAAGCGTTGCTGATTGTCGCCTCATTCCTGATGTTCTTTTTCTGCCTGATTACCCCGGATGTATTTGTTCCGTGGCTGGCAGGCGGCGCGTTACTGCTGCTGGGCGCAGGTCTGTGGGGGCTATTCGCGCCCCCGGCAAAATCCTCCCTGCGGGAAATTCATTGTCTGCGCGGTACACCCCGTCGTTGGGGATTGTTTGGCGAAAACGATCAGGAACAGATCAACAATATTTCACTCGGTATTATCGACCTGGTCTACCCCGCACACTGGCAGCCATACATTGCTCAGGATCTCGGTCAACAAACCGATATCGATATCTATCTCGACCGCCACGTAGTGCGTCAGGGGCGATATCTTTCTCTCCATGATGAAGTAAAAAACTTTCCGTTACAGCACTGGCTGCGCAGTACGATTATCGCTGCGGGCTCGCTACTGGTGCTGTTTATGCTGTTATTCTGGATCCCGCTGGATATGCCGCTGAAATTCACCCTCTCGTGGATGAAAGGCGCGCAGACCATTGAAGCCACCAGCGTGAAACAACTGGCTGACGCTGGCGTGCGGGTTGGCGATACATTGCGTATTAGCGGTACGGGAATGTGTAATATTCGCACTTCCGGTACCTGGAGCGCGAAAACCAACTCACCTTTTTTACCGTTTGACTGCTCGCAGATCATCTGGAATGACGCCCGCTCATTGCCATTACCAGAATCTGAATTGGTCAACAAAGCGACGGCATTGACCGAAGCAGTTAATCGCCAGCTGCACCCTAAACCGGAAGATGAATCTCGCGTCAGCGCCTCATTACGTTCAGCAATTCAAAAATCCGGCATGGTATTGCTTGATGATTTTGGCGACATAGTACTGAAGACAGCGGATCTGTGTTCTGCCAAAGATGACTGTGTGCGACTGAAAAATGCGCTGGTCAATCTCGGCAACAGTAAAGACTGGGACGCGCTGGTAAAACGCGCCAACGCCGGGAAGCTCGATGGCGTGAATGTGTTATTACGCCCGGTGAGTGCGGAATCGCTGGATAACCTGGTGGCAACCTCCACCGCGCCGTTTATCACGCATGAAACGGCGCGAGCGGCACAATCACTAAACAGTCCGGCCCCCGGCGGATTCCTGATTGTCAGCGACGAAGGCAGCGATTTTGTTGATCAGCCCTGGCCTTCGGCATCACTTTACGACTACCCGCCGCAAGAACAGTGGAACGCTTTCCAGAAACTGGCACAAATGCTGATGCATACGCCGTTTAACGCCGAAGGTATCGTCACAAAAATCTTCACTGACGCCAATGGTACGCAGCATATAGGCCTTCATCCGATCCCGGATCGTTCCGGCCTGTGGCGCTATCTCAGCACCACGCTGCTGCTACTGACGATGCTGGGTAGCGCCATTTATAATGGCGTACAGGCCTGGCGTCGTTACCAGCGTCATCGTACTCGCATGATGAAGATTCAGGCCTATTATGAAAGCTGCCTGAACCCGCAACTGATCACCCCTTCAGAAAGCCTTATCGAATAACACGTTTGCGCGGCAGGTTATGCTACCCTGTCGCGCAAATTGCTTCACTCTGGAGATTTCCCTCATGCATATCAACATTGCCTGGCAGGACGTAGATACCGTTCTGCTGGATATGGACGGCACGTTGCTCGACCTCGCCTTCGATAATTATTTCTGGCAAAAGCTGGTGCCTGAAACATGGGGCGCGAAAAACGGGGTTACGCCACAGGAAGCGATGGAATATATGCGCCAGCAATATCACGACGTACAGCATACGCTAAACTGGTACTGTCTTGATTACTGGAGTGAGCAACTGGGTCTGGATATCTGTGCGATGACCACCGAGATGGGACCGCGTGCCGTACTGCGTGAAGATACCATTCCGTTTCTTGAGGCACTGAAAGCCAGCGGTAAGCAGCGAATTTTGCTCACCAATGCGCATCCGCACAACCTGGCGGTAAAACTTGAGCATACCGGTCTGGACGCACACCTTGATTTATTACTTTCCACCCACACATTTGGTTATCCGAAAGAGGATCAGCGGTTATGGCATGCGGTGGCCGAAGCTACGGGTCTGAAAGCTGAAAGAACGCTGTTTATTGATGACAGCGAAGCGATTCTCGATGCTGCCGCGCAATTTGGTATTCGTTACTGCCTCGGCGTGACTAATCCTGACTCCGGGATTGCCGAGAAACAGTATCAACGCCATCCGTCACTGAATGACTACCGCCGCCTGATCCCCTCGCTAATGTGAAGGAGACGCCATGAAAGAAAAACCTGCTGTTGAGGTTCGACTGGATAAATGGCTATGGGCTGCCCGTTTTTATAAAACCCGCGCGCTGGCCCGTGAAATGATTGAAGGCGGTAAGGTGCATTACAACGGGCAGCGCAGCAAGCCGAGCAAAATCGTCGAGCTGAATGCCACGCTCACTCTGCGCCAGGGAAATGACGAACGCACGGTGATTGTAAAGGCGATTACTGAACAGCGTCGCCCCGCCAGCGAGGCAGCCTTGCTGTATGAAGAGACTGCGGAAAGTGTAGAGAAACGCGAAAAAATGGCGCTGGCACGTAAACTTAATGCCTTAACCATGCCGCACCCGGACCGACGCCCGGACAAAAAAGAGCGCCGCGACCTGTTACGATTTAAACACGGCGACAGTGAATAACTGTCACCTGCAAGAGAGATGATTATGCCGCAACATGACCAATTACATCGCTATCTGTTTGAAAACTTTGCCGTGCGCGGCGAACTGGTAACCGTTTCGGAAACCCTGCAACAGATCCTTGAGAATCACGATTATCCGCAGCCCGTTAAAAACGTGCTGGCAGAACTGCTGGTTGCGACCAGCCTGTTAACCGCTACGCTGAAGTTTGATGGTGATATCACCGTACAGCTGCAAGGCGACGGTCCGATGAATCTGGCGGTTATTAACGGTAACAACAACCAGCAGATGCGCGGTGTAGCGCGCGTGCAGGGAGAAATTCCAGAAAATGCCGACCTGAAAACGCTGGTCGGCAATGGTTACGTGGTGATCACCATCACCCCGAGCGAAGGTGAACGCTATCAGGGCGTGGTTGGTCTGGAAGGTGATACCCTGGCGGCCTGCCTGGAAGATTACTTTATGCGTTCTGAACAGCTGCCGACGCGCCTGTTTATTCGCACCGGCGACGTAGACGGCAAACCGGCTGCAGGCGGAATGTTGTTGCAGGTAATGCCTGCGCAAAATGCCCAGCAGGACGACTTTGACCACCTGGCGACGCTAACCGAAACCATCAAAACCGAAGAATTGTTGACCTTACCGGCAAACGAAGTGTTGTGGCGTTTGTATCACGAAGAAGAGGTGACGGTTTACGATCCGCAGGATGTGGAGTTCAAATGCACCTGTTCGCGTGAACGTTGCGCCGACGCGCTAAAAACGCTGCCGGATGAAGAAGTCGATAGTATCCTGGCGGAAGATGGCGAAATTGACATGCATTGCGATTACTGCGGTAACCACTATCTGTTCAATGCGATGGATATTGCTGAAATCCGCAATAACGCCTCTCCGGCAGATCCGCAAGTTCATTAATGAGTATGTCCGGCAGTGAGGGCTCTGCCGGATTTTACGACTTAATGGCCTGATGCGCTGCGCTTACCAGGCCTATGAAATAAATCGCAAATTATTTTGGTCAGATACAGCGTCGTATCCGTTAAAAGCGTTGTCACTTACTTAAGTTTATTTCCAGCGTTTCACCATCTACCGTCAGATCGCGCCACGCTTTCGGCCTCGTCCCCAGTTTTCCATCCTTCGCAGCTGTGAGTAATTTTTCTTTCGTTATTTCGTTCGGAAGTAAACTCATATCAAGCGCGTCCCATTCTTTTCTGTCTGAGTCAAAGCCATAGACAATGACTCTGTCATCATTAAAAGCAAACAGGATCCGCTCCGCCTGACCATCACTATTCAGATCTTGCTCGACCAGGACGCAGGCGTCTTTTTCAATGCAGGTCATCACGTTATAGCGATCCTGGATTAAGGCCGACCAGAATGTCGCATCCGGTTTAACAGAACCAGGGGCAATTAACACATTTTCGGCTAATACTTTTTCCGATATCTGTTGCTGAAGATGTTGCTCTCCATCTAACGCCATCAACAGATCCCGCGCGCGTTTCGGGTCTTTCATAAACCCGGCATCGCTTTTCAGCGACTCAAGCGCCGCACGTCCATAGCGACCGCTCTGTTCGAGCATATAGAGACTTACCTGGTCTGGCGTGTTTTTGCCGCTCTGATAACGCGCCATATGACTGTTCACGCTAATGCGCATACTGTCCAGCACCGGAGAATTAAGAAGCACCAGTATTACCAACACCAATAACGAAACCGCAAGGTTCACTTTGCCCTGAAGAACAAGGGGGTTTTGCCCTTTACGCCAGACGATACTGACAAAATACCCCAGCGACCATACCAGTAACACCAGCACCGCCAGCGCGCCCTGCAAGCGGTCGACAGTCCAGCCGTACTGAGCGACCCGCAGCCATAACGCCCAGGCGGCGACGAACACATACAGCGGAGCAGCCAGCAGAGCGGTTTTAATCAGGCAACGCAACGGCCCCGTCCAGGGAAGTGACGATTTTTGCGGATCGCGGACAATAGCCATTAAGATCAATTGCAAAAAGGCCAGCGTCAACAGCAACCCGGCGGCGGAAATGTGGCGAGAAATCGCGCTCAGGCCCGTAAACGGCAGGGTGATGATAAACATCAGGGTTAGCAATGATACTAACGGCAGCAACCCCGTGGCGATTAACGTGAACAACTTTTGAATAGAGTCGATTAAACGTGACTGTGTACGCGCGAGGATCACCGCCAGTGCGGTAACCAGACCTAACGTGAGATAAATAAACCAGTCGGTTGCAAAAAAGAGCGTTTTGAAAAACGTGATGCCAACAAGTTTAAACAACTCACCCCACAGTAAAAGCACCAGCCACGTCAGGCCATTGGCGAGAAAAATCACCAGTAATATAAGTACGTTATGCCATACTGACTGGTAAAAATAGCCATAGCGGCTACTGTCATTGCGGATGCGAAGGCTTTGTTGTATCCACGGTAGCAACAACATTGCCATCAGCAGCAGATAGCAGCCAAAATCCCAAAGCGCCTTTTCTGCTCTCCAGGGGTTCATGCCATCAATTTGCCACTTTAGCCAACCGCTCATCCCTAGCGTGGCAATAAACACCAGCGCCAGCCATCCCCAAAGGCGCTTCTGTTTAAAGGAGATCACGGAGAAGAGTAAAACGGATGAAAACGCGACGGTCGCAGGCACGCCATAAACAATCCAACTGAGATTTTTTCCGGCAAGCCAGGCGATCAGTAGGTAGCAAACCAGACCCTGAAGTAATCCGGTAGCAATCATCCCCCAGCGTGTTGCGGGTGAAAGTTCAACGTTATCCACGTTAGTTATCCAGAATCAAAAAGTGGGTTAATTATCGCATCCGGGCCGTAGTATTTTGCTTTTTTCAGAAAATAATCAAAAAAGTTAGCGTGGTGAATCGATACTTTACCGATTGAATTTGCATCAATTTCATTCAGGAATGCGATTCCACTCACAATATTCCCGCCACATAAACCAAGATTTAACCTTTTGAGAACATTTTCCACACCTAAAATGCTATTTCTGCGATAATAGCAACCGTTTCGTGACAGGAATCACGGAGTTTTTTGTCAAATATGAATTTCTCCAGATACGTAAATCTATGAGCCTTGTCGCGGTTAACACCCCCAAAAAGACTTTACTATTCAGGCAATACATATTGGCTAAGGAGCAGTGAAATGCGCGTTAACAATGGTTTGACCCCGCAAGAACTCGAGGCTTATGGTATCAGTGACGTACATGATATCGTTTACAACCCAAGCTACGACCTGCTGTATCAGGAAGAGCTCGATCCGAGCCTGACAGGTTATGAGCGCGGGGTGTTAACTAATCTGGGTGCCGTTGCCGTCGATACCGGGATCTTCACCGGTCGTTCACCAAAAGATAAGTATATCGTCCGTGACGATACCACTCGCGATACTTTCTGGTGGGCAGACAAAGGCAAAGGTAAGAACGACAACAAACCTCTCTCTCCGGAAACCTGGCAGCATCTTAAAAGCCTGGTGACCAAACAGCTTTCCGGCAAACGTCTGTTCGTTGTCGATGCTTTCTGTGGTGCGAACCCGGATACTCGTCTTTCCGTCCGTTTCATCACCGAAGTGGCCTGGCAGGCGCATTTTGTCAAAAACATGTTTATTCGCCCGAGCGATGAAGAGCTGGCAGGTTTCAAACCAGACTTTATCGTTATGAACGGCGCGAAGTGCACTAACCCGCAGTGGAAAGAACAGGGTCTGAATTCCGAAAACTTCGTGGCGTTTAACCTGACCGAGCGCATGCAGCTGATTGGCGGCACCTGGTACGGCGGCGAAATGAAGAAAGGGATGTTCTCGATGATGAACTACCTGCTGCCGCTGAAAGGTATCGCTTCTATGCACTGCTCCGCCAACGTTGGCGAGAAAGGCGATGTTGCGGTGTTCTTCGGCCTTTCCGGCACCGGTAAAACCACCCTTTCCACCGACCCAAAACGCCGCCTGATTGGCGATGACGAGCACGGCTGGGACGATGACGGCGTATTTAACTTCGAAGGCGGCTGCTACGCAAAAACTATCAAGCTGTCGAAAGAAGCGGAACCTGAAATCTACAACGCTATCCGTCGTGATGCGCTGCTGGAAAACGTCACCGTGCGTGAAGATGGCACTATCGACTTTGATGATGGTTCAAAAACCGAGAACACCCGCGTTTCTTATCCGATCTATCACATCGAAAACATCGTTAAGCCGGTTTCCAAAGCGGGCCACGCAACTAAAGTTATCTTCCTGACCGCAGACGCCTTTGGTGTGCTGCCGCCGGTTTCTCGTCTGACTGCCGATCAAACCCAGTACCACTTCCTCTCTGGCTTCACCGCCAAACTGGCTGGTACAGAGCGCGGCATCACCGAACCGACGCCAACTTTCTCCGCCTGCTTCGGCGCGGCATTCCTGTCGCTGCACCCGACTCAGTACGCAGAAGTGCTGGTGAAACGTATGCAGGCGGCAGGCGCGCAGGCGTATCTGGTTAACACCGGCTGGAACGGCACTGGCAAACGTATCTCCATTAAAGATACCCGCGCCATTATCGACGCCATCCTCAACGGTTCGCTGGATAACGCAGAAACCTTCACTCTGCCGATGTTTAACCTGGCGATCCCAACAGAACTGCCGGGCGTAGACACGAAGATTCTCGATCCGCGTAACACCTACGCCTCTCCGGAACAGTGGCAGGAAAAAGCTGAAACGCTGGCGAAACTGTTTATCGACAACTTCGATAAATACACCGACACCCCTGCGGGTGCCGCGCTGGTAGCGGCTGGTCCGAAGCTGTAATCAGCTGAAATCTCATTGACCCCTTATCCAAACGGATAAGGGGTTTTTTTATATCTAATTAGCTACCAATATGTACACGGTACACTTATAATTATCAATAGACCGCAGGATGCATTATGTTCACGTTTATTGAACTACAAGGATTTAGCAAACGCCGCCAGTTATTGTTACCTGATGATGAGTTCCGGGCTTTTCAGGAACTACTCATTCAAGATCCCACTGCCGGTGACATTATCGCAGGCACAGGCAGTTTTAGAAAAATTCGCTGGAACCGTTCTGGAATGGGGAAACGGGGTGGCATTCGGATAATTTATTACAACGTAACACGCAATGGCCGAATTTATCTGGCGTTGATTTATCCTAAAAATGAACAGGATGATTTAACAGAAGAACAAAGAAAGGCATTGAAACTATTGTCCGAGAAGCTGCTTTAATGTTGAAGCTCCACAAATTCCACCATGGCCGAAATGCCAACGGAGGCATTGAAAACAGATGAAAGACGAATTATTTGCTGATCTTCTTGCCAGCGCAGAAGAAATGGTACGCATCGAAAAGGGTGAAGAAGCGCCTGAACCAGAGCACGTCCATACTTTTAGCGAAATCGATGTAAAAGCGATCCGTGAAGCAACGGGTTTACGTCAGCAAGATTTTGCTGTCGCCGTAGGGGTAAGTTATGACCTGGTCAAAAGCTGGGAAACCAAACGCCGTCAACCTACCGGAGCACCCCGAAAATTGCTCCTGCTTTTGCAAGCGAATCCTTTCATTATCAATCAATTGAAAACAATCTAAAAACAGGAGGCACCTTCGCCTCCCGTTTTATTTACCCTTCTTTTGTCGCACCCTGCGCCCGCGTTACCGGCACAGGCAGCCAGGCGCGAATGGAAAGCCCGCCCCGTTCGCTGGTGCCAAGCTCCAGCATCCCGTTATGGTTATCCACGATACGCTGCACAATCGCCAGCCCTAATCCCGTGCCGCTAATGGTGCGCGCACTGTCGCCGCGAACAAACGGCTGGAACAGGTGCTTACGTTGTTCCGGCGCAATTCCCGGACCGTCATCTTCCACCTGGAACCAGGCGCGATTCGGCTCCGTTCCGCTGCTGACTTTGATCCAGCCATTGCCGTAACGGGCGGCGTTGACCACCATATTCGCCACCGCACGTTTGATCGACAGCGGGTGCATTTTCACCTCAATGCTGCCGGGGTAAAGCGCGGTTTCAATTTCCCGCTCATAGCCACTTTCGGCGGCAATCACCTCACCGAGCACTGCGTTGAGATCCGCCATTTCCATCGGCATCTCCTGCCCGGTGCGCAGGTAGTCGATAAACTGCTCAATGATGGCGTTGCACTCTTCGATATCTTTATTGATCGATTCTGCCAGGTAGCCATCCTGTTCGCTCATCATCTCGGTAGCCAGACGAATGCGCGTCAGCGGCGTGCGCAGATCATGACTTACCCCCGCCATCAGCAGCGTGCGATCATCCGCCAGTTGCTTAACACCAGCCGCCATATGGTTAAAGGCGCGGGTAACGGAACGCACCTCCGAAGCGCCATATTCACGCAGCGGTGGCGGTATAATCCCTTTACCGACCTGCAAAGCAGCATGTTCGAGATCAACCAACGGTCGGTTCTGGATACGAATAAACAACCACGCCCCGCCTATCGCCAATAGCATAATCGCCAGCGTATAGCGGAACAGCGGAGAAAAATCGCCCTGATGAATTTCGGTCAGCGGCACGCGCACCCAGATATTGGGCGACAGCCAGGTTTTCAGCCAGACGACAGGCGAACTTTTGTTGACCTCAACGCGTACTTCCGTCGGGCCGCCCAGTTGCTGCGCCATCTGATGGCTTAAGAATTCATAGTGTTGTGCCCAACGCAGACCTGCCTCTTCAGCAGCTTCGTTGGAGTAGAGAGAGATCCCCAGCTCACGGTAGATCTCCCGACGGAAAGCGGGAGGCACAACCAACTGCGTACCGTCCTCCAGTTGCAGTTTGTCGGTCATCAACATACGCACTTCGTACGCGAGGACTTTATTAAACTGCTGGAGGCTCGGCAAAATCGCGAAGTTCAGCACCACCAGATAAGTCGTCACCAGGCTGACGAACAGCAAGGTGACGATGAGCAATAACGTACGGGCAAATGAACTTCGTGGCGAGAAGCGCAATCGCCTCATGCTTTAGAACCGTCCGGTACAAAGACGTAGCCCAGACCCCAGACGGTCTGAATGTAACGCGGATGCGCCGGATCTTCTTCCACCATGCGGCGTAGACGCGAAATCTGCACGTCGATGGAGCGTTCCATTGCGGAGTATTCACGGCCACGGGCAAGGTTCATCAGCTTATCGCGGGAGAGCGGCTCACGCGGATGGCTGACCAATGCCTTCAGTACCGCAAACTCACCGCTGGTGAGCGGCATCGGCTCATCTTCGCGGAACATTTCACGCGTACCGAGGTTAAGTTTGAACTTACCGAAAGCAATTACCGCCTCTTCCTGTGACGGCGCGCCCGGCAGTTCGTTGGCCTGACGACGCAGCACCGCACGAATGCGGGCCAGCAATTCACGCGGGTTAAACGGTTTTGGAATGTAGTCGTCAGCGCCAATCTCCAGGCCAACGATACGGTCCACTTCTTCCCCTTTCGCCGTCACCATAATGATCGGCATCGGGTTGCTCTGGCTACGAAGACGTCGGCAAATCGACAAGCCATCTTCACCAGGTAACATCAAATCCAGTACCATAAGATGGAAAGATTCACGAGTCAGCAGGCGATCCATCTGTTCTGCATTAGCGACGCTTCGAACCTGGAAGCCTTGTTCGGTGAGATAACGTTCCAGCAGCGCGCGCAGGCGCATATCGTCATCGACCACCAGAATCTTGTAGTTCTCTTGCATTGTTTGTACTCCCAAAGGTTCGCAACAATTTGTAAGCGTGTATTCTTAAAAAAGCTCACGTTCGTCACCAGCTAAATCTGGTATGAATTTCAGCCTAAATTGTTACAAAGCATATTAAACAGCAGCTTAAGTATACAATTTATTCGGCGAAACATTATTGATTCTGTTGATATGATCACGTTATACCCAATGTGCGCATTATCAAACAGACAAAGGGAATCAACGAGATGAAAACGCCCCTGGTTACCCGGGAAGGGTATGAAAAACTCAAACAAGAGCTTAATTATCTCTGGCGTGAAGAACGCCCGGAGGTCACAAAAAAGGTGACCTGGGCCGCAAGTCTGGGCGACCGCAGCGAAAATGCTGACTATCAGTATAATAAAAAGCGCCTGCGTGAAATCGACCGTCGCGTGCGCTATCTCACTAAATGCATGGAAAATCTCAAAATCGTCGATTACTCCCCGCAGCAGGAAGGCAAAGTCTTTTTTGGTGCGTGGGTGGAGATTGAAAACGACGATGGCGTGACTCACCGTTTCCGTATTGTCGGCTACGATGAAATTTTTGGTCGTAAAGATTACATCTCTATCGATTCCCCGATGGCTCGCGCATTGTTGAAAAAAGAGGTGGGCGATTTGGCGGTGGTGAATACCCCTGCCGGGGAAGCGAGCTGGTATGTTAATGCTATCGAGTACGTGAAACCGTAAGGAAGAGTCTTAACCTCCTGCCGATGGCTGGCATTTTTGCCAGCCAGTCCGTATAACTATCCCCTGATTTTTGATCCGAAAAGATGAACTCAAACCATGATGAATGATTCGTTCTGCCGCATTATTGCGGGTGAAATTCAGGCGCGCCCGGAACAGGTTGACGCTGCCGTTCGCCTGCTTGACGAAGGGAATACCGTGCCGTTTATCGCACGTTATCGTAAGGAAATCACCGGCGGTCTGGATGACACGCAGCTGCGTAATCTGGAAACGCGTCTGAGCTATCTGCGCGAGCTGGAAGAGAGACGTCAGGCGATCCTCAAATCCATTTCCGAGCAAGGCAAACTCACTGACGAGCTGGCGAATGCCATCAACGCCACCTTAAGCAAAACCGAACTCGAAGACCTCTACCTGCCCTACAAACCTAAACGCCGCACCCGCGGGCAAATCGCCATTGAAGCAGGGCTTGAGCCGTTGGCCGATCTGCTGTGGAGCGATCCGTCACACACGCCAGAAGTCGCCGCTGCACAATATATTGATGCCGATAAAGGCGTGGCAGATACCAAAGCCGCGCTGGACGGCGCGCGCTATATCCTGATGGAACGGTTTGCCGAAGATGCCGCGCTGCTGGCAAAAGTACGTGATTATCTGTGGAAGAACGCGCATTTAGTTTCTACGGTGGTGAGTGGTAAAGAAGAGGAAGGGGCGAAATTCCGCGACTATTTCGATCATCACGAACCGCTGTCAACGGTGCCTTCTCACCGCGCGCTGGCGATGTTCCGTGGTCGTAACGAAGGCGTACTTCAGCTTTCGCTGAATGCCGATCCGCAGTTCGATGAGCCGCCAAAAGAGAGCTATTGCGAGCAAATCATTATGGATCATCTCGGCCTGCGCCTGAACAATGCCCCGGCGGATAGCTGGCGCAAAGGCGTGGTGAGCTGGACGTGGCGCATCAAGGTGCTGATGCATCTGGAAACCGAACTGATGGGCACCGTGCGCGAACGCGCGGAAGATGAAGCAATCAACGTCTTTGCCCGTAACCTGCACGATCTGCTGATGGCGGCCCCAGCCGGACTGCGTGCAACGATGGGCCTCGATCCGGGTCTGCGTACCGGGGTAAAAGTAGCGGTGGTCGATGCAACTGGCAAACTGGTGGCGACCGATACCATTTACCCGCACACCGGACAAGCCGCAAAAGCAGCGATGACCGTTGCTGCCCTGTGTGAAAAGCATAATGTTGAACTGGTGGCGATCGGCAACGGTACAGCTTCCCGCGAAACTGAGCGTTTCTATCTCGACGTGCAGAAGCAGTTCCCGAAAGTGACCGCGCAGAAAGTGATCGTCAGCGAAGCTGGCGCGTCGGTTTACTCGGCTTCCGAGCTGGCAGCGCAGGAGTTCCCGGATCTCGACGTTTCGCTGCGTGGCGCGGTGTCTATCGCCCGTCGTTTGCAGGATCCGCTAGCGGAGCTGGTGAAAATCGATCCGAAATCTATCGGCGTAGGTCAGTATCAGCATGACGTCAGCCAGACGCAGCTGGCCCGCAAACTGGATGCAGTAGTAGAAGACTGCGTAAACGCCGTTGGCGTCGATCTCAACACTGCTTCTGTTCCGCTGTTAACTCGCGTGGCGGGCCTGACGCGCATGATGGCGCAAAACATCGTTGCCTGGCGCGATGAGAACGGGCAGTTCCAGAACCGTCAGCAACTGTTAAAAGTGAGCCGTCTGGGGCCGAAAGCCTTCGAACAGTGTGCGGGCTTCTTGCGCATTAACCATGGTGATAACCCGCTGGACGCCTCTACCGTTCACCCGGAAGCCTATCCGGTGGTGGAACGCATTCTGGCGGCGACGCAGCAGGCACTGAAAGATCTGATGGGTAACAGCAGCGAGCTGCGTAACCTGAAAGCGTCTGACTTTACTGATGAGAAATTCGGTGTGCCGACAGTAACTGACATCATCAAAGAGCTGGAAAAACCAGGTCGCGATCCGCGTCCGGAATTTAAAACCGCTCAGTTTGCCGATGGCGTCGAGACAATGAACGACCTGCAACCGGGTATGATCCTCGAAGGCGCGGTGACCAACGTCACCAACTTTGGCGCGTTTGTCGATATTGGCGTGCATCAGGACGGCCTGGTTCACATCTCTTCATTGTCGAACAAGTTTGTGGAAGATCCGCATACCGTGGTGAAAGCGGGCGACATTGTGAAGGTGAAAGTGCTCGAAGTCGATCTTCAGCGTAAACGTATCGCCCTGACTATGCGTCTGGACGAGCAGCCTGGCGAAACCAACGCCCGTCGCGGCGGCGGTAATGAACGCCCGCAAAACAACCGCCCGGCAGCCAAACCGCGTGGGCGTGAAGCGCAGCCTGCCGGTAACAGCGCGATGATGGATGCGCTGGCGGCGGCAATGGGCAAAAAACGTTAAACGCCCTGATAGACAAACGTAAACCTGCCAGATAAAGCGTTCACGCCGCATCTGGCAACGAACGCCTTGCCTGACATAAAAGTGCCGGAGAATATCTCCGGCCTTTTTATTCCACAACCAAACTCTCAATATATCCCGTTAATATTTATCACTTCATTAACAACTGAAACCTTAATTAAACATTAACCAGTCCTGGTAATTCGCTATTCGAATTATATTTTCGCTGCGATATAACCTTGAGCCACATCAACATTGAGTCAGATTATTATTCAAACCAACATTTGCACACATTTTAAGTATTGCTGATAGAAACCATTCTCATTATCATTGTGTTGTTGATTATTTAATCTCTCCTTCGTTGGCAAATCATCTGGTCTCATGTCGCTGTCAAACGCCCCATGAGGTAGTTATCCAGTTAATGAGAAACAAGTAGGCACCTATGCAATACACTCCAGATACTGCGTGGAAAATCACTGGCTTTTCCCGTGAAATCAGCCCGGCATATCGCCAAAAACTGCTTTCTCTAGGCATGTTACCTGGCTCCTCTTTTAATGTGGTGCGCGTCGCTCCACTCGGCGACCCCATTCATATCGAAACCCGTCGTGTGAGCCTGGTATTACGCAAAAAAGATCTGGCCTTATTAGAAGTGGAAGCGGTTTCCTGTTAATACGGTGATAACAACAATGAAAAAATTAACCATTGGCTTAATTGGTAATCCAAATTCTGGCAAGACAACCTTATTTAACCAGCTCACTGGCGCACGTCAGCGTGTAGGTAACTGGGCTGGTGTTACCGTCGAACGTAAAGAAGGGCAATTCTCCACCACCGATCATCAGGTCACGCTGGTGGACCTGCCCGGCACCTATTCTCTGACCACCATCTCATCGCAGACCTCGCTCGATGAGCAAATCGCCTGTCACTATATTCTGAGTGGCGACGCCGACCTGCTGATTAACGTGGTGGATGCGTCTAACCTTGAGCGTAACCTGTACCTGACGCTGCAACTGCTGGAACTCGGCATTCCCTGCATCGTGGCACTGAACATGCTCGACATTGCCGAGAAGCAAAATATTCGTATTGAAATTGATGCTCTGTCGGCGCGTCTTGGCTGCCCGGTGATCCCGCTGGTTTCAACCCGTGGTCGCGGTATTGAAGCGCTCAAGCTGGCGATTGATCGCTATAAAGCTAACGAGAATGTGGAACTGGTGCATTACGCACAGCCGCTACTCAACGAAGCAGATTCACTGGCAAAAGTGATGCCTTCCGACATCCCGCTGAAACAACGTCGCTGGCTGGGCCTGCAAATGCTGGAAGGCGATATCTACAGCCGCGCCTACGCCGGTGAAGCGTCGCAGCATCTTGATGCCGCCCTCGCCCGTCTGCGTAATGAGATGGATGATCCGGCGCTGCACATTGCCGATGCGCGTTACCAGTGCATTGCTGCCATCTGTGATGTGGTAAGCAACACCCTGACGGCAGAACCCAGCCGTTTCACCACTGCGGTAGATAAAATCGTGCTCAACCGTTTCCTCGGTCTGCCGATTTTCCTCTTTGTGATGTACCTGATGTTCCTGCTGGCTATCAACATCGGCGGGGCGTTACAGCCGCTGTTTGACGTCGGCTCCGTGGCGCTATTTGTGCATGGTATTCAATGGATTGGCTACACGCTCCACTTCCCGGACTGGCTGACTATCTTCCTCGCCCAGGGCCTGGGTGGCGGTATTAACACCGTGCTGCCACTGGTGCCGCAGATCGGCATGATGTACCTGTTCCTCTCCTTCCTTGAGGACTCCGGCTATATGGCGCGTGCGGCGTTTGTGATGGACCGTCTGATGCAGGCGCTGGGCTTGCCGGGGAAATCCTTTGTACCGCTGATCGTTGGTTTCGGTTGTAACGTACCGTCGGTAATGGGCGCACGTACGCTTGATGCACCGCGTGAACGTCTGATGACCATCATGATGGCACCGTTTATGTCCTGCGGCGCGCGTCTGGCTATCTTCGCAGTATTTGCGGCTGCCTTCTTCGGGCAGAACGGTGCGCTGGCGGTCTTCTCGCTGTATATGCTCGGTATCGTAATGGCGGTGCTGACGGGCCTGATGCTCAAGTACACCATCATGCGCGGTGAAGCGACGCCGTTTGTCATGGAGCTGCCGGTCTACCATGTACCACACGTTAAAAGCCTGATTATCCAGACCTGGCAGCGTCTGAAAGGCTTCGTTCTGCGTGCTGGTAAAGTGATTATCATCGTCAGCATTTTCCTGAGTGCTTTCAACAGCTTCTCTCTGAGCGGGAAAATCGTCGATAACATCAACGACTCGGCGCTGGCTTCCGTCAGCCGGGTGATCACCCCAGTCTTCAAGCCGATTGGCGTGCATGAAGATAACTGGCAGGCAACGGTTGGCCTGTTTACAGGCGCAATGGCGAAAGAAGTGGTGGTGGGTACGCTCAACACCCTCTACACCGCAGAAAATATTCAGGACGAAGAGTTCAATCCGGCGGAATTTAACCTCGGTGAAGAGCTGTTCAGTGCGGTAGATGAAACCTGGCAGAGCCTGAAAGACACCTTCAGCCTTAGCGTACTGATGAACCCGATTGAAGCGAGCAAAGGCGACGGCGAAATGGGTACCGGGGCGATGGGTGTGATGGATCAGAAATTCGGTAGCGCAGCTGCCGCATACAGCTACCTGATTTTCGTCCTGCTGTACGTACCGTGCATCTCGGTGATGGGTGCTATCGCCCGTGAATCAAGCCGTGGCTGGATGGGCTTCTCCATCCTGTGGGGGCTGAATATCGCTTACTCGCTGGCAACATTGTTCTATCAAGTCGCCAGCTACAGCCAGCATCCAACTTACAGCCTGGTGTGCATTCTGGCGGTTATCCTGTTTAACATCGTGGTTATCGGTCTGCTGCGCCGCGCGCGTAGCCGGGTGAATATCGAACTGCTGGCAACGCGCAAATCGGTAAGCAGTTGCTGCGCAGCCAGCACCACCGGTGATTGCCATTAATGGCTTCACTTATTCAGGTACGTGATTTGCTGGCGTTACGGGGCCGTATGGAAGCGGCCCAGATAAGCCAGGCATTGAATACGCCGCAGCCAATGATTAACGCCATGCTGCAACAGCTGGAAAGCATGGGCAAAGCCGTGCGGATTCAGGAAGAACCTGACGGCTGCCTCTCTGGCAGTTGTAAAAGCTGCCCGGAAGGCAAAGTCTGTCTGCGCGAGTGGTGGGCGCTGCGTTAACCATACTCCATCGCCTGTTTTGAAAAGCCCGGTATGCGTTTGCATCCGGGCTTTTTTGCGTGCGGCTTTCCATAAAAATGCAATTCTTGCAGCGCGACGTAAGTTCCTCTGAAAGCGTCTCGCAGGGATGAAAACTGGCTAATGCACAGGTGTGGAGTGGCGCGTAGAGTCGCGGCATTCAAATAACAGGTGAAGGAACGCCATGAGCAAAAAGCAGAGTTCCACCCCACACGATGCGCTGTTCAAACTCTTTTTACGCCAACCGGAGACGGCACGCGATTTTCTTGCGTTTCATTTACCGGCACCCATTCACGCGCTCTGTGATATGAAAACCCTCAAGCTGGAGTCGAGCAGCTTTATTGATGACGATCTGCGTGAAAGCTATTCCGACGTGCTGTGGTCGGTGAAAACGGAACAAGGGCCAGGATACATCTATTGTCTGATTGAACATCAAAGCACCTCAAACAAACTGATCGCATTTCGCATGATGCGCTACGCCATTGCCGCAATGCAAAATCACCTGGATGCCGGATACAAAACCTTGCCGATGGTGGTGCCATTGTTGTTTTACCACGGTATTGAAAGCCCCTATCCCTATTCGCTGTGTTGGCTTGATTGTTTCGCCGATCCCAACCTGGCAAGGCAGCTTTATGCCTCTGCATTTCCGCTGATTGATGTCACCGTCATGCCTGATGATGAAATCATGCAGCACCGACGTATGGCACTGCTGGAGTTAATTCAAAAACATATTCGTCAACGCGACCTGATGGGGCTGGTAGAGCAAATGGCCTGCTTATTAAGTAGTGGATACGCTAATGACAGACAAATCAAAGGGCTGTTTAATTACATACTGCAAACTGGCGATGCGGTACGTTTTAACGATTTTATCGACGGTGTGGCCGAACGTTCACCGAAACACAAGGAGAGTTTAATGACTATTGCGGAAAGATTGCGGCAGGAGGGGTTTCAGAAAGGTATACGTACCAACGCCCTAAATATTGCCAAAACCATGCTGGATGCCGGAGTCTCTCTTGAGGACGTTCTGCGATTTACCAGCCTGACGGTTGAAGACCTTGCTGAAATAAATCATCAATAACGTAAAGGATGGTTTTAATGACAGATGCAGAAAGAGAATATCTTATTAGTTACCTGATTGGTTATTTATTGGATCGACGCCTGGAAGCCCTGGATATCGCCAAAAGAATGCTGTAATCCGGAGTCCATCTTGCAGACACCCTGCGTTTTACCGGGGTGTCAGAAGAAGAGTTGGCTGCGGCGAGTCAGTAAAGTTCTGTCTCGCCATTTCAAAAGCCACCTACACCCTCTGCTTCAACGCCACCAGCATGCGACAAAACTCGGCCGGATGCGAAATAAACGGCGCATGGGCCGCTTTGGCGAAGATGTATGATTCGCTGTGAGGCCAAAGTTTATCCAGCATCGGCACCACTTTGCGCGGCACCAGACCGTCGAGATAGCCATACAATCGCAAAAACGGCATGGACACGTTTTGCAGCGACTGACGGAGATCGACCGTTTTCAGGATTTCCAGCCCGCCATTAAGCACGTCAACCTCCGGCATCGGTAACGCCAGAACGGTTTTCTTCAGCGCCCGCGCATCCTGGCGGGCCGTTTCAGTACCCATGGTTTGTAACGCCAGGAACCGCTCCACTGTACGCTGAAAATCATCACTGAGTTGCTGCTGAAATCCCGCCAGCACGTCCGGTTTTATCCCCGGCCACTCGTCACGAGCACTAAAACAAGGTGACGACGCCACGGTGACCAGCGCCTGAACACGCTCGGGATGGGTTAACGCAATCTGGCTTGCCACCAGCCCGCCCAGACTCCAGCCTAACCAAATGGCTTTATCAGGTGCCTGTCGCAGCACGGCTTCGGCCATATCAGCAAGTGACATCGCACCAAATCCCCGGCTACGCCCGAAGCCGGGCAGGTCAACAAGGTGCAGCGTAAAATGCGAGCTAAGTTCCTCGTCAATGCAACGCCACACTTCGGCATTCAGTCCCCATCCGTGCAACAGCACAAGATGAACATTCCCCTGACCTTTGGTCTGCCACCAGATGTTATTCATCCGTTATTGTTCTCTTTTGACTTACAAGGATGAACATATGCTAACAGTACCGGGATTATGCTGGCTATGCCGAATGCCGCTGGCGTTAGGTCATTGGGGGATTTGTTCGGTCTGCTCACGCGCCGCCCGTAGCGATAAAACGTTATGCCCACAATGTGGATTACCCGCTACACACGCCCATCTTCCCTGCGGCCGCTGCCTGCAAAAACCGCCGCCCTGGCAAAGACTGGTCACGGTTGCCGACTATGCGCCGCCGTTAAGTCCGCTTATCCACCAGCTTAAGTTTTCCCGGCGCAGCGAAATCGCCAGCGCCCTGGCACGTCTGTTACTATTGGAAGTCTTACACGCTCGTCGCACCACTGGCTTGCAACTGCCGGATCGCATCATCAGCGTTCCGTTATGGCAGCGACGTCACTGGCGTCGGGGATTTAATCAGAGCGATTTGCTGTGTCAGCCGTTATCACGCTTGTTGCACTGCCGATGGGATAGCGAAGCCGTCACACGAACACGGGCCACTGCGACCCAGCATTTTCTCAGTGCCCGGCTGCGCAAGCGCAACCTGAAAAATGCCTTTCGCCTTGAATTGCCTGTGCAAGGTCGCCATATGGTGATAGTGGATGATGTCGTCACCACCGGAAGTACCGTCGCAGAGATTGCGCAGCTGCTTTTACGCAATGGTGCGGCGACTGTCCAGGTCTGGTGCCTTTGTCGAACCTTGTAGAGCCTCGATGATGGGCGTATTATAACCAACTAAAATAGTCAACTATTAGGCCATTACTATGATCCGTATTTCCGATGCTGCACAAGCGCACTTTGCCAAACTGCTGGCAAATCAGGAAGAAGGGACACAAATCCGCGTATTTGTGATTAACCCTGGCACGCCTAACGCTGAATGTGGCGTTTCTTATTGTCCGCCGGACGCTGTAGAAGCCACCGACACTGCCCTGAAATTTGACCTGCTGACCGCGTATGTTGATGAGTTAAGCGCTCCTTACCTGGAAGATGCAGAGATCGACTTTGTTACAGACCAGTTGGGTTCCCAGTTAACGCTGAAAGCGCCTAACGCCAAAATGCGTAAAGTCGCAGACGATGCACCGCTGATGGAGCGCGTGGAGTATATGCTGCAGTCGCAGATCAACCCACAGCTTGCTGGTCACGGTGGTCGCGTTTCGCTGATGGAAATCACCGAAGACGGTTACGCCATTCTGCAATTTGGCGGCGGCTGTAACGGTTGTTCCATGGTAGATGTGACGCTGAAAGAAGGGATCGAGAAGCAGCTGCTGAACGAATTCCCGGAGCTGAAAGGTGTGCGCGATCTCACCGAACACCAGCGCGGCGAGCACTCCTACTACTAAGTTATCCCCTCTTTTGTAGATTGCCCGATGCGACGCTAAAGCGTCATTTCGGGCCTACGTTGAACATGTGCCAGACGTTGGCGCAGCATTGCTTTGGCAAATCCCTCCCTTCGTTTCCTCGCGATAATATGACCAACCTCTCATAATTTAAATTTACCCCGCTCTGGTGATTCTCAAACGCCGGATGTTACCCGTATCATTCACGTGGGTACCAAACATACTCCTGACATCTGACTACAATAATTAGTTTTGGTGGGTATCAGTCGTGGTGCCGCAATATCTCTGTTCCCGATTGGGATAATTAGAGTTTGTCGTCAGAAAATTGACGTTACCCATAACAAATGAAAGGCCAGGTAAATCATGCCATTAGTCATTGTTGCTATCGGTGTAATCTTGTTGTTGCTCCTGATGATCCGCTTCAAAATGAACGGCTTCATCGCTCTCGTCCTCGTGGCGCTTGCTGTTGGATTAATGCAAGGAATGCCGCTGGATAAAGTTATTGGCTCCATCAAAGCCGGTGTCGGCGGGACGCTCGGTAGCCTTGCCCTGATCATGGGTTTTGGCGCAATGCTGGGCAAAATGCTGGCAGACTGTGGTGGCGCACAACGTATCGCCACCACGCTGATTGCTAAATTTGGTAAAAAACACATCCAGTGGGCGGTGGTACTGACCGGTTTTACCGTTGGTTTTGCCCTGTTCTATGAAGTGGGTTTCGTGCTGATGCTGCCGCTGGTGTTTACCATCGCGGCTTCCGCGAATATTCCACTGCTGTATGTTGGTGTACCAATGGCGGCTGCACTGTCTGTGACCCACGGCTTCCTGCCACCGCATCCGGGTCCGACTGCGATTGCCACCATTTTCAATGCCGATATGGGTAAAACTCTGCTGTACGGTACTATTCTGGCAATCCCGACCGTGATTCTCGCCGGTCCGGTTTACGCTCGCGTGCTGAAAGGTATCGATAAGCCGATCCCGGAAGGTCTGTACAGCGCGAAAACCTTCAGCGAAGAAGAGATGCCGAGTTTTGGCGTAAGCGTCTGGACCTCTCTGGTCCCGGTTGTGCTGATGGCGATGCGTGCGATTGCCGAAATGATCCTGCCGAAAGGTCACGCTTTCCTGCCGGTAGCGGAGTTCCTCGGTGACCCGGTAATGGCTACGCTGATTGCCGTACTGATTGCGATGTTCACCTTTGGTCTGAACCGTGGTCGTTCAATGGATCAGATTAACGACACGCTGGTTTCTTCCATCAAAATCATTGCGATGATGCTGTTGATTATCGGTGGTGGCGGTGCGTTCAAGCAGGTGCTGGTAGACAGCGGCGTGGACAAATACATTGCTTCCATGATGCACGAAACCAACATTTCTCCGCTGCTGATGGCCTGGTCGATTGCTGCCGTACTGCGTATCGCGCTGGGTTCCGCAACCGTTGCGGCAATCACTGCGGGTGGTATCGCGGCACCGCTGATTGCAACGACGGGTGTTAGCCCGGAGCTGATGGTTATTGCGGTTGGTTCCGGTAGTGTGATTTTCTCTCACGTGAACGATCCGGGCTTCTGGCTGTTCAAAGAGTACTTTAACCTGACTATCGGCGAGACCATCAAGTCCTGGTCGATGCTGGAAACCATTATCTCGGTGTGCGGTCTGGTAGGCTGTCTGCTGCTGAATATGGTGATTTGATAACACCGACTGCCGGATGCATCGCATCCGGCATCAACCGCACCCTACTACTTCTTCGCTGCCGCTCTGCGCCGTCTGTCCAAATCCTTCAGCAACTTGTTCACGCCATCATCGGCAAACATCGCCTCAAGCGTTGCAGAGAGCTTGCGCCGCCAGTTTTTATACTGGTAACTGGTGCCGGGAATATTTACCGGTTCCGCCATATCCAGCCAGTCTTCTGGCTGTAGCCCTAACAGGGCACTGTTACTGTCAGCGATATAACGTTGCAAACCACGATTCAGCGTCGGCGTCATCGACATCAACGATGCCTTATGCCCGGCACGTTTTGGCAGGCAACCATATTTATGCAGAGCATCCAGCAGTCCTTGCTTCGCCAGTTCGCGATCCTGATACAGACCGCGCAGTACCACTTCATCCGGATACAACCCCAGCGTTTTGCCCAGCGTTAGATCCCCGCTCTCCCAGTAGCCGCGTAGCGTAGGCAGGTCGTGTGTCGCCGCAACCGCCATCGACTGCTCTGGGTACGCTTTCGGTGAGCGGAATGTCTTCTCGTGGTCGTTTTCGAAATAGAGCACTTTGTAGGAGTACACACCGCTGCTGCGCAGCTTACCGACAATCTCTACCGGTACGGTACCGAGATCTTCACCAATCACCATGCAGCGATGACGTTTACTTTCGAGTGCCAGAATCGAGAGCAGATCATCCACCGGATAGTGTACATACGCGCCCTGATCCGCCGTCTCGCCATACGGTATCCACCACAAACGCAGCATCGACATCACATGGTCAATTCGTAATGCGCCGCAGTTTTGCATATTGGCACGCAACAGCTCGATAAACGGTTCATAGGCACGCGCGGTGATGATATGCGGGTCCATTGGCGGCAATCCCCAGTTCTGCCCCAACGGGCCGAGGATATCCGGCGGTGCGCCTACCGACGCTTTCAGGCAATACAGTTCACGGTCGCACCAGGTTTCCGCCCCACCTTCCGCTACGCCAACCGCCAGATCACGATACAAGCCAATCGGCATTTCATAGCCCTGGCTTATCTCCCAGCAGTCGGCAAACTGGCTGTAAGCCAGCCACTGCAACCAGAGATAAAAATCGACGTCATCACGATGTTCTTCGCAGAACTGGCGCACTTCTGGTGAATCCACGTTCTGATACATCTCTGGCCATGCAGGCCAGCCCCAGCGCATTTCGTCCTCTTTCACTTGCTGGGCATGTAGTGCGTCAAACGCCGCCTGCCAGAACAGGCTGTCGCCTTGCTCGGCAACAAACTGGCGAAACGCGGTCATCTGTTCATCATCACGTTGCGCGAAACCTTTCCACGCCATTCGTAATGCTGTCATTTTTAGGGCGGTAACCGTGGAGTAATCAACCCAGTCGGCATCCCGCGCCTGTTGCAGCGTCTGTTGCGTGGTCGGCAACTTCCACCAGGCCTGAGCCTCTTCGCTAAGATGGAAATCTTCGACGGCGTTAACGTCGATATAAATCACATTCAGCCAACGGCGAGAAGACGGGCTATACGGGCTGGCACTTTCCGGATTTGCCGGATAGAGCGCATGAATCGGGTTCAGACCGATGAACGACCCGCCACGTTTTGCCACATCCTCAAGCATCGCTTTGAGATCGCCAAAATCCCCAATACCCCAGTTTTTTTCCGATCGCAGCGTATAAAGCTGAACGCAGGCACCCCACAGCTTTTGTTTATTCAGCAACGCCTGCGGTTCGTAACAGCGTTTCGGTGCCACAATCACCCGGCAATGCGCGCGCTGGTCGTCCTGGGTGAGTGTCAGCGTGTGATAACCTTCCGGCAGCTTCGTCGGTAGATTGAACGCTTTGCCCCCCGTTACATGGCCTTTGTACTGCGTTCCTTCTTCGGTGGTCAGCAGCCAGCTATATTCGCCGCTGCCCTCCACCACCATCGGCATTTTTTTGCCGCTGGTATAAACCATGACATTCGGGACTGGCGTTACCGCCACTTTCGTGGCGGTACGTTGATGCATCGCGTCAAGCAAACGCCGTTTGGTTTCGGCGCTAATCGACTGCGGTTTACCGTGGGCATTGATGTAATTGGGGCTAATCCCCGCCGCCAGCGCGGCATTATCCAGACGTTTGCTTTCCATCGAGCTTCCTTAGCGTTTTGCCTGCCAGATACGAGCCTGATAATCGCGAATAGAGCGATCCGAGCTAAACATACCGCAGCGGGCGGTATTGAGGATCGCCGCGCGGGTCCAGGCCTCCTGGTCGCGGTACAGCACATCCACCTGCTTTTGTGCCTCTACATAAGCGGCGAAATCTGCCATCACCAGATACGGATCGCCGCCCTGTTTGCCGATACTGTGCAGCATCTGGTCGAAGGCATGCTTATCGCCGTCGCTGTATTTACCGCTTTCCAGCTCTTTCAATACTGCGTCCAGCACCTTATCTTTCTTCCGCCATTTCACCGGGTCGTAGCCTTTGGCCAGAATTGCCTTCACTTGTTCCACGGTATGACCAAAAATAAAGATATTTTCTTCACCGACTTTCTCAGCGATTTCAACGTTCGCACCATCCAGCGTACCGACAGTAAGCGCACCATTGAGCGCCAGTTTCATATTGCCGGTACCGGAAGCTTCTTTACCTGCCGTCGAAATTTGTTCGGAGATATCCGCCGCCGGGATCAGTTTTTCCGCCGCCGAAACACAATAATCCGGCAAGAACACCACCTTCAACTTGTCGCCAACCAGCGGATCGTTGTTGATCACGTCAGCCACTTTGTTGATCGCAAAGATAATGTTTTTCGCCAGGTAGTAGCCTGGTGCTGCTTTCGCGCCGAAGAGGAAGACGCGCGGTACGCGATCAGCCTGCGGGTTTTCACGAATTTCTTTGTACAACGCCAGAATATGCAGCAGATTCAGGTGCTGGCGTTTGTACTCATGCAGACGTTTGATCTGAATATCGAAAATCGCCTGTGGATTGATCTCAATACCGGTACGAACTTTCACAAACTCTGCCAGACGGACTTTATTCGCCTGCTTGATCTCGCGATATTGCTGACGGAATTTCGCATCATCAGCGAATTTTTCCAGATTGATCAGCTGATCGAGATCGTTAGCCCACTCTTTTTTCAGTGATTTATCCAACAGAGCCGCCAGTGCCGGGTTGCACTGTTTGATCCAGCGACGTGGGGTAATACCGTTGGTGACGTTATGGAATTTGTTCGGCCATAGCTGGTGATATTCCGGGAACAGATCTTTCACCACCAGATCCGAGTGCAGCGCCGCAACACCGTTCACCGCGAAACCGCCAACCACACACAGGTTCGCCATATGCACTTGTTTGTCGTGCACCACCGCCAGTTTGGCCCACACTTTTTCATCGCCCGGCCAGGTATTTTCCACCAGCGTTTTAAAGCGTGTATTAATTTCGTTAATAATCTGCATGTGGCGCGGCAGTAAGCCTTTCACCAGTTTCACATCCCAGCGTTCCAGCGCTTCTGGCATCAGGGTATGGTTGGTGTAAGCGAATGTTTTGCTGGTAATGGCCCAGGCGTCATCCCAGCTCATCTGGTGCTCATCGATCAGCACGCGCAGCAGTTCTGGAATCGCGATAGTTGGGTGGGTATCGTTCAGCTGAATAACTTCATAATCCGCCAGTTCGTGCAGTTTACGCCCCGCCAGATGATGGCGACGCAAAATATCCGCTACCGAACAGGCACACTGGAAGTATTGCTGCATCAGGCGCAGCTTTTTACCGGCAGTATGGTTGTCGTTTGGATAGAGAACTTTGGTCAGTTTTTCCGCGTTGATGCCCTGCTGTTCGGCACGCAGGAAATCACCATCGTTAAATTTAGTCAGATCAAACGGATGCGCATGCGTCGCCTGCCACAGACGCAGTGGCTGCGCCACGCCATTACGATAGCCGACAACGGGGAGATCCCACGCTTGACCAGTAATGGTAAATTCCGGCTCCCAGCGTCCGTCTTTCGTCACTTTACCGCCAATTCCAACCTGCACATCCAGTGCTTCATTGTGGCGGAACCACGGATAGTTACCACGATGCCAGTCATCCGGCGCTTCAAGCTGTTTGCCATCGACAAATGACTGGCGGAACAAGCCATATTGATAATTAAGGCCGTAGCCAGTAGCTGACTGCCCGACAGTTGCCATTGAGTCGAGGAAGCACGCCGCCAGACGTCCCAGACCACCGTTACCCAGCGCCGGGTCGATCTCTTCTTCCAGCAAGTCAGTCAGGTTGATGTCATAAGCCTTCAACGAATCCTGTACATCCTGATACCAGCCGAGATTCAACAGGTTGTTGCCCGTCAGACGACCAATCAAAAACTCCATTGAGATGTAGTTAACATGTCGCTGATTCGCCACCGGTTTGGCAAATGGCTGAGCACGCAGCATTTCGGCCAGTGCTTCACTCACAGCCAGCCACCACTGGCGAGGAGTCATTTCAGCCGCAGAATTTAAGCCATAACGCTGCCACTGACGTGAAAGCGCTTCCTGAAATTGCTTATCGTTAAAAATAGGTTGTGACATAGGAGTTCCACTTTTCTTAGATTTTCAACACAACGTTATCGCTAGTTTGCCAGGCTCGATGTTGACCTTCCTCATCCTGCGGGGGATTAGGCAGGGAGGAGTTGCGGGGATGAGCAAGGAAATGTGATCTCGACCACTTAAAGCTAGTGCAAACCACAGGATTAGCAGCAAATCAATGCCATACAGCGCAGAAAATCTGTATCTAAGTGCAAAAAATGGCCGTTGCGTATTTTCAAAAAGCGGAAGGTAACTCTATAAATTAAGTAAAGGAGTGAAACAGTTTCACAAGTAAAATATCCAGTGTGCTCCATCTCATTCTTAATAGATTTATTAAGATCATCTTTTTAGATAGCACTTTCATCAGGAATGAAGAAGAAACCCTTGCTTAAATGAATCTGATGAACATAAGGGAAATACCGTACAACCCAGCATTCACGCTGTATCAGCGTCGTTTTAGGTGAGTCATTAATAAAGATTTGGAATTGTGACAGAGTGCAAATTCAGACACATAAAAAAACGTCATCGCTTGCATTAGAAAGGTTTCTGGCCGACCTTATAACCATTAATTACGAAGCGCAAAAAAAATAATATTTCCTCATTTTCCACAGTGAAGTGATTAACTATGCTGATTCCGTCAAAATTAAGTCGTCCGGTTCGACTCGACCATACCGTGGTTCGTGAGCGCCTGCTGGCTAAACTTTCCGGCGCGAACAACTTCCGGCTGGCGCTGATCACAAGTCCTGCGGGCTACGGAAAGACCACGCTCATTTCCCAGTGGGCGGCAGGCAAAAACGATATCGGCTGGTACTCGCTGGATGAAGGTGATAACCAGCAAGAGCGTTTCGCCAGCTATCTCATTGCCGCCGTGCAGCAGGCAACCAACGGTCACTGTGCGATATGTGAGACGATGGCGCAAAAACGGCAATATGCCAGCCTGACGTCACTCTTCGCCCAGCTTTTCATTGAGCTGGCGGAATGGCATAGCCCACTTTATCTGGTCATCGATGACTATCATCTGATCACTAATCCAGTGATCCACGAGTCAATGCGCTTCTTTATTCGCCATCAACCAGAAAATCTCACCCTGGTGGTGTTGTCACGCAACCTTCCGCAACTGGGCATTGCCAATCTGCGTGTTCGTGATCAACTGCTGGAAATTGGCAGTCAGCAACTGGCATTTACCCATCAGGAAGCGAAGCAGTTTTTTGATTGCCGTCTGTCATCGCCGATTGAAGCCGCAGAAAGCAGTCGGATTTGCGATGACGTTTCCGGTTGGGCGACGGCACTACAGCTAATCGCCCTCTCCGCCCGGCAGAATACCCACTCAGCCCATAAGTCGGCACGCCGCCTGGCGGGAATCAATGCCAGCCATCTTTCGGATTATCTGGTCGATGAGGTTTTGGATAACGTCGATCTCGCAACGCGCCATTTTCTGTTGAAAAGCGCTATTTTGCGCTCAATGAACGATGCACTCATCAACCGTGTGACCGGCGAAGAAAACGGGCAAATGCGCCTCGAAGAGATTGAGCGCCAGGGGCTGTTTTTACAGCGGATGGATGATACCGGCGAGTGGTTCTGCTATCACCCGCTGTTTGGTAACTTCCTGCGTCAGCGCTGCCAGTGGGAACTGGCGGCGGAGCTGCCAGTGGGAACTGGCGGCGGAGCTGCCGGAAATTCACCGTGCTGCCGCAGAAAGCTGGATGGCCCAGGGATTTCCCAGCGAAGCGATTCATCATGCGCTGGCGGCAGGCGATGCGCTGATGCTGCGCGATATTCTGCTTAATCACGCCTGGAGTCTGTTCAACCATAGCGAACTGTCGCTGCTGGAAGAGTCGCTTAAGGCCCTGCCGTGGGACAGTTTGCTGGAAAATCCGCAGTTAGTGTTATTGCAGGCGTGGCTGATGCAAAGCCAACATCGCTACGGCGAAGTTAACACCCTGCTAGCCCGTGCTGAACATGAAATCAAGGACATCAGAGAAGGCACCATGCACGCAGAATTTAACGCTCTGCGCGCCCAGGTAGCGATTAACGATGGTAATCCGGATGAAGCGGAACGGCTGGCAAAACTGGCACTGGAAGAACTGCCTCCGGGCTGGTTCTATAGCCGCATTGTAGCAACCTCAGTGCTGGGTGAAGTATTGCACTGCAAAGGCGAATTGACCCGCTCACTGGCGTTAATGCAGCAAACCGAACAGATGGCGCGCCAGCACGATGTCTGGCACTACGCCTTATGGAGTTTAATCCAGCAAAGTGAAATTCTGTTTGCCCAAGGGTTCCTGCAAACCGCGTGGGAAACGCAGGAAAAAGCGTTCCAGCTGATCAACGAGCAGCATCTGGAACAGCTGCCAATGCATGAGTTTCTGGTGCGCATTCGTGCGCAGCTGTTATGGGCCTGGGCGCGGCTGGATGAAGCCGAAGCGTCGGCGCGTAGCGGGATTGAAGTCTTGTCGTCTTATCAGCCACAGCAACAGCTTCAGTGCCTGGCAATGTTGATTCAATGCTCGCTGGCCCGTGGTGATTTAGATAACGCCCGTAGCCAGCTGAACCGTCTGGAAAACCTGCTGGGAAATGGCAAATATCACAGCGACTGGATCTCTAACGCCAACAAAGTCCGGGTGATTTACTGGCAAATGACCGGCGATAAAGCCGCCGCTGCCAACTGGTTGCGTCATACGGCTAAACCAGAGTTTGCGAACAACCACTTCCTGCAAGGTCAATGGCGCAACATTGCCCGTGCACAAATCTTGCTGGGCGAGTTTGAACCGGCAGAAATTGTTCTCGAAGAACTCAATGAAAACGCCCGCAGTCTGCGGTTGATGAGCGATCTCAACCGTAACCTGTTGCTGCTTAATCAACTGTACTGGCAGGCCGGACGTAAAAGTGACGCCCAGCGTGTGTTGCTGGACGCATTAAAACTGGCGAATCGCACCGGATTTATCAGTCATTTTGTCATCGAAGGCGAAGCGATGGCGCAACAACTGCGCCAGCTGATTCAACTCAATACGCTGCCGGAACTGGAACAGCATCGTGCGCAGCGTATTCTGCGAGAAATCAATCAACATCATCGGCATAAATTCGCCCATTTCGATGAGAATTTCGTTGAACGTCTGCTAAATCATCCGGAAGTGCCAGAACTGATCCGCACCAGCCCGTTGACCCAACGTGAATGGCAGGTACTGGGGCTGATTTACTCCGGTTACAGCAACGAGCAAATTGCAGGCGAGCTGGAAGTGGCGGCAACCACCATCAAAACGCATATCCGCAATCTGTACCAAAAACTCGGTGTCGCCCACCGTCAGGCCGCGGTACAACACGCGCAGAAACTGCTGAAGATGATGGGATATGGGGTATGAGTTCAGCCGGATATTACGTCGGATCCGGCTTACATCTTTATATCATTCAATGCTCACCCGCGTTACGCCATCAGCCTCCACCAGACTAAACCGCACTGGCAAGAAACGCTCCACCACCGCGATATTGGTCAGCAGATGGCATGAGGGATGGGCGACCGTAAATTCTCCCGCGCCCGCCAGCGCCATCGGTAGCACCAGCTGGTCGGCGAGATATTCCCCCACTGCCGCCGGGCTTGCCAGGTAGCGTTTCACCTCTTTCACTAACTGCGCGGCTACCACTTCGGCACTGACGCGCTTTTCACCGACGACGAAAAAGCGTTCAGTGATATTTTCACTTTCGACTTCCAGCGAGACGGTATTACCCGGCCCCTGGTCGCGCGGCAGGCTATGAATATTCTGCTCATGCAGGGAAAAACTTGCCACCAGCGTAGCGATTTCACGCTCAGCAACATGCCTCGGCACGCCAGCTAATAGCACCTCTCCACGCATCTGCACAATGTTCCCGCGCTCGCCAAGTTGCAAGGTGTTAAACAATGCCACGGGCGAGACTTCCGCTGCCACCACCCCGCCTCCAGCAGGATAAAAACCGTGGCGTAATAATGTGGTTTGCTGATGAATGCCCATTTTCGCCAGCAGCGGCTCCAGCACCCGACAGATAAAATCCGCAGGCGGTGCCGACGGGTTATCGGTGCCACCGCTCACTTCAACACGCGAAGGTCCATCAGCAAACCACAGCGCGGGCAGCACCGTTTGCAGTACCAGCGTACAACTTCCGGCGCTACCGATAGCAAAGCGGTAATCGCCGCCGTGCACGGTACCTGGCCGGAAGACCAGACGCTGCGACCCTAGCTCCGCGCCTTCCACCGTTGCCCTACAAATTTCCGCAGCCGCTTTTACCGCGGTCAGATGCTGGCGCAACAGCCCCGGTTTCGCCCGCCCGGCACGAATGCCAGTGATGGTAAATGGCTGGCCAGTTATCATCGACAGGCTCAGCGCCGAGCGCAGGATCTGCCCGCCGCCTTCGCCCTGTGCGCCATCCAGCGCAATCATCCTTTTCATCATTTATCCTTTTACGCACACCACCTGACGCAGGGTATAGATAACTTCCACCAGATCGCTTTGTGCCGCCATCACCGCATCAATATCTTTATACGCCATCGGGATTTCGTCGATCACTTCGGCATCTTTACGGCATTCCACATGCGCGGTGGCACGAATTTGATCTTCCACGCTGAACAGTTTTTTCGCTTTGGTACGGCTCATTACCCGCCCGGCACCGTGGCTGCACGAACAGAACGATTCTTCATTTCCCAGCCCACGGACGATAAAGCTTTTCGCTCCCATCGACCCTGGAATAATTCCATATTGACCCGCACGCGCAGACACCGCGCCTTTACGCGTCACGTAGATCTCTTCACCAAAGTGCTGTTCTTTTTGCACATAGTTGTGATGACAGTTGATCTCTTCCATCGCCAGCGTTTGTGGCTGTCTTACCGTTTTCTGCGTAACGCTCTGCAACGCCGTTACCACGTTTTCCATCATCGCATCGCGGTTAAGGCTGGCAAAAAGCTGCGCCCAGGCCACGGCTTTCAGGTAATCATCAAAGTATTCCGTACCTTCCATAAAGTACGCCAGATCACGCGACGGCAACGTCTCAAGTTGGTCCTGCATCTCTTTTTGCGCCAGATCGATAAAGTAAGTCCCGATGGCGTTACCAATTCCGCGTGAACCGGAGTGCAGCATAATCCACACCTGGTCCGACTCATCAAGGCAGATTTCAATAAAGTGGTTACCCGTTCCCAGCGTTCCCAGGTGTTTATAGTTATTGGTATTCAGGAAACGGGGATATTTTTGCGTTAACCACTGATAACCGGCTTCCAGCTCAGCCCATTTCGCATCGACGTTAACAGGCGGATTTTCCCATGCGCCTTTATCACGTTTACAACGTCCGGTAGTACGTCCGTGCGGCACGGCTGTTTCAATCGCCTGACGCAGCTCCGCCAGGTTTTCAGGCAGGTCTGCCGCCGTTAACGCGGTACGCAGCGCGTTCATTCCACAACCGATATCCACGCCCACCGCCGCCGGAATAATCGCCCCTTTGGTTGGGATCACGCTACCAATGGTGGAACCTTTACCCAGGTGTACATCAGGCATTACCGCAATATGTTTGAAAATAAACGGCATCTTCGCCGTATTAATAAGTTGCTGACGCGCATCGGCCTCTACCGGCACGCCTTTGGTCCACATTTTTACCGGGGCATTTTCAGTGGTCAGTAATTCGTAATTCATTTTGTTTTTCTCTTTTCGTTGGTATGTCCTGATAATTGCAACCGTCGTACCAGAAAATTAAATAAGCAGCTTAATTTTTTAATTCATTGTTTTTAAAAAAATTATACCTTTACGTCCGTAAACGGAGATTTCCCGCAAAGCCAATTTACCGATAATGAAATATCGTCTTTTATAAGGATATCTAAGATGCGTAAAACAGTGGCTTTTGGTTTTGTCGGAACGGTGCTGGATTATGCCGGGCGCGGCAGTCAGCGCTGGTCAAAATGGCGTCCGACACTCTGTCTATGCCAGCAAGAATCGTTAGTTATCGATCGGCTGGAATTATTGCACGACGCCCGCTCGCGCTCGCTATTCGAAACGCTTAAACGCGATATCGCCAGCCGCTTTGCCGAGGAACGCCAACAAACGCTCGATTTCCTCAAATCAGGCATCGCCACGCGTAACCCACACTTCAACCGCATGATTGAGCAGATCGAAAAAGTGGCGATCAAATCCCGCGCACCGATCCTGCTTAACGGCCCGACCGGGGCGGGTAAGTCATTTCTGGCGCGACGCATCTTTGAATTGAAACAGGCGCGGCATCAGTTTAGCGGCGCGTTTGTGGAAATGAACTGCGCCACCCTGCGTGGCGATACCGCCATGTCGACGCTGTTTGGTCATGTGAAAGGCGCGTTTACCGGGGCGCGGGAGTCGCGGGAAGGATTATTACGCAGCGCCAACGGCGGGATGTTATTTCTTGATGAGATTGGCGAATTGGGCGCAGACGAACAGGCAATGCTGCTGAAAGCCATTGAAGAGAAAACCTTTTATCCGTTTGGCAGCGATCGCCAGGTGAGTAGCGACTTTCAGCTTATCGCCGGAACGGTGCGCGATTTGCGTCAGCTGGTTGCCGAAGGCAAATTCCGCGAAGATCTGTACGCGCGGATCAATCTCTGGACCTTCACCCTGCCGGGTCTACTCCAGCGCCAGGAAGATATTGAACCGAACCTGGATTATGAAGTGGAGCGCCACGCCTCACTCACTGGTGACAGCGTGCGTTTTAACACCGAAGCGCGGCGCGCCTGGCTGGCCTTTGCGACATCTCCCCAGGCAACATGGCGCGGTAACTTTCGCGAACTTTCTGCCAGCGTCACGCGGATGGCCACCTTTGCCACTAGCGGACGCATCACTCTGGACGTGGTTGAAGATGAGATAAACCGTCTGCGCTATAACTGGCAGGAGAGCCGTCCCTCCGCGCTTACACAACTGCTGGGCGCAGAGGCAGAAAACATCGATCTCTTCGACCGTATGCAACTGGAACACGTTATCGCTATCTGCCGCCAGGCAAAGTCGCTTTCTGCTGCCGGACGCCAGCTTTTTGACGTTTCGCGCCAGGGCAAAGCCAGCGTCAACGACGCAGATCGGCTACGCAAATACCTGGCGCGTTTTGGTCTGACGTGGGAAGCCTTGCAGGATCAGCACAGCTCCAGTTGAATATGATGGTCCGTCAGCACCTGCATGACGCTTACTGGCGGCGGGGCGTCGGTGTAGACAGCATCAACCATGCTGATGCTCCCCATATTGACCATCGCATTACGGCCAAATTTCGAGTGATCGACAACCAGCATAACGTGGCGCGAGTTCTCAATAATAGCGCGTTTGGTGCGAACTTCGTGGTAATCGAATTCCAGCAACGAGCCGTCGCTATCGATGCCGCTGATCCCCAGAATGCCGAAATCAAGGCGGAACTGGGAGATAAAATCGAGCGTCGCTTCGCCTATGATCCCACCATCGCGGCTACGTAATTCGCCACCGGCGAGAATAATACGGAAATCTTCTTTTACCATCAACGTGTTAGCGACGTTGAGATTGTTGGTGACAATGCGCAAATTGCTGTGATTAAGCAGCGCGTGCGCCACCGCTTCCGGGGTGGTGCCGATATCGATAAACAGCGTCGAGCCGTTGGGGATTTGCTCCGCCACTTTGCGGGCGATGCGCTCTTTTTCTTCGGTCTGGGTGGCCTTGCGATCGTGCCACGGGGTGTTAACCGAACTGGAAGGCAGCGCCGCGCCGCCATGATGGCGCAGGATCAGGTTTTGCTCTGCCAGCTCATTGAGGTCACGACGAATAGTCTGCGGGCTGACGGAGAAGTGCTCCACCAGTTCCTCGGTACTGACATAACCTTGCTGTTTAACCAGTTCGATAATACCGTTGTGACGTTGTGTTTGTTTCATTTATAAATCCCTGGAATTATTTTCGTTTTCGCGCATTGAGCGAATCAACAAAAGCCATCGCTAAACCCACGGCTAACCCGGCGATGTGTGCTCCGTTCGCCATCGACATCCCAAACAAATCAAACCATCCGGCGACAATCCAGATCAGCGCAAAGATAATTAACCCACGTTGCAGGTAAATGCCACTTTGCGGATCGCGTTCGCCACGTAGCCAGACGTAGCCCATCAGCGCATACACCACGCCAGAAAGCCCGCCAAACCACGGCCCGCTGAATTTTTGCTGCACATAGCCGCTTAACAGGGCGCTAATGAGAGTAATGACAATTAGCTTACCGCTACCGAGGCGTTTTTCCACCGCACCGCCGAGATACCACCACCAGAGCAGGTTAAAGAGGATATGCATCAGCGAGAAGTGCATTAACGCGTGGGTGAAGTAACGCCAGAACTCAAATTTCAGTGTTGGATCGAATGGCCAGGCCAGCCATAACATCACTTCCTGATCGCCGAGAATTTGCATGGCAATAAACACCACCACGCAGGCGATCATCATCACCCAGGTTACCGGACCTGCGCGTTCACGCAAGGCAGCAAAGAAAGGATAACGGCGATAATGCAGGCCACTGCCGGTATGGCCCGCCTGCCAGCTGGCCGCCAGATAACGCGAATCTGCCGGGTTTTCGAGAAAACGCGCCAGCTCCGCCCGTACGCGCTCGGCCTGGGACTCATCCGCCAGCCAGACGTCGCTTTGGTTATGTTGTTGAATCGTGAGGATAACACCCTGCGTCGCCATGTAATCAACAAACGCCTGCGCCACGCGGGGGTTAGCAAAAGAGGTAATCATCAACATTGTTGCTGTCGCTTATTCCACACAAAAGGGGACAGTATAAAGCGTTACGCGCCGTACGCCACCTCTGCGGGAAACTGTCGCTGCCAGGCTTCAAAGCCGCCGTCAATGCTATAGACCACATCGTAGCCCTGTTGCAGCAGATACTGCGCCGCCCCTTTGCTGCTATTGCCGTGATAACACATCACCATCACCGGAGTGTCAAAGTCGTTATCACGCATAAACGCGCCCAGTGTGTCGTTGGTTAAATGGAAAGCCTGCACCGCATGCCCCATTGCGAAACTCTGTGGATCGCGAATATCGACCAGCACCGCCTCTTTTTCCTGCAACTTCTGGTGCGCGTCGGCAACGTTAATACATTCGAACTGATCCATGCGTCTCTCTTTCTTTACAAACAAGTGGGCAAATTTACCGCACAGTTTACGTCGAAGCGGCAGATAAACGCCATAATGTTATACATATCACTCTAAAATGTTTTTTCAATGTTACCTAAAGCGCGATTCTTTGCTAATATGTTCGATAACGAACATTTATGAGCTTTAACGAAAGTGAATGAGGGCAGCATGGAAACCAAAGATCTGATTGTGATAGGTGGCGGCATCAATGGTGCTGGTATCGCGGCAGACGCCGCTGGACGCGGTTTATCCGTGCTGATGCTGGAGGCGCAGGATCTCGCTTGTGCGACCTCTTCCGCCAGTTCAAAACTCATTCACGGTGGCCTGCGCTACCTTGAGCACTATGAATTCCGCCTGGTCAGCGAGGCGCTGGCTGAACGTGAAGTGCTACTGAAAATGGCCCCGCATATCGCCTTCCCGATGCGTTTTCGCCTGCCGCATCGTCCGCATCTGCGCCCGGCGTGGATGATTCGGATTGGTCTGTTTATGTACGATCATCTGGGTAAACGCACCAGCCTACCGGGATCAACCGGTTTGCGTTTTGGCGCAAATTCAGTATTAAAACCGGAAATTAAGCGCGGATTCGAATATTCCGACTGTTGGGTAGATGACGCCCGTCTGGTGCTCGCCAACGCCCAGATGGTGGTACGTAAAGGCGGTGAAGTGCTTACCCGGACTCGTGCCACTTCTGCTCGCCGCGAAAACGGCCTGTGGATTGTGGAAGCAGAAGATATCGATACCGGCAAAAAATATAGCTGGCAAGCGCGCGGCCTCGTGAACGCCACCGGCCCGTGGGTGAAGCAGTTCTTCGACGACGGGATGCATCTACCCTCACCTTATGGCATTCGCCTGATCAAAGGCAGCCATATTGTGGTGCCGCGTGTGCATACACAAAAGCAGGCCTACATTCTGCAAAACGAAGATAAACGTATTGTCTTCGTGATCCCGTGGATGGACGAGTTTTCCATCATCGGCACCACCGATGTGGAATACAAAGGTGATCCAAAAGCAGTAAAAATTGAAGAGAGTGAAATCAATTACCTGCTGAAAGTGTATAACACGCACTTTAAAAAGCAGTTAAGCCGGGACGATATCGTCTGGACCTACTCCGGCGTGCGTCCGCTGTGTGATGATGAGTCCGATTCGCCGCAGGCTATCACTCGTGATTACACCCTTGATATCCATGATGAAAACGGCAAAGCGCCGCTGCTGTCGGTATTCGGCGGTAAGTTGACCACCTACCGCAAACTGGCGGAACATGCGCTGGAAAAACTGACGCCGTATTATCAGGGCATTGGCCCGGCATGGACGAAAGAGAGCGTGCTGCCGGGTGGTGCCATTGAAGGCGACCGCGACGATTACTCAGCTCGTCTGCGCCGTCGTTACCCATTCCTGACCGAATCGCTGGCACGTCACTACGCGCGCACTTACGGCAGCAACAGCGAGCTGCTGCTCTGCAATGCGGGGGCGATAGGCGATCTCGGGGAAGATTTCGGTCATGAGTTCTACGAAGCGGAACTGAAATACCTGGTGGATCACGAATGGGTCCGCCGTGCCGACGATGCCCTGTGGCGTCGCACAAAACAAGGCATGTGGCTGAATGCGGATCAACAATCTCGTGTGAGTCAGTGGCTAGTGGAGTATACGCAGCAGAGGTTATCGCTGGCTTCGTGATTTAACGTAAGGTGGTCAGGTCAGATTTCAATCTGACCTGAGACTGATGATAAACAAAAAAACTGCCTGATGCGCTACGCTTATCAGGCCTACGTGGTTTATGCAATATATTGAATTTGCATGATTTTGTAGACAAAATAAGGCGTTCACGCAGCATCCGGCATAAACAAAGCGCACTTCGTCAACAATCTGACCTACTTTTTGATTCAAGGAATTACCGCAAAGCCCACGCAATCATACCCAACGTAACAAAACTCAGACACATTACCCACTCGCCCCACTTCTTCCTCTGACTTCTATTTTTGCTACGCCACTGGCAATAATATCCCAATGCAAAACCAAGCTGGGCGCTTATCGGACCGATAAAGTCAGTCCACGGCTGAGACCCAAATTGAAAAAATTCAGGGGTAACCAGACAATGGTCAGAAAGAAATTGCGCATATTTTCCAGCAAAGCAATTTGCGCTGGCGCGACATAGAAAATGATATTCCACAGGAGCAACCAGAAATAAACTGGTGCAAATACCAACCAACAATGGAGTCTGCTTTTCAGTTCAGATTGAGCTCTGCAAGAAAATTGCCAACCAACGCAACACATGGCACAGAAAAAAAAAGTGCATATTCAGCCAATAACCCAAGTTGGAATTCCAGAAGTGAAATACGCCTGAACATGAGCGGGATAGAGAACAGTATTTCTCCCATAAAACTCAGCGTGATAACACAAGCAGCCAGCGCAACCACCGTCGGCCACACCAACAACGGCACAATAACAAAACCAAGAATTAACGGAGGAATATAAAGTCTGATTTTATTCATCTTTATTGTCCTGATGATTCGGATGATGCGTCATAAATCGGCACATAGCCCACATCCTCTACCAATTGCTGTCCCTGCGGGCTTAAAAACCAGTCGACGAATTTCTGCGTTTCCAGCGTAGGGTTTTCGTGCGTCACCATATAAGCATGAATTATGTACGGATAAGTGCCGTTACGGATATTTTCCTCTGTAGGTGCAACGCCATTTATAGCCAGCAGTTTGATCTGTTTGCGCATTTTGAGCATATTGTCATTCATACGTGTGACGTAATAGTGGAAGGTGTATCCAATAGAAGATGGTGTATTTTGGTAGTCGGCGACTTCGGTAATTAAACCGCCCATAAGATCGATAACAGTGGATTTTTTGGCTGGCAGCATTGGAGTATCTTGCATAACCAGTCCCTTCATAACCGTTTGGCTTCCAGAATCTTCTGGCCGCTGCCAGATTTTTATACCTTCGTCACCGCCGCCCACTTTATTCCAGCGACTCACTTTACCGCTAAAAATGTCTTTGACCTGCTGTTCGCTAAGTGAATTAACCGGGTTTTTGATATCAACGATAAAGACAAAGGCTTCGCGGGCGAAAGCGGTATATTTGAGTTTAACACCTGCTTCTTCTGCACGTTTTTTCTGTCCTTCCGACGGTTGTGCAACAAAAATAACCGTCGCGGTACCCTTAATCAGACTATCGTAGGCTTCAGCTGTTCGGGTTTGTTGCAAACCATACGCCTGCCAGGCCAGCGAGGTTCGATCCTTATCTTTTGGCTCGGGTACTAATTCATAATACGCGGAGGCATACAGCGGGTATAAGGCTGTAGCGCCGTACACTCTCGGCCATCTTGACCAATCATCGTTGTAACGTAATTCAGGTTGCCCCCGCAGAGACGTCAGTCCATGGCTGTCTTCTTCCCTGACGCTGTTATAGTACCCTTCCCGGTCGACACATCCCGCCAGTAGCGCCGTACCTAATAGTAAAACACAGGTGAATTTATTCATTGCGCTGATTCCTTTCTCTCGAGCGTTATTTCATTGTTGGATACAGCGGCACATAGCCCACATCTTCCACCAGACTCTGCCCCTGCGGCGTTAAAAACCATTCAACCAGTTTTTGTGTTTCTGACGTCATATTGTCCCGCGTTACCATAAATGCATCGACGACATAGGGATATTTGCCATTGCGAATATTTTCTGCAGTCGGTGCAATACCGTTAATCGCTAGCAGTTTTATATTTTTATCGGCATTCATTTGTGTTGCGTAATAGCGGAAGGTGTAGCCTATTGCGTTGTTTGTATTACGGTATTCGGCAACGACTTTAATCATTCCCTCCATCATGCTTGCCACTTCGGTTTCCTGCGGCGAGATCATGCGGACATTTTTCATGACCTGCGATTGCATCACTGTCTGGCTGCCAGAGTCTTCCGGGCGTTGCCAGGTCTGGATCTCCTGATCGTTACCGCCAACCGTGCGCCAGTTGGTAATTGCGCCACTAAAAATGTCACGCACTTGTTGTTCAGTCAGGGAATTAACCGGATTATCCGCATTGACGATGAAAACAAACGCTTCACGGGCAAATGGCGTGTACAGCAAAGTGACGCCCGATTTCTCAGCGCGTTTTTTTTGCCCATCGGAAGGTTGCGCCACGAAAATAATATCGGCATCACCGTTAACGATTTTGTTATATGCTTCTTGCGTACGAGAGTTATCCAGATAATCCCAAACGTGAAAATCCTCTGGTATTACACTTAATGCATAAAATGCAGAGGCATAAATGGGGTACGCCGCCGTAGCGCCATCGAGTCGCGGCCAGTTTTGCGTAAATTGAATTTGTGGTTTACCACGCAGTGGCGTCAGTTGATTATTAAGTTTATCGGGTCGCCAGGCCCAGGTATCAATATTTTCACGCACACCGACGCCGGGATTAAGCTGTTTATATAAATAAGCCTGATAACCAGCGACAATACCCAGTAAGAGAAGAATGAACAGAAGTAAATTACGGCAACGTAGACCGGAGGTGCCGGTTAAAGGGTGTCTGGTCGGCCAGCCGTATCCCAGTGAAAAACTGATATGCGCGCCAACGGGAATAATGACTATCCACCAGTACTCACCACCGACGAATGAGACTGTAAAAACGCCCAACCAGGGAAGCATAAGGTTTGCCAACCAACCGGCTCCCATCTGGCGAAATTGATAATCTGCCAGATGTAGCGTGATTATCCAGCCAACCAGGGTTAATAAAGCGGGAACTAAAAAAAGACATTGTCGCCAGGCGGCTATTTCTCTGTTTTCTGGTGCGCTATCGCCCGCCCACACTCGCCCAGAGAAAAATAGCAGTAATGCGCCCAGCGTCAGCATAAAGACGTTGAGTAGAAGATAAATTGTTGGTGTAAAGAGTAAATTGCAAAACTCAAGAATAGCGGCAAGCCCGGCCCCCAGCATGGCAACAACCGCTGCCAAAAATTGCGCCAGTATGGGGATGCCAAAAAAAGTCATTACCAGCGAGGTCAAAATCCATTTTCCGTTTTGCATTATTCTTTCCATTCTTGCTGAATGGCGAAATTATACTCCCCGATAACCCTCGCCCCCTCTGGACACTTTTCCTAAATAAAGGCGAAAAAAAACGGGACCTTTTGGCCCCGTTCTGTTTTTTAGCGAACTTACAATCTCACCGGATCAATATGCCAGATATGATCGGCGTACTCTTTGATCGTACGGTCAGAAGAGAAGTAGCCCATATTGGCAATGTTCAGCATCGCTTTTGCGGTCCACTCTTCCTGACGCTCGTAGAGTTCGTCGACTTTATCCTGACAATCGACATAGCTGCGATAATCCGCCAGTACCTGGTAGTGATCGCCGAAGTTGATCAGCGAATCGACCAGATCGCGATAGCGACCCGGATCTTCCGGACTGAATACACCGCTGCCGATTTGCGTCAGCACCTGATGCAGCTCCTCATCTTTCTCGTAGTATTCACGCGGTTTGTAGCCCTGACGACGCAGTTCTTCCACTTCTTCCGCTGTGTTACCAAAGATAAAGATATTGTCAGCACCGACATGATCCAGCATCTCGACATTCGCACCGTCCAGCGTACCGATAGTCAGCGCGCCGTTAAGCGCAAACTTCATGTTACTGGTGCCGGAAGCTTCCGTCCCCGCCAGCGAAATCTGTTCAGATAGATCGGCCGCCGGAATGATCAACTGCGCCAGGCTAACACTGTAGTTCGGGATGAACACGACTTTCAGCTTGTCGCCAATCTGCGGATCGTTGTTGATCACTTTCGCTACGTCATTGATCAAATGAATAATGTGCTTCGCCATGTAATAGGCCGAAGCCGCCTTACCGCCAAAAATATTCACGCGCGGTACCCACTTCGCATCCGGGTCGGCCTTGATGCGGTTATAGCGGGTGATCACGTGCAACACATTCATCAATTGACGTTTGTATTCGTGAATACGTTTAATTTGCACATCGAACAGCGCTTTCGGATTTACCACCACATTCAGCTGCTGGGCGATATACTCCGCCAGACGCTTTTTGTTCTCCAGCTTCGCCTGATGCACCGCGTGATTAACCATTGGGAAATCACAGTGTTGTTGCAGCTCATTAAGCAGGCTAAGGTCGGTGCGCCAGTTACGGCCCAGGTGTTCGTCCAGCACAGCTGAAAGCGATGGGTTCGCTACCGCCAGCCAGCGACGCGGGGTCACACCGTTGGTAACGTTGGTGAAACGACCCGGGAAGATTTTCGCAAAGTCGGCAAACAACGATTGCACCATCAGGTTAGAGTGCAGTTCCGATACACCGTTAACTTTGTGGCTCACCACAACCGCCAGCCAGGCCATACGCACACGACGACCGTTGGATTCATCAATGATCGACGCCCGTCCCAGCAGATCGGTATCGTTCGGATACTGTTCCTGCAAGGTTTTAAGGAAATAGTCGTTGATTTCAAAGATGATCTGCAGGTGACGCGGCAGAATTTTACCCAGCATATCGACTGGCCAGGTTTCCAGCGCCTCGCTCATTAGCGTGTGGTTGGTGTAGGAGAAGACCTGACAACACACTTCAAACGCGTCGTCCCAGCTAAATTGGTGCTCATCGATCAGCAGACGCATCATCTCAGGAATCGACAGCACCGGATGGGTATCGTTGAGGTGAATCGCAATTTTATCCGCCAGGTTATCGTAGGTTTTATGCAACTGATAATGGCGGCTTAAAATGTCCTGAATGGTCGAGGAAACCAGGAAGTATTCCTGACGCAGTCGCAGCTCACGCCCGGAGTAGGTGGAGTCGTCCGGATACAGTACGCGAGATACGTTCTCGGAGTGGTTTTTATCTTCCACTGCCGCGAAGTAGTCGCCCTGGTTGAATTTACCGAGGTTAATTTCGCTACTGGCTTGGGCACTCCACAAACGCAACGTGTTGGTCGCGTCGGTGTCGTAACCTGGGATTATCTGATCGTAAGCTACGCCCAGAATCTCTTCGGTTTCAATCCAGCGCGTTTTTTTACCTTCCTGCTGAATGCGACCGCCAAAACGGACTTTATAGCGCGTGTTGTGGCGTTTGAATTCCCACGGGTTACCGTATTCCAGCCAGTAGTCAGGCGACTCTTTCTGGCTACCGTTAACGATGTTCTGCTTGAACATACCGTAGTCATAGCGGATGCCGTAACCGCGCCCCGGCAACCCTAACGTCGCCAGAGAATCAAGGAAGCAAGCCGCCAGACGTCCCAGGCCACCGTTACCGAGGCCCGGGTCATTTTCTTCATCAATCAGCTCTTCGAGATTTAACCCCATCGCTTCCAGTGCGCCCTGTACATCTTCGTAAATTCCTAGCGACAACATGGCGTTGGAAAGCGTACGGCCAATCAAAAACTCCATCGACAGGTAGTAAACCTGACGAGTTTCTTGCGACAACTGGGCACGGTTTGAACGTAACCAGCGCTCCACGAGACGATCGCGCACAGCAAATAACGTTGCGTTCAGCCATTCATGTTTATTGGCGACGACCGGGTCCTTTCCAATCGTAAACATCAGCTTGTAAGCGATAGAGTGCTTAAGAGCTTCTACGCTAAGCGTGGGCGATGAATATGTAAACGGAGCATTCATATAGGCGTTTCCTGAAAACTATTTCAAGCGATAGTAAAGCTCACGGTACGACTTCGCCGCGACCTGCCAGCTAAAATCCATTGCCATAGCCTGACGTTGCACAAACCGCCACAGTGAAGGACGAGACCACAGTACAAAAGCACGTCGAATAGCCCGTAACAGCGACCAGGCATTACTATCTTCAAAGACAAACCCACTGGCGACGCCATCTGCAAGGTTCTCAAGAGAACAATCAGAAACCGTATCAGCAAGCCCACCGGTGCGCCGCACTAACGGCAGCGTACCGTACTTCAATCCATAAAGTTGCGTTAAGCCGCACGGTTCAAAACGACTGGGCACCAGAATGACGTCCGCGCCGCCCATAATGCGATGCGAAAATGCTTCGTGATAGCCAATCTGAACGCCCACCTGGCCGGGGTATTCCGCTGCCGCCGCAAGGAAACCTTCCTGCAGCACCGGATCGCCCGCGCCGAGTAGCGCCAGTTGCCCGCCCTGCTCCAGAAGACCCGGTAAGGCCTCCAGCACCAGGTCGAGACCTTTCTGGCTGGTCAGACGGCTCACCACTGCAAAAAGCGGCACTTTATCGTCAACCTTAAGCCCCATTGCGATTTGTAACTGGCGCTTATTTTCCGCTTTATCTTCCAACGTATCGCGGGTGTAACGCGAGGCCAACAGTAAGTCCGTCTCTGGACTCCAGATTTTCTCGTCCACGCCGTTCAGTACGCCGGAAAGACGCCCTTCACGGTGACGCTGTTGCAACAGACCTTCCATACCGTAGGCAAACTGCGGTTCGGTGATCTCGCGAGCGTAGGTTGGGCTGACTGCCGTAATGTGATCGGCATAGTACAGACCGGCCTTCAGGAAAGAGATTTGTCCGTTGAATTCCAGCCCATGAATATTAAAGAACGACCATGGCAATTGGATGTCATTCATGTGATGTGCATAAAACATGCCTTGATAGGCCAGGTTGTGCACAGTAAACACCGACTTCGCCGGACGCCCGCGCGCCGCCAGATACGCAGGCGCAAGGCCTGCATGCCAGTCGTGCGCATGCACCACATCAGGACGCCAGAATGGGTCAAGCCCGCTGGCCATTTCTGCCCCAACCCACCCCAGCAGCGCAAAACGCAACACGTTGTCGGTATAGGCAAATAAGTTGGTATCGTGATACGGGCTTCCCGGACGATCATAGAGATGCGGCGCGTCAATCAGGTAAATGCCAACCCCGTTGTAATGACCGAACAACAGCGTGATATGTCCGGCGAAGGTATCACGACGGGATACTACCTGCGCATCGGTCACGCCACGGCGAATATCGGGAAATGCAGGCAACAGTACGCGAGCGTCAACGCCGTCTGCGATTTGTGCTGCGGGTAATGCCCCAATAACATCAGCCAGACCGCCGGTTTTAAGCAGCGGGAACATCTCTGAACATACATGTAAAACCTGCATTATCGCTCCTGTTTATGCCCTAACTTCCGTAGCATTTCGCGCGTTACCAGCACGATGCCTTCTTCTGAACGATAGAAACGACGTGCATCTTCCTCTGCGTTTTCACCAATCACCATGCCTTCCGGAATAACACAAGCACGATCGATGACGCAGCGGCGCAGACGGCACGAGCGACCTACCCATACTTCCGGTAACAATACGGCGGAATCAATGTTGCAGAATGAATTCACGCGAACGCGCGAGAACAGAACGGACTGCACCACCACCGAACCGGAGATCACACAACCGCCGGATACCAGTGAGTTAAGGGTCATCCCGTGGCTACCGGAGCGATCCTGCACGAATTTCGCTGGCGGTAATGATTCATTGTAGGTGCGAATTGGCCAATTGCGATCGTACATATCCAGTTCCGGCACCACAGAGGCCAGATCGAGGTTCGCTTTCCAGTAAGCTTCCAGCGTACCCACATCGCGCCAGTACGGCTCGGCATCCGGGTCGGATTGTACGCAAGAGAGCGGGAATGGGTGTGCATAGGCCAGACCGGCTTCGGTGATCTTGGGAATCAAATCTTTGCCAAAGTCGTGGCTGGAGTTCTCATCGCGATCGTCTTCTTCCAGCAGTTCATACAGATAGTCGGCGTCAAAGACGTAGATACCCATACTCGCCAGAGATTTGCTCGGATCGTTCGGCATTGACGGCGGGTTAGCTGGTTTTTCAACGAATTCGATAATTTTATCGTTCTCATCAACCGCCATAACGCCAAATGCGGAGGCTTCTTCAATCGGTACTGGCATACAAGCAACGGTGCAACGTGCGCCTTTTTCGACGTGGTCGATAAGCATACGCGAGTAGTCTTGCTTGTAGATATGGTCGCCCGCCAGGATCACCACGTATTCCGCTTTATAACGGCGGATAATGTCGAGGTTTTGGGTAACTGCATCTGCGGTGCCGCGATACCAGTTTTCCCCTTTCATTCTCTGCTGTGCTGGCAGCAGATCGACAAACTCGTTCATTTCTTCATTGAAGAATGACCAGCCGCGCTGAATGTGCTGCACCAGAGTGTGGGACTGGTACTGGGTGATCACGCCCATACGACGGATCCCGGAGTTGATGCAGTTAGACAGCGCAAAGTCGATAATGCGGAACTTACCGCCGAAGTGTACGGCCGGTTTTGCTCGCTTATTGGTTAAATCCTTCAGGCGGGTACCACGTCCTCCCGCCAGTATCAGGGCAACAGATTTCAATGGCAGCTGGCGCGCCAACATTAAGTGATCGTTCTTCTCTAAACTAACCATGACTAACTCCTTTTTTATCATCTCTGGAACACACACAATCCGTGTGCAGGTCCCTGCCAGACAGCCGTAATCACTGGGTTATCCTCTCCAGCGAATGGGGGAATGGCGTGCCACTCCCCAGCAGGTAAAACAATCTCTGTTACCTCAAGCGTGGCGTTAATTGCGATCAAAAAGCGATCCGAGAGCAGAATTTGCAGCTGTTTCGGCCCGTTTTGCCACTCATCCGTGCTTAAAGGTTGAGCATATCGATTTAGCCAACGGACATTGCCGTCGCCTTCTTCCCACCAGCGATTCTCCACCAAAGCGGGAATGCGCTTGCGCAGATGGATTAACGCGGCGGTAAATGCGGTTAAACCACTGCTTGCCTGCGACCAGTCCAACCAGGTTAATTGGTTATCCTGACAGTAGGCATTGTTATTGCCATGCTGGCTGTGACCATGTTCGTCACCGGCCAGTAACATCGGCGTACCCTGGGAGAGCAACAACGTTGTTAACAGGGCGTGAATGCTGTCGCGACGCCGTTCAACCAGGTCAAGAGTACCGCCTAACCCTTCTTTACCATGATTGTTACTATAATTGTTGTTGGTCCCGTCGCGATTTTCTTCTCCGTTTGCTTCATTATGTTTATGGTTGAAGCAAACGCAGTCGCGAAGCGTAAAACCGTCATGCGCGGTGACGAGATTAATCGCGGCACTCGGCAGACGACCATTACGTTTAAAAACATCGCTGGAGGCAGCAAAACGCCCGGCAAACGCCCCCAGAGGCAAATCATAATGAAGCCAGAAACGACGGGCAGCATCGCGGAAATGATCGTTCCACTCGGCAAACAGCGGCGGGAAATTTCCCACCTGATAACCACCAGGAGCAATATCCCACGGTTCAGCAATTAACTTCACCTGCGAGAGCACCGGGCAGTTCTGGATAGCGGTAAACAACGGCGCATCCTGACGGAACTCTGGCGTACGGCCCATGACTGCCGCCAGATCAAAGCGGAAACCATCGACGTGGCAGGTTTCTACCCAATAACGCAGGCAAGCGCTGGCATAATCCACTACCGCCGGATGACTCAAATTGAGCGTGTTGCCACAACCGGTCCAGTTGTGATAATCGCCGTCTTCTCTTATCCAATAATAGCTACGGTTGTCGATCCCACGCAGAGAGAATAACGGACCGTCGAGGTCCAGTTCCGCACTATGGTTGAGCACGATATCAAGAATGACTTCGATACCCGCTTTATGCAGTGCTTTGATTGCATCGCGAAACTCATCCAGCGCCGTTTCTGGGGAGCAGGCATACGCCGGATGCAGCGCAAACATCGCCACCGGGTTATAACCCCAGTAGTTACTTAGACCCATACGTTGCAGGCGTGGTTCGCTGGCAAACTGCGCCACCGGCAGCAGTTCCAGCGCGGTAATGCCCAACTGTTTCAAATAGTTGATCATCACCGGATGCCCCAGGGCTTTATAAGTGCCACGGATCTCGACCGGGATCTCCGGATGCAGGTACGTTAATCCTTTGACATGGGCTTCATAAATGATGGTGCTGCCCCACGGCGTGCGCGGCGGGGCATCATCTTCCCAGTCATAGTGATCAACCACCACTACGCATTTCGGCGCAATGGCGGCGTTGTCGCGATAGTCAGGTTCATTATGACCGGCGTGCAGCAGCGGGTTATCTTTAAATTCCCCGTCAATTTGCCGCGCGCAAGGATCAATCAACAACTTCGCCGGGTTAAAGCGATGCCCCTCGGCGGGTTGCCAGGGGCCATGAACGCGATAACCATAACGCAAACCCGGACGCGCATCCGGCAGATAACCGTGCCAAATGTCGCCACTGTGCCCTGGCAAGTCATAGCGATGTTCCTGGCCATTGGCGTCAAAGATACACAGTTCTACCCGCTCGGCATGAGCGGAGAAAAGTGTGAAGTTGACGCCCTGACCGTCGTAATGCGCGCCGAGGGGTGCGGGTTTGCCAATGGCGAGTTGTGTCATTCTGCCTCCCGAACCAGCCAAATAGTGGCCAGCGGTGGTAGTGTCAGGCTTAATGAATGCTGACGACCGTGGCTGGCAATCTCATCGCTGTGTACCGTGCCGCCATTGCCGACATTACTGCCGTGATAGTGCATGGAATCGGTATTAAGGATTTCACGCCATTTGCCCGGCTGGTTAATGCCGAAGCGATAATCATGACGCGGCACCGGAGTAAAGTTACTGGCAACGATGATTTCGTTACCCTCTTTATCGCGACGCACAAAGATCAGCACCGAGCGTTCTTTGTCATCCACCACCAGCCATTCAAAGCCGTACGGGTCAAAATCCAGTTCATGCATTGCTTTATGGTGGCGGTAGGTGAGGTTCAGATCGCGCACCAGACGCTGGACACCGTGGTGCCAGTTATCGCCGCCTTCCAACAGATGCCAGTCGAGGCTGGCGTCATGGTTCCACTCGCGGCCCTGGGCAAATTCGTTCCCCATGAACAGCAGTTTCTTGCCCGGGAATGCCCACATCCAGCCGTAGTAGGCGCGCAGGTTAGCGAATTTCTGCCATGCGTCGCCCGGCATCCGGTCGAGAATCGATTTTTTACCGTGGACCACTTCATCATGCGACAACGGCAGGACGAAGTTTTCAGTGTAGTTGTAGAGCATCCCGAAGGTCAGTTTATCGTGATGATACTGACGATAAACCGGGTCGAGCTTCATGTAGTCCAGGGTGTCATGCATCCATCCCAGGTTCCACTTGTACCAGAAGCCCAGACCGCCCATGTCCTGCGGACGAGAAACGCCAGGGAAATCGGTAGACTCCTCCGCCATTGTCACCGCACCGGAAACCTGCTCACCAAGAATACGGTTGGTATTACGCAAGAATTCAATCGCTTCAAGATTCTCGCGCCCGCCAAATTCGTTCGGGATCCACTCCCCCTCTTTACGGCTGTAGTCGCGATAAATCATTGACGCCACCGCATCGACGCGCAGCGCATCAATACCAAAACGTTCAATCCAGTAAAGCGCGTTACCGACAAGGAAGTTACTGACTTCACGGCGACCATAGTTGTAGATCAGCGTATTCCAGTCCTGATGATAGCCTTCGCGCGGATCGCTGTGTTCATACAAGTTCGTGCCATCAAATTCGGCAAGCGCAAAGTCATCGGTCGGGAAGTGGCCTGGCACCCAGTCGAGAATCACGTTCAGACCAGCTGCGTGTGCGGCATCAATGAAATAACGGAAGTCGTCGCGAGTACCAAAACGGCGGGTCGGTGCATACAGGCCGGTTGGCTGATAACCCCAACTGCCATCGAAGGGATGCTCGTTAATGGGCAGCAGTTCGAGGTGGGTAAAGCCCATCCATTTAGCATAAGGCACCAGTTGATCGGCCAGCTCGCGGTAGCTCAACCAGAAATTGTTGTCGGTGTGGCGACGCCAGGAGCCCAGGTGAACTTCATAAATAGAGATTGGCGCATCAAACTGATTCGCTTTTTTGCGCTCTTCAGTCTGCACAACCTTTTCCGGCAGACCGCAAATAAGAGACGCGGTTTCCGGGCGCATTTGCGCTTCGAAGGCATAAGGGTCGGACTTCAGACGCAAGTTGCCATTGGCATCAATCATCTCATATTTATAGAGCTGACCGTTATGCGCCCCAGGGATAAACAGTTCCCAGATGCCGCTCTCTTTACGCAGGCGCATCGGATGACGGCGACCGTCCCAGTAGTTGAATTGCCCAACCACCGAGACCCGACGGGCGTTTGGAGCCCAGACAGAAAAACGCGTACCTGTGACGCCATCCATAGTATCTGCATGCGCGCCTAAGGTTTCATACGGGCGCAGGTGAGTACCTTCAGATAATAGCCAGGCATCCATTTCCTGGATTAGCGGACCAAAACGGTAAGGATCATCTATCAGGTTTTGCTGACCATGCCAGACAACAGCCAACTGATAGCGGAAAAAATTCTTACGTCGCGGAATGACACCGCTAAAGAATCCACGGGAGTCGAGACACTCCAGTTTTGCGAGTTTGCGCCCGGTTTTCGGTTCAATCACCCACACATCGGTAGCGTCGGGTAAAAGGGCACGGACTTCCAGTCCCGCGGTGGTTTTATGCATCCCCAGTACGGAAAAAGGATCCGCAAAATGGCCTGCAATTAGCGCGTTAATCACGTCTCTATCGATACGATCGGACATGCTTGTCTTCCTGTTTTATTGTGTCACCCCATCCAACTGGATTTTTGACTTCTGGTTGTGACATTTTTTTGACCTGAACGGCGCAGCACTCTGTGCATCCTCTCTGCGTCGTCCTCACTTCAGGTAAGGCTGTGAATACTCATGTATTCAGCCACCCTTAAAGAATAGCCAATGCTCTATTTAACTCCCGGTAAATCATGAAACATCTGCGCTTACTCCTGTATTACGCACTAGCAGGGGCGGCATCGCGCCCCAGATTTAATGAATAAAGATTACGCCAGTTGACGAAGCATCCGACGCAGCGGCTCCGCGGCCCCCCACAGCAGCTGGTCGCCCACGGTAAAGGCTGACAGGAACTCTGGTCCCATATTCAGCTTACGCAGGCGGCCTACCGGCGTGGTCAGCGTGCCGGTAACGGCAGCTGGGGTTAGCTCACGCATAGTGATTTCCCGATCGTTCGGAACGACTTTCGCCCACGGATTGTGCGCAGCCAGCAGTTCTTCCACGGTCGGAATAGACACATCTTTTTTCAATTTAATAGTGAATGCCTGGCTGTGGCAGCGCAATGCCCCGACACGCACACATAAACCATCTACCGGAATTACGGAAGATGTGTTGAGGATCTTGTTGGTTTCCGCCTGCCCTTTCCACTCTTCGCGGCTCTGACCGTTATCAAGCTGTTTGTCGATCCACGGAATCAGGCTACCCGCCAGCGGCACGCCAAAGTTATCCACCGGCAGCTCACCGCTACGGGTTAAGGTTGTGACTTTGCGTTCGATATCGAGAATAGCAGAGGACGGGGTCGCGAGTTCATCTGCCACATGGCTATACAGATGGCCCATCTGGGTTAATAACTCACGCATATGTCGCGCACCACCGCCGGAAGCGGCCTGGTAGGTTGCAACGGACACCCAATCAACAAGATCATTGGCGAATAAACCACCCAACGACATCAACATCAGGCTTACGGTACAGTTACCGCCAACAAAAGTCCTGATGCCATTATTTAATCCGTCGGTAATGACGTCCTGATTGACGGGGTCAAGAATGATGATGGCGTCATCTTTCATGCGCAGAGACGATGCTGCGTCAATCCAGTAACCTTGCCATCCGCTTTCACGAAGCTTTGGATAGATTTCGTTGGTATAATCGCCGCCCTGACAGGTCACAATGATATCGAGGGCCTTTAGCGCCTCCAGATCAAAGGCATCCTGAAGTGTGCCAGTGGTTCCGCCAAAAGACGGCGCAGCCTGACCAAGCTGAGAAGTAGAAAAGAAGACAGGGCGAATGGCGTCGAAGTCGCGCTCTTCAACCATGCGTTGCATGAGAACGGAGCCGACCATACCGCGCCAGCCGATAAAACCAACATTTTTCATAAGCGTTTTTTCCTGCAAAGATGTGTGCTGTATAAATGTGCCGGTCTCCTCTTGGCACATCTTTCACCATACAAAAAGCAGCCAAAGTCGCAAGTGAAATTAATCAATGATAGCGAAGCCATCAGTAATGCGACTTATCCTGCTTTGTTAGCACGCAGAAAGTCCGCGGCAATTATCAGGGAATTTGAGTTATGAATGAAATCATTTCTGCAGCAGTTTTATTGATCCTGATTATGGATCCGCTCGGAAACCTACCTATTTTCATGTCCGTACTGAAACATACTGAACCGAAAAGACGGCGGGCAATCATGGTGCGAGAGTTGCTTATTGCTCTCCTGGTGATGCTGGTGTTCCTGTTTGCGGGTGAGAAAATTCTGGCATTTCTTAGCCTGCGGGCAGAAACCGTCTCCATTTCTGGCGGCATCATTCTGTTTCTGATCGCCATTAAGATGATTTTCCCCAGTGCTTCAGGAAATAGCAGCGGGCTTCCGGCAGGTGAAGAGCCGTTTATCGTGCCGTTGGCAATTCCGTTAGTCGCCGGGCCGACTATTCTCGCCACGCTGATGTTGTTGTCTCATCAGTACCCGAATCAGATGGGACATTTGGTAATTGCTCTGCTGCTGGCCTGGGGTGGCACCTTTGTCATCCTGCTACAGTCTTCGCTATTTTTACGTCTGCTGGGCGAGAAAGGGGTGAACGCACTTGAACGCCTGATGGGATTGATTCTGGTGATGATGGCAACCCAGATGTTCCTCGACGGCATTCGAATGTGGATGAAGGGGTAAGGTTCAAACAGGTGCTGCACACAACCAGAGGCGGCACCTGTTTTATTACCTGAACTGATAATGACCTTCGCCCAATCGGATAACCCTTCCCTCTTCTTCTGCGCGGTTCAGCCACATACTAATTTGTTCGATGGTTAAACCAGTACAAGACGCCAGCCTTTCAATACTTATCGATTCCTTTGCAAGGATCGCCAGTTCCGCCACAAAAAGTTGATAAAAATCGACAGGGGTATGCGAGGGCATCACTGCGTAATTTGCGTCATCTTCGTGCAGCGAAAACAATTCTGGTTGAGCGTTACGGAGTGCTCTGTCATACATCAGCCCAGGAACGTCTGGCAGTCTGATCGTCACATTCTCAGCCTGTTCAGCACTCCATGACGCCCCATTTTCTACTAATCGTGAATTGGCTGATTGCACATCCTGATTTGGTTTAACCAGAACAGGCAGCCACTGATGTTTTAACGCCTCCATCGCTCCGGTTATCGTTCCACCGGTCATTCCCGCACGTACAACCATTGCGCTTTCAGCAAGGCAATAAATATATTTATTCCGCGCCATCGCATTGCCGACGGTGAAACGTACCTCTGGGTAAAACGGTGAAATCAACACCAGGTTGCCTGCTATAAGCCCTTCACGCCATTTCACTAACGTGCTCGTTTTTAACAAGCTATCAGCTAATACGCCAACGGCAGTTCCTCCGGCCTCCAGCGCCGACGCTATTGCACATTCATCAATACCTCGCGCACCACCAGAGATAACGCAAATCCCCTGTTGGGCCAGTTTCGCTGCCAGTTGTTGGGTATAGCGCAAATCGGCAGTCGGAGCATCTCGCGAGCCAACAATCGCCATACCTTCCGCTTGCAGTAATGCTTTATTCCCGCAGCCAAATAAAACGGGAGGTGCATCCGTTCGCAATCGGTTTTTCAAGCGAACGGGATAATCGGCATCTCCGCGGGTTAAGATCCATAAACCGGCGCGTTGCCACTTATCTACCGCCAACGCCAGACTATGACCACGCGCCAGCAAGCCAAGAATACGCTCCTGAGAAATACGCGGATCGCTCCAGCCTGTAAGTTTCTCTTGCGGTTGCGGCACCAGAAGATCGGCGGGACTGATACGTTGGTGCTTCAGCCATAATGCAAACTTCCCCCATTCACTATTACTAAGAGGTTTATACTCACTCGCCGCCGCGCGAGAAAAATCGCTGGTTAGCAGGAGAGTCGCTTGTGCATTGGCTGAAAGATTCATCAATTTTTTACCGAGGTAGAAGCAAGGGCAAGAGGATAAACCGTCGGGCAACCTGCCTGGCGTAACAGTGCTGTCAGAACTGTCAGCGTCCATGCAGAATCCACGATATCGTCAACCAGCAACGCCGGACCTGGCATCAAAGGAGGGGTAATCACAAACGCCCCGTCGAGATTTTGACACTGGTGAAAACGGTTTTGCTGCATTTTCTGCGGTGGATTGTCCACGACTTTTTCAATGGCATCAATAAAAGGTAAGCCAAGTTTCGCCGCCAGTCGCCGGGCAAAATCAGGAACCAGGTCGAGGTGCCTTAATGAAGGAACGCAGCATACCCAGGTTGGTTCAGGATGCGGATTCCAGCGTTGGCGAACCATTTCCGCACATGCTTCTACCAGCTCATCACTTAAGCGCCCCGTTTTTTTCTCCTGTGCTACCTGCTTTCCCCACCCGGAATCTCCCCAACGAGAAAGGATTCGCCCCGTAGATCCTTGTAAACCCGCAGGCAAGTTCCCTTTAAATCCGTATTGCGTAAAAGCCCCAGCTGCCACCTGTTTATTGAGATTTAACGGCAGGTCAGCGTGTTTAATAAATAAATTTGCCGCATGGAGTAAGCCGCTATCAATGTCGGGCGACAATAACGGATGCTGAAGACAACTGCTACATTTACCACAACGTTCGGCACTTGGCTCATCGAGTGCACGGCGCAGAAATTGCATTTTGCACTCCTTGGTCGTGATATAGCTTTCAACGTCTGCCAGTTCACTTTTTCTCTGATTCATCAAATGGTTAATTCGTTCATGATCAGGAGAAAAACTGACGATAGTTCTGCGCCATAATTTCTCGGTATACACCACAGGCGATGGATTTTCCGCTACCAATAATTTCAGTGCTTTTTCTATTTGCCCATAACGAAGATTCGTCCGTTGTTCAATGCCTCGTAGGGTAAGACCGTCATTCTCGCTAAGTACGTTGAGTATTTCATGAATTTGCGCCTCCGCAGGAAAGGCGCTTTCACGGAAGAATTGATGAATAGCGCGGTCTTCACCACCACAAAGCAATATGCCAACTGCGGAATCTATAGCACGCCCGGCACGCCCCACCTGTTGGTAGTAACCGACAATAGACCCCGGCATCTGATAATGAATGACGAAACCTAAATCAGGTTTATCAAACCCCATACCTAATGCCGTCGTCGCGACCAGCACTTTGATTTTATTTGCCAGCAGTGCCTGCTCCAGATATTCCCTGGCAGTATTAGAATCTTCCGCGCCTTCACAAGTCACGCCGCTGTAGTAAGCAAATGCACTGATACCATTTTTCCTTAACCACTCGGCGACAAGTTCAGCATCGCGAGTCGTCAGGGTATAAACAATTCCCGATTTGGAAAACTGAGGGATAACCGTTGCTAACCATGCCAGACGGGATGACTGTTCTCCTAAGACTAAGGCATCAAGCGCCAAACTTTCGCGAGCCAGCGTTCCACGCTGAATCACAATGTCACCCAATTGCTGACGGATATCCTCAACAACACGGTTATTCGCTGTCGCGGTTGTACCCAGAACAGGGGTATTCGCAGGCAGTTGGCGCAAAATATCTAATATACGTCGGTAATCCGGGCGAAAATCGTGGCCCCAATCAGAGATGCAGTGCGCCTCGTCGACCACAAGCAAGCCAATACGATCGGCTATAGGATATAAAACCGTTTCGATAAAGTCCTGGTTTGCCAAACGTTCCGGGGAAACCAGCAAGCAATCGACCTCACCTTGCAGCAACTTATCGCTAATGCGCTGCCATTCTTCCCTGTTTGTAGAATTCAACGTTTCAGCCGTAATACCTAACCGTTCAGCGGCGGCAACCTGGTTACGCATCAGGGCAAGCAAAGGAGAGATGATAATTGTCGGGCCAGCGCCGCGATCGCGGAAGATTTTACTGGCGATGAAGTACACGGCACTTTTCCCCCAGCCGGTGCGCTGTACAACCAGCAGTTTTCGCCGCTGATTAACCACTGCATCTATGGCTTCCCATTGCCCTTCCCTGAAAGTAGCGGTGGTATTTCCTAACATCCGCTGTAAAAGCAATTCAGCTCCGTGCTTTTCCATCTTTATCTCCTGCGATCTTTAGGCAGTGATTAGAACGGATTATTAGCAGGTAAATTTGCGAGAGAGATCAAAAAGATGAAGAGAGGAGATAAGAGAAATGAATTACTGCGAGCAAGCTCGCAGTAATTTGTCGCAGTAATTAACTCAACAGCTGGAACGCAATCATCCCAACGATGGCACCAACAGTGCCGAGTATGGTTTCCATCATGGTCCAGGTTTTCAGCGTTTCGGCTTCGGTCGCGCCGGTAAATTTACCGAACAACCAGAAACCGGCGTCGTTAACGTGGCTGACAACAATCGAACCACCGGCGATACAAATCGACAGCGCCGCCATTTGCGCACCGGAGTAGTTCAGTTGTTCAATAACCGGCATCACCAGTCCCACCGCCGTTAAACAGGCAACGGTGGCAGAACCCTGAATGATGCGCACTGCAGCTGCCAGCACGAAGCAGGTGATGGCAATCGGCAGGCCCATGCCGGTTAACGCTTCGCCCAGTGCCGGACCTACGCCAGAGTCAACCAGCACCTGTTTGAACACGCCGCCTGCACCAATCACCAGCAGAATGATCCCCGCCGGTTGCAGCGCGTGACCGCAAATCTCCATCACTTTGTCTTTTGGCATGCCCTGACGCATTGCCAGGCCATAAATCGCCACCAGACAAGCAACCAGAATCGCGGTAAACGGATGACCAATAAACTCGAACCATTCGTAAGCGGTAGAGCCTTCTGGCACAAAACGCGCGGCAATGGTTTTCAGCCCTACCAGCACCAGCGGCAACAGGATCAGCGACAGGCTGAATCCGAAAGATGGCATTTTGCCTTCGCCGAGATGTGGTTCGCTGATGTCGTCAGGAATATGCAGCTCCACGTAGCGGCTGATGAAATTACCCCACAGCGGCCCGGCAATAATCATTCCCGGAATTGCCGCACACAGGCCAATCAGGATCATCCAGCCAAAGTCGGCATTCATCTGCGATGCCAGCAGCATTGGCGCTGGTCCAGGCACCAGGAACGCAGCCGCGGCCGCCACGCCTGCGAATAATGGGATTACCAGCTTCACCAGGTTCGTACCGGTGTGGCGCGCCATTGAGAAAGCAACGCTAATCAGCAGAACAATCGCCACTTCAAAGAACAGCGGTAGCGCACAGACCAGCCCCGCAAGGCCGATGGCATAATGCGCGCGGCTGTGACCGAAGGATTTGAGCATTTTGACGGCAATCTGATCGACTGCGCCGGTTTCATGTAAGATCTTGCCAAACATAGCTCCCAGGGCGACAACCACCGCCAGGAAGCCGAGGGTGCCTCCCATCCCTTTTTCCATCGTCGCTGCGATTTTATCGAGCGGCATACCGGAAAAAAGGCCAGCCCCCATGGACACCACCATCAAAGCCAGGAAAGCGTGCATACGCGCCTTCATGACTAAAAACAGCAGCAGTAAAACAGACCCTACTGCTGTTAAAACAAGCGTTAATGTAGTCACTACTTATTTGCCTTTTTTAATAACCTCAATGGTGCTTGCCACAACACCTTCCAGCGGTTGATCGATATCCACCACCAGTACATCGGTTTCGTCCGCACCCGGCTCCTGCAGCGTTTCAAACTGCGTCACCAACATTTGGGTTTTAAAGAAATGGCCTTTGCGCGCTTTCAGGCGGCTTTCAATCACATCAAAATCGCCTTTCAGGTAGATGAACGAGAGATTCGGATTACCTTCACGCAGCAAGTCGCGATAGTGTTTTTTCAGTGCAGAACAGACGATCAGCGACACTTTATTGGTGCGCTGCATAGCAAACGCGGCGTCGTTCAGCGCCTGCAACCACGGTTTGCGATCGTCGTCATTCAGCGGTTCACCAGACGCCATTTTTTCGATATTGCGCCTTGGATGGAGGAAATCGCCATCAAGAAACGCGGCATGAAGTTGATGCGCCACTTCACTGGCGACCGCAGATTTGCCGCTGCCCGATACGCCCATCAAGACGTAAATGTGGTGATCATGGTTAGTCGTGCTCAAAGTGGTGCCCCCACAATACAAGAAATAAAAATGTTACGGGTAACTGTTATCGGTAACATTGTCCGGCCGGACAATATCAGAAGCAATATCCATCCGTGCCTTAAGTGTATAAGTGTGAGCTACTTCAAATTTGTGGGCTTAAATAGATCCGCCCGGTGACAAGGTGAAACCTAAATCTAACATTTTCGGTGTCACAGATTCGCCACGAATACGCGCCAGCAGGCGTTCAGCGCCAATACTGCCCATCCGCTCACGCGGCGTCAGTACGCTCGCCAACCGTGGTTCCATCACCTGACCAATGTCATGACCATGGAAACCGGCAATCGCCATATCGTCAGGAACTTTCAACCCCAGACGCTGGCATTCAAACGCCGCGCCGACCGCCAGGTCATCATTAGTACAGAACACGCCATCCAGCTGCGGATATTCCCGCCTCGCCTGGCGAATCAGTTCAATACCGGAAGAGTAAGAAGAAGATTGCTCAACCATCACGCTATACGGCACCAGGCCTGCATCCAGCATCGCCTGTTCGTATCCCTTCTGTTTGATGATAGTACGTTCGTCGAGACGTGCGCCGAGATAGGCAATGTGGCGATGCCCGCGAGCAATAATGGCGGTGGTCATCTGGCGTGCCGCTTCAAAGTTATCAAAACCGACGGCAATATCGAGGCACGGCGACTTGCTGTCCATCAACTCCACCACCGGAATCCCCGCCACTTCAATCATCTTTAAGGTACGCGGCGTGTGGGTAC
>CECB01000829.1_pt1 | contig 64097 bp, 47 predicted proteins | sample 554791 | NCBI WGS metagenome assembly CECB01 (sample SAMEA3182072, study PRJEB8094) | gut metagenome | biome: human; feature: gut; material: Stool; isolation source: human stools | place: Canada | collected 2012-01-30
CGTGAAGGAGTCGCTGAGGTCCACGTCCACCCCGAAGGTGCCTCCCCAGGTGGTGAGCTTGTAGCCGCTTTCATCACCTTTAGTGTCCAGCTGGGCGTAGGAGCCCGTGCCTTCCATCCACATGTGGAAGTAGGGTAGGTCTTCGTTGATGTAGGCGGGGTTGACGCCCATTTGGTTGGTGCGGTTGCGTATCCATCCCATTTGTTCTCGCAGGGCGTCGCGCTGGGCCGTACCCAGCGCGTTGACCGTGGAACCGGCTACGGCGGCCATGGCGCGTGCCGCCTCTCCCGGATTGGATGCCGTCAGAGAACCGATGGCGTCGTCCACCTGCTTGAGCAGGGAGTCTCCGGGAATGCCTCCGGGCAGGTTCCAGAGCAGTTCCGCCCCGGCCCTTGAGTTAAAGGAGTGTGCAACACGGGCATATTTGTTGTCCCTGGAAGCCGTGGCCACCAGGACCAGATTTCCTCCGTCAATGGTCAGGTACGCGCCGCTTTCAAATTTCTTGAATGCCGCGGAAGAGTCCAGCGTGATCGCGAGCTTGTCGCTGCCGTCGAGGTCAATGTCTCCCGCGCCCTGCATGAGCGTGTAGCTCCCGTCCGCACCCAGCACAAGTTCATTTTTGCCCGTGGAGCTGAGTACGATGTCCGCGCCCTGGCTAATGCTGATGTTCCCCGTTACATTGATGATAGGGCCGGCATAGTCCGTGTTGAACGTGAGGTTGGTCGTGGAACCGCTGCCAAGCGTCAGACTGCTCAGGGTGAGTGCCGTGTTGGCCTTCGGGTCATCTACCGTGCCGCCCATCCGGATATCCAGGCGTCCGCTGTTGTTCAGAGCCCAACTGCTGCCGGATGCCGTCACCACATTGTTCAACACCTGGCCGGCCTTGCCCGTGATGGAGAGCGTTCCTTTTCCTTCCAGCGTTCCGCTGAAGACATGGCCGGAACCGGTATCTCCGCTATTGACGGAAAGATCCCCTCCATTGCCCTTCAGGGTTCCCGCCCCGCCAAGGCCGGAGACGGCATTGCCCGTGGTGGAGCCTATGTCAAGGGTACCGGAAGCGGTATCGTTTTTCACCAGTTCCACCACGTTGCCGCCGCGGAGGCCGGCTGTGCCGGAAAGCGTGAGCTTGTCATTGAGAACGAGTGCTCCATTTCCCCCAATCGTGCTGTGGTCAAGGGAACTTGCTCCATTAATGGTTACATTCGCACCGGAACCGAGAGACAGCGTTCCGCCTTCGCCCTCGTCCGTCAGGTCACCCATCACGGCATCCTTGCCGACAACCATGGAAGAAGCGGCACCCGTTCCCGCAAGCACTACATGATCAAAGTCATTGCCCGTGCCGTCAAGCGTCAGCGTGCCTCCTTCAACGCGCAGGGTATCCGTCACAAAGGAACCATTGACCTTCAGGTTGCCGGTGTTCTGCTTCACGAAGGTAACACCGTTTTCTCCAACGATGCTGCCGCCCATGATTGTGTCCGCCCCGGCGTAGTCGTTCGGCGCGGGCAGTCCCGTTTCCAGGCGCTCATTGTTCAGGATCACGACGGCGTTGCCGCCGTCCGCATTCGTGTTTTCCACTTTCAGCGTGCTTCCCGTACCGCCAAGCAGGTTGTTGATGACCGCTCCGTTTCCGTCTTCGGCGCCAGGCGCTCCGGCGAGCTGTACGGTCAGCGTCTTGTTCTGGCCGATCACTACGCCGGAGTACATGCCCAGCGTGCCGTAGTGCGTTACCGTATCAGGATCAGACGTAGCGGTGTCATCCACCATGTACAGTCCGCTGACCTGACCGCTCAGCACCAGGCTTCCTCCGTTCGCATCCTTCACACGGATACCGTAGTTGGACAGAATCGCACTGAACTGGATGTTTGCCAGGTCATCGCACTGGAGCGTTCCCGTCGTCAGCGTCAGCCAGCTTTCCGTTCCTGCATTCTTGTGCGCTATGAGCGTGTCCACGATCGCGTCCACGTCCAGGTCCACGCGTGCCGAGTCGTTGATGATCAAATTACCGTTGCCCTGGTCAATCATCGCCGTTCCGGCAGCGCCTTCACCGACGTTGGCTGTCCCAAGCGTCAGATTCAGTGTGCCGGTGGCGCCCTCTCCAATCGTGATGTCTCCGGAAACGCCAGCCAGTTTGCCGCCGGAGACCAGGGTGATGCCCGTGAGCATGTCCCCGTTCGTTCCACCCAGGTTAATGACGGCCGCCGAGTCCACGACGATACCCGCCGTGGAACCCTCCGCACGGGTCATGGCGGAGGTCAGATTTCCGTTGACTATTTTCAGGGTACCAGCACCGGAGAGCGTCGTTCCGGACCATTGGGCCGCCTGGCCAGCCGTGCCCAACTGCACGATACCCGCGGCATTCGTGATGCCCAGGTCACCCGTGGCGGTATTGGTTTTGTCCAGAATCAACGTACCCGTTCCAGCCTGCGTCAGGCTGGCATTGCCCTGCACGGTGGCGTTGAGGAGCAGCTCCGCATTATTGTAATTGACCGTATAACGCGCGGCCAGAGATGTGTCCGCGGACCCCGCATTGCCGTCCAGAACAGCGCCGTTTCCGAAGATCGCGTTTCCGGTCCCCGTCGTGCATGCACCTCCATTGCCGAAGTTCCAGCCCTGGTAGCCGCCGTTATTATTCGTAGCGTTTGTGGACAGGGTTCCCCGGAAGTCCTTGAGCGGACCGGTAAGAATGTTGGTAAGCTTGACGTTCTGGACCAGCCCCCAGTATCCGGAACCGGAAATAGCTCCCGAGAAGGTGTAGCTGCCCCCGGAGGAACCGTCCTGCACCGTGCCGTGCCGGGCGCCGATTTCCATGTTGGCCGCCGTCGTTCCCGCTGAGAAATGGAAGCCCTTGCCGTCAATGAAGACCGTGCCTGCACCGAGAGACCCTCCGGTACCGAAAGCCACACGGTTGCCGTTGGTGTTCATGTTTTCACCGTTGCCGAGCAGTTCCAGCCTGCCAGTGAAGTTGTTATTGCCGGTATTGGTGACACTCACCTGTTCGGCGCTGTCCGCCGTTCCTATCGTGATGGTGCCCGCGCCATTGAGCTGGGCGTGCAGGTTGACCGTACCGCCGGCCAGGGCCAGCGTGGCACCTTCATTCACGCGGATGATCGTGGCGTTATTGGGATTGACGCCCAGCGTGGCTCCCGATGTGAAGGCAAGCGTGCCTTCCTGCACCGTCAGATGAGCCAGGGACGCATCCGCATAGGCCAGGGCCAGCGTACCGGCGCCCGTCTTGGTCAAGGTGGTAGCCGCCGTATTCATGACGCCGTCCGTCAGTCCCGACCAGGTGACAGTATCACCCGCACCCATCACGGAAACATTCAGGGCACCTCCGTCTCCCATCGCGATGCGGCCGGAAATGTCGTAACCCGTCACGTCCGTTCCATTGGCGGAATCGGCATAGGCCAGCGTGCCACCGTTAAAGGTAATGGCGCCATCCGTCCCCAGCGCGTTGACTGCACCAATGGTCAGGGTGCCTCCATTCAGAATGGTTCCCCCCGTGTAGGTATTGGCCAGATTCATGCTGACATTGGAATTGCCATTTACGGTCAGCGTCGTGGGATCCGTGGAATCCGCAATAGCCCCCGCATTGTCGGGATCACTGACAAAGGTGTAGGTGCCGCTGTTGATGATAACGCTCTTGGGCGTCACATTGCCGGAGACTTTTACTTCACCCGCCTCAGCGGAGGTGAAGTAGATTTCCTGATCGTCCAGCGTCGTTACGTCTTCCAGCTTGGTAGTCCAGCCGTCAGTACTGGAATTCAGCCACTTGCGGTCCGTCCCGCCGTTCCAGACAAAGCCGGTGTCTCCGCTGACATCCTTCACTTTCAGCACCAGGCGGTTGCCTTCCACCACCACGGAGTATTCAAAGCCTTCCTTCTGGATGTCCGGTGTCCACGTGAAGGATTCGCTGGTCAGGCTTCCGGCGGTCGTCCATTGGGCGAGGATGTAGTCGGAAGCTTCCAGGTCTCCGTAGTTGTTCAAGGTAAGCGTGCAATTGGCATCCGTCAGAGCCAGCGCGCCGGACTGAATATTGATGATAGGCTGACCGGCCACCAGCCCCGTCATGTCAAAGGTCAGCGTGGCGCCGCTGTTCAGCGTCAGGCTGGAAGCAGTGGTCATTCTGGCGCCCGCGCCCATGGAGATGCTGCCCAATGTCATGGCGTTCGTGTTTGTGAATGCCAGCGTGCCGCCGTTTACCGTCGTCCGTCCCGTGTAGGTATTCTGCGCGGACAGGGTCAGGGTGCCGGAACCGTTTTTGACAAGGCTGCCCGTTCCGGAGAGAACGCCGCCAAGCGTAATCGTGGTGCCGGGCTGGTCGTTATAAGATTTGGTCGCCGCATCATATTGACGCGTATCAACCGTCAGTTCACCGCCAAGAGTCATGTTCTGGGCGGCGGACCAGCCTTCCGCCGCGGTCGTACCCAGCGTTCCGGAATTCATGTTCAGATTGATCGTATTTGCATTGCCCGTGGCCACAATGCCACCGGCGCCGAGCATGAGACTCCCCCCATTCAAATTAATGGTAACTCCCTTTTCGCTGCCGTCCCAATTTTGTCCCAGATTCAGGGTCTGAGCCAGAACCATGGCATCCCGGGCAATGTTCATGACGGATTTCCCGTCTCGGGCCGCTTGCAAGGTGCCGGTAATGTTCATGACGGCGCCCTCATTAATGTTGAGCGTCGTCGTGCCGTTGAATTCATAACGGCCGATAAAGCTGCCTGCCGTCAGGGTTGCATTGGAATCCAGCGTCCAGTTGGAAGCCGTGTCCCTCACCCCTATCAACCTGTATTCCCCGCCAATGTCAACTTTCCCCTTCAACACCGTGGTACCGGAAGCGGACCACAGGTTCCCGGCGCCCGTGATTGTATTGCCATACGTACCCGCAGAAAGGGTCAGGCGCGTACCGGCACCAATCTCATAGCTTACCTTGGACAAGACATCCGTCGTCGTACCGGAGGCGCTCCCCGACAGTTTCAGCGTGCCAGTTGAGTCGGCGCTAAGGCGCGTACCCAGTCCGTTCCAGGTGCCTGTCGTTATTTCCAACACGGAGTTACCCCGCAAAAACACCGTACTGGAGCCCAGGGCATTCCCGACGACAGTAAGCTTGCTGCCGTCATAAAGCACCGTGTCTCCGCTGTAGGAGTTGGTATTGTTGAGGGTCAGGGACGCACCATCCAGAAGGTTCAGCGTCGTTTCCCCGGTAATGGAACCATCCCCGGCGAAGACGAAGTCCGTTCCCACAACATTGATTTTACCCGGCGCCACATCGCCGACAATCGTTACATTTTTGTTTACGCCGTCTCCGTTGGAGAAATAAACGGTCTGACCATCCGTATAGGCGGATGGAGTTCCGTCAAGGTCCCAGGAAAGATCCGTTCCGGAGGTGCTCCAGTTGCCGCTCTTCCAGCGCAGGAGGCCTTCCTTGTCTGTAAAGGAAATATACAAGGTATTGTCGATCACGTCAAACGAGCCGTTGTACAATTCAGCCGCCGCTCCGGAAAGAGTGAAGATGGATTTGTCCGCCAGCCCCGTGCCATGCAGCAGGGCGTAATTCGTATTGGTAGTGAGGGAAAACAAAGCCACCTGAACATCCGTAGCCGAATTGCCGCTCACGGAATTAACCGTCAAAGCAGCCGTATCCGTGCTCAGGGAATCAAAGCTCAAGACACCTCCGTTCAATGTCAGGGCCGCACCCAACGTAGCCGTACCTCCCGCAATGTTGGTCGTGCCCAACGTAGAACCGGCATCCAGGGAATATCCATTCTCGGAAGTCACGGCAACGGAAAGGCCGCCCCCAATGAGCAGGGTTCCCTGCCCGATGACGCTGGAATCTTTTACGGTCAGATCACCTTCCCGCAGTTCCACCGTTCCAGTAAAACCGGGAACGGCGTCCGTATTCCCCTCAGCGGGAACCGGCACTTTGGCTGATCCGTTGAGTACAAGCGTGCCTGCTCCCACTTTCACAAGCTTGCCATCGCCAGTGAAGCCATTCTGGAAAGTGACGGTACGGGCCGTTGTTCCGTCATTGACATCCAAAGTGTCGATGATCGTCCCGTTGAGCGTACCGACCAAGCTTACATAGGCAGGGGCATACGTCGTATTATAGCTCATGTTCCAGTTGCCGAGCGCGCCCAGCGTTCCTTCCCCCAGTTGGATGTTGGCAGAACCAGCCACATTGGTGATGGCGGAGGAAATGTTGACACGAGCACTTCCGGTAGTTGCAGCCCCCAGTGTAAAGCTGCCCTTGAAATCACTATTCCCACTAGCCCAGAAATCCATTCCAAACAAATTGGCAGTACCGGAAGTAGCCTTGAAATTGCCTGTACCATCCCAGGAGAGATGCATGCTTGCCTGAAGTGCATTCAGCGTACCTCCGGAAAGATTAAGGTCCCCCGAATATGCCCAATGGCCCAGCAGGAAACTGGCCGCCGTTGCATGCTGGTTGTTATTACCCGTGACGTTCAGAACGGCTCCCTGCTTGACATTGAGAACGCCATGTCCAAGTTCAGCCAGACGCACCTGCTCCGCATTCGTCACATTGCCGTCTTCCAGGGAAATAGTGCCCATAAGGTTGTTGTCGTAGGCTCCTCCAGCCCCGGCAAACAGAGACCCTACATTCACAGTATTTCCCACCATGTAAAGATCTCCATAATAATGGGCCACCTTGAATGATCCGGCCTGAATATCCCCTGTAAAATTGATGGCTACCCCGGTAGGGGAACTAACAACAATATTCCCGGTATAATTAATGTCACCGCCGAATGTAGGCGTACCATTACCATTAATCGTCAGCGTATTGGAAGATGTTACAGCCTCACTGCTGACCAGATTCCATTTATAAACGTTTCCATTGGAAAGGCCGGAGGTATTCAGGGTCAGATTACCTTCCGCAATCACGGCCTGCCCTTCTCCAATGGAAGAACCCGCCCCCGCCACAAAAACAAGGGATGATCCGTTAGCCATATGCAAGTTGGCTCCTCCAAATTTCCAGTCGGCCGTTTGGGAGGAGGCATTCATTGCCAGCGCCCCATAAACGTACAGGTCACTCAGGGTAGATCCGTCTTCCAGCTTGATCATGCCGGCCGACCCTGTAGCCGTCGGCATATAAAACGTCATGGATGCACCTTCTCCCCCCTCTACGAGGCTTTGAAATCCGGAAATCCTGTGATCGGCATCACCCCATACTACGGAAACATTATCCCCCAACACCGTATTACGAACACCGAGAGAAGCGTTTTCTCCAGGAAGAAGAGTATAATTGTCTTCAAACGTCATGGAGTTGACATCAATATTTCCTGAAAACGTCACTGTCTTGACACCTTCGGCGGCCGTGAAGATTACGGAGTCTCCATTCAGGAAGGAAGTGTCCGTTTTTTGCGTGTCTCCTTTCTTGTACCAGCCTGTTCCCTTATCATTCCATATGCCGGAGTCGGAATTCCATACCAGGGTTTCGGCATCATAGCCAGTTCCCTTGTACTGCAAGTATAAGCCGCTGCCCGTGGAAACAAGCAGAAAATTATCGGCCCCCAACTGATCGGCGGAATTCACTTGCGCCAAGGAGTCGTATGAATCGTCTCCGGTCTTCTTCCAAATGCGGAGTTCATCCAGAAAACCCTCCAGATTATCCCCCGTTGACATGAATTTGCGGGTCAGCAACGCCTCAGAGTTCAGCGTTCTATTGGTTAAGGAAGTATCCTCCTTCCCGTTTTCAACCACTACTTCCACATTCCATGTCTTCCCGTTTTTGGTAACCGTGGACGTATTCGCCAGATTGACGAGGCCGTTGAGGCCGATGTGCCAGTAATGGTTGCCCGCACCGGGACCGTTGTCAAGATTGAGGTTGCCGCTCGGCGTCGTCAGGTTCAACGTGCCGTCCACATATACATTGGCATGGCCCTCAGCCTCACTATTTTTGATTTGTGTTCCAAACGATGTGGAAAGGGTTGAACCGCTGCCCACAAAGATGCTTCCCGCATAGGGTCCCATGCCTACCGTTACATTGCTGTTCCCCGTCACGGAAATACCCCCTTGGTCGGAAGTGGAGGGGGGAGTACCCGTAACAGTTACGTTCACGTCGTTGAAAATAAGATGAGGCCCCGTATCACCCGGCCGGGATGGAGCGGCGCCACCTTCCCAATTGCCTGCCGTACCCACGGCGTTATCATCACCGCCGCCCGTCCATGTGAATTCCGTCCCGCCAAAGGCAGGCGCCTGCCAAAAATCAGCGGAAGTAGCCGCCTGTGCAGAAAATGAAGAAAATCCGGCAAAAGAAACCAAAGAGGCAATAAGAGCGGAACGCAGAGGGGGAGGAAGATGAAGTCTCATATCACAATAATGTAATGTTGTCCCCACTAATAACCGGATTGTGAATTCCCCTTGTTTTATTTATTATTATAATTATATCATATTCAATTTTTTATATCATTTAAAAATGTTATATGTAATATTTTAAAATGATTTGATTAATTTTCTATATTTCCATGAAGTATTCATGGAGAGTCTTTAAGGAAAATAGTCTTGCCAACGGATTCACAATCCGGAGAAAGTAGAAATACTTGAATCATCTGCTGCAGACACAAAAAAAGGCCGTCCCCGAAGGAACGGCCTGAAAAATCGGAATATTTTTTATTATTGAGCTCCGTTCTGCTTGAGCATTTCCTGAAGCTGTTCGGGAGAAATGCTCATGGGACCGCCCTGGGGAGCCGGGGCTTCCGAGATGCCATCCAGTTCCAGTTCAAAGATGAGGGGGGAATTGGGCTCAATCGGTGCACCGGGCGTATTTTCACCATAAGCCAGCTCCGACGGGATGTAAACAATCCACTTGGAACCGACGGGCATCGTGGTCAGGGCTTCCGCAAAGCCGGGAATGACTTGGAGGGGAAGTTCCACAGATTGTCCCTTGGTGTCGTCAAACACGGTACCGTCCAGCAGCGTGCCCTTGTACTTCACCTTGAACATGGGGTTCTTGAACTTCTTCTCGTCAAATTTTTCGTCGCCGCCCTTCTTTTCCACCTTGTACTGGAGGCCGGATTTCGTGGTTACCACGCCTTCCTTCTTGCCGTTTTCCTCCATGAATTTCTTGCTGGCTTCCAGATTGGACTTGGCCTTGGCGGCAATGCGTTCGTCAATCTGCTTCTGGAACGCGTCCAGAGCAGGCTTCAATTGATCCTGGTCCTTGGCGGGCTTGCGAACCATGCCGTCCTTGATACCCTGCAGGAAGGATTCCTGGTCCAGATCGTCAAAGGTGAGGGTGGGAACGGAGCCAAGCTGCTGGCCGCTTTGGAAGCCCAGGAAATAGCCCAGGTCCTTTTTCATCTGTTCAGGAGACACAGTAATTTCTTTCTCTTGTTTGGGTTGATCGGCCGCCGGAGCTTCAGCAGCCTTGTCTTGTGCGCCGGCCACACCCGCCAGAAGGGCGGAAGCGGCAAACAGGGCGATGGAAGGGTTCATCTTCATGGTTGTTTTATCCTTTGCTTGAAAAGAGGACTCCTTTTTAACGGATTCCGTTCACAGAACAAGACAAGAGAATAAGTCATCCTGTCATCAGTCCCGGAAAAGCGTGTTCTTCCGCAACCGCATTACTCCAGAGTTTCCAGCACGCGGGCAATCATGGCGGGATAAAGCCTGTGCTCCTCCACCTGGATACGGGCATGCAGGCTTTCCGGCGTATCTCCGGGCAATACGGGCACGCGGGCCTGCCCGAGGATGGGGCCCGTGTCCATGCCTCCGTCCACATAATGCACGGTGCAGCCGCTTTCTTCCGCGCCCGCATGGACGGCCTGTTCCCAGGCGTGCAAGCCGGGAAACGCGGGCAGGAGAGAGGGATGGATGTTGACGATGCGGGAAGGGAACGCCTGCAGCAAGGGGGATTTTACCAGCCGCATGAAGCCGGCCAGGCACACGCAGTCCACGCCGTATTCCTTCAGGCGCGCGGCAACGGCCTCCTGGGATTCCTCCGGGAATTTGGTCTTGAAGCCCGCACAGTCGATCACTTCCGCCGGAACGCCCCAGGAACGGGCGCGTTCCAGAATGTAGGCATCCGGGTTGTCGGACATCACCACGGCTATTTCCGCCTTGAGGGCGCCGGACCGGATGGCGTCATGAATGGACTGGCAATTGGAGCCGGATCCGGAGCCGAGTATTCCTAATTTGGGCAATCTGGACATCCGGGGGATGAAACCACAGTTTTTTGCCCGTGGCAAGCCTCCGGCTTGACAAAAAGCCCGGCATATTCGCCTAATAAAGGCATGAGAGACACTCGTTTTCAGGAGTTGGCCGCCCAGCTCGCGGGATACTCCACCGCCCTGCGCCCGGGCGACCGGGTTCTTCTGGAATTAACGGATATTCCGGAAGAAATGGGAGTGGCCCTCATCCGGGAAGTACGCGCCGCAGGAGCCCTTCCCTTTCTGCGCCTGAACCAGACGCGGCTGAACCGGGAAATGCTTTCCGGAGCCGTGGAAGAGCAGTATGAAGCCATCGCCCGGCACCGCATGGCGGAAATGGAGGACATGGACGCCTATATAGAAATTCGTGGAGGCGGAAACGCCTTTGAATTTTCCTCCGTTCCCCAGGAGAACATGGCCACAGCCATGAAGGCTCTGAATCCCGTGGCCCAAAGACGCATCCGCCACACGCGCTGGTGCGGGCTGCGCTGGCCGTCGGAAGGCATGGCCCAGCAGGCGGCCATGAGTACGGAAGAGTTTGAGGATTTTTATTTCCGCACCTGCCTGATGGATTACGGAACCCTGCGCCCCGCCATGAAACGGCTGGCGGAGATGATGGAAGCCGCCGACAAGGTCCGTATCACGGGGCCGGGCACAAACATTGCCTTTTCCATCAAGGGGCTGAACGCCATCCCCTGCGCCGGGGAGTGCAACCTGCCGGACGGGGAAGTGTTTACGGCCCCCGTCATCGACAGCGCCAACGGGCACATTTCCTTCAACGTTCCCTCCCTGTTCCAGGGCATTCCGTTCGATTCCATCCGCCTGACATTGGAAGACGGCCTGATTGTTCACGCGGAAGCCGGGGACAAGACCCCGCAGCTCAACGCCATTCTGGACACGGACCCCGGCGCGCGCCGGCTGGGGGAATTCGCCTTCGGGGTCAATCCGGCCATTACCAAACCGATGCGGAACATTCTTTTTGACGAAAAGATATCCGGCTCCTTCCACCTGACGCCGGGACAGGCCTACCATGTGGCGGACAACGGCAACCAGTCCCGAATCCACTGGGACATGGTCTGCATCCAGACGGAAGAGGCCGGAGGCGGAGACATTTACCTGGACAACGAACTCGTACGCCATAACGGACTTTTCACTTCCCCGGAACTGGCTATACTCAATCCCATTCATTCATGACTGCCGCTCCCTCTCCCTCCAAAAAACGTTCCCTGCTCCGCAAGTTCCTTTACCTGGCTGCCGCAGCCGTTCTTCTGGGGTCCCTGCTCCTTTCCTACATGCAGTGGGAGGCCAACACTCTGAGATTCCGTGAAACGCAGGCCCCGGCCGGATGCCTGCCCGGCCTTTCCGGCCTGCGCATCCTGGTCCTGTCGGACGTGCACACGGGCCTCCCCATGCTGGAAGAGGCGGTGCACATGGCGGAGCAGGCCAAACCGGACATGATCGTGTTCCTGGGAGACCTTTACACGGATTACCAGCGGGCCACCCATGCAGGAGACTACATCAGACAATTCCAGAAGCTTTCCTCCATCGCTCCGTCCTACGCGTGCCTGGGCAACCATGACATGGCCCTGGCCGGCAATGTGGAACGCATCCTGAAGGAGGGAGGCTTCACGCTGCTGAGGAATTCCGCTTCCTTCATCACCGTCCCCAGGCTGGGGAATGCCGAATTCAAGCTGGCCGGGCTGGGTGACGTGCGGGAGGGGGACTGCTTTCCCGATAAATGCATGGCTCTAGCAGACCTGGCGGAGAATTCCCCCATGCCGACTATCGTCCTGTGCCACAACCCCAAGGGTAGGGAACTGCTGGACCGCTACCACTGGGACCTGATGCTTTCCGGCCATACGCACGGGGGGCAGATCAGGCTCCCCTTCTTTTCCTCACCCCTGCTGATGGTGGAAGGGGAAACCATGGCTTCCGGGTTTTACCCTTACGGGGAGAAATCCGTTTTTGTCACTCCCGGCATAGGGTACATAGGGCCGGGGCGCTTCAACTGCCCGCCGGAAGTCAACCTGATCACCATTCCTTGAGCCCTTTTTCCGTCCGCCCATGATGTTCCTTTCTGTGCTGGCTTCCGCGGAACCGAATGCCGCCCCACCCTTTTTCACGCTGCTGACCGTCGTGTTCATGGGAATCATCGCGATCGCCCTGGTTCTGGCCCATTTCCGGCAGTCCCTGATGGCGGGCTACTTCATCTGCGGCGTCATTCTGGCCAACTGCGGCATTCTGGACCACATTCCCAATTCCGACGTCAGCATCCAGGCTCTCTCGGAAGTAGGCATCATCCTGCTCATGTTCACGCTGGGACTGGAATTTTCCCTGGACGAACTCAAGCACCTGCGGAAAACGGCGCTGCTGGGCGGCGGCCTTCAGATGTTCCTCTGTACGGCGGTCTTCGGGCTGGGCCTGCATTACGTGACGGGCATGGACATCAGCCATTCCCTGACGGTAGGGGCCATCATGGGGCTGTCCTCCACGGCGGTAGCCCTGAAATCATTCCAGGAATTCGGGCTGAGCGGCACTTCCGGAGCCAGGATGGCGCTGGGAATCGCGCTGTTCCAGGATATTGCAGCCATCATGCTCGTGGCCATCATGCCCCAGATATTCGGAACCTCCCGCGATTCCTGGGAAACGGCGTTCAACATAGGAGCCGCCGTGCTGAGAGGCGTGATCTTCCTGGCCGCCGCATGGCTGATCGGCCGCTATCTGCTTCCACGCATCATGCTGGCCGTGGCCCGCACAAAAAGCCGGGAGCTGTTCACCCTGATGGTGTTCGCCATCTGCTCCGGCATCGCCATGCTCGCCAGCCTGCTGGGATTGAGCATAGAGCTGGGAGCGTTCACCGCCGGGCTTTTCGTCAGCGGCTCCTATTACAGCCACCGGGTTCTCAGCGAAGTGCTTCCGTTCAAGGACCTTTTCCTCACCATTTTCTTCGTTTCCGCGGGACTGCTGATCGATATTAACGACCTGTGGGAACATATCGGCAACGTAGTCGTTTTCGCCACCTTCGTTCTCGCCGTCAAATTCGTGGCCTGCCTTGTAGCGGCGCATTTCCTGAAAATTCCGGGGCGCATGGGCATCATGGCTTCCACGGCCCTGACCAACGTGGGGGAATTCTCCCTGGTGCTGATTCCTTTCATGCAGGAGATCACCCCCATTCCCGCCCTGGTGACGGCCAACGTGTACGCCATTGCCGCCGTCTCCATGGGCATGACGCCCCTGCTGATGAAGGCGGCGCGCCGCCTTACCCCGCTGCTGGTGCGCATTCCCGGCCTGAAGATGAAGAATGAACGCATGAGCGTCGAAAACCTGATTACGCGCGTATCCGGCATCAAGGACCACGCCGTCATCTGCGGCTACGGCCCCGTGGGCAGAAGAATGCACGAAAGCCTGGGGCGGTACGGCATTCCCTGCATCATCATCGACTTGAACGCGGATACCGTCAAATCCCTGCTCAACGGCGGCCATCTGGCTTTTCTGGGGGACATCCAGCACCAGATCACCATGGAGCTGGCGAGCATCCGGACGGCGCGCCTGATCGCCTTCACTTTCCCGGACCCTAATCCGGCCCTGTCCACCTACATGCAGATCAAGAATGCCAATCCGGACATCACTGTGATTGCCCGCGCCAAATTCCGCTCGGAAGTGGCTTCCCTGCATCACGCCGGAGTCGTCAACGTCATTCACGACGAAGAGGAAACTGGCGCCGCCGCCGTGCGGCTGGCCAAGCTGAGCTTTGACATTATCGAAACCGGGAACGGAGCCCCGCTGTCCCCCTGATATCATGAATCTGCCGGACGCACATACCCATCCCGCTCCGGCCGCTTCCGGCACCGGCCTCCGCTTCGTCTGCGGAACGTCTCCGGCGGACTGGGAGCAAGTGGCACTCTTGGCTGAACGAGACGGAAACGTCACTCCATTTTTCGGCATTCATCCGTGGTTTCTTGATCCGGCCGCATGGCGCCGGGACATGCGCCTTCTGGAAGAATTCCTGACCCGCTTTCCAAAGGCGGGAGTGGGGGAAACCGGCCTGGACAAATGCCGCCGCGGTATTCCGGGCATGAAGATGCAAAAAGACGCGCTGCGCCGCCATCTGGATATGGCCGCGCGGATGAACCGCCCTGTTGCCCTGCATTGCTGCCGCGCCTGGGGCTCCCTGGCCGAAATGCTGAGGGAATATCCCCGCCTGAAGGCCATCCTGCACGGCTGGACCGGAGCGCTGAATCCGGCGTCCGATCTGCCTTCCGAGGACTGGCTGCTGTCCATCGGCCCCCGGGAAATGGAACGTGCGGATATTTTTACATCCGTTCCCCTGCACCGTCTGGCGCTGGAATCGGACGAACATCCGGAGGTCCTGCCGGACCTTTACCGGATTGCGGCGCAAGCGCTCCGGATGGAGGAATGCCGACTGGCCGGAATCGTCACGGACAACCTGTCAAGAATCTCCCCTCCATAACGGTTTTCACGAAGCGGGGAGGACGAACTGTTCCGCTGGCATACTCCATGGCGACGCGGCGGCTTTTTTCCTTGGCAGCCCCACGCCGGAGGCTATCATGCGGGCATGGGCCTTTTTCAGGATCAAACCAGTTCTTTGTCGGAAATCAAGCGGCTCGCCGCACTCGTCATGGATCCCTCCCGCAGGGACGAAATAGGCCCGGACCAGTGGCCCCTAGCCATGATCGCCTACGGCCTGGTCACCTGCAATGAAAAGAACAGGCAGGCGGAAGGCATTGAAATTTACCGCACCTTCCAGTCCTGCTGCGCCCCGGACGCCAGAAAGAAGTGCGCCCTCCAGCTTGCGGCCTTCATCCGCCAGCGCAAGGGTGACGGATGGCGCGCCCTGCTTCCCTTTGCGATGACGGACGAACTGGCGGACATCCGCCGCCAGGCAGCCTTCCTGATTTATACGCTTGCGGCTCCGGAACGTGAAGAACGCTTCCCAGGAATCGCCGGACTGGCGGATATCATTTGCGCCGCCCCCCTTCCGGGGCAGGCCGGCATGTCCCCGGCGCTGGACGCCCTGATGAGTCTGGGGGATCTGCGGTTCGCCCCTTATCTGGCATCCATTTCCAAAAAACTTTCTCCGGACCGCCTTGCGGAACTTCTGGAAGGGACGGAGGCCATTCCGACTGAACTGGGCTGCAACTGGCTGCTGGACATTCTGGACGAGCATGCGGAACTTTCCTCCACGGTGGCCCGCGTGCTGGCAGCCATGCCCGGCAGGGCCGGCGAAGTGATGGACGTAATCATTCCCGTTCCGTCCTGGCAATTCACGAATTCCGCCGTCCAGCCGCTTCATTCCTGGAGCATCCCGGAATACGGGCTCCGCATGAAGGAACGGCTCGCCCAAAAACTCGCGCCAGAAGACCGGGAAACCGTCACTCTGGCCTGGAGCTGATGTCGTAGAATCTCCGTACCACCCATTCATGGTGGAAATGGACGAAGGCTTGGTAAACGTCCGGATCCAGCGTTTTCTCATGCGTCATCAACAGCAGCGGATATGATTCCCCTTCCGCCGTATAAGGCGGATGGATGTAGTCGAACTGGGGGTTGGGCACAAAACCGTGCCGCCGGTAGAATCCCAGCCGGCGCCGTGAAATTTCGTCCTCCGGAGGGTCAATTTCCAGAATGACCTTGTGCGGAAAGGCGTCCCGCAGCTCCTCCAGAATCCTCTGCCCCGCCCCCTGACCGCGCAGGGAGGCACTCACGGCGAAATATTCCAGATACACGAATTCCTGCCGCCGCCAGGTCACCAGAATGGCGGCTACCCGGCCCGCTTCATCCAAAAACACTTCGTAATAAAAACCCGGATCTTCAAACGCCAGCGGAAAATCCTGAACCCGCCGCTGCTCATGAAGCGGAAAACTTGTCCGGTAGATATCCAGAGATTTCACAAACAGGGGATCATCCGCTCCCGTCACACGGCGCTTGGTCAAAGTTTCAGGCTTCATGCCCTGCATCCAAGCATATCCGGCAAATCCCGGCAAGCCTCCCGAAACGAATCACCGAGTCATGCCGCCGTATTTTCCGATTTAACCTGCTTTTTTTCCATACTCTGATCCCTTCTCCCAACATATTTCATAAAAATTTGACATTAAATATAAAAATACATTTATTTATATTACATGACCCTGTTCCCTTAAATCTTGTTGCAATACCCTTTCCTTTACCATCCGATTTCCCATTTTTCTGTGCTGCATGAATGCATGCCTTCATGTGGAAGAAATTAAGAATGCAGATACCAATTCCTTGCATGCACCCACCAAGGGATTAAAGAACATCAAAGTAGCCATTACCAAGTTCGGCTGCACGGTAACGCGCAGCACAGCAGATGAAGCAAAACATTTCAATTCAAAATCAAAGCAATAATTGCCTCAATTTCAGCATCATGAAAACTGTATATCTTCTTTTCCCTCTCTTTTTTCTATCTCCGGTCATCCTCCTCCCATGCTCCGCATCTCCAAACAGCCAACTATCCCTTCCCGCAGCCATCAGGAATACGGATAAACAAAGTCCGGAGCTTCTCCAGCTCAAAAAACTGCTCGACGACGGAGACATCATTCCATTTTATCAGGCCGCCGACAAAATGCTGAAAGAAGCGAGGCGCTACCATAAAAAAAACGTTACTCCCAGAGAACTGGCTGACGGGCTTTTTCTGTGCCACCTGATTACCACGGCCCCATTCATCGACCTCAATAAAAGCAGCAACGTCGAATGGCTTGCCAATTACAACAACATTGATCACAAAGTGAAGGAATTCATGTCCCGAAGCATTCCGTTTGCAGCGCTAACGGACAAAAATGTCAAACTTCCGGGCAAGGAAGAAGCACTTCGCTTTTACCTAACCGCCACGGCCATGGTCCTCAAGCAATTCCACAGCCAGATGGACTACGCTTTTGAAGCTACGCAAATCTGTACCTACATGATCATCGACCACGCTTCCGGATTATCCACCGACAAGGCCACGGATCTTTTCAACAAAACAAGTGCTCAAAGCTCAAGAAACTACGATATCCAATCCATCATTAAAAATCAGGATTCAGGATTCATCAGGGAACTGATGAAATGTTTCCCGGCCAAAGCTGTGGAAGTGAAAAAATATTTGCACATGGCCGGGTACGAAGACAGGGAGATTCCGGCCCTGCTGAACAGAACCGTGGGTAGAGTGCCCCAAGCCGAGTACCTTTACCGAAGCTTGCCAAAACGACGGGATTAGCCTTGTATCCAGTATGGCATTCAACCACATAAAAGTTTCATGAAAACCTTTCTCTTCCTCCTCGGACTGTGGATCAGCTGTACCTTCTGCGTTCAGGCGCAGAATCTTCCCGTTCCTGAAGAAGCGTGGCCCGCATGCACCCCGGCGCGCAAGGGAGCCAGAATCCTTTTCATAGGCAACAGTTACACCTTTTTCAACCGGATGCCCGCCATGGTCATGGCCATGGCTGACATCAGAGGGCTCCAGGCGGACGTGCATATCCATGCGGCTCCGGCGGCTTCCTTCAGTTCCCATTGGAACGATGAAGAAGCCGGAAAGAAATTAACGGGGAATTCCTGGGATTTCGTCGTCCTTCAGGATCAGAGTGCCACGCCCGTCATTGCGCCGGAACGGACCCTGGAGTTCGGAAAAAAGCTGTGCTCGCTGGTCCGGTCCGGAAACGGCATTCCCGTACTGTTCCTGACATGGGGAAGGAAAGGCTCTTCCAACGCTCCCGACAAGGGGGAACAGGAGACCCTGCGGGATACTTATCTGAAGCTCGCCCGGCAGGAGAAGGCCGCCCTGGCCCCCGTGGGCATCGCCTGGGAGAATTGCGCCAAACTCCATCCGGACATCAAGCTTTATCTGGAGGACGGACAGCACCCTTCCGAACAGGGAAGCTACCTGACGGCATGCGTGATGTACTGCACCCTGTTCGGCAAGTCCCCGGTGGGGTTGCCGGGCAAACTGACGCTGAAAGGGGTCCGTCTGTGCAATATTCCGCAGGCCAAGGCCAAAACACTGCAAACGATTGCCCTGGAGACCTGCAAACGGCTTTTTACCACGCCGGCCGGCGCCGGGAAAAAGCCGGAAGGCCGCCGATAAATCTCCTGGTGCGGCATAGCGCAAAATCTACTCGCAAAACGGGCCGCCGGTCCCTATCATCATGGCGAACACTTGCACACACCATGAGCGAACAAGTCATTATCATCGGCGCGGGCTGCGCGGGCTATACCGCGGCCATCTACACCGCCAGAGCCAATCTCTCCCCCCTCCTGATTACGGGCTCCCAGATAGGAGGGCAGTTGACTACCACCACGGAAGTGGAGAATTTCCCCGGCTTTCCGGACGGCATCATGGGGCCGGACCTCATGTTCCTGATGCAGCAGCAGGCGGAAAAGTTCGGTACCCGCTTTGCCTATGAAGACGTGAAGAGCGTCATCAGGGATGAAGCCACCGGACTATTCACCGTCAAGACCAGCGGCCAGAATTACGAGGCACGCAGCATCATCGTCGCTACCGGGGCATCCGCCCGCTATCTGGGCATCCCGGGGGAAGAAGGGCTGATAGGCCACGGGCTGACGGCCTGCGCCACCTGCGACGGCGCCTTTTACCGAGACGTTCCCGTCTGCGTGGTAGGCGGAGGAGACAGCGCGTGCGAAGAGGCCGCGTTCCTGACCCGCTTCGCCTCCAGGGTTTACCTGATCCACCGCCGCGATACCCTCCGGGCCTCCAAAATCATGGCGGAACGCACGCTGGCGAACGAGAAGATTTTCCCGGTCTGGAATTCCACCATCGCGGCCTACAAGACGGACGACAAGGGAGAACTGGAAGCCGTGATGCTGAAGAACCTCGTCACCGGGGAGGAAACGGAACTGGCCGTCAAATGCGTGTTCATGGCCATCGGCCACACTCCGAACACCTCTTTCCTGGGTGATCTGGTGGACCGGGACCAGTCCGGCTACATCGTCCGGGAACCCGGCCTCATGACCACCAAGACGCCGGGTCTTTTCGCCGCGGGCGACGTGGCGGACCCCCACTACCGCCAGGCCATTTCCTCCGCCGGTATGGGCTGCGCCGCCGCCATTGAGGCGGAACGCTACCTGCTGGGCGTGTAAGGGAATAATCTTCCGGAAAGGGCCGGGTTCCCGCGGGAATTCCGGCCCTTCTCCGTCACGGGAAGAAACGGACATGCACCACTACAGCATTTTTGAGCTTTTCAGCATCGGGATAGGCCCCTCCTCCTCCCACACGGTAGGCCCCATGCGGGCGGCGCACCGCTTTCTGGAACAACTGCGCTCCTCCCCCCATCTGCCGGAAATAGAGGGCATCCGCTGCGAATGCTACGGCTCCCTGGCCGCCACCGGGCACGGCCACGGAACGGACACCGCCATCATGCTGGGCCTGCTGGGGGAAGAACCCCAGACCGTCGTGCCGCGCGATATTCCCGGAATGATAGCGCGCCTGCACCAGCAGGAAACCCTGTCCGTTACGGAAGACAAGACCGTCCGCTTTTCCCCCTCCCGCGACCTGGACCTTTCCCATTACCAGCCCCTGAAGCTCCACCCGAACGGGATGCTTTTCACAGCCGTCGGCAAAGATGGCGCCCCGGTGGAAGACGCCGTGTTTTATTCCACGGGCGGCGGCTTTGTCGCCTCCGAGCAGGAACTGCTGCATCCGGCAGAACCGGACCGGGAACCGTTTCCCCTCCCCTACGAATCCGCGGAGGAATTGCTGCGCATGGCGGACGAACGCCACTGCCCCCTTTCCTCCATCGTGATGGCCAATGAATGCGCCCTTCTTCCGGAGAGCGACGTGCGCGAACGGCTGGACCTGATCTGGACGACGATGAAGCAGTCCATCGCCAGCGGCATGAGCGCGCGCGGCAACCTGCCCGGCGTACTGCAAGTGCCGCGCCGCGCCAAGACGCTGCGCAAGTCCCTGCTCGTCCACGGGGAGTCGGCCCTGAAAGACCCCCTTTCCATCATGGACTGGATCAATCTGTACGCCATTGCCGTGAGCGAGGAAAACGCCGCGGGCGGGCGCATCGTCACCGCTCCCACCAACGGGGCGGCGGGCATCGTCCCCGCCGTGCTCAATTACGCCACCAAATTCTGTGTTTCCCCGTATCCGGACGCCATTCACCGCTTTCTGCTCACCGCAGGGGGAATCGCCATCCTTTACAAGAAAAACGCCTCCATTTCCGGCGCGGACGTAGGCTGCCAGGGGGAAGTGGGCGTGGCCTGCTCCATGGCTGCGGCCGCACTGGCGGAATACCTGGGCGGCACGCCTCATCAAGTGGAAAACGCCGCGGAAATAGGCATGGAACACAACCTGGGCCTTACCTGCGACCCGATTGCGGGACTCGTTCAGATTCCCTGCATTGAGCGCAACGCCATTGCGGCCATCAAGGCCATCAACGCCGCCCGCATCGCCATGGGAGGCACCGGCGCGCACTTTGTTCCATTGGACAAGGTCATCCGCACCATGCTGGACACGGGACGGGACATGCAGTCCAAATATAAGGAGACGGCCCAGGGCGGCCTGGCCGTGAATGTGGTGAATTGTTAAAGGGAAGCGGAAATCATCCCACGGGAACCCATATGTGTCTGTTCCCTGAAAAAACGTTCCTCCGGGTTGACAGGCAAGAAGAGCGAATGTAGGGTTGCGGACATGTTTTCACGCCTTCTTCTTGCCCTGGCGCTGGTGTTGGGCGGTACGGGAATGTCCCGCGCCGTCCACGTTGTCATGTGCGGCGGTCCGGCCCTGAAACAATGGGAAGGACTGAGAATACAGCCGGACAGGCACGACAACTGGTGGGCCAACTTCGTCCGGGCGTCCACCGTCCGCATCTCCCAGATTCAACAGGCGGACCCCGGGGCCAGAATCACGTGGATCGTGTACCGTCCGGGTTATGTGACGCGCGGCAAGGAGGACGGAAAACCCTACACGAAGTGGATTTCCGACCTGGCCGCCAAATACAAAACCAAACTTGTCTGGGTGAATACCGCGGACCAAGCCATCCGCGCCCTGAATTCCTCCCCCCGCTTCCAAGGAGACAAGGTGGAGTCCTTTTACTACTTCGGCCACTCCAACTGCTTTGCCTGGATGCTGGATTACGGCAACAACATCATGGCCGTTTCCACGGAATGGATTCATGAAACGGACTTGAACCGCATCCGCCGGGATATTTTCTCCCCGCAGTCCGACTGTCGCAGTTTCGGCTGCTACACGGGGGCCAGCATGTCCGGCTGGTGGAAGCGTCTCGTAGGCGTTCCTCTCTGGGGCAATATGGAGTCCACCCGCTACGCCCCCGTTTCCAACGGACGCCTGCCGGAAGGCGCGGGCAAGTGGGTTAAGTAGAGTTAATAATTAACAGTTAATAGTTAACAGGATTTTTTAATTTTACGGTTCCGGATGGAGCTTCCTGCCACCTGATCCCGTATTGCTTTCCCTTCCCAAAACCCTTACAATAGCCCGCATGCGGAACGGATTCCGCCATTTTCTGACACAATCATGAACCAAGCACCCCATGTTGCCATCGTTGGCGCCACCGGAGCGGTGGGCGTCGAGATACTGTCCTGCCTGGAAACCCGCAATTTTCCCGTCAGCTCCCTGAAGCTTCTGGCCTCCGCCCGCTCCGCGGGTAAACAGGTAGCTTTCCGCGGGGAAATGCTGACTGTGGAAGAATTGACGGAGAAATCCTTTGAAGGAGTGGACATCGCCCTGTTCAGCGCGGGCGGCGGCATTTCCCTGAAGTTCGCCCCCATTGCGGCGGCGGCAGGCTGCGTGGTTATCGACAATTCTTCCGCGTTCCGCCAGGACCCGGACGTTCCCCTTGTCGTACCGGAAATCAATCCGGAAGCCGCGTTCAACCATCCGCGCAACATCATCGCCAATCCGAACTGCACCACCATCATCACGCTGATGGCCTTGTTCCCCCTGCACCAGCAGTTCGGGCTGAAAACCGTCATCGCCTCCAGCTACCAGGCGGTTTCCGGCAGCGGCCAGCACGGCATCACGGAACTGGAATCCCAGGTGCGCGCCGTGGTGGACGGCCACCCCGTGGTCAAGAATGTTTATCCGCACCAGATCGCCTTCAATCTGTTGCCGCAGATCGACTCCTTCACGGACAGCGGCTATACCAAGGAAGAGCTGAAAATGCTCAATGAAGGCCGCAAAATCCTTTCCCTGCCGGAACTCAAGGTAACCTGCACCTGCGTCCGCGTTCCCGTGTATCGTTCCCATTCCATCTCCGTCACCGCCCAGTTTGAACAGCCTGTGGACCTGGAAAAGGCCCGCCAGGCCTACGAAGGCAAGCCTGGCGTGGCCCTGATGGACAATCCCGTGGAAGGCCTGTGGCCCACTCCTCTGGACAGCACCAACGGCGACACTTGCTATGTGGGCCGCATGCGCCGGGACATAGCCGTCGACAACGCCTTGACCCTGTGGGTTGTAGGCGACCAGGTGCGCAAAGGCGCGGCCCTGAATGCCGTGCAGATCGCAGAACTTTTAATCAACCGCTGAATCAAGACAAATCCCACCCCGCACCCATTTTATACGCCATGTGTGAACAATCGCTGAAAGATTACATTACCGAGCAGTGCGCCCTGATCGACGCGGCGCTGGACAGGCTCCTTCCCGCCGAGGACGAAAGCCCCGAAACTATCCACAAGGCCATGCGCTACAGCATGTTTGCGGGCGGCAAGAGAATGCGCCCCGTGCTTTGCCTGGCCGCGGCGGAAGCCTGCGGCGGCCTGGCCGTCAACGCTCTGATCCCCGCCTGCGCGGTGGAAATGATGCACACGTATTCCCTCATTCACGACGACCTGCCCGCCATGGACAACGACGACCTGCGCCGGGGCAAGCCCACCAGCCATAAGGCCTTCGGGGAAGGCATCGCCATCCTGGCCGGAGACGCCCTGCTGACGGAAGCCTTTGCCGTCATCGCCCAGGTGGACGATACGGAGCGCTACACCGTCCGGGACTACGTGGCGGAACTGGCGGCCACCGGCGGCAGCAAGATGCTCATCGGCGGCCAGGTACTGGACCTGGAAGGAGAGCACAAGAAGCTTTCCGAGCCGGAAGTGCGCGCCGTATATGAAGGCAAGACGGCGGCCCTGGTGACCACCGCCCTCCGCTTCGGCGCCATGTCCGCCGATGCCACGGAAGCCCAGCTGGAAGCCGTCACGGACTTCGGCTACAACCTGGGCCTGGCTTTCCAGGTGATCGACGACATTCTGGACCTGACCGCCTCCACGGAAAAGCTCGGCAAAACCGCGGGCAAGGACGTGAATTCCCAGAAATCCACCTGCCCCGCCCTGATAGGCCTGGAAGGAGCCCGTTCCGAAGCCAAGTGCCGCACCCAGGCCGCTCTGGACGCCCTGATGATCTTCCCGGAAGAACGCCGCACGCGCCTGGTGGAAATAGCCAATTACCTGCTCAACCGCGAATATTAAGCCACTTTTCCCGTTCATGCCCGCAGAAAACGTATCCGACAACGTCGCCGCGCTAATTGACATGGCGCTGGCCGAAGACTTCGGCCCCGGCGACGTGACTTCCACCTATTTCGTACCCGAACACCTGACGGCCAGGGCCATCCTGACGCCCCGCAAGAAGGGCGTTCTGTCCGGTGTCAACGTGGCGGCGGAAGTATTCCGCAAGGTGGACCCCGGTCTGAAGGTGGAAGTGTACCTGCACGACGGGGAGGCCGTGGCGCCCGGCGCCGTGGTCATGCTCATCGAAGGGTCCGCCCGCTCCATTCTGGGTGCGGAACGCACGGCCCTGAACTTCATCCAGCGCCTTTCCGGCGTGGCTTCCCTCACCCGGAAGTACGTAAAGGCCGTTTCCCACACCAGCGCCCGCATTCTGGACACCCGCAAGACCACTCCCGGCTACCGCCTTCTGGAAAAGGCCGCCGTGGCCCACGGCGGGGGCACCAACCACCGCATGGGACTTTACGACCGCGCCATGGTGAAGGACAACCACCTGATGACGGACGGCAATACGGAACATCTCCAAAAGTGCATCAACACCCTCCGCGCGGAAAAGCCCGGCGTGGAAATCCAACTGGAGGCGGATACCCTGGAACAGGTGGAATCCTTCCTCAAGCTGGAAGGCGTGGACCACATTCTACTGGACAACATGACGCCGGAAACGCTCAGGAAAGCCGTCGCCCTGCGCGGGGACCGCTCCACCCCCCTGCTGGAAGCCAGCGGCGGCGTCAACCTGGACACGGTGGCGGCCATTGCGGAATCCGGCGTGGATTTCGTCTCCGTGGGCTATGTCACCCACTCCGCTCCGTCCCTGGACCTGGGGCTGGATTTCAGCGTGGAATAAAACCATCACTTTTCCCATATCATGGACCTGTCCAATTTCAGAGAAGAATACCTCAAGGGCCAGCTGCACAGGAAGGATCTGGCGGCCAATCCCTTTGAACAATTCCAAACCTGGTTTGACCAGGCTCTGAAAGCGGGCATTCCTGAACCCAACGCCTTTTCCCTGGCCACGGCCAACGCCCAGGCGCGCCCTTCCCTGCGTACGGTGCTGCTCAAGTATTTTGACGAAACCGGTTTCGTGTTCTTCACCAACTACGGCAGCCACAAGGCCCGCGATATTGAGGAAAACCCCCAGGTCTGCATGATGCTCCCCTGGGTCATGCTGGAACGTCAGGTCATCATTTACGGAAAAGCCGTCAAGGTTTCCCGCACGGAATCCCTGAAATACTTCCTTTCCCGCCCCAAGGATTCACAGCTGGGAGCATGGGTTTCCCAGCAAAGCTCCGTCATTTCCGGAAGAAAACTGCTGGAAATGAAGCTCATGGAACTGAAAAACAAATTCTCCAAGGGAGAAATTCCCCTGCCCTCCTTCTGGGGCGGCTTCAGAATCATTCCGGAAGCATTCGAATTCTGGCAGGGCGGCCCCGGCCGCGTTCACGACCGCTTCATGTACACGCGGCAGGAAGACGGGTCATGGACGATTGAACGACTGCAGCCATGATTTCCGAACGCGTTACAGACCAGGGGCTGACCTTCCTGGACGTGGAAACGCCGTTCTGTACGGCATCCCTCTGCATGCAGGGAGCCCACCTCGTTTCCTGGAAGCCTGCGGGCCAGCAGGAATGCCTGTTTCTTTCCCCAAAGGCGGTCTTTTCCCGCGGAAAAGCCATTCGTGGCGGTATTCCCGTCTGCTGGCCCTGGTTCGGAGCAGCGGAAAACGGCCCTGCCCACGGCATTGCCCGCACCTCCGAGTGGCGCCTCCATCATCAGGAAACGGATATGCGGGGCAATCTTCTTCTTTCCCTGGCCCTGTATCCGGATGACGCTGGACAGCCCGCCGCCATTCTGCGCCTGACGCTGGGTTCATCCCTGGCCATGAAGCTGGAAACCACCGTCCGCAGGCTCCCCTGCAAGCTCACGGAAGCCTTCCACAACTATTTTGCCGTCGGCAACCTGACCAAATGCCGCGTTCTGGGCCTGGAAAATATTTCCTTCCGGGAATATGCCGCCCAGCCCATGAAACACGGGGAACGCCCCCTGGCGCCTCTGGGCTGCCTGGACCGCGTGTACGACTGTCCGGACCACACGGGAAAAATCATTCTGGAAGATCCGGTCATGAACCGTTCCATCACGGTGGAGAGGGAACATGCCTCTTCCGTCATCGTCTGGAACCCTGGCCAACAGGGCGCGGCGGACATGGCGGACCTGGGAGCGGATTCCTGGAACAAATTCCTTTGTGTGGAAACGGGGAATGCCTCACCCTGTGCCCTTCATCTTGCTCCGGGACAGTCCCATACCGTGTGCCAGAAGATTTCAGTAGCTCCTCTCGCTTGATCAAATAATTTCCGGAAACTATTCCAGAAGGCTTCCGAGTCTGTATTTATCTGGCAGTTTTTCCCGGCGGCACTCTGTTTTAAACGTTTATTTTAATAAACTTACCTTATCAGGAAAAAGGAACTGCGAATTTCTAATCCGGAGTCAATCCATATTTTTAAGGGGAAAGCGTTTGGATTGAAATCCCTTTTCATTTAATTGGAAAATGCTGCCGGGAAACTGAAGCCACCCGGCTTTCGCGGTTAAATCATTTCCGAAGCACGGAAAGAGGGGGAATCTTTCCTGCTCCTCATCTTTTCAGGACTTTGAAAAAGCCAAAAAACACTTACCTCCTTCATATTGTATCATCATCTCAAACTGGGAAGAACTTGTTAACTCTCAGGAATAAGAAGTTCTGATCCAACTGCAAAAAAGCTGCGCCGTTACCCAAACAGGATACTCCGGATTAGAAATCCGCATAAAGTATCATTATCATGAGAATTAAACTTCCCCTGACTCTGCTGGCCTATATTTTTGCAACTCTTCCCTCTATTGCCAATGAAGCCGCTGCTCCGGCGGATGGGGGAAATATCTCCATCACGGAAAGTGTCCGTTACATACTTGATACCGACATGGAGTATAACACAACCGTATTCCAGGCAGATCCTTCCACTCCCCAGGCACAATTTGGAGTCTCGTTTGAAGGGGACGGCCAGCAGAGTCTTACTCTGGACAAGAAAGATACCACAGAAAAAACCGCCCAATTCCTTTTCCGTCCGGAAAACACTGATCCCCGTATTGACACGTTCACCCTGTCCATTTCGCAATTGGACAACCTTCATCTCGGCGGGACATATGGAGCCGTTGAATTAAGCAACAATCAGGGAGATTCCGTATTTTCCATCACCGATATCGGTGGAAACGTGTCTCTGGATAACAACACGATTGAACGCAGCGGAAACGCGGCGGATGCCCTGGTGTCCCTGCACTCTTCCGGGAACAATACCATTTTCATTGACGACATCGGAGGCACCTTGTCCATCAGCAATAACACAAAAACTTCCGGAGCGACACAATCCGGACTGGGATTGCTTATTTACAGCTATAACAAGACGGAAAACAGTTCCAATAGTTTGATCCAAATCACCAATGTGCGGGGAGGGATTGATGTCCGGAACAATACTTTTGCAGGCGGCCAGGGCGTCATCAGTATTTTCAATGATGTGAAAACCGGACAAGCCACCATCATCATGAACAACATCGCCGGCGGCATTCGCTTCGTGAACAACGATGCCGGGGATAATGCCTTCGGCGCCTGCCTGACAGCAGGCTGCAAAGTCAACTGGGGCGACGAATTATTCAGCGGACATGCAGCTATTCAGCTTTCCAACATTCAGGGAGACATCCTTTTCCATAACAACAGTTCCTATGCCGGATCCGCCATTTTTGTCAATGGCACGGAAAGCATGCTTTCCATTTCCGGTGTGAAGGGCAATGTATCATTCACCGGAAATCGCGCGGATACTTTCGGCGGCGCCATCTATTTTGAAACGGGTTCCGTCTCTGAAAATAATGTATTATCCATTCAGCACGTGCAGGGAGATGTCCTGTTTGAAAACAATTCGGCAACATATTTTGGAGGCGCCATCTGCAGTTCCGCCCCCACAGAGGATGAATATGGTCGCCCCACCGATCCTGCGAATGCCCGGATCATGTTATTGGCTGATGGAGGCGATATAACTTTCCAGAACAACGTCATGTATGCAGGCGGGACAGACCCCATCGCCAACGCCATCCTCACGGATGGAAAACACACCATGGAACTGGGCGCCGCGGCCGGACGCACCATTGCCTTTTACGACCCCATCGTCATGCAGGATGAGCAGGATAACGCTTCCTCCCTCCATCTCAACCAGGGGGAGGACTGCCAGGGGGAAATCCTCTTCTCCGGCAGGGATTATGCAGACTCGGACAATGCCGCCAATTACACCTCCACCCTCACCGGGGACGCCTTCCAGTACAACGGCACTGTCCGCCTGGACCAGAGGGCCGCTCTGCAACTGGTCAACTACGTCCAGGAAGGCGGAACGCTGGCCATGGGACGCCAAACCTCCCTCACCGCTTCCGGCAACGTTTCCCTGAAAACCCTGACGCTTGATCTCAGTCTGAGCGGAGAACCCGCCTCCATCACCGCCGCTGGTTCCGTCTCCGCCAATCAAGTGACTGTCTATGCACCTTCTTCCGCTGTGGCCCCGGGAGAAACCGTTCTGACCATCACAGCGGACTCTTTCGGAGGCATTCTTCAAGAAATCGGAGACCACAGGGTTGCCATGCGGGATGACCAGGGCATGAACTTCCTTCTGGAAATGAACTGGGAGCTCAACGACGAAGGCTCCCTTGTCTTTACCACCGGCAATATCCTTCAGGAAGGCGTCATTGCGGAGCTTCAGGGCAGCAACATCGCCAACTCCATGCTTTCCTCCGCCGCCACCCTGCGCTCCTTCACCGGTACGGGACTGGAACACCTGGATACGGCGCGTTTCCTCTCACCCCTCAAGAGCAATGTCTGGACCAGCGGACTGGGCGATTTCCAGATGCAGAGAACCAAGGGCGGCATTGAAGGGTTCGACTACCAGGGCGGCGGCTTTGCCGTGGGGGGAGACTACAGGCTCGGCCAACATTGGCTGGGCGGTATTGCCTACGGCTATACTTCCGGCAAAAACATCAGCCGGGAATACCGGGCCACCAACCGGCAGAACACCAATATGGGCCTTATCTACACCGGCTGGAGACTCCCCATGAACAAGGGGCAGGCTCTGACCATCACTGCCGCCGCCGGCTTCAGCAGCAGCGACAACCGCCTTTCCTCCGTGACCTCCGGCGGCCAGAACTCGTCGGGTTCATGGACCAACCGGGCATGGGAGGGTACAGTGAGGGCCGCCTGGGATTTGCCCGTGGGCAGGAACCTGGTTCTCACGCCCCATATCGGCGTGGAATACACGGATGTGGTGCAGGAGGCGTTTACGGAAAGCGGAGAGATGGCGCGTCGGTTTGACCGTGGTCATTACCGCAATCTGGCTCTTCCCGTGGGCCTTTCCCTGACTCAGGGGCTGACGCTGGGCGGCATGCCCTGGAGCCATACGGTTAGCGTGGAGTATCTCCCGGACGTGTACCGGAGCAATGCGGGAACCTATGCACGCCTGGTCGGCAACGGCTATGGGTGGGGAGTGGAGGGTAGCAAGCCGGCGCGGCAGGGAATGAGGGCGGGGATTTCCGGGCGGCTGCAGGTAACGGCCAATTGGAGTGCGTATGGCAGTTATCAGGTGGAGGCGCGCGACAGTTTGGTAAACCAGCGTGTGATGCTGGGGGTAGGTTATTCGTTCTAATCAACAAGAGCGGATGCAGACGCAGCCGGGCTTCCTTGAAAAGGGGAGCCCGGTTTTTTATGTGCCGGATGCAACCCCGAATTGTCGGAAGGAAAGTCCCGGAAACAACGTTCGCAACAGGTGGAAATCATCCCGCGGAGAAAAGACGGTCTGCTGCGCCCCTGTGTCGGGAACAAGCGATTGGCCCTGCTTCCGGAAAAAAGACGGCTTTGGAATCCGGCATCAATGATAATTTTTGGTATTAAAAGCGTTTGTAATAAAAATGCCTGCATCATCGGAAACACAGATGTAAAAAACAAACCTCTTCAAATAGCAATATCATGATGATTTATAATTACATACATTTATTTTAAAATATGATTTTTATCAAACGGATTCCAAATTCGCTATATTCACGAAGGTAGGCGGGCGGCCATTTTTCATGCTGCTTCCTCCCAATTCACAATGGATATGTGACGAGAAGGATCGGGCTTCCAATTCATTGGGAGCCCGATCTGATTCATCCCGAACAGGAAAAGAGGCAGGAGGAAAAACGGTTTTCCGCCGCCGTGAAAGGCATTCCCGGTGAAAATAACGGACTGGCAGGATTCGGCTTGCAAAAAACGCTCTTTTAAGGTTTGGTAGATTTCGAGCCTTTTGGCGCGTTCCCTACCAAGATGCACACAAACACACCTTCCGATGTTGGCAACGCCGCAACCTTTATTGCGGAAATCTACGGCCAGGACGTCTTCAACATGGAGACCATGCGCGGCTACCTACCCCGCCCCGTTTACAAGAAATTGCTGGCGACAATCCGCAAGGATGAAAAGCTGGACCCGGATATTGCCAATGAAGTGGCCCAGGCCATGATGACCTGGGCCCTGGAAAAGGGCGCCAGCCATTACACGCACTGGTTCCAGCCCCTCAACGGCAGTACGGCTGAAAAGCACGATTCCTTTGTGGAAGTGGACCCGGAAGGCAACCTGGAACTCAAATTCTCCGGCAAAAGCCTGGTCCAGGGGGAACCGGACGCCTCCAGCTTCCCCTCCGGCGGTCTCCGCGCCACGTTTGAGGCCCGCGGCTACACGGCATGGGACCCCACCAGCCCCGCTTTCATCAAGCGCACGGACAATGGAGCCACCCTGTGCATCCCCACCGCCTTCTGTTCCTACAAGGGGCAGGCACTGGACAAAAAGACTCCCCTGCTGCGCTCCATGACCGCCGTCTGCCGCCAGGCCCAGCGCCTTCTGGCCTGCTTCGGCGGTCCGGAAAATATCCGCGTCACCGCCAACCTGGGCGCGGAACAGGAATACTTCCTGGTGGACAAGCAGCTTTATGCCCTGCGCCCGGACCTGATGATGTGCGGCCGCACTCTCTTCGGCAATGTGCCGCCCAAGCACCAGCAGATGGAAGACCATTACTTCGGCTCCATCAAGGACCGCGTGCTGGAATTCATGGTTGACGTGGACGAAGCCCTGTGGAAGCTCGGCATCCCCTCCAAGACGCGCCATAACGAGGTGGCTCCCGGACAGTTTGAAATCGCGCCCATTTTCGAGAGCCAGAACCTGGCCGTGGACCACAACATGCTGGTCATGGAAGTGCTCCGAAAAACCGCCAATAAGCACGACCTGGTCTGCCTGCTCCATGAAAAGCCCTTCGCGGGAATGAACGGCTCCGGCAAGCACAACAACTGGTCCCTTTCCGCCCCCGGCTACGGCAGCCTTCTCAATCCCGGCTCCAGCCCGCAGGAAAACGCCATCTTCCTCACCCTGCTCTGCGCCACGATCAAGGCCGTGGACGAACACGCAGACCTGCTGCGCGCCTCCGTCGCCAAATCCGGCAACGAACACCGCCTGGGAGCCCATGAAGCTCCTCCGGCCATCATTTCCATTTTCCTGGGGGACCTGCTGGACGAAATCATTGAGCAGATTGAAAAAGGCGGCACCAAGAAGGCATGCACGGTGAAAACCATGAGCATCGGCGTAGATACGCTGCCGATGTTCCCGCTGGACACTTCCGACCGGAACCGCACCAGCCCCTTCGCCTTCACCGGCAACAAGTTTGAATTCCGGGCCGTGGGTTCTTCCCAAACCTGCGCGTGGCCAATGACGGTGCTCAACACCATCGTCGCGGAAAGCCTGGATGAAATCTGCACCATCCTGGAACCCGTCAAGGACAAGCCGGAGGAATTCCACACGACGCTCAACAAGCTGCTTCAAGACATCATCAAGAAGCACAAGCGCATCCTCTTCAGCGGGGACGGCTACGGAGAAGCCTGGATCAAGGAGGCCGAACGCCGCAAGCTGGCCAATACGCCCGGCACCATCGAGGCGCTGGCGGCACTGGAAACGCCCAAGGCCAGAGCGCTTTTTGAAAAATACAAGGTGGTCAGCCCGGTGGAACTCCACGCGCGCCATGAAATCCAGTCGGAAATCTTCCATAAGGAAATCAATATTGAGGCGGAAACGGCCCTCCTGATGGTGGAAACCCTGTATATTCCGGCCGTCACGGAACAGCTCACGCAGCTCACCTCCGCCATTGCGCAGATGAAGGCTTCCGGAATCAAGGCGGGGATGAAAGCCACGACAGACCGCGCCAACCGGATCGGAGAACTGCTGGACCTCCTGCCCGCCCAGGTCGAGGCACTGCGGCTGGCGGTGGACAAGGAAAGCACCAAGGATATCCTGACTGGAATGAATGACTTGAGAAAGACCATCGACACCCTGGAAGGGCTGACGGATGCAGATTTGTGGCCCGTTCCGACCTATGCGGAATTGCTCTTCCTGTAAAAACGGGGCGCTTTCCAAATCATAAAATATATTTATTATCAATCATTAATAACAAAAAAACAACACAGCTGCACCCAAGAAAAGCGCCAAATAATCGCCTGACGGATTGACAAAACGGCCAAAATAGTTATCCTTTTCGTCCGGTTGTGCATAGGCCGCTTAGACGGACGGCACTGAATCTAGTAATTCACAAGAAGCATCTTTCAATATCATGAGCAAGAGGACTTATCAACCATCCAAGCGCTGCCGCAAGCGCCAGTTCGGATTCCGTGCACGCATGGCGACCAAGAACGGGGCCGATATCATCCGCCGCCGCCGCGCCAAAGGCCGCAAGCGCCTTCTTCCCAAGGGAGCCGAAATCCAGTACAAGCGCCATACCATCCAGCACGGCCGTTAATTCGCCGTCAGGACTTGGTTAACGCCTCCTTGGAACATTCTTTTCACGGGCCGACCCGCGGGAGATGCGTCTTACTCGTCAACAAAGCATGACCAGGGCATTTCAATTTGCCCGGGTACGCAACGAGGGACCATCCGTAGCAGGTCGGCTTATTGTTTTAAGCGCAGCCCCGCTGGCAGATCCGGAGGAGCCTTCCAAATTCGGCATCATCTGCACGAAAAAAATAGGCTGCGCCGTCGTCCGCAACAAGCTCAGACGCCGGGTGCGGGAAATACTCCGGGCACACGGAGAGCCTTTTCAACAGGGCGTGCACATGGTGTGCGTGCTCAGATGGCGGGCGGTGGAAGCCAGCTATTCCGACCTGGAACGGGACTGGCAGAAAGCCGCCCGCAAATTAAAACTGCAACTGCTTTCCGGACAACAAGACACGGCATGATGAAATGGCTGCTTATCACCCTGGTTCGGGGTTACCAACTCTTCATCAGCGCCCCTCTTCACGCGCTGGGGGGCCCCGGCTGCGGCTGCCGTTACACTCCCACCTGTTCCCAATACTTCATCCGGGCCGTCCAGGTCCACGGAGCCTGGCGCGGTTTTATTCTTGGAACATGGCGCATTTTAAGATGCAACCCCTGGGGCGGTTCAGGGTATGATCCCGTGCCGCCTCCCCGCCCTTCCCGCTAACTCACTTTTCTCCCTCTCCCTGTAAAACTCTTTTCCAACCAAGCTATATCACATTATGGATCGCACTTCATGGATCATTGTCGGCGTCTGCGCCGCCCTTCTGGGCCTGAACGTTTACCTCGGCAACAATAAAAAGGAAACACCCGTTACGGCGCCCTCCGCCGCCGTCCAGCAATCGGTCTCCCCCGCAAGCACTGCCGCACCGGGAACTTCAACAGCTGCCGAACCCGCCACTCCGGGACAGCTTTCCGTCAACCAGGCCATGGCGGAAGACAAGGAGAACCCGATCACCCTTGTGGCCACGGAAGAAGTGGACGGCAAGCAGAAGCCCTTCATCACTTACACCTTCAACCGCGTCGGCGGCTCCATCGGTGGCGTCACTCTCCACAACGATATTGTGGACACCCAGAAGGTTACGGACCACAATATCACCATCAACGAGGCCCAGAACCGGGGGATTGGAGAACTCGTCTTCAACATGGACGCCACGCAGGACCCTTCCTACGACAACACGGTGTACAAGGAAGTCAAGCGCACGGCGGACTCCGTCACCCTGGAAGGCTATGACGCCGCGCGCCAGCTTTTCATTTCCAAGACCTACACGCTCCACCCCGTCACGGACTCTTCCGGAAAAGTGCTCCCCGGCAGCAAATACATCATCCGCCTGACCGTCTCCCTTCTCAACAAAGCCCCCAATGTCCAGGATTTGCGCTATCTGGGCATCTTTGCAGGCAGTGCCTACCCCATCGCCAAGAGCGAACCCAAGGATACCTACACCCACCTTTTCTACCATGCGGACGGCTCCCTGGAACAGGAGGCCCCCTCCCACTTCACGGGCGGCTTTTTCAGCACCGCCAAGCCCCGCGTGCTGGAAGGCCCGCTGAAGGACCTGACCTACGCCGGGGTAATGAGCCAGTACTACGCCACCATCCTCATTCCGCAGGAACAGTCCGCAGGCTCCACCGTGTACGCCACGCGCCAGGAATTCCCCCTGGCCCATGAAAACAATACCCTGGTGCCCGGCGTAACCCTGGCCATGGGCATTCCCAACCTGGCCATGGCGCCCAACGAGATCAAAACGCTCACCTACGACATTTACACGGGCCCCAAATTCAACGCCTACCTGCGCGACCTGAACCTTACCTACCCCGCCATCAGCGACATCATGGCCTACGGCTGGCTGGTCTTCCTGAGCGTGCCGATGAACTGGCTGCTCAACCTGTTCCACGGCTGGTTCGGCAACTGGGGCGTAGCCATCATCTGCATGACCATCGTCGTCCGCGCTCTCATCTGGCCGCTGCACAAGAAATCCTATCTGGCGATGAAGCGCATGTCCCTGGTTCAGCCTGAAATGGCGAAACTCAAGGAAAAATATCCGGACGATCCCCAGAAGGTGAACATGGAAATGATGAAGCTGTACCAGAAATACGGCATCAATCCGGCCAGCGGTTGCGTACCCATGCTCATCCAGATTCCCATCTTCTTCGCCTTCTACCGCGTGCTTCAATATTCCGCGGAATTGCGGGGACAGCCCTTCTGCCTGTGGATGACGGACTTGTCCCTGCCCGATACCGTCGGCCACCTGTTTGGCATCCCGATCAACATCCTGCCGCTCATCATGGCCGTCACGATGATCGTGCAAATGCGGATGACACCGCAGGCGGGCGAACGTTCCCAGCGCATCATCATGAATCTGATGCCCCTGATGTTCTTCCTGTTCTGTTACAACTTCGCTTCCGCCCTGGCCCTGTACTGGACCACGCAGAACCTCATTTCCATCGGCCAGACGGCGCTGATTCGCCGCCTGCCCATGCCCGTGCTGGCTCCGTCCCAGAAGAAGAAAAAGCCCGGCTTCTTCCAGCGGATGATGGAACAGCAGCGCGTGGCCCTGGAAGAGCAGCAGCGCAAAGCCAAGGGACGCAACATGCGCAATGTGACGCCGAAGAAATAAACAGACGCTTTTACTCCTCCTTCCCTTTCACAGTGCGCCCGATCATGCGGGCGCACTTTTTTTGCGTTCACGGAGGAACATGCCCTCACGGAAAGACCAGATCCGGGACGCGGGGAAAAGAAAGGTATAAGTACCGGAACGCCACCCTCTAAAAAACCGGACTTCCTTTTCAAGAAGTCCGGTTTCTCTCGTCTATATCATGTAATTGTTCATGGGAGCGGTTTGTTGCTGAAAACATTACCGCATCCACTCGATGGCAAACTAGCGGATTAAGAATCCGCGGTTGGAAACATTATTGTTATGAAATAATACAATCCGCTAGTCAGCAGTATATTATAAAATCACCAAATTCTAGTGCTCTTTTGTGTTGTTTGCTCAGCAAACATGATCTTATGATCAAATCCCTTAAACGCCAAAAATTGTCATTGACCGCGGATTCTTAATCCGCCTCTATTTCGCCAAATTAAAGGTCGATAATATCAGCGTCATCCGGAATGACCAGGTTGCCGGAATAATACATCCGCCCTTCCCGGGAATATAAGGAACGGCGGCAGGCAAGGTTACTGTCTTCCGTATGCCAAAGCAGCAGATTGGGAATGTTCATTCTTTCCGCCAGTTCGCAGGCATCCTTGACCGTGCTGTGGTATTTTTCATAGGGCTTGAACACGTCGGCCTGAGAATGCAGGCAAAAGGCTTCGCTAAGCAGCCAGCGGGCGCCGCGGACATAAGGCTCGCAGGCATCGCGGTACGGTTCGTCTCCCAGGAAAACAAGCCTGCCTCCCCCGTTCAGCAGCGTGGAAAAGCCGAACTGGCGCGTCTTGTCCGAATGAATGTCAAAACAGGTCAGCCGGTACGGTCCGGCGTCCACTTCCTCTCCATCTTCCACCGGAACCACGAGGATGCGTTCCCCGACCAGGCGCACAACCCTTTTGTCCAGCGTCATGCGTACCAGGCATTCCAGGTCCGCCGCCAGTTCCCGGTGGCAGTAAACCGTAAACGTTCCTTCATAGCGGTCCTGGGTCATCATGGTCCCGATGAGGCGGATCACCCATACCATGCCCAGCATGTGGTCCGTGTGCCGGTGGGAAAGAAAAGCGTGATGCATCCTTTCCACCGGAACCTTCATATATTTCAGAATGCCCAGAATGCCGTTGCCTCCGCCGGCGTCCACCAGCAGGAATTCCTTGCCGTCCGTCAGGGAAAAGCAGGTATTGTAGCATTCCGTAACGGTGGCGTTCCCCGTGCCGAAAACCAGAAGACGGTCCATAAACAGTTACGGCTGCGGCTCTTCCTCCGGCATCAGGATGGACGCCACGGCAAAGGCGGCGATCCCTTCCCGGCGCCCCAGCGCGCCAAGCTGCTCATTCGTGGTGGCCTTCACCCCTACACGGGCGGCTGAAATGCCCAGTGCGGAACCCAGAGCGTTTTTCATCTGCTCCAGATACGGAGAAATGCGCGGTGCTTCCGCAATCAGGGAGGAATCCACGTTGACCACGCGGCCTCCGCGTTCCCGGATCAGGGAAACGGCCTTGGCCACAATGTCCAGGGAGGAAATGTCCTTGCAGGCGGGATCGCCCGGAGGGAACCAGAAGCCGATGTCCGGCAGTCCGGCGGCGCCCAACAGGGCGTCCGCAACGGCATGGCACAGGACATCCGCATCGGAATGGCCGTCCAGTCCCCTGGCGGAGGGAATGTGTACGCCGCCCAGCATCAGCGGGCGGGGGGCTTCCGCAAAACGGTGAATGTCGTAACCCAGCCCGGTCAGTGCAATCATGGTGTTCATCCATCAACAGGGCTGGGGTTTATTCTCCGAGGGCTTCCACAATCGGGATGCATCCGTTCCAGGCAACAATGGCGAACTGTTCCGGATTGTCCTTCTTCGGTTCCAGAATCACTTTTCCTCCGGCGGCTTTCACCAGCAGGACGCCGGCGGCAATGTCCCAGATGGAAATAACGCTTTCCACATAGGCGTCAAACCTGCCGCAGGCAATGTAGGCGAGGGCGAGGGCGGCGGAACCGTTGTTGCGCACCTTGCGCACCTGCCAGGCGATTTTAGCAAAGCGTTCAATTCCCTTTTCCTTGGAACCGTCCGTCTTCCCGTGCCCCACGAATACGACGGCCTCCGCCATGCGCTTCCGGAGGCTGCAATGCATCGGTACGCCGTTCATGTACGGAACGCCGCCTTTTTCCACATGCCAGCATTCGTCCATCATGGGATCGTAAATCACGCCCAGCACCACTTCCCCGCCGCGGCGGAGGGCGATGGACACGCAAAACCACGGAATGGTATAGAAATAATTCACCGTGCCGTCAATGGGGTCCACGATCCATTCGTTTTCGCCGTTCCGGTCTCCGGTGTAACCTTCCTCCCCCAGTACAGCGTGAGTAGGGAAAGCGGAGAGGATTTCCTCCGTGATCAGTTTCTGGGACAGCTTGTCCAGTTCCAGCTTGATGTCGTTCTGGCTGGCTTCATCCACCTTCTTCCGGTCATAAAAATGCTTTTTCAGGAAGGCTCCGGCGGACTTGGCCGCCCGGATGGCTACGGTCATTTCAGGCGAGTGGTTCATGATATGTTTGAATAAAAAAATCGTTTAAAGGGAGGTCTGCTCCTGCGGAGTTTCCTGCTCGCGGCGCTCGGCGGCGGCAGCCTTTCTGGCCGCTTCCGCTCGGGTGTACACGTCCTCCGCCAGTGTGGAACATGTTTTCGCCAGGGCGGCGGAAACACCCCTTTTCTTGTATACGGCTTCATCCGGAGCATCGAATCCAACCCAGACGTACACGGTATAATAACGGCCTCTGACAGAGGAGAAATGCCCGCTATATTCAGGCAACGCCACATTCACGACCGTCCTTCTGGTACGTTCGTCATAGCGGAAGGGGGGAAGCCCCGCCACCAGATGGACGGATTCCCGCGGAAGGATTTCACGGTGGGTTTCCTCGGAAGAAGGAGCATTCACCATCACTAGGTTTTTTTTGGTTGTTCCCACCTGGCGGACTGCGGAAAGCTGCACGTTGAGTCCGCCGTTGCCGATCATGTACAGCGCGTTGACGGCATCCGCCAGGGACGTGCGGAACTTCCCGGCATACAGATCCGGGGAACGCGGCAAATCCCCCTTGTACCCGGCTTTTCCCGCCGTCTCAATGACAGTGTTGAATCCCACGCCCCGCCCCGTCACTTCCGGGTTGCTGCGGATGACGGTCCGGCGCTGGTCCACGGCGCACAGGTTGACGACAGGAGTGAACAATTCACCGGGCATTATCTTTGCCTGCCATCTGTCCACGCCGTCCAGGGCGGAGCGGCCTCCCGTAATGGCCAGTATGTCGCCCTTGCGGGAATCCACGCACAGCACGGCGGCCTGGACGCAGCCTTTCAGATGGTTGTCCACCCTCTTCGGAAGGCCGCTCCATACAGGGGAATTCTCCAAAGCAATGAGGGCCGGCTCACTCACCTCCTCCACCATTCTCTGAAAATCCAGGTTCAGCGTAGTCATCACAAAAATGCTGGAAGTTTCTTCCTGCTGGTCACAGCAGGCAAGACTGCCCAATTCACGGGAAATCACCAGAATGGGATAGGACGCGGGGCTGGCCTCCTTTTCTCCCGCCACGGTCATCGGTTCTGAGGATGCCTTCCACATTTGCTCTTGGGTGATAAATTCGCATTCAAGCATGCGTTCCAGCGTGGCATTGCGCACCTTGACGGCGGCCTCCGGGCTGGAAACGGGGTTGTATATGGAAGGGCCGCGCACCAGCCCGGCCAGCGTGGCGCATTCCGCCAAAGTCAGGTCTCCCACTTTTTTGCCGAAATACAGATCCGCGGCCTGGGCGATGCCGTAGCATTGCTGACCGAAGTAAATCCGGTTCAAGTAGGCCGTCAATATTTCATCCTTGGAGTATTTTCCCTCTATGCGGCGGGCTACGGCCATTTCCAGGATCTTCCGGTCCAGCGTCTTTCCCCCCAGTTCATAACAGTTCCGTGCAAGCTGCATGGTGATGGTGGAAGCCCCTTGGGCATAGGAGAGGGTGGTCAGGTTCCGGCAGATGGAGCGGATGATGGATGTGTAAACAATGCCGCCGTGGTCGAAAAAGGCTTCGTCCTCCCGTGCGATGAAGGCGTTCACCAGATTATCCGGCAATTCATGGCGCGCTACGTAAACGCGGTCGTGGTCCGTCAGGGTGCCTATCCACTGGCCGTTCCGGTCATAGGCGGCGCAGTTTTCCAGGGGAGCCAGAACTTCGTCCAGATTATACTGGTCCGCCCGCCACGCGTAAATGATCAGGATGACGATGAACGAGATAGGGATGATGCTCAGCCACAGCAGGACGCGCCCCAGATTGCGGGGCAGCAATCCGAACAGATCATACCATCTTTTGCGCCTGTTCTCCATTCCGTTTCCAATCGTTCCAGACATCTAGCGGGCATCCGGCGGCAGTGACTCCCCTTCCTGCTTCCAGTCCGGGAATTCCTTCTGCAGGCGGGCGCGGTACTGGGAAGCCTCCGACTTGCGGCCGGCCTTGTCCAGAGCTTCCGCCGCCTTGAACAGGGCCTTGGGTTTCAGCTCCGCGTCGTTGACGAACAACTCCGCCGTAACGCCGTAATGCTTGGCCGCCTCATCAAATTTCTTTTCCGCATAGGAGATGTCCCCCAGCACGATTTTCAGGGAGGCCATCAGGGGGCCTTCCACCCCCAGGGCAAGCGCTTCTTCCGCCGTTTTCCGGGCTTCCGCATACTTGCCCAGGCCCAGCAGGATGGAGGCCTTGTCCAGCATGCCGTCCGCACGGCGGTAGGGCTGGTCCTCCACCTTCAGGAAGTTGTTGGAAGCCACGAGGGCGCGGTCATACTTTTTCAAGGCCAGGCGCACTTTCGCCAGATTGCGCCAGATTACTTTCTTCACGTTCTGGAGCTGGTCGTTCTGGGTGGCCCAGGTCATGTACTTGTCCGCCGTCTCCAGATCCTTCATTCCGTAAGCCTGAAGGCCCAGCCATGCGGGAATCACGTCCGGCACGCGGGACACGGCCGCCGGGTTCTCCTTCTGGAGGGTTTCCAGGGTCTCCTTCAATTTGTTTACGTCCTGGAGCTTGTGGTAGGAAAGAACGGTGAGGACGTTGACCTGTTCCCCATATTTCTGGGGGTCCAGTGTCTTGGCCTCCGACATGTGGCTGATGGAGGATTGGAAATCCCCCTGGTCAAACGCCGCACGGCCCAGCAGGAAATGGGCTTCCGCCAGGGCGGCGGGAGAGGTCTTCGGGAAATTCTTGATCAGCCCTTCGTAGTACTTCGCCATGTTCGCCAAATCCTGGCGGCCGGCGTAAATCTGCGCGGCCCGCTGCCAGGCGGCGGCCGCGGATTCCTCCTTCGGCCAGCGCGCAATCACCCGGTCAAAATCCTGCAGGGCCTCCGTTTCCTTTTTGGTTTTGGCGTACATGTCCCCCCGCAGGGTCAGGGCTTCGCAGATGCGGGGATCGCGGGGATACCCGTCAATGAAGGTGGTCAGCAGCTTGGCGGCCGTTTCCCGGTCGCCCGCCTGGGCAACGGCCCAGGCGCTCTTGTACAGAATATCCGGGCGCATCTTGGCCGGAAGCTTGTCAAAATTGATGCTCCCGTAAAATTTGGCCGCATCCGCGGGGCTGGAGCTGAACAGGCTTTCCGCCGCCATCAGACGCACCATGTCGTGGAGCTCGCTGGTGGGGAACGCCTTGGCATAATGATTCAGGAAACTCTGGGCACGCTGGGGCAGGTCCTTCTGCTTGAGCTCCTTGTAGCACAGAAGACGGTAGAAGGAAGCCTGCATGGCTTCCTGCGTGTAAGGGACGGCTTTTTCCGCCTCCAGGAAGAAATCCGCCCCCTTCTGGTACTCCTTCAGCTTGTAGGCGGTCTGGCCCATCAGCATCAGCAGGCGCGCCTGGCCTTCCTTGGTCGGCATCTTCATGTCCTTCTGCTGCTCGTACTGGGCCATGACCTCCTTGTACTTGCCCATGTGGTACAGCCCCAGAAGCAGGCCCATGCGGGCCTCTGGCGCCATTTCCTTCAGGGTTTCATCCTTCAGTATTTGTTCATAAAGGCTGTGCGCCTCCGCGTTCTTCTTCAGCTTGGTGGCCAGCGTTGCCGCCTGCAGAATGGCGATGCCGCGGTTTCTGGCATCCACACTGGGCGTGTCCAGCACCTTGCGGTACTCGGTGTACGCCTCTCCCAGCCGGCCGGAATCGGCACACAGGGCGGCATACCCCATCCGGGCCACCAGGACGAATCTTTTATCCGCCTGGGGATTGCCGATCACCGCGCAGAACATGTTGGCGGCGGCTTCCGGATTGCCGCTGGCGAGGAACAGGCGCCCCAGGCGGTACTGGGCATCCACCTTCAAGTCATTCTGCTCCGCACTGCGGATAACAAGCTGGTAATACTGGATGGCCTTGTCCGTCTCTCCGGCGGCGGAGGCATCCGTGGCCAGACGGTAGGCGGAGGCGGCAACCAGGGCCGGGGTTCCCGTCTGCGTCAGCCTCTGGAACAGCGCATGGGCATCCTCTTTCCTTCCGAGTTCCGCCAGGCACATGGCCGCACGGTATTCCGCCAGAGGTGCCTGTGCGGAACGGGGGAAACGCTGGGAAAATTCAAGGTACTTGCGCAGGCTCAGATCAAGCAGTCGCGCATATTCCTGCGGGTTCGCCTTCGTCTGAGGCTCCTGGGACTGCTTGTACAGCATGTCCGCCATATCCAGGCTGTCCTGTTCCGGATTGGCTACCAGCGGACCGTCGTCCACCGGGGCGGCGTCCGGGATATGCTCCTGGGCGGCGGCGCATACTGCCAGGACCGCCAGTCCGACGCTGATGGGAAAAAGGGCTTTCATGAAGATTGAGGGGTGGAAACGTTGACGGAAGACGGAGCCGGAGGCCTCGTGGAGAAAGATACATTGTTGAGCCCGGCTTTCAGGCAGGCGTCCATCACGTGCACGACCGTGCCGGATTCCGCCTTTTCATCCACACGGATGCGGACGAGCATGGTTTTGTCCAGGCGCGCGACGGAAAGCAGCTTCTCCTCCAGTTCCGGCATCGTGTACGGCTGGCGGTTGATCATCACCGTGCCGTCCTTGCGGATGTTCACGATAATCTCATTGGAGGCGTTTTCCCCGGGTTTGGGTGTCTCCGCAGACGGAAGGGTGATGGAAAGGTCCGGTTCGTCGTCCTCAAAAGTCTGCGTCACGACGAAGAACACCAGCAGCAGAAACACGATATCCAGCATGGGCGCTAGCTGGAACCCGATGGGATTGGGCATCTTGTAACGAAACTTCATATGGTCTTCCGGTGTTGCTGGCTCGGATGTCGGTTAGAGTCCGCGTACGTCGCGCAGGGAGGTAGGATCCACGGGGACCCGGGGAAGCTCTTCCTCATGAAAGGCTCCGGCAGGACCGGAACGGGGCTTGTGGAGCTGGGTGGCCACTACGGAAACGCTGTGCGTCACGGCGGCCTCCAGGTCTCCCACGCGCTTGTGCACCTGGCTGCGGAAATACACATACGCCAGAATGGCGGGAATCCCCAGCAAGAGGCCTCCAGCCGTAGTAATCAGGGCTTCCGCCACGCCTCCGGCCATGTCGATGCGCTGCTTGCCGCCGGAGAAGTCCCCGTTGGCGATCTCGAAAAAGGTTTTCATCATCCCCACGACCGTACCCAGCAGACCCAGCATGGGCGCCAGTGCGCCGATGTCCGACAGCCAGGAAATCTGGCGGCTCATGAAGCCGGCCTGGCGTCCGCCTTCCGCGGCGGCGATTTCCCTCACTTCCTCAAATTGGGCGGAAGGGTTGCGCTGCATGAAGTTGGCTACCGTCAGCATCACGCGGGCGTAGCAGGAATCCCCGTTTTTGCAGAGGATGGCAAGTCCCGTGTAATCCCTCTTGCGGATAAAGGATTCCGCCTGTTCCACCAGCTTGGGGGGAAGCACGGCGGCGGCACGGGTGGAAAAACAGCACATGACCAGCACGACTACGCCCCCTATGGACAGCAGAAGAAGCGGCCACATGATGAAGCCCCCTTTCATGAACAGCTCGGAAAGAGGGTAATTTCTATCGCCCACGACAAAGTCCATGGCGTTGGCCAGGGTGGAAAATGATACAGGATTCATACAAAAGACATAGTGATTATACAGAAGAAGCCTTCCTAGGCAAGTCAACTGCCCGTAATGCAGTACGTTTCCGCAGTTCCCTTTCTTGCCGCCTATGGCATAATGGCTGCGTGGCAGATCATGAAACACCAACATTGAAGGAGCTCTGGAGGCAGACTCCCCACAAACCGGGAGTCTATATCATGAAGGACGCCCAGGGCAATACCATTTATGTAGGAAAGGCGAAGGACCTTCACCGCCGCCTGGCAAGCTATTTTTCCCCTACCGAGGCCACGCTGGCCAATCACAAGACCCGCGCGCTCATCAACGCCATCGCCTCCTTTGACTATTTTGAAACCCGCAACGACCATGAGGCCTTCCTGCTGGAGAGCAAGCTCATCAAGCAGTACCGGCCCCATTACAACATCCAGCTCAAGGACGACAAGCGTTATCCCCTCCTGAAAATTCCCAAGGGGGAACGCCTGCCACGCTTCCAGCTCTCCCGGGTGCGCAAGGAGGACGGCGCGCGCTACTTCGGCCCCTTTGTCCATTCCCAGGCCCTGTACGCCACCCAGGAATGGCTCAACAGGCATTTCCGGCTCCGCACCTGCAAGGTGAAAAATCCCGGCCTGAACGACTTCAAGCACTGCCATGCGGACGTCATCCGCAACTGTTCCGCGCCGTGCGTAGGCCGCATCTCCGTGGAAAACTACAACAGGAATTTTGACCAGGCCGTGCGTTTGCTGGAAGGAGTGGGGAAAAAGAACGCGCTGGACGCGCTGACCGAAGAAATGATGCAGGCCGCCGACAGTCTGGACTTTGAACGCGCCGCATACCTAAGGGACATCAGGGACAACCTGATCAAAACGCTGGAACCGGCGCGCCGGTTCCAGAAAGGGACCCCCAACCTGCCCGGCACCGTACGCCCGGAGGAAGACATGAAGGAACTGGGCGAGGCGCTGGGACTGGACGAACCGCCCGCCATCATGGAATGTTTTGACATCTCCAACGTTTCTTCCAACCATATTGTGGCCTCCATGGTGCGCTTCACCAACGGCAAACCGGACAACAAGGCCTACCGCCGCTACCGCATCCGCACGGTGGACGGCCAGAACGACTTCGCCTCCATGTCGGAAGTCATCAGGCGCCGCTATTCCCGCATCCTGATGGAAAGCGACGCCGTGGCCTCCCGGCCGCCGGACATGACGCTGTACCAGTGGCTCAAGAAACTCAGTGCGGAGGGGAAGGCCCCCATCAAGGTTCCGGACCTCGTCGTGGTGGACGGCGGCAAGGGACAGCTTTCCTCCGCCCTGGCGGACCTGGAGGCCATCGGCCTGGGAGACATGCCCATCGTGGGCCTCGCCAAACAAAGGGAGGAAATCTTCTTCCCGCACCAGCCGGAACCGCTCCGCCTGCCCCACAGCACGGGAGCCCTCAAGCTCATGCAGCGCATACGGGACGAAGCCCACCGCTTCGCCAACGGATACAACGAACTGTTATACCGGAAACGCATGAAGGAAAGCGCCCTGGACGACGCCCCCGGCATGAGCGCGGCGAAAAAACGGCTGCTGCTGGAAAAATTCAAATCCGTAGCTGCCATCAAAAAGGCGGACCCGGCCTCCATCGCCACCATTCGCGGCATTTCGGAAACCTGGGCCCGTACGCTGCTGGACTATCTCAACACTCCATCCAAATCCTGACCCCACATGCAATTTCTCATATTGGCCGCAGGAAAGCCTGCCCTGAACTATGCCCGGGAAGGCGTGGAACTTTACCTCAGCCGTCTCAAGCCGTTCGGCAAAGCGGAACTGAAACTCGTCAAGGACGGCAACTCCAGAGACGTTTCCGAACGGTTGCTGACAGCCAGCGAAGGCTGTTTGCGCATCGCCATGGACGAGAGGGGCGAGCTCTGGACCACGGACAAATTGGTTACACTGGCGCGGAACTGGCAAATGCGCTCCGTGCGCCGCATCGCTTTTCTCATCGGGGCATCGGACGGCCACACGGAAGAACTGCGCTCCCGGTGCAACCATGTCCTGGCCCTGAGCAAATTTACCTTGCAGCATGAACTGGCGCTCGTCGTCCTGCTGGAACAGCTTTACCGCTGCCATACCATTCTGGCGGGGACGCCGTACCACCGGTAATTCTCTTGTGCCTCTTCCTCTTTCCGGAACAGGATTAGCCGGAAACGGATTTCTTTTCCACACCATGGAGAAGAACTTCTCCGGAGCAGCGGCAGAGACTGGGAATGGCAATGCCGCCGCATACAAAAAAATACCCGGCGCAGTTGCAACCGGTTTTTTGAACAATCAAAAGGAAAAACAAACTTAACGACGGCACCTGAAGGACAGTACAATCAAGCCCCCTGGAGTCCCAATGAAGGAGTGGCAGGCTCCCGCATATTGAAAGCCCGCAATACATCGAAAACAGTGTTGCCATGGCCGGGTTGCCAGGACGCAAACTGGATATTGGCAACGTAAAAGAGCTGTTCCACCGAAAAGTGAAACAGCTCTTTTTCCGAGAAAGAAATGGTAAATGCCAGTTCCTTCGCAACCAGCCCAGGCTTAGCGCTTGGAGAACTGGTAACGCTTGCGGGCGCCGGGACGGCCAGCCTTCTTGCGTTCCTTCATGCGGGAATCACGGGTCAAAAGACCGAATTCACGCAGCTGGGCGCGGGAAGCTTCATCAACCATCACCAGAGCGCGGGCGATCGCCATGCGGATGGCGCCGACCTGGCCATGAATGCCACCGCCCTTGGTGACGACATTCACGTCAAATTTGTTCATGGTGTTGGTGACCTGGAAAGGTTGGAGAACGGCGTTCTGCAACTGAATGGTGGGAAGGTATTCTTCAAAACCGCGGCGATTGATCGTGATGCGGCCGGAACCTTCAGTAAGCCAAGCGTGTGCAATGGCGGTCTTGCGACGGCCGGTGGCGTTGTATGGGGTTGTCTGACTCATGTCTGGGAAAATCGGTTAGAGGGTAACGGCGGTAGGCTGCTGTGCTTCGTGCGGGTGGCTGGCGCCGGCGTAAACCTTCAGCTTGGTCATCTGCTGACGGCCCAGGCGGGTATGGGGAACCATGCCCTTTACAGCCAGCTCCAGAAGAAGTTCGGGACGACGGGCGCGGATTTTTCGGGGCGTTTCCACCTGCTTGCCGCCGACGTAGCCGGAGAAACGGGTGTAAATTTTGGCATTTTCCTTGTTGCCGGTCAGCACCACCTTGTCCGCGTTCACGATGATGACAAAGTCGCCACAATCAACGTGCGGGGTGAAAATCGTCTTGTTCTTGCCACGCAAAATGTTGGCCGCTTCAACGGCAACACGGCCGAGCACCTTGTCGGCAGCGTCTATAACATACCATTTGCGCTCTACTTCTTGCGGTTTGGCTGAGAAGGTCTTCATGGTTCAATTCTTCGTTCTCGTTTTTCGGCATCCTGCCGTAATCTTCCAATTCGGGGGCGCATTCCTAATGATTATTCACGTAAATGTCAAATACTTTTTCTCTTTTACACCGCTTTTAGCCCCTTTTTTCCCTTCTGTCTGCGGAATTGTTGCTTAATTGTGACGTTTCCACACTCAGGGCTTGCTCTCACGCAAATATCGCCTATCATGCGCCTGCGCAAAAATTCGTACCCGCGCGTTTGCTAACCTAACAAGGAGAATCATATCAGCCCGAATCCAAGACCCAGCAGCCGCCCCTCCGGCGGACAGAATTCCCGCCCCGGCGCACGCCCGGCAGGCGGAGGCAGTGCAAGACCGGCCGGCAACGGCAGCAGACCCGCAGGCCCGGCCAGACCCGGCCAGCCGCGCCCGGCAGGACAAACCGGCGGAACAGCAGGCCCGAGAACGGGCGGAGGTCCGGGAGGACCCGGACGGCCACGCCCGCAAGGCGGCACAGGTGCAGGACGGCAGACCAGGGGCAGAAAGCATTTCAGCAAATCCGCTCCCAAGGAAGAAAGCTCCGAAAGCCAGGTGGAAGTGGAAGGCACTATTTGCGCCGTCCTTGCAGGCACCATGTTCAAGGTGCGCCTGCCCAACGGCCATGAAGTTCTGGCCCACATTTCCGGTAAGATGCGCAAGCGTTTCATCAAAATCGTGGTTGGCGACAAGGTCCGCATGGAAATGTCCCCTTACGACATGACCAAGGCGCGCATCACATTCCGCATCGGTTAGCCGTTTTCCGGATTGACTCCTTTCGTAAAAAACCTTCTCCGACTTGCACGAGAAGGTTTTTTTGCGTATAGTGCAGGCTGATTCCACTAACGCGCCATGAAAATTTGCTCCACGGAAAACATGCGGATCGCAGAACGAGAGCTCATCGTCAGCGGAACGCCGGCCAGAACCCTCATGCAGCAGGCGTCCGCCGGCATCGCGGAAGCCATCATGCAGTTCTTTCCCGTTCCCGGCCTCTGCGTGGCCTATCTGGGCAAGGGCAATAATGCGGGGGACGCCATCACCGTTCTCAACATTCTCCAGCGGCACGGATGGGATACGGGATTCCGCGCCGCCTACCCGCGTTCCGAATGGAGGGAACTCCCCCTCAGACAATTTGCGGAAATATCGCCTCCCCTGCTGGAATACCAGGAAGCGCCCCTTCCCGTTACGGGAAGGCCGATGGTCCTTCTGGACGGCCTGCTGGGCATTGGAACCTCCGGCCTGCTGAACAAGGAAATAGCGGGTCTTTGCGCGGAAATGAACTATCTGCGCGACCGTTGCGGAGCCGTCCGCACCGTGGCGGTGGACATCCCCACCGGGATAGACTCGGACACGGGCATGCCCCAGGAACATGCCGTGGAAGCGGACTTCACCATGTGCATAGGAGCCGTTAAACAGGGCCTTCTGGATGACGACGCCACGCTGCATGTGGGACGCCTGGTATGCATTGAGCTCCCCGGACTCCATGTACAGGCCCTTCCCGCCACGGAAATTATCACCTCTTCCCGGCTCACCAAATTTCTCTCCGCACGGCCTTATACGGACTACAAGAACAAGCGCGGCCACCTGGGCGTCATTGCCGGCTCGGAAGGCATGCTGGGAGCCGCCCGGCTCTGCTGTGAAGCCGCCCTGCGGGCCGGAGCGGGCTTGGTCACGCTGCATGTCCACCGTACCGCCTATCCCGTGGCGGCGGCGTGCATGCCTCCGGAAATCATGGTCAAACCCGTGGACAGTTATGCGGACATTTCCATCCGCCCCTTCAGCGCCTTTCTCCTGGGCCCGGGAATAGGCTCCGTATCGGAAGAAGACGCTGAGGCCATACGCATCATTCTGGAAACCGGCACTCCCGTCCTGCTGGATGCCGACGGCCTCAATCTGGCCGCCGCCATGCAGTGGAAACTGGGAAAACACATTCTGGCGACTCCCCATCACGGAGAAATCCGCCGGCTGCTGCCGGAAGCGGACGACTGCGCCATCCGGGCAGACATTGCGGACTGCTTCCTCGCGGAGCATGAGGCGGCTCTCATCTACAAGGGAGCCCGCAGCATTGTTACGCAAAGGGGCAAGCCTTTATTCTACAACATTACGGGAGGCCCGGCCATGGCGACGGCGGGACAGGGCGACGTGCTCGCCGGAGTCTGCGGAGGATTCATCGCGCAGGGAGAATCCCTCCTGGTGTCCGCTGTGCTGGGAACCTATCTGTGCGGCAGGGCTTCGGAACTGGCCATCTCCAGCGGAGCGGCCACCCAGCAAAGCCTGACCGCCGGAGACACCCTCCGCCATCTGCCTGCCGCACTTCTTTCCACCGCACGCCTCTGCTACTAATGATCTCCCGCAAACTTCAGGATCTTCCCTCACAATCCCTGCCCCGTGAAAAACTCATCCGCCAGGGCAGGCACAGCCTCAGCAACGCGGAACTTCTTGCCATCTTCCTCAGGATGGGCATCAAGGGAAAAAACGTGCTGGACATGTCTTCCGACCTGATCCAGGCGGCAGGCTCCCTGGATGCCCTGGCTCATATGGAAGCTACGGAAATAACGGAAATCTGCAAGGGGATAGGAATGGCGAAAGCTTCCACCCTATGCGCCGCCTTTGAACTGGGGGCCAGAGCCCTGCGAGAGACTCTGGCAAGACGTCCCCTCAACACACCGGAGGACATTTACGACTACCTGACCACGGCCATGCGCTGGAAAGACAAGGAGACAGTGCTCGTCCTTCTTCTGGACGCCCAGTGCCGCCTCATCAAGCCCGTGGAAATTTCCACGGGGACCCTGAATGAATCCATCGCCCACCCGCGCGACATCCTGCGCCCGGCCATCATTCATAATGCTTACGGATTTATTCTGGCGCACAACCATCCCAGCGGCAACCCGGCCCCCAGCCAAGCGGATGATACCCTGACCGGACGCATCCGGGAATCCGCCAAACTGCTGGGGATCCGTTTTCTGGACCATATCATCATCGGAAAGCCGACGGCGGCGGTACAGAGAAATTATTACAGCTACAACAGCTACGGTATGAAAAAACCGGTCTGAGCGAATACGCCTTTTTCCCTCCGGACTTTTCAACATGAAAAAAGCCCGTCTATGAAGACGGGCTCAATTGATGAAAACTGGCGGAGAGAGTGGGATTCGAACCCACGGTGAGATTTGCGTCCCACGTTCGATTTCGAGTCGAGTGCCTTAGACCAGCTCAGCCATCTCTCCGCTTGGAAATCGAAGCTTTTTGTATAGGGTTTGCAGGAAGGTGTAAAGCACAGAATCACTGCCGTCCCTTAATTCAAACGCTTTTAGCGTCTGGGAGTGGCCAAAGGCCCAAGCGTAGCTTCCGCCTCAAACCTCTGGGATTTGTTATGAGGAAGAGCGCTCTTTTCAGGACCAGGCGGCGGCTGGGGCACGCGCTCCTGTTCCTTGGGCTCCATCAGCCAGGAACAGGAAGAGACAAGCAAAAGGGAAAAAGACGCAAGCAGTAGGGCTCCTGTGGATTGTTTCATCATTCCGTATAAAAGTTGAACCCCACTATGCCGGAAGCACAGCGGGGTTCAAGAAAAATGCGTGACAGAACCTTATCTGGCGGATTGGACCGGACGCAGAAGCTGTACCATGTCACCGGGCTGGATGGTCATGCCGGCAGGAACGCTGTCCTTGACGATGTCGGCCACTGTCTGATTCTTTTCCAGGGAGGTCACTTTCAGCTTGCCGATACTGCGACCGTCGCGGGTGACAAGCAGAACTGTATTCTGGTCAATGTTGCTGCCCTGCCCGGCGCCAATGACCACAAAGCCCCACTGGGGATCCACGGACAGCACAGGGTATTCCCCGCTGTTCTTGGCAAGCGCGGCGCGGTATTCGGCCTGTTCCTTCTGGCGATTGGCCAGTTCGGTAGCCTGCTCCGTACGCTTCTTGGCGGCAACTTCCGTCGCTCCCTTGATTTGATCGATTTCTTCCTGAAGCTTCTTGTTGGCGCTTTCCGTGGCTTCCATTCTGGCCTGAATTTCTTCAACGCTGGAAACACCGAATTCACTTAACTGAGCACGAAGTTCCTGAACCTGCTGGTTAATCTTGGAAAGATCGGCATTCAGCTTTACTTCCTCCTCTTTCAATTCCGCTGCTTTGGAAAGCTGTTCATCGCACTGTCGGGTTACGGAAGCCTTGTTGGAAATCAGGCTCCGGTTTTCTTCCTCTGCACGGCCGCGGTTCTTGATCATGTCATTGCGCAATCCCGTCCAATCCCGGATCTCCTTGTCCAGATCCTTGCGGTAGGCAATCATTTCCTTGAAGTCCTGATATTGGCCATTGATGCTGAAAATACCGCTGAGACCGGAGAACCAGGCGCCCGCTCCTGCGGCAAGAATCAATAAAACTACTAAGACAGTTTTCATTGTGTATATAGATGAGAGTGTATGATGAGTTTTGAACCGGGAAAATTACGGACGGACGGATACGACGACGTCTCCGGCCTCAACACGTTCACCAGCGGCAACGGTGCTGGGAAGAACGGTTGCTGTGGAAACACGGGATTCAACGGCATTTACGTCAAGTTCGGCAATCTTGTTGCCGTCTCTCATCACGGCCAGCTTGGAGCCGGGCACAACACCCAGGTCGGAAGCGCCGCCTTCAATCACGACTACATTGAAATCATCAATCACCTGGGAAACCCTGGTCTTCAAATTGGGAGGGGAAAGGTGGGCGTCCTGGTCGGCCTTGAGCTGGCGGAGGGCATTGTTGTTGACAACAAGCTGTTCCGTTTCCGCGACAATGGCATCATGCTTGGATTGTTCCCCCTGCTTGACCACCTGCAACTGCTTGGATTCTTCTTCAAGTCCCTTGATCCTGTCGGCAATGGCCTGAATACTTTCCATGTCCTTGCTCTTGGACCGGAGGTCCGCCAGGGCGTTCTGCTGCGTTTGCAGTTCGGATTTCTTGGCTTCATTAGCGGAGGCCAGCTCCTGGTTCGCGGCTTCCAGTTCATCCTTCTTCTTGGTCAGGGCGTTGATGCTGGCCGTAAGGCCTTCATTCTTGACGAGGAATTCCACGTATTTGTTTTTTTCGTCCGTAAAGTCTTTCCGAAGCTCGCTCAGATTCTTATAACGAAAGCCGCATTCCTTGCGCTCCTTGGTGAGAGCTTCCTCGTTATCAAGATAATACATGGCTCCACCGAGAAGAGCGATGACCAAGGCTGCGATTGATATTTTAACCCACATAGGAAATAATAGAGATGAGAAGGTTCCTGTTACTTTTGTGAGATTGGCACGAACATTTTCAGATTTCAACATCAAAATGACATCCTCATCGTTTTCTTGATATTTTTTTCAGGGCGCTTACGTAAGAAGAGGTCAAAAGCGTAATCCTGTCAGCGCCTTAAAACAATTACACTCTATTTTCTTTTCAAATAGAGCCGCATCTTTTAGTCTTCCTGAACCGTGAGTTACCAGGTCTTTGCCAGAAAATATCGTCCTCTGACATTCAATGACGTCCTTGGACAGGATCACGTCGTCCAGACGCTGAAAAATGCCATTGAACACAATCGCCTCGCACATGCGTATCTTTTCGTAGGCCCCCGCGGCACAGGAAAAACATCCACTGCCAGAATTTTCGCAAAAGCCCTAAATTGTACCGGCGGCCCGAAGGTGGACTTCGACCCGCACGAAGATATTTGCGAGGAGATTGCGGAAGGTCGCAGCCTGGATGTTTTGGAAATCGACGGCGCTTCCAACCGAGGTATCGACCACATCCGGGATTTGAGGGACAATGTGCGCTTTGCCCCCAGCAGAGGCAACTTCCGCATTGTTTATATAGACGAGGTGCACATGCTTACGAAGGAATCCTTCAACGCACTTCTGAAAACGCTGGAAGAGCCGCCCCAGCACGTCAAATTCATCTTCGCGACCACGGAACCGCACAAAATCCTGCCGACCATTCTTTCCCGCTGCCAGCGTTTCGACCTGCGTCCCATCCCTTCTGAAATCATTGCCAACCATCTGCTGCACATCGCCTCCGCCGAGGGAGTCTCCCTGAGCAGGGAGGCGGCGTTCGCCGTGGCGAAAGTGGCGGACGGCGGGATGCGGGATGCCCAGTCCATGCTGGACCAGCTGGTTTCCTTCTGCGGCGACCATATTGAAGAACAACAGGTCCTTCACATTTTCGGCATCACCTCACGGGAAACCGTAGCCCAGGCGCTGGCGCTGATTCTCAAGAAGGAACTGCCCAGCCTTCTCCACCTTCTCCATGAACAGGCGGAAGCGGGAAGGGACATGGGACAGTTCCTTTCCGAAATTATTTCCGCCGTTCGGGAAATCCTCGTCGCCAAGGTGGACCCGGAAGCAAATTTCGATTCCCTGCCGGAGGCGTCCAAGGAGGAACTTACCGAACTCGTCAAGCGCACCCAGACGGACAAGATACTGCGCCTGGTGGAAGTTCTGGCGGAGACGGAAGACAAAATGCGCTGGTCCACCAATAAAAGACTGCATCTGGAAATGGGCCTGATCAAAGCCGTTCACGCCCTGGCGGAAGCAAGCATCAGCGATATTATCATGGCGCTGGAAGGTGCTCCGCTGCCCGCCTCCACAAATACGGTTGCTCCAGTATCCGTCTCTTCCGTTCCGCAGGTATTCGGCAGCCAGCCCATTCAGCCGGCCCCTGCTGATACTCCGTCTCCCGTACCTGCGGCCCCCGACATCAATGAGAGCAAGGACCTTATGGACCCGGTTCCGCAATTCTCCGCATCCAGCAAGGACACAACAGCCATCGTCCAGGAACGTGAAGCGGAATACGGAACGCCGGCTCCCGCGGAAGAAAAACCTTCTGCCTCCCCTGTATTGCCCTCTCCGGAACCAGAACCGGAAGTTTCCGCAACTGCGGCAGAGGAAGAGCCCCTTCCCTCCATCCCAGATGAAGAGCCGCCATTCCTGGAAACGGAAACGCCTCCCGCCCCCGCACCTCAGCCAGAGCAAATACAACCAGAAGAAATGCCGCGGATTACGTCCGCTCTTTCAGACGCTCCCGTAGCTCCCCCGGACACCACGGAACCGACCTTCATGGACCCGGAAGAAGGGCTCCCGCCGGAAAAGCGCACCAGCAGTTTCTTCGATAACCTCTTCGGCATGGAAAGTGCCCCTGCCCGTCCTGTTTCCGCAAACCAAGAAGAAAAACGGGAAGAACAGCCGCGCCCCGCTACCAAAACCATTACGGAAGAGGACTGGAAAGCCGCGCTGGAACAAGCGGCCGTCAATTTCCCCCTCCAGGCGGATTTCCTGGCCGGAAGCGTCTTCTCCGGCCATGACGGAACATTCGTCACGGTGGCCTTCCATCCCTCTGACCGCCAGGGCATGGACAGCCTGGCATCCGGACCTCTCCGGGCCGCGCTGGAAGCGGATCTGTCCCGTCGTTCAGGTGCTCCGGTGGCCCTCTCCGTCCGTGCAGACGCTTCCGTTCCCGAACCTGTTCAGGAACAACTGGAACCGCTGCCTGCTCCTCCCCCCCCGTCAAACCCGGCGCCCGCGCCCAAATCCCAGGAACCGCAAAGAAAGTCCGCTGCTCCCGTTCAAGAGGCGTCCTCTCAGGAGAGCGACGCAGAAGACTCCTATTATACGGATCCCCTGATTGACGCCGCCATGGAAATATTCCGTGCCCGCATCATTTCCCAATAAACAAGAACACCTATATCCATATACGCCATGAATATTATGAAGATGATGAAGCAGGTCCAGCAAATGCAGTCCGGACTTGCCGCCGCCCAGGAAAAACTGGCCTCCCAGACGGTCACCGCAGAAGGTGCGGGCGGCAAGGTCAAAGTCACCGCCACCTGTGACGGCAACATTACGGAGCTGTTCATTGATCCCTCCATTATTGATCCCTCAGACGCGGAATTCCTTCAGGAGCTTGTGTTGAAAACCATTAATGACGCCATCGTCAAAGGCAAGGAAACTGCCGCTACGGAAATGAAGAAACTGACCGGAGGGCTGGACCTGCCTCCCGGCATGGGCTTTTAACCCATCATCAAGGTGCACCGGCTCAGAAGACGCAAACACTTGGCGGAACAGCCCGCGCTATCCGGAGTCAACCAGCTCGGGAAAGCTTTGGGTTGCGTCTCCCTGTGCCTGTGGGTCATCATCGCTACCATCTTCTGGTCCGGATCGGACACGATGGCGTTCATGACTTCCCTGCCCCTCTGGGCATGCTGCCTCATGTTCGCCTTCCCGGCGCTTATTGCGTGGCTGGTCTTCGGCTCGCGCATCGGCCTTCTGGGCGTTATTGTCTGGGTTGCCTACGGCATCATGACCACGGATTTTCTCCAGCCGATCTCCAGAACCGGCATGGAGTATTACAAAATGCCCCCATCCCCAGACAACCGCCATATAAGAATTCTCACCCTGTATGGCGCATGCGGAGAAAACCCGCCCATTGAACAGATATCCAAGCTCCGGGCGGATGTCATCTTTCTCCAGGGCTGCAGCAACCACAACCGCACGCTCAAATTCGCCTACAGCATCTTCGGACGCACCGCCCATATCAAGCAGATAGGGAGTTGCGCCATCATCGTCCGCCACGGGCAAATGGGGCCGGTACACAGCATCACGGACACGGCTGGGCTCATCGTGGACTGGATTCCGGAAAGCTCATCCCTGGCGATACGGCTGATCAATCTCAGCCTGGATCCCTTTGAACACCGTTTTGACCTGTACTCCCCCGCCTGTTGGAAATACTTCCATACCCTCCGGTTTGTCCACCGCAAACAAATCCAGTACTTGTTCGACACTCTCCGGGAAGTGGGAGTCCAGGGAGGGGAACTGCCCATCATTCTGGCGGGGAACTTCAATGCGGCGCCTCAATCCCCCATCTTTGTAAAATTCAACAAGGACTTTCAGGATTGTTTCAAACTCAAAGGGGCCGGATACGGCGCCACACAGCCCGTGGATTTTCCCCTGCTCCGGCTGGACCGCGTCTTCTGTACGCATCCCCTCCGTCCGGAACGGGCCTGCACCGTCCTTGTTCCAGACACGCTCAGGCGTTCCATTCTGGCGGATATATCCATGCCTTAATCCCCGCTCCATGCTCCGGAAAAGGAGAGAAAATCCCTATAATACCTTCAAGGCGCGGGAAATGGCCGGGAACAACTGCTTCTTTCGGCTGACTACGTCCTTGGCGGCAAACAGGTTGGGGTCCAGGCGCTCGTACTCTATGTGCTCCAGCACTTCCTCATCCCCTACGGCCAGCAGCATGGAATCATGCGTGACGATGTCCGTCACCAACAGGCAGGCCAGCTTCAAATCCTCTTCCTTCTCCAGCTTCCGGAGTTCCTCCAGCAAATCCTCCTGAACCTCCTTCAAGCCGTACATGCCAATTTCCTCAATCTGGGAAATGCTGATCTTGTGGCCATACTCGGTAAATGTCTTGCGGTCCGCCTGCACAATGGCGGAGGGAGCCGTTTTGGAACGCAGCAGGGAACCGGTGGCAAAAAACTCTTCCGTAAACTTCTTGGCGTCTATCTTGGCAATCCCGGTGAGCCACTCCAGCATCTCCCGGTCTGCCCGCGCGGTAGTGGGGGAAGTCAGGTTCAGCGTATCCGATAGAATGCCGGCGCACAAACAGATAGCCGTGGACCGGGAAGGCTCCGCATCGCGATGATAGAACCTTCGCGCCACCAGGGTGGAGGTGGAACCCACCGGCTCATTCAGGAAACGGATGGGATCGCGCGTGGAAAGCTGGGTCCCCAGGCGGTGATGGTCCATCACCTCCACGATTTCAGCCTCTTCCACGCCCTTGACGGCCTGGGAAAACTCGTTATGGTCCACCAGGGCCACCCGCGTACGAGGCGGATCGACAAGATCTGTCTTGCTCAGGACGCCTATCATCTTGTTCGTCTTCACGCTCATCACCGGGAACAGGGCCTGCTTGCGCTTGACGGCGGCCTGCCGCAGTTCCGGGAGAGGCATATTCTCGGGAAACACCGCATAATCCGTGTGAACCTGTTCCCTGACCTTCCGGGAACAGCGGATCAACTGGCCCACACTGGCCGTATCCCAGGGCGTGCTCAGAATGCAGGTCCCAGTAGCCTGGGCGGTTTCAATAATATCCAGGGAGGGAGAGGAACCCGCCGTCGTCACCAGGGCGCGCACTCCGTGTTCCACCGCGTACAACTGCACATTCGGACGGTCTCCGCAAATCACCACCAGGTCCTGCACGATTCCCTTCCGCTTGTAATTGGCCAGCCTCGTCCGCACGCTCGGTTCGCTGGAAGCGCCCACCAGCAGGATATTCTGGGTCTCTTCCTCGCTCAGCGTCTCTCCGGTCAGGCACTTGCCGTCAATGGTTCCGGCAATGTTGCTCAGGCTGGAAAAAACGGACCGCACATTCATCTCCGTCATGTTCAGCGGCATCAGGAGGCTCAACAAGTCAAAATAACGCAGCAGGCCATGCAGATTGCGGTCCGCATCAATCACCGGAATGGTCTGGAGGGAATTCTCCGTCATTCTGCGGTATGCCGTCAAAAACGTATCATCCGGACTCACGCTGATCACATCCCGTCGGCAAATCGTCCCGGCAGTGGGCGTCACGTCGTGAATCAGCACAGGTTCCGGCACTCCGGCCTTCTCCAACACCCATGAAGTCCTCAGCGTCATCTCTCCGCACCGGGCGGCTATGGCATCAGGTTCTCCGTGAGTTCTCAAAAACTCCGCATTTCCTATGGCGGAGCAGATGGCGTCCGTATCCGGATTCTGATGCCCGATCACGTAAATGGGCCTTTTCTCTGTTTGCTCCGGAATCATTTTTCGTTTCCTCTTGCAGGTTAATCGATGTTCAGCCGGACGGGCACCACCACCTTGGAAGCTATGGGCACGCCATCCTTTTCTGCCGGATAAAAAGTCCAATTCTCCTTCACCCAGCGCATGAAAAGGCGGTCCAATTCCGCCTTTCCGGTAGACTGGAGGAGATTGACGGATGTAGGTTCGCCACGGGCATTTACCCCCACCACGACTTTCACCACGGCATTCACCTTGCCCACCCTAGAGGAATTTACGGAACCGGGCAAGGACGGAGCATGTTTATAACGCACCTTTTTGTCCGGAGTGACATTCTCATCCGGCACGGCGTGTCCGGCAACGGGAACCACCGGTTTTTTCACGGCAGGCCGGGGTTTTACCTCCCTCATGTTGATCTGCATGGCGACCAGTTCCTCCGGCAGAAATTCGCTTTCCGGGACATCTGGACGAATATCCTCCACATCCGGCGAATGTTCATGGTCCGGCAGTTCCACGGCGAGAAGGTCTTCATCCGTGGCGATGGCCGGAACGGAACTGACGGTTGGCGGAGCAACCGCAGGATCCACGGGAACGGGGCTCACCTCATTCACTTCTTCAAGCACCTCATCGGATGGAGCCACGAACTCCATGACAATCTCTCCCTTCTGGATGGAAGGAAGCCACCATTCCTGATAATGGATGGCCACCAGCACGGCGCACAAGGCCACCTGAACGCCCACAGCTACCCCCAGAGCAATCAATATTGCAGATTTGGAGGAGGAACGAGGCTTGAGCCTCACAATCCGGGGCTTTTCATCCATAAGCAGTGGGCAAAGGGCAAGTACCTTTTCAATATAACAGACACAGCCCCTTTGACAAGCAGCAGCCCAGCCATACGCAGGACGTTACTATTTTGTTATCTCCATGAAAAATGAACATACGCACGGGAATCAATAGCCCAAAGCCTCACGGATGCGGGCGGCAAACGTCTGCGCCTTTTCTGCAAAGCCCAGTTCCGGATTCTGGTACATGATACCGCGGGACACGTTGATCAGGGGAGGCGCCGCATGGCCGGAACCGCTCAGGCTGGAAAGATCGCCTCCCTGGGCGCCCAGTCCGGGAATCAACAGAGGAGCGTCCGGGATGCGCGCCAAAATGTCGGAATCGGCATTGGTCAGCCCCACCACCATGCCTACGGACGTTTTGCGGTGTTCCTGCATGGACCGCCGCACCATGTCTCCCACCAGCTCATACACCTTGCGGCCGTCCGACAGCTCCCGGCGTTCGATGTCGGAAGAACCGGGATTGGACGTAACCGTCAGCAAATAAACGCCCTTGCCTTCATACTCCAGAAAAGGTTCCAAAGTATCATACCCCATGAAGGGGCTCAACGTAACAGCATCCACACCCAGGCGTTCAAAATAGGCCTGTGCATAATACTTCTGGGTCTCTCCGATGTCGCCGCGCTTGACGTCCAGCACCACGGGAACGTCATCCGGCATATCAGGCAGCAATTCTTCCAGCATTTCCAGACCGCGCAGTCCCATGGCCTCGAAATAGGCGATATTCGGCTTGAACGCGGCCGCATAAGGAGCGGTTTCCTCCACCACTTTCCGCAGCAGGACCGGAACGGCCTGCAAATCATCCATAACAGGGCGCGGATCCAGGCCCACGCACAACGCGGAACCGGTCTTTTCAATGCGGGCGGCGAGTTTATCCGTAAAAGAAATGCTCATGGGCGAATTAAATCACGGCAACCACAGGCAGGCAAGCCCCAACGGAACTCCTGCCAAACGCAGAAGAACGGCAGATACGGCTTTTCCAGGCCGTTCTCCCATGCTATGTTCCGGCCATATGCCGCACACTGACGTTCCCGCCGGACAGCCAACCCTCTCCTGCCTGGAAAAGCCTCTGCCCTTGGACGGATTCCGGGGAACCCCGGAAGAAATAGAACAGCAATGGTACGACCAGGTCTATCTGGGTTCCGGAGACAGAATCAAGCAGCTTACCTGGAGAGCCGTCATCGTCGGAATGCTTCTGGGCTCCATCCTCTCCCTCACCAATCTGTACGCCAACCTCAAGATGGGCTGGTCCTTCGGCGTAGCCCTGACGGCGGGCATCATTTCATTTGCTCTCTGGAACGCCTTTGTCCGCCTGGGAATTTCCAAATCTCCCATGACCATTCTGGAAAACACCTGCATGCAGTCCGCCGCCAGCTCCGCAGGTTACTCCACGGGCGGCACGCTTACATCGGCCGTAGCCGCCCTTCTCCTGCTCACCGGACAGCACATGCCCCTGGGAGTCACTTTTGCCTGGATATTCTTTATCGCCATATTGGGCGTCACGATGGCCATTCCGATGAAACGCCAGATGATCAACATCGAGCAAATCAAATTCCCGGACAGCATCGCCACGGCGGAAACGCTCAAAGTTCTCTATTCGGAAGGGAAAAAGGCGGCCGGACAGGCCAAGGCCCTGCTTTACTCCGCGCTGTTCGCCTCCGCCAATGCCATCGCCATGGCCCTGGGCGGGGAAAAATGGCTGGGAACCGTCCAACAGCATATCCTGGGAAACTGGTACCAGAGAACCATTTTCTTCAAATGGGACCTCATGTTTGTGGGGGCAGGCGCACTGGTGGGCATGAAAACCTCCCTCAGCCTTTTCATTGGGGGTACCGTCTGCTGGACTCTGTACGTTCCCTGGTTGGAAAGCCAGGGCCTTCTTGCCGCTGGAGCCGGCTACCGCGACAGCGTTGGATGGACGCTGTGGGGAGGCACCGCATGCATGGTCGTATCCAGCATCGTGGCCTTCCTCTTCCAATGGAAAAGCATTGCACGCTCCTTCTCTTCCCTGGGAGCCATGTTCTCCATGAACAAAAAGCGCCATCTGACGGATGTGGAAAAAATAGAAACGCCCATGAGCTGGTTCCTGGCCGGGCAGATCATCTCCCTCATCGCGCTCAGCTACCTGGCCTACACTACCTTTGACGTTCCCTACTGGATGAGCTGTTTCGCCGTTTTCATCTCCTTCTTTCTGGCGCTTGTCGTATGCCGGATTACAGGGGAAGCCAACATCACACCCACCGGAGCCATGGGAAAAGTCACTCAGTTGATCTTCGGAGGAATTGCGCCCGGCCACGTTACGGCCAACCTTATGGCGGCCAATATTACTTCCGGAGCCTCCAGCTCTTCGGCCGACCTGCTCGTGGACCTCAAGGTAGGATATCTGCTGGGAGCCAACCCCCGCAAGCAATTCATTGCTCAATTCTCCGGCATCTTTCTGGGAACGCTCGTCTCCGTGCTGGCGTTCCGCTCCCTGGTGCCGGACGTGGATGCCCTCCAGGCTTTCAATGCACCGGGGGCCAGGACATGGGCGGCAACGGCGGAAGCCCTCGGCATGGGATTCAGCCATCTGCACAGCATCAAGGTTCTCTCCATCATTGCAGGCGGCATTCTCGGTCTGGTTCTTGTGCTTGTTCCCCGCTACTTTCCCGCTGTGGGGAAATGGCTGCCTACCCCCATCGGCTTCGGCCTTGCGTGGGCCATTCAATGGAACGACTCGTTCCTCTTCTTTGCCGGGGCCGTCCTCGGCTGGGCGGCAGACCATCTCTTCCGGTCCAAATCCAGGGAATATAAAATCCCCACCGCTTCCGGCATCATTGCCGGGGCGGCCCTGACAGGCATGGCCATCCTGATGTTCAGCATCTACCAGTCCGCGCGCTGATACATCCTTCCAGCCCCATGCATCGGATTCCAGGAAAAACATTTCCCGGAACCTGAATCAAACAAACCTTAAACCGGCATTCAATTCTCGTTCTTCTTCAGAATCATTTCTCCCTGGGAATCCGCTCCGGACGCGCCGCTCACCTCCGCTTTCAGCGTATAGGAATCCAGATTGGTGCGGTACTTCTTCAAAACAAGCGTATAGGAATTCCTGTTATTCTCCACGCCGGTCCACCCTTCGTGAACATCTGCGGCCACTTCCCAGTCGCCTTCGTACAATTTGACGGAATGAATCTTCAAGGCACTGGAGCCTCCCTTCCACTGGAACGTGGCTGTGTAAGTGCCCGGAGCATCCACCCGGTCCGTTACATCAAACCGCAACGGGGAACCCTGTTTCAAATCCCAGGCGAGTCCCGATGAATGCTTCTCGTCCCGACACAGCGAGTCGAGCACTTTCTGCCGAGCTTTCATCACCCGGTTGGCTACCGCCAGAACATCTCCGAACGGAACAACCGGATACACCTTGCCATTGCCGGCGAATGACAATTCCTCCCGAACTGTTTTATCCAAAAAAGAGGCATCCGCGGCAGCACGGTCCTTCTTCCCGGTCAGCACTTCCAACTGGGACTCAAAAAAATTCTTCCACCGGGGCAGATAAAAATCGGCCACCAATCCGGCCCACTGCCTGTTCGAGTAATCGTTCAGTGCCCTGGGCGCCTGGTCGATCCACGTTGTCAGCAGCATCTTGGCGGAACGATCCATCAGGGCTTTCTCCTGGCGGGTTTCCCCCCAATTCAGCGCCTTTTCTTGCCAAGTCCCCAGCAGGAACTGCCTGTCCGTCGCCAGAACCGCATCCATATCCGTGATCAGGGACAGAAAAACCTGTACCTGTTTTTTGTAGCCGGTAACATCCCTCGCATCAAAAGCGGCCCGAACCCGCTGAAGCTGGTAAAAGGCGGCATCGGCAAGCACTTGGCGGACCAGGTCCACCAGATCATAGCGGAACGTCTCTTCTTTCACCAGCGACGGCTGTTCATTGGCTGCCTTCAAATAATCGCGCGCCGCGCTGACGATATCCCCCAGACGATAATATCTTTCCCCGCTGGACCAGGTGGAAGCCTTGCGGACATTCCAGGCCGGACGGGCGCAGACAATGGACTCCGTGCATCCCTCCTGGGAACGGACGGGACTGTAAATGGAGGAAGAGAGGACTCCCAAGGCATGGACAACTGATTCCGGAGCGTTGCCGTAGCGCTGAAGAGCATATTGCCGGAGCCATTCCTTGACGGGGATATCCTCCAGGGTCCACAGGCGGTCGCAAAACAGGGCATAATGAAGAGGATTTGTTTCAAGACCTTCGGACAAAACTCCCATGCCCGTCAATCCCTTGTCCATGTGTGCGGATAAATCGCTTCCCAACCGCGACAACAGGGGAATGCCTCCGTACATTCCCGTATTGCCGCCGAAATTGGACAACTCGCACCAGACCCAGGGAATGCCGTCAAAGGTCCTTAAATTCTTTCCTCCGTCGGCCATATCCTTGGTCAACTGCAAAACCAGCGCATGCTTCGGATCCATGCCATTCAACAATTCGCGGGAAGGATTACCTCCCCATGCCTGAATCACCCACGTAGAACCGGGAGAAGCCTTCTGCATGGCCTTCTGGACGGCCTCCGCCGCCTGTGTCATATTGATATTCCCCTTGCTCCCCCCTTCGTGAAACAGATCGCCGCCGAACATTTTTCCGGAAATACCGTACACCTTGCGAAGGGAACGATACCAATCCTCCGCCAGCTTGGGAAATGCCTCGCACGTCGGGTCGACAATCCAGGGACGCTTGAAATTGACCCATTCCCCCTGCGGAATTAACTTCAATCCTTTCATTCGGACATTCTCCGCAAAATCCGCGGGAACAAACCCCACATACCCCTGGAGGACGGGAGTCATGCCCAGTTGCTCCATGCGGGACACGATCCGTTTCCCCAACTGTGCCATCCTATCGATCTGGCGCTGGGAGAGCGGACCGCCGTGTCCCTCCAGATTACCCATGTTCCACCAGGCGGCAAACGCCGGATTGGGAATAAAGCGGATGGCCTTGTCCCTGGGATATCCCAGGCCGATCAAAAAATCTTCCCAGGTCTTCTCCAATCCGGCCGTCACCAGGGCATGGGTGAAACCGTTCAAAGCCAGAAAATCAATTTCCTGCTGCCACCTCTTCCAGTCCCAGAAAGCCGTCGTGTAAGACAAGGTGCAATAATTGTAGGCAAAAACAGTCTTCCAGGGAGACTCAATCGTAACAGGTCTTGCAGGAGCCGGCAATGGGGAAGGCAGGGCAAGCCGGTTGCCGTTCCACGACAAATGAACCTTGGCAATATTTTTCAAATACCAGCCATAGCCGGCTATCAGGTGCCGCACGTCGGAAGCCTCCACCCGAATGGAGCCTGGGATCCCAGAAATCGTGATCCTGTTTTGTAAGGCGGGATTGAGCTTGAATGACACAGCACCTTTGGCGGAGGGAGTCACACGCTCCACCACTCCTTCCGCCGCCTCTACCGGAGAAACATCCGCCGGAACCGCCAAAACTACAGGAGCGGCAGCCAATCCTAAAACGGAACAAACGGAAGCATAGCGTGAAATCATGGCAATGATTATACATTCAGTACCCTGCCCCGTCTTTCAAAAACAATCCCCGCCATGAGGAAAATCCCGACATCTTTTACTTTATCTTGTTTTCCAGTGGTCCTTAAGTTCGGTGGTTCTTTTCAAGTGTTCGTTACAATTTTTTAGTGGACATATTGGCCGTAATGGTCCCGACATCAAACTCTCTTTGTCCCTTAAGTTTCCGGAGCCCCCTCTGTCCATTAAGTTTACCGTGTCCCTTAGGTCCATTGAGTCCATTAATATCTTAATGGCATGTTTAAATGGGTTGTTTTCAAGAAAAAGAACAAGCCCCTGGAG